>WNGA01005944.1_pt1 | contig 17530 bp, 27 predicted proteins | sample 5400061 | NCBI WGS metagenome assembly WNGA01 (sample SAMN13153366, study PRJNA577476) | soil metagenome | isolation source: 100 cm soil or saprolite under grassland replicate 2 | place: USA:California | collected 2016-06-15 | reverse complement strand
TTCTGGTGTGCCCCATCAAGCCACCGAAGGAGAACAATATTTGACTTCCCAATCGCTCAAACTGGACTCCCGGAACGCTCAAAGCTGTTCTGGTCTCACTGGTCGAACCAGTGGCTTCCCTTTTTGTGATTTTAGTGACGCCGGATGCGATCAATCGCTCAACGCCTGCCTTCGCGATCGTCGTGGCCAGCGCTTCGCCGGGGCAGGCGTGCGCTCCGACGCCGAAGGTGAAAATTCGCCGCTCTTTTCTGAAAATATCGAATCGCTCAGGGTTCGGATTGGCCGACGGGTCACGGTTGGCGGCGGCCAGAATGACGAGAATCGCGTCGCCCGACTTCATCTTTTCGCCCGCGACAAATCCGTCCCCGATGAGGAAGCGTCGCGTGTTCTGGGCGGGAGAGTCATATCTCAAGACCTCCTGAATCGCGGAACGAAGAAGCTCGGGATCGGCGCTGACCTGGTCGAGTATCTCGGGGCGAGAAGCCAAAGCGAGAAGCGTATTGCCGATCAGACCCGCCGTCGCATAGTAAGTCTGCGAGAGGAAGCCGATGCCATTCGCGATAATGGCATCCGTCTCTTCGCGTCCGATTCGTTTCGCCTCTCGCGCAAGGGCGCTCAGCAGGCCTTCTTCATTGCCAAGGAGATCGCGAAACATTTGTAGCAAATGTCCCGCCGCAGCCTTGCCCCATTCGATCTGTTCGGGACTACTCGCCGGCGCGAGGCAGCGCGCGAAATCGCCCATCCACAAAGCGGTCTGATGCAGTCTGTCCTCGGGAATGCCGAGCAGACTGCCCACAACATAGACCGGTAAGTGAAAGGCAAAGCGTGATGGACGCTCCGGTCCGCCGCCCTTCAGCAGAGATCGCGCCCACTTGACGCTCTGTTGAGCAGCCTGAGCCGCGTCAATTGACGACAACGCCGCCGACACGGCCTGTTTAAATGGACAATGCCTCTCGCCGTCATTCATACGGACGAGATGTCGAAAGATTTCGGCGGCCGGCGATCCGAGTAGCGATTTGGGAACCGGTTCAGTCGCCGGGCGCACCCTGCAAAGGTCGTTTGTCAACGCGGCCGTGACGACGCTCGCGCTCGACGCCACCCAGAGCCTGAGCTTGTCGTCGTAATAGAGCGGCTTGTGCGCTACCAGATCCGCGTAATAAGGATATGGGTCGGGGTGGGTTACAGCGGCAATTGGATCTTGTGGAAATAACATTTAACCTCCTAGAAAAAGCGTTCGGAGTTCCGCCTTCAGGCGGTTTGACTCGGCAATTTAAATCCATCGCCTGAAGGCGGAACTCCGAACTCAAACCTTTTCGCATCATAGCTCTTGCCGCACAGGAATGTTTCATTTATCATTTAACTATGGATGTAGCAGTGGAGGCGCCAACTGGTGTCATAAAAGACCTGGCTGAAATCGCTGCGTTGATCGGCGAGCCGGCCCGCGTCGTGATGCTCTGGAGCCTGTTGGGAGGACAAGCGAGACCCGCCAGCGAGTTGGCGTTTTACGCGAACGTCTCGGCGCAGAACGCCAGCGCGCACCTGGCCAGGCTGGTCGAGGCCGGCCTGCTGACGGTCGAGGCTCGTGGCCGCCATCGTTATTACCGCCTCTCTGGCGCGGACGTGGCGCACGCCGTCGAGGCGCTGGCGGCGCTGGCGCCAACGGCGAAAGAGATGGCCGATTTGCCTCCTAGACAGACGCCGGATTTGAAATACGCCCGGACCTGTTACGACCACCTGGCCGGAAAGGTGGCGGTCGAGATTTGCGCCGCGCTCAAGGATAAAGGATACCTCGCGCCGGTTGACGCGGACTTCGAAATCACTGGTAAAGGAGAAAAGCTGTTTCGCGATTTCGGGATAGAGGTCGACGAGCTACGAAAACAGCGGCGGGCGCTCGCGCGTCAATGCCAGGACTGGAGCGAGCGAAGACCTCACCTGGCCGGGGCGCTGGGGGCGGCGCTGCTTGAGCTTATGTTTCAGCGCGGATGGATTGCGCGGGTTCGCTCTTCCCGCATCGTCAGAATTACGGCCGAAGGTAGAGAAGACGTTTATAAGCTGCTCAAATTAACCCTGTAATTCATGAAGATTCTGAAACCATCAGGAGCCTTCGGCGTAATTAGGCGCATGCCCCTTTCGAACAAAAATCCAATCAATTTCAGGAGTCCCTATGAAAGTCCGCATCAGTCTCGTTGCGCTCTGTTCTCTGATCTTCTATTGCTCCGCCGCCTACTCTCCGATCCGGATATAGTTTAAGGGCGCCCAACGAAGTTTATGCCGCGCTTATTATAAGGTTGAGTGAAGTCGGCGAGCGAGCCATCGGTTCGGATTTCATCACATTCCACTCGGCATTATCAGAGCGTGGCCAGAAAGGCCAACACTTCGTCTTTGGCTTTGTAACGCGGCGCTGTCGTGCTCCCGCCAAAGACATCGTTGGCATATTTGGCGGATCAGGGGGTTCTGGCGGCAAGTTGGTGAAGGGGTTGACGACGCTCAACGCGGCGCGCAAGGAGATTCTGACTGCGCTGTGGGAGGTTTGATGTATGACTGAAGCCGCAAAGGAAGGTTTATGATGAGAACACTAAGAACACTGGCGCTCGTCCTGGCATTCTCAGCCTCGTCGGCTTTAGGGCAAAGCAACTCCATCTCCGTGGACTGGAAGGTGAGCGGTGATATTATGGGAAATCCCGTTGATCAGGTCTGCGCCTTCACGCAGGAGGGCAAGAAGCTGACCGGCTCGTGCAAGTCGAAGAGTGCGAACAAGCCCGGCGAGATCACCGGCGAGGTGAACGAGAAGCAAGTGACCTGGAAGTTTGACTCTCAGTACAACGGCGAGGCCCTGACCCTTATCTTCACCGGCGCGCTCGACGCCGCCTCGCAGCTTCAGGGAACGATCTACGTGCGGCCATATGGAGTCGAAGGCTCCTTCTCCGCCAAGAAGGAAGAACCGAAAAAGGCGCAGTAGTAAAATCGGCGCGGTTGCGGTCCCACGCCTCCACGAAAACCCCAAGTGCTCTCGCCGATGCCCAGCCCGAGCTTGAGGACAGCGATCAAAGTGAAGCCTGGGCTCTTCAACAATGTTCACGCGTCGTGGCGCAAGTCTCGCCAAAGATCATTCATAGCCCCCCCCAAAGATTGATGAAGCGGGAAGCCCTATCACAACCATTCTTCAAGGCGTCGGCTGTAACTCCGGCTCGTCCTTAGCTCCGTTCCGCTCCTCAATCTAACCAGGAACTCCCCGTTCTCTAGCGTCATCAATTCCGCAATGCGAGAGGTCTGGACAATCGTCGACCGGTGGATTCGAAGAAAGCGTTCGGGATCGAGCTCGCGTTCGAGGGAACTGATCGTCTGCCGCACCAGGTAATCCTTCTCACCGACGTGCAAGGTCACATAATCGCCCGCGGCGCCGACCCAATCGATCTCCGTCACGTCCACGATCGTCACTCGTCGCCCGGTCTTGACCGTCATACGTGCCCTGTATCGAGGGCGCGATTCTGTCTCTTGAAGAGTTTCCAGCAGCGCGCGAATCCGACGCTCGATCTCCGACAGACTCTGAGAGGCAATCAGAAGGCGGGCGCGTTCGAGCGCCTTCATGAAACGCTCGTCGTCAATCGGCTTGAGAAGGTAATCGAGCGCCTGAGCCTCGAACGCCTCCAACGCATACTGGTCGTACGCTGTGAGGAACACGACAAGAGGCGTCTTCCGCGACGGCAATCTCCACAACACGTCGAAACCGTTCAAATCAGGCATTTGAATATCGAGGAAGACGAGATCAGGCGCCAGAGCCTGGATGGCCGTCACGGCCTCGGCGCCGTTAGCGCATTCCGCAACTACGCGCATGTCCGGAACGGCGGCAAGCCTCGCTCGGACGCCGCGCCTCGCCAAAGGTTCGTCATCCACAATCACGACGCGCATGCAACCTCTCTTTCCTGAGGTTGGATGGTCGCGCTCGTCGAGTAGTGCAGCTCAATGTCACCCACACATCCTCCTTCGTCCGGCCGGCGGACCGCCAGACGATGATCGTTTCTATACAGAACCCGGAGGCGCTCGATAGTATTGGCTATCCCTAGCCCGCGTCGAGCGGGAAGTCTGGCGCTGTGAGCGAGATCCTCCGCTTGGCGCGCGCGTTCCCGTCGCCTGACGATATTCGCCGAAGCATTCCGAGCGTCTGAACAGGTGTTCGCGCGATCAACCCTCAGGCTCACGTTGTCGAGAGCGCGCACGACCTTGCCGTCGCCGTAGGGGCGCGAGACGTTTTCGAGTTCAATCATAGCGTTTATCATTCGCAATTTCGCCCCTCCAACGGCCACGCTTCAGGAGACATATTGAGCTCGCCCGATTTGCGCGACTGCGAAATGGCGTTGCCCGCCGGCGCTCCCTGCAACAGCAGCGCCATCAGAACGAGAAGTCGAGCGCATTCATGTTGCAGGCGATCGGCGATTCGCCAGCCACGTTCTCGCTCATCTTCTTCTCCTGTTCTATTGCTTGAGCATTTTTAAGCGCGCGACGCTGTCAGCGATGGCTTTCATACCAGGGCAGAGCGAATGCCCATCACGGCATCCGCAATTGTCCAGATTCGCGATTAACTCGTCGCGCATTGTTCGCAGATCGCGAATCTGTTCATCGAGACGTTGGATCTTCGTCTCGAAGATGGCGCGCGCCTCGGCGGCGGTCAACGACCCCGCCGCCAGCCACCGCAGGAGGCGTTCAATTTCCTGGAGCGTAAAACCCTGATTCTGAGTCCATTTAATGAAACGGACGACCTTCACGACTTCCGCAGGATAATCGCGGTACCCGGACGAGAGGCGTCGCGGCTCTTTGAGCAGGCCACGGCGCTCGTAGAAACGAATGGTTTGAACATTGACGCCCGCCTCTGCGGCGACCTCACCGATGCGCATCTGATTTTCCTCCGCCAGCTTTGATAGTATGCGCCTTGTACCTAAGTATAAGGTCAAGATAAAAATATACGCTGTAACGCAGTACGAGAAAGAGCCATGTGATGAGCCGTCCTAATTCTGCGACTAGCCGTCAGAAACCTGCGACGGAGAGACTTTGGCGCTCGCCTGCCAGTAAATTCATGCATGGCCTTGGCTCTACCGCCCGGACGCCGCCCTTCGCCAGGAAACTGACTAGCGCCGCGGTATCGGAGTAAAACATCCGGGCGCGGGCCGATAACCAAGCGTAGTCTTCACCCATCGCCTGATCTACTCGGCCATGTCTACCCGGCGGGTTATCCGCGATTGCGCGAAGCGATCGTCGCTTATTTGAGATCGTCGCGAGCCGTCAAATGTAAGGCTGAACAGGTCATCATCCGACATACCGCCACGCAGCCCTTGTCTTAGCGCTTGTTCGGGCCGCGCGCTCAGAGCCATGCAGATGATTCTCCGTCGAAGGAATTCGGCGGCTCCTCGCAGAATTCATACGGTCCAGCGCACGGCTGTTCTTCCCACAGCGACACCGCCATATCATCAGAATTGGCTCTATCAACAATTCAACAGACGCTGATAATGTATAACGCTATGCGTGGCCGATGGAGCGTCGTGCTCGGAGCCGCTATTGCCATCGCCTTTGCTTTTGTGGTCTCGGCGCGGCAAAGCATGGAAGATCCCAATCAGCGCGCCATCGCCGCAATCCGGCGACTCTTGCAACAGCGCCCTAATGACCCGACGCTCTACTTCAATCTTGGCGCTTATCAAGCGGCTGCGGGCGCCCGCGACGATTCGCTCGCCAGCCTAAGAAAGACGCTGGAGCTAGGCAATGGCTTTTTGCCCACGCGGTCCCTGGGTTATGAGCGCATTTGGGATGACGAGATCCCGATCAAGCGCTGAAACTTGCCGGTCCACTTGGTCAAGATGCTTACCAATCCCTAGAACCAACTTTCGCAACCAAATGGACGCCGGGTCTTCGGCCGCGCGGCGTGGATGGAACAGGTACTCCTGGTATTCTCCGGGATCTATAGGAGGACGAACCACAGCTAGTGACAATGGCCCTGCCAGAGATTCAGCCAAGCGCTTGGGAACGAATGCCACCAGATCGGCCTGAGCTACGGCTTGGAGCGCTTGTAAATAGCTGGGAACACGCAATCCAATCTGTCTAGCCAGCCCCTCCTGCCGAAGCCAGCTATCTACCGGATCTTCCGTCAGCCCTCGACCGACGACCGCCACGTGCCTCGAATTGAGGAAGGCTTTGAGGTTCTTCATCCGCGATGCGGCCGGTGATCCTGCATCATGATTGAAAAACGGCGAGGGCTTCTTGCGGGATCAAAGGAATCTACAACAAGTAGACTTTGGACTCTTTGCAAGGCTTCGGGTATGAATCGTGAACATATCATCAATCAATTAGACAAATCAACGTAGGAGGCGCAGCATGCGCGACATTGCTCGAGGGAGAACCCAAAGGGCTGGATCGGAGCTGTTTTCGAGCGGATACGGCGCCTGATTAGTCAGGATCGACAGTTTTCTTTGCCGGTCGGGGCGGCAGTTGTCGCTTGCGCGCCACTCTCGCAAACGACAGCGCAAGGTTCCTCTACACCAAGAATTCGAACACGGAGTCTCGCAATGCCAGAACTACGATCACGTCATTTGTTCACTATCACCATGAATCTCCCTCCCACTCTAGAGTTGGGAGACACTCCTGTGGGAAAACGTCGTGTGTTCACTGTTTCCGGCGGAGAATTTATCGGCGATCGGCTTCGAGGAAAGGTCTTGCCACAAGCTGGTTCGGACCTGTTGTTAGTACGCGCGGACGGGTCCTCTCAGCAGGACGTACGCCTGATCCTGCGAACTGACGACGAAGCGCTGATCCTCATGACTTATCGTGGTGTACGTCATGCGTCGCCGGAAGTAAACGCCAAGATCGCTCGCGGTGAACGGGGCGCGGCATCCGACTATTATCTGCGAACTACGCCGTTTTTCGAAACCTCTTCGCCAAATTACGCTTGGTTGAACAAGATCGTAAGTGTCGGAATCGGCGAAAGGTAACCCGACGGAGTTATGTACAACGTTTTTGAGATTCTTTAGTGGCTCAATGGCTAATTCTGAGAGCTGAAATTAAGGCGCCCGCCCAGCGCTCTTTGATAAAGAAACCGATCAAATGTAGCGCCGCGCCTCGGTCGAAGATCTTAGGCTCCGCGCTCATAACCATTCTTCAAGTCGTTGGCTGTAACTCCGGCTCGTACTTAGCTCCGTCCCGCTCTTCAGTGGCGTCAAGTCTAGCCTTCGCACTGTTCTCGCTGCGGCGTGTGGCAAGAGTCCTCCGTCGCGGATTTCCGGCGATTCGTCGCAGAATTCAGACGGCCCATCGCATGGCTCTTATCCAAGAACCAATGTTTGGCTATTCTGACGTTGACGTTAGTCCACTTTGGATCGGGAAATCGGTCGAATATTCCTGATTGGAAGAAAGCTATTCCCGAGCGTCTCGCGCCGGCGAAGCTCGATCCAATGTCGAAAGCTGAAGTGGTAGAGGAACTCGCCGCACATTTAGACGATCGCTATTAGGAACTGCAGGCAAAGGGTGTCCCGACGCAGACTGTTGTCGCTGCGCGTTGGCGGAATTGGACGATCGTGATTTGTCTGCGATGGGAGTGCGCGTCGTTCGTTATCCGCCTGTTTCAACAGCGGCGATCGGTATTTCCGCGCTCAAGAAAGGTTATATGCACGGACTCATGCGCGATCTTAAGATCGCCTTCCGCAATATCCGAACCAAGCCGTCGTTCAGTCTGATGGTCATTGGGATGCTCGCTTTGGGAATCGCTGGCAATGCCGCGATCTTCAGCGTCTTTAATAGCCTGTTTCTGCACCCGCTACCTTTCGTGGAATCGGACCGTCTCATCGATCTTGATGAGACGGCGCCTCAATGGAAACTTAAACATGTCGGCGTGTCGGGCCCAGATTGTTACGAATGGCGCAAAAGCAACTCCACGTTCGATAACATGGCATTCTTCAGACGCCGGAGCTACAACCTCTCTGATGGTGAAACCTCGCTGCATGTGATTGGGGCTCAGGTTACGCACGAGTTGCTGGACGTTCTCGACCTTAAGCCCGCAATCGGCCGGAACTTTCTGCCCGAGGAGGACAGGATTGGCGGCGGGAAAGTCGCGCTGCTGGGCCATGGCCTCTGGCAACAGATGTTTGGGGGCGATCCTAACGTGTTGGGCCGGGTCCTGAAACTTGACCGGGAGGCTTACACGGTGATCGGCGTTCTTCCGCGCGAGGCGGTATTCCCGGATCGAACGGAACTGTGGATACCTCTCGCGGTAGATCCCAACACCAACTCTGGATACTTCTTGAGTGGTGTAAGTCTGTGAAATCGGATTGGCGTTGATACTGTCGATCAGCGCGGGTCTGTTGGCGCAGGCTTTTCGCAAGATCTTACAGGTCGATCCAGGATTCCGTCTGGAGAACGTCATGACGTTCCGCGTCAGAATCCCCGACGCGACCTATGAGAACCCCGAGCGCAAAATCGCCTACTACGATAACCTCCTCGGGAGGCTACGGGAATTGCCGGGAGTCACGGCCGCCGGCGCCACATCAGCGCCACCCCTTGGAGGGCAATGGGGAGGCGTCTTCGAAGCCGAGGGAGGTCGCGGCGCCAGCGCGCAAGGCGAGAATCCAACCGTGTTGCAGGTGGCCGTCACGCCCGGCTATTTCGATGCCATTGGCATGACGCTTCTCGGCGGCCGTACTTTTGAGCCGCTGGATAACCAGCCCCAGGCAATGCTCGTGGCCCTGGTGAACGAGACATTCGCGAAGAGCTTCTGGGGGACGGAAAGCCCGATAGGCAAACGCATTCGTCGTCTCGGATGGAAAGATTGGTATCAGGTGATTGGCCTCTTGCGCGATGAGAAGCACTATGGGCTCGACCAGGAAATGAAGCCGAGCGTGTTTCTTCCATACGCAAAAACTATATACAGGGTGGACAGGAATGATGCCCGCTCTTTAGAAGAGATAAGCGTCATCCTACGCAGTTCAACTGACCCCAAAATACTCGTCGGACCCGCGCGCGAAATCGTCCGCCGACTAGATCCGGATGTCCCAATGTACGCCATCCAAACAATGATGGAGCAACTGGATCAGTCCTTGTGGGCGAGGCGGGCCTACTCCTGGCTGTTCGGGGTGTTCGCATTGATCGCGATCTTGCTGGCTGCGGCGGGCGTTTACGGTGTGGTCTCCTATGCGGTCAGCCAGCGCACGCGAGAGATTGGGATCCGCATGGCTCTGGGCGCGCGGCCCGAACAAGTGCTAGGACAAGCGCTGCGTGGCGGTATGTCGCTCGTATCGATCGGAGTGGTGGTGGGCCTGGTCCTTGCCTTCTGGACCACGAAACTGCTGCAATCATTATTATTCGGCGTCAGTTCGCGCGATCCGATCATTTACGGGTCTGTCGTGCTCGTCTTGCTCGGCGTGGGGTTGGCGGCGAACTTCGTGCCTGCCCTCCGCGCGGCGAGGGTAGACCCAATGCGGTCGCTACACTTCGAGTAGAGTTTTTCCCCTTAGGCTTTGCCGAAAAATAACTTGACGATTTTGGTTTGAGGGTAATCGATTTTTCGCCTGTTTTTGGGCGTTTTTCGGCAAATCGTCAAGTTATTTTTCGGCAAAGCCTTAGGCATCCATTGACCTCCGGAAAATGTAGATCGGACTCACAGGCCGATTCTGGCGGCCGACCGGCAACATCCTACCGTTCAGCGAAGAGAGCTTTCGTCATCCGGTGCAGCCAGGTCTTGCCAGGGCTGTGCGGCGACTATGTGAAGGCCGCAGTTAATTCCGGGGTGAGTTAGAGTGAACTTCCGGAAGGGGGAAAGGCTCTCTCGTGTTAGCGGGACGTTGGGTCATAGAATGAACCTTTTGCGAAGATGTCTTTCTGAGCTGACGCAGTCTGCCGATATTTTTCAAAGATCCAAAATGGCCAAAGGCGAGCTAAGGAATCGTAACGTTGCATTCAGATGATTTGCGCAACAATTGAATCGGAGACGCATATATGTTTAAAAGAGCCTCTCTGCTTTGTATAGCCTTCTCTTTTCTTTCAACGACAACACAGGCCTGGTCTCAGAAAGAATCTCCACCAAACGCGCTTCGCATCCTGGTTGAAGGAGAGTCGCCATTGTCACGCTCAATCATTGAGGCGATGCGGGGAATCGGCGCCAAGTACGACCTCAAGTTTGAGTTTGTTGATGGACCAGACGCCCGACACGATTTAAAATTGATTGTGAGCGGCGGAAATGGAGCAGAACGCCCAATTGGATTCTCCGACACATGCCCTGCCGTCCAATTTTATTACAACAGCATTGTCGCTCTCACACCAAATGGCAAACTGCTATTCACTGTGGCGCGATCCGGCGGTTCGGCCGGGAAAGCTGTGGAGGATGCTACGACCGTGGCGATAAGGAAAATATATCGCCAATCCACTTTGCTCCAGAAGCAATCGCCTTTTAATTCTGGCGCTCCTCAAGAGACTGTAAAACCTATTGAACCTACAGCTCAAGAACCTCCTGCTGAGCCGGGGGTTTATTACAAGTCCGGCGTTGACTGGGTCAGGATCTTAGAATCCTCACCGAGATTTGAAGGTAAGCGCGTAGGATTTTCCGGGTATCGCGTCGCTAAAGTTTATGCCGGCTCCCATGCAAAAGCGCAAGTCGCCGAGTTGAAGCCTGAATTCTACGTTCGAGGTTTCCCAGTTTCAGAACAGGAGATACGCGTCGTGCGATTGGAGACAAAGCAGGATCACAGGGAAGCCCAGATAGATCTTGGGAATCTAAGACACACGTATTCGGTACACAACGCGAGTGACATTCTCACGGTAACAGTGACACGTGTTTCAAATGGCGTACATAAAATAACGCCTGCATCTGAGCGCTGCACAAGTCGTTAAAAATCAGAGGCTGCACGCTAAGGCGATCGTTCCGACGCTCTTACCGTCACATTTTTCGCTTACTATTGTTGAACACTTATTTGGGGGCTTTCATCCGGCAGCCAGCGCCAGGATCCCGAGCAGCATAATCGCCGAAGCAAAAAACCTTCTGGCGCTTTGGCCTTCCCCCAACAGCTTTGAGCCGAAAGCCACCCCGATCAGGACACTCAGTTCGCGCATGGGAGCGACGTAGATGACTGGAGTCACGACCATGGCAGTTAGGACCAGGATGAATGACAGGGGATTGAGAACCGCCACGCCTAAGATCTGCCGGCGGTGTTCCGCCCACTCGCGCCTAATCTCAAGCCGGTTTGGCAGCGCCTGCGGGGATAGTAAGACCAGCCGCATCAACTGTGAGCTGTAATCGAGTAGCAGCGGTGGAATCATGGCGACGGCCACCGCGTGCTTGTCCCACAGCGTGTATGCTGCGATGCAGGCTCCAGTCAGTAATCCATATATGCTACCGCGCCGCCTGCGTGCCGGATCGTGAATCTGGTCCTCAGAGTGACGAGGTCCGCCGGCAATGATGAAGATCCCGATCACAACCAGCGCCAGGCCGCTGAGGGCGATCAGCGAAGGACGCTCCCGGAACAGAATGACTGCTCCCAAGGTCGAGAGCGCGGGGCCGGTTCCGCGGGCTAGCGGATAGACGAGAGACAAATCGGCAATCCGATAGCCGGTTTGCAAGATCACTGAATAGAGCGTATGAATCAAGGCGCTCACGGCCATCAACGCCAGCTCCTTCCCCCCGATTTTTGTGGTTTGAGAGAGCAGAGTGAAGGCTACCAGTGGCGCGTAGATCAGGGTCGTGAAGAACGAAGCGAGCCAGAGAAAAACGATTCCGCCGCCGGACTGTTTGGAAAGATAGTTCCAGCCGGCATGGATAAACGATGCCGCAATGATTAGTGAAAAGGCGAAGCCAGACAAGGGATGCCACCTCCAGAGCACGGAAAATGTAGGACAAACTTCGTCTTACCCAACGCGATCCCCTCTGGCGTTTTGTGCTCTCGGGTGACTGCCTTACTGTAGGCTGTATGTGGCGCTCGGTCCGGACTCGAAGGTGTTCGACGGAACCCTAGCCACCTATCGGTTGATGGAGCGATTGTAGGCGCCTCAGATCGCCTCGTCAACGAGATCGAGCTGCCCGACCCATCTCCGGTAGCGGTTTCCACCGGCGCATGGCGGCGCGTATTCAGGCTAGCGGTAAATACTCTCCCTCGCAGGAATCCGGCGACTCTTCGCAACATTCACACGGTCCATCGCATGACTCTTCCTCGCGCCGCTCTATAGCCATTGGGCGCCGCAGCATCGGATATGGCAGTAATGCGCGAACTACAAGCTTCAGGCGCTGGCTTGCGCCAGCGCCTGAAGATATTCGCTGAAACATTCCGAGCACTTGAACAGGTGCTCGCGCAAAACCTGATCAGGCGCCCGGCGTCGACTCGCCACTTTCATGATCTCACAAAGAGGCTGGCAGCCAAGCCGCTGCGGATTAGGAAAGCACGTGGCGTAATATCGCCGCGCAAGCGTCACCAGATCCTCAGCGTCCAGATCCTTAACCTCGTTCTCTACAGTATCCATTCTGTGTCAATTGTACAGTTGGTTTCACTATTGTTCTCTTAAAGCTCAGTCCTCTGATACTGGTGTGTCGCCAAGTTCTGCGTTTTGAGATCCCAATCTATCGTGAAGATGGCCGAGTGTTCCGAGCGGAAAGACAACAGTCGTCGCCCGTCTTTAACAACCACGCTCTCGGCCTCGGTAAAGTCGAGGTTTCGATCAGGCCCGGTCCGATTACAAACCAGAAGAGGAAGTCCGGTATCGCAGGTACATTTCTCCCACTCGCCATTCGGACCGTGCTGGCCTGGCGCCCAGGCGGCGGAGGACAATAACAACTGCGCCCCTTGGGCTTTTAAGCTTCTGGCAATTCCCGGAGAATATGCGTCCGCACAGATGAGAATCCCAACATGACGCAATGGCCTTACCGGAATTGTGACGGCCTGCTCACCGGGGCTTGACCAAGACTCCGCGCCTACTCGTAGCGAGTTGATCTTGCGGTGTTTGCCGATGATCGCGCCACCCTCAGCAATCACGAACACTGAGTTGTAAAGTTTTCCGGTTTGATGATCCTGTTCCGGCGAGGACAAGAACACTGTCACGTGTAGTCGCGCAGCCAGTTGGCAGAACTCACTCATCCACGGATCGGGTTGCGGCATGATCCACCGGATCCCGATCTGGTCGACAAAGTCGTATCCGCACAGACAGAGTTCCGGCGTGATGATCCACTTCGCTCCTAACCCTGCCGCCCTTGTGACGGCTGTTTCGACAAGTCGCCGGTTATAGGCAAGATCGCCGGGGAGAGGGGCAAGGTGCAAGATGGCTATGCGCAATGGAAGTGTTGGGGTAATTTTCAACGACGCTGTTGAGTATAGCGGCGCGGCCGCATTGCTTCAATGCCGTAGCGAGTCGCGTACATCGCGCCGAGCAGATCGACGCGCACGTTCGCGAACCAGTCGTCAAGGGACCTCTCCGGGAAGACTGCGCCGCTCGCGTTGTTCACTACAATATCGACGCCGCCATACGCATTCTCGGCGAACGCAAATAGCGCGCGCACCTCGTCCTCGTTCCCAACGTCGGTTCAAAAGATCGAAGCGCGCAAACCTTCCGCCTCGATTGCGCCTGCCGTATCGCGACTCCCGGCCTCGCGTATATCGGCGATCACCACTGAAGCTCCCTCGCGCGCAAAGCGACGGGCGATCGCGCGGCCGGAGCCACTCCCCCAGCGCCAGTCACGATCGCAACCTTGTCGATCAGCTTCATCTCATCCTCCTTCGCGTCACAGGCTCTGTGTGATCGCCGACGGCACCTCAACACCCGCAGTGATCTGGTTACGACTGCTCGGCTAGGGGAGGTTCGGTGAGATGCCCGCCCAGAGCGCCAAGTTCATGGGACGCGGCGCCCTGCGCGCGGAGCAGAATCGCAAGTTGCCCGCCATGGTGGATGTCGTGGGACAGGATTCGCCAGATCGTCCACTGGCGTGAGATCGCATAAGACTTCTCCTGATAAGTGTGCAAATAGGTCTGCGCGAGATCGGTGACGGTCCAGCGAGTGAGCGTGTTCTCGATCATTCGCCAGGTGGCCTCCAGCCACCTTACCAGCTCGGCGGGGTTCTCGGCGATGGTGTCCCTCGATCCCAAAGCGGCGACCTGTCTGGCGAGATCAGCGCTCCCGGGGGCGCCCATACGATTAAACCAGTCAATACGCCCTAGGATTAGGTGATTCGCGATCTCGCCCACCGAGCGGACGTGCGGCGCGGGCCGGTAGGCCAGTTGTTCGCGTGAAAGCGGGGCGATGGCACGAACCAGGCTAATCTGGTAACCGTCCCAACCTCTATAAACGTTCATCAGCGATTGAATATCTGTGGTCATGATCGTCAAACCGGTTATTCAGAGAATCCATTTCATCAATGTGGTTGGGAGCGCTTTCGAACATAAATTGCAATGAAGAGCAGTTTGCGCATTGGTGTAAGTCCCCGTTTCAAATCGACTACCCTCTATTCGCCCGATATCTTTTCCGTATAGCTGAGTGGCCCACGCAAAGCATCACCTTTAGAGTTCATGCTGATGAATATACGATTCAGCAACTTGTTGGACGCAGCTTTAAGCGCAATGCCTATGTGACATTAGCCTCGCCGCCTTCGGGTCCATAAAAAATCACCCACACTACTAGGTCATCTGTGAACTCCACAAACTTATGCTCCACACCCGCCGGAACGAACAGAAAGTCTCCTGGACCAAATGGCTGCCTGGTCTTGCCATTGATGAACACTCCGCTGCCTTTCACCACCACATACGCTTCGTCACGAAGGTGCGGTGTTTGCAAATCAACTCCGCGTGGAGCATAAATCTCCACCACCAGACTGCCATGCTCTAAGACAATGGCGAATCGTTGGCCATCCAGTCCAGGCAAATGGGTCATCGCTTCAGCAACCGTCACCTGACGTTTTTCAACCGGGATGAAGAATATCTTTTCTGTGTTCGCAATCACTGACGACTCCTCCACTCGCCATCCATTAACTTTTCGAGGGAACGGCGATAGCCACGGTCAGTTAATCAAGCTGAAGCGCTTAACGCTCGATGAACAAAGATGCCCAGCTTTGGGGGGCCGCGGAGCATGTGATTTTTAGGTACAGCCCGCTATATTGGATCGTGTGGCCATAGCCCCATCCTTTCGGTCATTACCGAACTGACTAAACGTAAGCGTCAACATTGTTGCGGCGAGGATTGATGATAGCGGCTGTGACCAAATGCGAGGAAGAGCAATGCGATGGACCGTGTGAATTTTGCGTCAAGTCGCCTGCAATAAGCGACAGACCGGCTTTTGCGGGCAGGCGAAGCTAAGAATCGCTCTTGCCGATGTCCGCGATCGCTCTGACGCACCCCGCAGTGACTCGTCAAGCTTACCCGGAGCCGGGATGCGTCTGATCGGATGGTTGTCGCGTGGCGTGGATGATCGGGCGGTCGCGCGCGCCAACTGGCATCACAGCCTCATCACGCTCCCGCTCTCGGCTTTTAGCATGAAGCCTGTCGCTCGTGGCGCGCTGGTATTGGGTTACACGGAATTCGATGAGCGTGAGATACCCGACAGTGTGCGCCGCCTGGGAACAGCCATTTCTGAATTCGGAGAGCGATAAGCGGCGGCAGGCCTGGACAGGACACCGTTCTCGCCGCGGTGTGCGGCAAAGGTTCTCCGTCTCAGGTTTCTAACGCTCCGTCGCAGAATTCAGACGGTCCATCGCATCGCTCTTTCTCGCATAGCGCTACAGCCATATCATCTGATTTCGTTGACGACATCTGTTTCTCTACTCTTGTTCACTAATCCGTTCATCGGAATTGGCTCTATCAATAATTAACCATTAGCTCTTATCCAAGAGCCAATGGTTGGATATTCTGCCGCTGACGTTAGTTTGCGTTGGAATCGGAGGACGAGATGTTTCGGGACTTGCGTTTCGGCGCACGGACGCTCCTCAAAAGCAAAAGCTTCACAGCCGTGGCTGTGCTCACGTTGGCGCTCCGTATCGGCGCGAATACGGCGATCTTCAGTTTGATCAACAAAATGTCGCTGCCTCCGCTCCCGGCGCTGGAGCCGGAGCGACTCGTCGCGCTCAACAACGCGCTGGGGAGAGCGCGCTCTTTTCCGCTCTTCTCTCATCCCAACTATTATGAAAATCGGTTCGATTGTTATCCGCTGCTATGAATTCGACAAGATGTTGGCGTTCTGGCAGGAGGCGCTGCACTACGTCCCCAGAGAGCCTGCGAAGGGTGGCTGGGTGGTTTTGTGTGATCCTGCGGGTAGGGAGCCCAACGTGTCTTTGGATAAGGTTTCAGAAAGACGCGCAGGAAAAAGGAGCAGGTTGGCGCCTCGACCTTTACACGACCGACCAGGAGAGCGAAGTGAGGAGGCTAATGGAGATAGGGGCGACTCGCTATCCGTGGAGGCATCGACCGGGCGATGACTTTGTCGTGCTGGCAGACCCAGATGACAATCTGTTCTGTGTGGTTCAGGTCAAATGAAATCAGCGAGAGCCGACGACATGGTATAGACAGCAACTTCTGAAACGGCTTGACGAGGCGTGGACGACGTTTAAGGAGTCGTATGCCGGTTTGCCAGACTCGCGGCTGACAGAGCCCGGTGTCACGGGCGACTGGTCGGTGAAAGACATCCTCGCGCACACGACCACGTGGGAGGAAACCGCAGCAACAAACCATTAGCAAAAAGAGGAAGGCATAAGTTCTCGAAGAACTCGGCGCCATTTGAAAGAAGCCAGATTGCCGAGTTGGGGGCTGCGCTTGCGTCTGGATGGAAGAAACCATGGAACGACTGAGTCAATATGCCACTGTTTTCATGTGAATCGCTCAGTGCGTCACATTTCTATCATTGGTGGTCGACCGCTTCGGGATGTTAGGGGCGCTCGGACAGCCGAAAGTCGCCTTGGGAGACTTCGATGATTTCAGGGCTTACACTGCCCAGTTGAATTGGTTCCTGCCATCCAGTTTGAATGAAAATCCCCGACACCAAAGAGATTATGGCAAACCAGCATAAACTCTTCGAGCGATGGTCGAAGACTAAACAGACGAACCAGTAACACTAATAATAACCAGATCAAACAGACTCGCCAGCAGAGGGCGAGAAGGAGAGAACATGCGAACTCGGATCTTCATCAAATTGTTGTTCCTTAAATTGTTGTTCCTTGCTCTGATGACGCCTTTCCTTAGCGTCAACGCCCAGATGAACGAAGCCAACGAGGCGATGGAGCATGGCAAAGATTTTTTCAATCGCGGGCAGTACGAAATGGCGATCTTTGAATATCGAGTAGCATTGAATTGGCCGGGCTGTCACCAGGCGCGCGCCCGTTTCAACATCGGCGTTTGCAATCACAGGGTCGGACGTCCGCGCGAAGCCGTAACCGAATACCGCATGGCGATCAAATTGAGCGAAGGCCAATATCCATCAGCTTCTTACGCGCTGGGCGTCGCGCTCCAGGATTTGCGGCGATACCAGGAAGCCCGCGAAGCCTTTGCGCAGGCGGTGAAGAGTTCAGGCGGTAAACACGCCGAGGCTTTGTTCGAGCTGG
>WNGA01021638.1_pt1 | contig 17532 bp, 16 predicted proteins | sample 5400061 | NCBI WGS metagenome assembly WNGA01 (sample SAMN13153366, study PRJNA577476) | soil metagenome | isolation source: 100 cm soil or saprolite under grassland replicate 2 | place: USA:California | collected 2016-06-15 | reverse complement strand
ATAAGAAAACGGAGAGCCTGGACAAGACTCTCCCGCCCCCTCTTTGTTTCGAATCTAGAATCGCGACGCAGCCTATTGCCCTATGTTTCCTTTCAAGAAAAGAGCCGTTAATTTAGATCGAGGAGCGATATGGCGTCTTGTAAGCACGCAGGTCCCGTGCGTACTGGATCGTTTGTTCGTCGCAACGAGCCGTTGGTAGTGTGTTTGTTAGCCTAGAACCGGAAATTGGATCAGCCGGATCTGTGCCGCGAGACTAGCACGCATACCCAATTTTCTAGATTTTTAGGATCCGCAGATTTTAGCATGGAAATGAGGTTCTAGACGGCTGACTAATCATTCGGCGATCCAGGAGGATTAACGTGATCATGAGCAAGTTTCCAATTCTAAGGCATTTCTAAGGCGTTTTGCAGCGGACTAACAGGGCTCCCGATGTCAGAGTTAGCGGGCCCGGTGGGATTCGAACCCACGATTTTGGGCTAGCTCCGAAAGCTCAGTTCTTGGTATTGAGCTGTCTCCGAAGGCCCACGTCTTGGTCCTGGCTCGACTACGGGCCCTAGAAATCGCGTCGGGACTGGGAGTATTATTGTCTTGGGCAAGACCTGCAAAAGTTCTAGACCTCTGATCGCTCTCCAGCGCTTGTAGCGAAAACCCACCATCCTAGGATGAGATTTCGATTGTTAGGAAACGTCCCGCCGTTTTGTCCTGAGCCTACTCTTCGGTCGTTCTCCGTGCCACATGTCTGAAGAACCGTCGTATCATCCGTTCCATCCCACGGACCTCGGGTGCCGCCTGGTTGAATATCGACACAAAATCCGAATGATACTGCTTTGCTAATTCAGTATCAGATAGAAATGTTGCGTTTTCAAAATTCGCATCTTCTGCTCGTTGAGTATAGTTGTAACTTCCCCATTCAACAGTTCTTCCATCAACAATGATAAACTTGTTATGCATGATTCCCCCTGCCGGGGAGATGACCCGGACGTCTGTCCCGGCGCTTTCCAGCTGATCATGCAGGCTAGCTTGCTGTCCCTTCGTCTCGGACCTGTCAAGGACGACGGAGACGTTCACTCCACGCTTCACAGCGTCCAGTAGTGCCTTCGCGATATCCTCGTTCGTGAAGGCATAAGCGGCCATCTCTATGCTCCGAGCAGCGCTACCTATCATGGAGATGATTTCTCGTTCTACCCCTCCGCTCGGGGAGAAGAGTGCAGTAATGGTCTGAGTCGATGACCTTGCCTCTGCTTGGGCCGGCCTTGATGGGGAACTCTGAGAGTCTTCCGTTGACTCCTCCACATTTTCCGGGACCGAAGAATCTTCGACTTTGATCTGTGAGGGGCGAACTTTGGCGGTTTTAGAAAATGGTCTGAGAGTGACCTTGGCACCGGTCTTTCCCTCCAATGAGAGAAAGAGCTCGGTTCGTTTTCCGGACTTCCATGCGCCTTCAATCCAGAGTTCAATAGAGTCAACGTTGAGATCCTTGAACCAGTCTAGAAGTTCGTCCAGCTTCAGCCTTAGCCCTTTGAAGGGTGTGGCTCCTACGACTTGAGCTGCCGGGTTCTCTGGTGGCCTGAAAACCAGAACTATTTCATCTTCGTCACTCGGCCGACCTCCGCCCAGCGTGCTCATGGCCCTATCTCCTCTCAACGCGTCTCTTGAATAGTCGATTGAAACCGTGAGTGCCTCGCTTGAGTTTATGCACCCGAAGCAGTGGGGTTTCTAGCTGTCACGAATGTGAGCTAGGCACCTTACTGACAACTCCAAGCTACATCGTCTTTCAGCTTGATAGAGCGGCAGGCCTGAATCTGCGCTTTAAGACTCGAGACCAGAGATGATTATTAGTTAGAACGCTCTGTCGGTCAGCAAGGCGTCAATCATTTCGATGACGGAGAGGATAGGCGTGGTTTTCTAGTTGGCATCCTGTATCGAGGCCCAATGTGTTACGAAGTCTTATGGAAAGACCGTCGCGCTTGACGATGTGTCCTTCTCCATACCATGTGGCGAACGGTACGCTCTATTGGGTCCGAATGGCGCTGGCAAGTCAACCACTCTTCGGCTTCTCGTGGGGCTCTTGAAGCCCGACACTGGGACGATCAAGATAGATGGTCATGAGCCCTTCAGTCCCGAGGCCAAGTCGACCCTCGGGTACCTACCCGAGGATGCGACACCATACAGGACACTGTCAGTCCGGGAGAACTTGGAATACATCGCCGCTCTACGCGGAGTCAAAAACGTGGCCGATGCCACAAACCGATTCTTGGATGAGCTGAGCCTTCGGGAGTATGAACGCGCCAAAGTTGGCAAGCTGTCTCGCGGTAACATGCAGAAACTCTCCATCGCTCTCGCGCTCGTCCACGATCCCAAGATCGTCCTTCTCGATGAGCCGCTCAACTATCTCGACATACCTACCCAGGAGAGAGTGTTCAAGATGCTCAAGTCCTTAGACTCGACACAGATCGTCTCCACACACATCATGTCGATCGCTACGCGCCTTACAAACAAGGTCTTGATGATCGCCAGAGGCAAGATCGTCTGGAACGGGACGATCGATGCACTGAAGGCTATGGAGGTCGGTGATGAGTCGATAGAGAGCGTGGTTGCAAGGCTGATGACCAGTGCTTCCTAAACTCGTCAAGTTCGTCCTCCGGACAAGGTTCTCCAGGCCGTTACTCGGCCTCGTTGCCTTCTTTCTCATCTATGATACGGTGATAAGAGCGTTCACGAGCGGAAATGCCCCAGAGTTTTCCGGCGAATTCTCCTACTACGCCGTTGGCTCCTCGATATTCTTCGTCGTCATGAGCCTGCTCTTTGGAGGACTCTTCGTAATGAAATCCGATAGGGACTACCTGTTGACACTTCCGTTGCGACGAAGGGACCTCAGCATCTCGCTCTTCATCGCACAATTCGTAGGATCAGGAATAACGATCCTCTTCCTATACGGCTTCTATGTTGCGGGTGCTGGCGACCTCGAAACTACAATCATTCTAGTTGCAAACTTAGTCCTACTGGCCTGTGTGGTGACCTCGTTGGGAGTGATCTCCAACATACTCCAAACATGGAAGAGAGTTGCCCTAGCGGCTGCTCTCGGCCTCTGGTGTTTCTCCTCGATCCTCAACTTCCCCTTTACACCGGTCTCCTCGTTTACGGGAGAACTCGTCTACGGAAGCATTGTACTATTCGGAGTAACATCTGTCGTCGTACCTGTCGCACTTAGAGAACTCGCTTATCTCGAACTGGGGTCGATCAGGAGTCTACTGAGAGCTACTAGCTCCGAATACAAGAAAAACATGAGCTTTGTGGGTAAGGGACCGATACGGGCGATATACTCCTACCACTTGTCATTCTTGGAGATGATGGGAAGGGTCAATATTGGCGGGTCCACAAGCTACAGGGCTGCCCGCGTTAGGACATCTACTGTCCTCGTCGTTTCCGTTACAGCCGCCGCGGTCTATTTGTTTCTAACAGGGCTGTCACCATTCACTCGGTTGCCCTTTAGACCCGCGGTCGTGGTCGTTCCGGTTTTCATGGGAATAATTACACTTGTATTGATGTCTCAGGGAACCTTGTCTAACGAGAGGGGATGGCTGGCTTTCACGGCCATGGACCCTGCAACCTACCTCCGCCACCTTCTCTTCTCCAGGGTCATCTCGGCTCTCGCGATAATAGGTCCGTTCGGCGTGGCTGACATAATCCTGGCCTTACTCGGAATACGAGCAGGGGCGGGCTCTGCTATCGTGCTCCTAGTCACGGTTCCTTCGGCATCAATCCTGGCCGCTTATCTTGTGGCGAGACTGGGCGCTGTACAGCAGGTGAGGGAGGAGGGAATGATGCCGGGGCAGTTCGACCTCAGACAGTTCCTTGTTATTCTTCCAACTTATGTTGTCGTAGGGCTCATATTTGTCTCTGAGATATCGCTGACCGCCTCGATAGTCATCGCGACTATGCTAACGGTCGTGTCGACATTGTTGATGAGTATTGCTGGTGTATGGAGAGGGATAGCGTACCGTCTGACTGAGAGAGGATTCGTGTGACCGAGTACCGTCAGTCTGCAAACTTGTAGTGCCGGTAACCTTCGGCAGTCACGTCGATCAGTACGAACTCGTTTTCAGGCTCGGACACGAACCTTCTCGCCTCCGGCAAGGGTCTTCCCTCGTGAAGCGCCTCATACTCGGCCAGTGATACTGGCCTTCGATGATGCAGCTTCTCTAAGTGGCCAAACCCCTTTGCGACTGTTTTCCATTCTTCTTGGACAATCCAGCTTGATGCTTTCGCCTTGGAACCACTACCATAGTTTCCTGATCCCCCTCTCTTTCCGACGAGATCGGCATCCTTCCCCGCTTTTGCTTCGAGGAGCATTGACAGGCAACTCTTCTCCGATGCTGAGTAGGTGTTGCCGCTCTCTCTCGCGTGAATAAGACCTTCAGCCACCTTATCGTTGTATTCCGCTTGGAATCTGGGCGTTTCCATGAAGTGTCTCATGTAGATGGATTCGGCCTTCTCAAACTCCTCTCTCTTCTTGAACCCGGCTGGTTTAGGCTCAATTCCTATCTTCTTGACAATCTCGTCCCAACGGGAGAGACCTCTCCAGAAATGCCGTAACAAATACGCGAACCCCTTTTCTGCCATCTTGGGATAAGGCACGTGAAACGACATCGGCCCGAACTGATCAATGAGCGATTCCCCAGGTCTCGGCCGGACGAGGCCAGAGGCTATTGCCTGTTCAGCCCAGTCGTCAACAGCCCCCTCCATCGCTTTGAGATAGCACTTCTCCGAATGCTTACCGTGGACGACCGCGGTGGTTGAGAACAAGGGTCTCCAAAAATCGTCCTCATCCTCCATGTATGTACCAATCACATTGTCGAACGCCAATAGTCTCGGATTTTCCTTGACAAGGAGAGCTACAGCGCCTGCACCCTGAGTGGGCTCTCCCGGAGTATTCAGGGGATACTTGGCGATGTCTGTTGAACAGACGATGCTACACCTCCCGTTGCTTCTCCCGGCCCATGCCCAGTCCAGTGAACTCTCCAAGGCATCCGCAGTGCTCACGCAGGCGAACTTGTACTCCACCCCAGAGGTTTTCTTGAAAGAGCCTTTCCCGAATTTCTGCTCTAACATTCCATGAACGTAGGCTGCGACAGGCTTCGATTCATCGACCCCAGTCTCGGTCGCGATGTCAATTCTTGCGATGTCGGTTGGCGACAGTTTGTCTCGCTCAATCAACTCGTAAATAGCGTTAGCCGCCAGGACGGAACTGTCCTGGTAAATGTCGGGAATCGACATTTTTGCGATCCCAATGCCGTGTAGGTACTTCGCCGGATCCGAAGTTCGCGACTGTGAGAATTCCGTCGGCTTATCCGGGTGATTCTCATCGGCCAATTCCAAATACAATCTAGGAATGTATACTGCAATGTCATCGATGCCGACTGAACTTTTCAGAAGCTAGCCTCCGCACTATTATCGAGACTACCCGACTTCGTTGTGGAACCAGAGAGTCCTTGGCGCGTTCGAGAAGATAGGCGACTTGTTCTCCTCGGAGCAATTATTAGTTACAATGAGCAATGCGTCTTCTGAGCAAAAGGAGCATAGCTGCGGCATTATCGGATTCTGTATCTAATACGATATAGTTTATATCCAACCCTTTGCCGGACAAACGGAGATCGGGCACATGACAGGAATAATCGACGTGTCCCAACTTGCCAAGACGTACGGGGACGGGACCAAGGCGGTGAAAGGAATCTCTTTCAACGTTTCAGAGGGGGAATTCTTCGGTTTCTTGGGACCCAACGGTGCCGGCAAGAGCACCACCATCAAGATACTCACGACGCTGCTTCGGAAGACATCGGGTTCTGCTTCAGTTGCTGGGTTTGATGTGGATTCTGATGGGGCGAAGATAAGAAAGATCATTGGGGTTCAGAATCAGGATACGGTTGTTGACGAGGATCTGACGGGGCGTGAGAATATGACTCTTCAGGGAGAACTGCAACAGATGCACGGACAAGCGCTGAACGAGAGAGTTGACGAGCTTCTCAAGATCGTCGATTTGGTGGATGCAGCGGACAAGCGTGCAGGGTTCTATTCCGGTGGAATGAAGAAACGCCTTGACCTCGCAACGACACTAGTTCATGATCCCAAGATACTATTCTTGGATGAGCCGACAACTGGGTTGGACCCACAGTCGCGAGCCGCGATCTGGGCATATCTAAAACGCCTGAACGAGCAAGGGATCACCATATTCATCACCACACAGTACCTGGAGGAAGTGGACAGGCTCTGCCGCCGCCTAGCAATTGTGGACCTCGGGGAAATCGTCGCCCAAGGGACCCCTAGCGAACTCAAACAGGAAATCGGGGCTGATTCAATATCTCTCGGATTCGAGAACAGTACGATGAACGGCGGCGACACCAGAAGCAAGGCAAAAGAGTTGCTAGAGAAGAAATTCGACGGAATCTCCAACATCGTGAATTCGGATATCGGCCTGACGGTGTACGCGAAAAACGGAGGCTTCTTGGTTCCCGAGATAGTGAGAGCGTTCGACGACGCCAAGATCGGCCTCTCGTCCATCGGGGTGTCGTCTCCGACTCTGGACGATGTGTTTCTCAAACATACCGGCAAACGAATTAGAGTCGAAGAAGTGAGCAGTGCGAATTATCGCGGAATGTTCAGTCGGAGGAGACGATAGAAATGTCGTTCTTTTCAGACTCGTACCATCTCTTCATTCGCTGGATGAAAAAGCTGGTCCGTAATCCAATACTTGTCTTCTTCTCTCTCTTCCAACCAATAATCTTCCTCGTGTTGTTCACCCAACTTTTCAGCAAGTTCGGCTCGCTCATCGGCCCAGGAGTCAGCTACACAGTCTTTGCAACAGCAGGAATAGTCCTTCAGAACGCCTTCTCCAGCGCATTTCAATCTGGAACATCAGTGGTAGATGACATAAAGTCCGGCTTCCTCACCAAGATGCTTGCCACCCCCGTCAACCGTTCGGCCATCCTGTTCGGGCGGATCCTCAGCGATATGTTCCGGGTCGCTGTGCAGACCATAATCATACTTGCACTCGCCTACGTGCTCGGCGTTTATCCTCAAACGGGAGTCCCTGGATACGTGCTCGTCATTCTCACCGTCGGTTTCTTTGGCCTCGCTTGGTCCGGGATTTCACTCGCCTTAGGTCTGAAGACCAAGAGCGGAGAGACCGTATTCGGAATAGCTGGATTCCTGACATTCCCCCTTTTGTTCATGAGCACAGCCCTCGTCGGGAGTAATCGCCCTTATCGGAGTGGTAACACTCGGAGCCACGCTTTACCTGTTCAGAAAAGTCGTAAGCTGAGATTCACGAATGCGAATCCCACGGAACTCGCAAAACCGACGATCAGTAGACGGCCGACCGAAAGGTCGTTGAGAGTTAGCTCAAGATGAACAGCCCTTCGATTGAAGCCGTGAACTTGTCGAAACGCTATGGCTCGTTCCCCGCTCTCTCCAACCTCAACTTGAGAATCGAAGGCTCAAAGTGTGTTGGCTTCCTCGGTCCCAACGGTGCAGGAAAGACAACAACACTGAAGATTTTCACCGATATGATCCGCGCTTCAGAAGGAAGAGCCCTGATCAACGGCATCGAAGTGCATCCCAACAAGAAGAAAGCCTTGGAGTCAGCCGGAGCACTCATCGAGAGTCCCGAGATCTACCCGTCTCTCACACCGCGAGAAGCATTGTCGATGGTTGCAGAGCTCAGAGGATTGCCCAAGGGAGAGAGACGCACGACCATAGAAGATGCAGTTGCCGAGGTAAAGATGGACGAATGGCTGGACAAGAAGGTTGGAAAGTTCTCCAAGGGAATGAAGCAGAGGATCAATATTGCCGCAGCACTTCTGTCGGACCCGGAGGTTGTGTTGCTCGATGAGCCCACGACTGGTCTGGACCCGAGAGGCATGGCCGAGGTCCGTAATATCGTAAAGTCTCTCAAGAAGCGAAATAGACTGATCTTCATGAGTTCGCACCTGTTGAACGAGGTCCAAGAGATATGCGACGAGGTCGCGATGATCGATCATGGGAAACTGCTTGTCTATGACACGCTGTCGAATGTCACCACGAGGTTTGCGAAGGACAGCGGGAACGTTATTGAAATAGAATTTCTGAGAGACATTGACGATCAGAGCGTCAATAAGAACATCGCCTCTCTTGCTAACGTAAACTCAGCTGAGAGGATAGATTCTAGAAGGGTCCGCATAAAATTCTCTGGAGGAGCACCGATCCAGGAGAGACTCCTCTCCGACATTGTCACGATGAAGATCGGCATGATAAGCTTCCACTCTCCAACTTCCGCGCTCGAAGACACATATCTCAATCTCATCAAGGACACGCTGTGACCCGACAGTGAGCCAGTCACCAACCCGACTTAGTTCATCAACAAGGACGCACATCCTTCCAAGCAGCATCTCCCAAGTCGGGACCGTGACCAAGTACGAACTAGTCAATTATTTCAGATCCCGCAGATTCTTCGTACTACTAGTAATCGGAGTGATAATCAGCGCGCTCCTCACCGTGCTGGTCGGATATTACAGACCCGCAGATTTCATGTCTTCTAGTCTGAAATTCTATTACAACTGGTTCGGAGGTTCAGTCACTTTTATCATAATATTGTCCGGCATCTTCTACGGCGGAGATGCAATATCTGGAGAGTTCCAGAACAAGACCGGCTATTTCCTCGTAGCTAACCCGCTCCGCAGGTCCGCGATCTACATTGGAAAATGGCTTGGCGCCCTCATAGCCTCAATGATAATGCTCGCAGTATTCACGGCCATAGCGATAGGCAACGGCGTCTACTATTTCGGACTAAGCATTCCCTACCAGCTATGGGTGTCAGTCCTATTCGGGCTTCTCTACCTGATAGCGGTCCTCGGATTCACATTCTTCTTCAGCTCCCTATTCAAGAGCAGCTCAATATCCATTCTAGTGACTGCTATACTCTTCCTCTTCGCCTTCATGCTAATCCAGACACTTGTCGAGGGTCTCGTGAAAATAGAGCCTTGGTTCCTGATAACCTATGGAGCTCAGATTATCACAAATACACTAATCGACCCGTACCCCACGACATCAACTCAGGGATTTGGACCCAATGTTTTCACCAGCTATGCAACAACCATTCCTGAAGGAATAGCTATACTCTCAGCTTACTTCCTCGTCACGGCCGTACTTGGTCTTCTCATCTTTGAAAGAAGAGAGTTCACCTAGTCCGAGAAGTCTAGACATTTCTTAGATCCATTAGTGGGGGCCTTTCGGCCTCGTAGTTTCCAGACCGAACCTTTTCGCGAACGCCCCAGATCAGATTCGATCTTCGCTGTTCGACTTTGAACTCTCTCAGCTCATTCCGTGAGACTGGATGAGTTCGCGGAACTTGCTGTTTTTCATGAGTTCGTCTGCGATGGCATCGTTTTCCTTTCCTTCCCTATCCCAGACGAGGAACCTCGATTCGCCACTGCGAGAGAACCATGCAATGTAATAGGGCATGTAGAACAGGCTTCCCTCCAAGAGCTCCAGCTTTCCCAGGTCGACCTTTGACGGCAGCTTGAGCCCATCTGCGAAGATCTTCCATCTCGTCTCGCGAGTCTTCTTCAAGTGGTCGATGCTATCTTTGATGTCTTGTTTCGCACGGTCAGTCTTGAGTAGAGAATCGTACTGTTTTGATAGTTCTCGCAACTGGTTGTCGTAGCCGGAGAGCACCTGCTTGAGTTCTTCCAGCCGCTCGCTTACGAGAACTGTCGAGTCGACCCCTTGGATTATTGAGCCTGGTTCTGACTCTATGTCCGTCAATCGAGGTGCCAGCGCGGCTAGTTCTGGATAGAAGCCCAGGTCGACCTCGCGGAGCGCCAGCACAACCGACCTTCCCTGCCCCAGGACAGTCTGCTTTGAGAGTAGGCCCTTCTCTGCGGAGAACTGGTACGTGAAGTCCAGATAGGGCAGATACATGATCTTCTCGAAGACCCGGTGTTCTTCCGAGCCCCCCAGAATTCCCTTCTTGATCCGTTTCTTTTCAGCGTCATGCTGGAGAGCTACCTCTGGAACCGTCATCGGGAGAGCCTTAACGACCATCGGTTCTGGAGCGGCTCCCTCATTCAATCTCTCTATCTCCGCCGGTTCCAAGGGTCCACAGTGATGCTCATAAGCCATCTGGGCACCAGAATTCCCGCCTCGCCTTGGTCGAATGTCAGATAGTAGAACAGCCTCGTCTTCAGTTTGGAAATAACTTGGGAGTCCATGCCGAGTGATAGTCCTGTTCGCACACGGTCGATGGCCTGGCGGGCCGAGAGACTTGAATCTCACTTTTCCAACTTCTTAGGCTTAACGGTTATTCGATGGGTCAGGAGATGAAATTATTCGGCCCAGAAAGGTATTATTGCCTGAAGCGAGCTTCCTTGTGAATAACCTGGGCGTTGCGGATGGCGCAGACTCGGAAGCAGAAAGTACTCCAACAGGTCCAGCAGCAGCGAAGACAGAGAACCATCATCACCTTCACAATCGTCGCTGTCCTAATCGCCATTATTGTAGGAGTGATCATCTTCCTTCCTCACCCCCCGCAAAACCCAGTTCAGCTGCCTCCGTATCTGGACCATTGCGTCACCAGTCCCAATCCTTTTTACCATTCGCATCCCCATCTTGTCATTACGATAAGTGGCATCGGCCGGGCACTTCCTGTCACGTTCGAGACTGGATACGACCCTGGATGTGGCCGGGTGATGCACACCCACGATTCTTCAGGCATTATTCATGTTGAAACTGACCAGGACGTAAGCTACACACTTGGGGACTGGTTCCTCATCTGGGGCCACTGGGCAGGGAGCACTACGACGGCAACATTCAACTCAACGCAGATATTCAATAATGAGGCCGGCCCAAGCACAGGGCATACCCTGAACATGACTGTCAATGGGAGTGTTGACACGACCCCGTCCGATTTCAAAGGCGGGAATCCTGCTGACTTCCAGAATCTCTGGATTCCAAGAGATGCTCAAACAGGACAGGACGGTTGCACCCCTGCTCCTAGCACCGGCTGTATCCCCTTCAACATTGTGATTACGTACTCATAGAGCAACGGGTATAGCGTGTTTCCGACGCGAAGAGGTGAGGGCAAACCGGACTCTCGCTTTGCTAAACTCCACTCTGACATTTCCCTAATCTACTCCTAATTCTGTGCTAGAGCAGGCGAGGGAATTGAACGCCGTCATTGCTAAGAAGGTTCTCAACAGCATCATCTGGATAGTATCCGGTGTCCTAGTAATCATCATCCGAGCTTTGATCATTCAAAGCCCATCTATCCTCGTTTGGGAACTTCTCGGCGGCGGAATGGTCGCTTATGGATCGTTTAGGCTTCTCTGGGCACTAGCTAGAAGCGTACCAACAGATTCCTCGATCCCTTGAAATCTTCTGTCGTTGGATTGTTCCGTGGAGTGATGAGCTGGTTATCGCGGAATGCGCTACATTGTGCCTGAGGGAGGTGGTGTGCCCATTTGTCCAGGCATTGGCTGTGGACCCATGGCCATCTGTTCTGGGATAGAGAAGAACGCGACTATCTGTAGGATTTCTGCGACAATGATTATGAGGATTCCGACTCCCAATATGAAAGTTGCAGCCCCTATCAGGTATAGCAATCCGGTCGTGTGGAACATTCCAATGTTGAGCCTCGTCCCTATTGTGTCGTAGCTCCTCTTCAAGAATATGGAAGCTATCAGAAAGAAAATCCATGCTATAGCTGCCCCAATTATGATTGATGTAATGAACGCAAAGAACCCCGCCGGGGGCGCCGTGCCAGGCATAAAGGAAAAGTTACCGAAACCGATGAATGAGGAAAAAGCGCTCAGAACTATTGCAATTAGCGCGATAATTCCTATGATTGATAGGACCACTGCGATGATCATGTTGTTGAATATAGTTTGATTCGAAAAAATGTCTGCAACGTATTTCACAGCTACGAGAACGAGAATGAATCCGATGATTGCGAGGACTGCCCCCGGCGCACCGAGGAATGTCCCGATTAGTACAAGGATGGCGCCAACTCCGCCAAGCGATTTGGCCTGCCCCAGAGATGCCATGGTTCCATGTTGGGCCAATTGTAGTTAACGCTTTAGGAGTCCTGGGATAGCGCGCGTGCGCTAGTCGAACTGCAACACCATGTACCTCTCGTTGATGTATCCTTCTTGGAGCCATCCTGGAAGTTTTCCGCATTCGACGAATCCAGCTTTCACATAGAGTTTCTCTGCTGGTGTATTGCCTCCGAAGACCGTCAACATGACCCTGGAAAGGTTGAGCCTCTTGGCCAGTGTCTTCATCGCGTCCATCAGCAACATGCCTACGCCGAGGCCCTGATATTCGGCTCTGACGTACATGCCGAGAATCATTACATGCTGCATCACGTCAGGATCGGCCCTAGAGAGATCAAGTATCCCCACAGGCTCTCCAATGGATTCGTCCTCACAGACTATTGGAAACACTCTGCGCTTGTCGAACCATTCCTCATACGTGCCCGGACCCCAGGGAACTGAGCCTTCAAAGACGCCGCTTGCTATTCCTCGGATGACGTTGAGATGAGTGGCAGCCTTGTCCAAGAAAGGGCGATCCTCCTTGCGATAGCCTCGAATCTTCACTCTCTGGTTCTTCGATCTATCAACATCCAGAACCGGATAGAGCCCAGGACTAGCGTAGCTTCGACGGACATTGAAGCGATACCGATCGCCTAGCTCTTTGTAGAGATAGTGCAAGTCAAACCTCTTTCCGTCAAGAGACACAGCACCCGGAATTGACGCGCCGATCTTGTAGTCGAGCGCCTTGAGTGCTTGGAGGCGTTTGCGATCGTAGCCGAAGATTCGGGTTCGAAGAACGAGCTTCTCCTGAGCCACTGCAGTGTCCTCGATCCTTCCAACCGCCTCTTTCAGACCCGCTAGAGAGTCTGTCACGACGACAAAGTCAGCTCGGGGCGTCCATTTCTCTCGCCCCGAGTGAAAGGCGAAAAGTGCGTCGACCGCTCTCACCGAGTAGAGAAGGAAGCTGTTTCTTTCAGGGAAGTATTCTTTGAAATGTTCCTCGCTGAGAGGTAGGACGTGTCCGATTTGTAGACTCCGTTCGTTCAGGTATTTTCGTCCGGCAGCGATATCCTGATCTAGGGCAGTTAGGCGCAACTCTTTCCCTGTAGCGTATGTCTGGACAGTTTAAGCTAGCCGAACGAAACAACCGTCGACTGGTGTCGTCGCTGAATGGGTTCCAAGTTCCGGTTAGAGGTGTTTATCTGATCCAGTTTGGATCTATCGCCGTCCCGTCTGCCCCATCTTCTTCTGTTTGTTGACAAGTACCACGCCTGCCAGAATCAGTAGGAAGCTGACTCCATGCCAGGGGCTGAGGTTTTCCGGAAGAAGGAGCACAGAAGTTATCACGCCGAACACTGGGACCAAGTTGCCGAAGATCGCAGCTCTCCCAGCTCCAATCTTCGAGACCCCTTCTACATAGAAGAAGTATCCTACTACGGTTGAGAGGAGGGCGAGGTAGACTATTCCAAGCCACGAGACTGGACTCCAACTGTAGGTCCAAGGCGCCTCCGACAGCGATAAGGGAATTAGAAAGACCCAGCCAAACAGAGAGATCCATGCGAGGATTGCTAGGGATGAAGGTGCTGGACTCGTGTTGTCTGCTCTGTTTGCTCCCATAAATCTTCTCAAAGTAACGGTGTAGATGGCATAGGCTACTGCTCCTCCGAAGACGAGACTTATCCCGAGAGGTCTGTTCAGAACAGCAGTGTTCGGGGAGAGGAGAGAGATAACGCCTATCCCGGCCAGTCCTGAGATGAAGCCCAGATATCTGACACCGTAAAGGAAGAAGACTTGGTAGAGTGTCGTGGAGAATAGCCCCATAATGACGAGACTCGCGATCCATTTCCGTTCAAGCCTGATCGGCTGTCCCTTGATCTTGAGGATTCCGAACAATACCGGAACAACTATTGCGTATCTGAGTGCGGCAATAGACACGGGAGGAAGGTCTATCGCCAGAAGCCTCCCGACAGGCCAAGCCAGCCCCCAGAGGAACATTGTCAGTAGAAGCTGAGAATATACAATCCAGTTCCGACTATCGACTTCAAACGTCGTGGTTTCCTTGGGCATGTGTTGCAGGTCGGTTTTGCTCTGCCCTTCCAGGACCATGTGAGAAAGGTCTCAGGACGGGATAAGTAGTTTGACTCCGAATCTTGCTCTCAAAACTGGTTGCTGGTGAAGAACTAACCGTTCTGGAAAGATTGTTGCTATGCAGGCTTGAAGGCTATGATATCGGTCAGAGCACCAGTCCGCTCTGCGTTGTCCTTCAGAATTGCGACAACTTTCATTCCGAAAGTCACTTTGCTGGGCTCATTGTTTAGTTTGTGAACGATACCTCCTTTCACTCCTTCAAACCTTATGAGCGCGATAGTCACTGGGTCGCTAGGTTCTCCAGTTCTATTCCTGTTAACGGTCGTGTAGCTGTAGACATATCCCGGACCTTCGAGCGTTCTGGTCTCTTTCATCTCAATGAAGCATGATGGGCAGAACATTCGAGCGGGAACATAGCTGTTCTTGCACTTGGCACACTTCGAGGCCAAGAACCGTCCGTTCTTTTTCAGTTCTCGGCGAAACTCTTCTCCAGCCACCCCCGCTGTATAGTGGAATTCTAGTGGGATGCTGTCGGTCCAGTGGCGCGCTCGTGAAGACTGGGAGATCTTCTCTAGGATTGGCATATCCTAGAGCTCCAACGGTTTGAAGTATCGGATGTCCGTGATTGCTCCCTGCCTCTCGCTGGGCTGTTTCCAGACTGCTTGGACCTTCATTCCGATCCATATCTTCGAAGGTTCTACTTCTCCTAGGTTGTGGAGTATTCCCATGCCGGGGCTGGCCCCGTCTATGTCGACGACTGCGACCAGAATTGGGGTCTTGAGGCGTCTCGCGTCAGTACCTACGTGAGAGATGGAGAAGGTGTTGACTGTCCCAGTGTCCTTGATCTGGACCCACTCGTCTGTTGGTCTGTAGCACTGCTCGCAGTACATTCTTGGGGGAACAAGTATTCTCTCGCATCTGTTGCACTTTCGAGCAACGATTCTGCCGTTTTTCAGCTCGTCCAGGAATCTGCTGATGGCGACTCCAGCGGCCCAGCTGTATCGGGGGACGAACTTGTAGTAGACATCGAGGTACTTTCCCTCCTTCAGCTCGTCCGATGTGATCTCGTGGCCCGGATAGCTCGTTATTTTCTGGGACATTTCTTCTTCTCCCTCTAGGACCTCATCACTGCGACCGTCCCGACCTGCATCAGGTCTCCCCATGCCTGGGCTACACCGGTCCGCGCGTCCTTCTTGACCTGTCGTTTTCCCGCTTCTCCTCTCAACTGCCAGAACAGTTCGCAGATCTTCATCATCCCAGCTGCCGCGATCGGGTTCCCGACGCCCAGTAGTCCGCCGGAGGGACAGACCGGGAGGTCTCCGTCACGCTGGGTTACTCCGTCAACGGTCATCTTGGGAGCCTCGCCCTTGCCAGCGAGCTGCAGCCCTTCCAGATGGTGCAGTTCCTTGTAGTCGAAGGGATCGTAGGGCTCCGCAACGTCAATCTCTTTCCGAGGATTCTTGATGCCTGCCATCCTATAGGCCATCTTAGCAGCCTTCTCAACATACTCCGGATACGCCAAATCCCTGTTAGTCCAGTGCATCGTGTCAAGGGTCCAGCCAACGCCGTCCAGCCAGACGGGTTCATCTGTCAACTTCTTCGCGACCTTCTCGGAAACCAAGACAACTGCGGCTGCGCCGTCGCTGGGTGGACTCACATCCAGTCGCTTCACGGGCGAGCAGATTGGCTCGGAATTCATTACGTCGCTCACTGTTATCTTGGCTCCGAGCTGGGCTGAAGGATGGTCAATCGCGTTTCCCTTGTTCTTCACGGCGACCTCTGCGATCTCCTCCTCCTTGATTCCGTACTTGTGCATGTACCGTCGCATCTCTAGCGAGAAGATCCAGAGCAGCGTCGTCCCGAGCGGACGTTCTAGGATCTGGTCAAAGATACTCCAGAAAGCGTACTGGGGATGTGGGTGCAAAGGTGACATCTTCTCTTCCGCGACGCAGAGGCATGTATCGTACATTCCGGAAGCCACGTTCCACCAGCCTCCGATCGGTGTGAAGACCCCAGTTCCGCCTCCAACATAGACTCGTTCGTGCGGCTTCCCGATGGCGCCCATTCCATCAAGGTAGTATTCTCCTTTCATGTGGACCCCGTCGAACGCGTCCGGAGCCGAGCCGGAGACTACCGACTGAATGTCCTTGAGCGTTAGCCCGGCAGAGTCTAGAGCCATCTTTGAAGCCTCGAACGACAGCTCCTTCGGGGACTCGAGCATTCGTCTTCGGAACAGGGTAATTCCCGCACCGACAACCGCAACACGTCTCCTCATCGACACACCACTCCTAGTTGCTCAGCACCGCTACTGCGCCGGTAGCCGTGGGGATTCCTCTCCAGCTCTGGACCAGCGCCTTCTTTGCTCTGGGAATCTGGAGGCGGCCTGCTTCTCCGCGTAGTTGTAGGACCGCTTCAAGGGTTCGATGGAGCCCAGTTGCCTCTAGGAGATGCCCCACTCCTAGAGAGCCCCCCGAGGGGTTCACGGGCAATCGGCCGTCTCTGTCGAAAACGCCTGAGCTGAGCATCTTCCCAACTTTTCCCTTCTTGGCAAGTTTGAGAGCTTCAATGCTCTGCAATTCCTTGTACGAGTACGTATCATCCACCTCTGCTAGGTCGAAGTAGCTTGCGGGGATTCCGATGCCCGCCATCTTGTAGGCTCTGGAGGCTGCTTGCTCGACATAGTCAGCCCAGCCAAAATCCCGATCCTCAACAACGGGCGTATCAGAACTCCATCCAATGCCTCTTACCCAGACAGTATGATCCCCCAGCCTCCTTGCTTTCTTGGCGGATGCAAGAACGAACACGATGCTTGCGTCGATCCCCTTGCTGGACTCTAGCTCCGTCAACGGCGAAGCAACCACCGGGTTGCTCATCACTCCCTCTCGGTCAATGTTGGCCCCGTGGACTCCTCGCGGGTTGGAGAGAGCGTTCTTCTTGTTCTTGACTGCGACCTGGGCACAGTCTTCTCGCTTAGTCGCGGAATCCTTGAGATACCTGGTCATCTCCATTCCGGCCAGGAATCGTGGGTCCGCGTCTAAATGATGATGCGTATAGATGGGATCGAAGCCAAAACTTGTGATCTCGCTAGGGTTCAAGACGTCTGAGATCTTGCTGTGAGACTCGACAACGACCACATCGGCGATTCCTGACATGATATGCATACACGCGGTCGCCAGTCCGATGATTCCATCAGAGGAGATGGTGCACAATGGCCGGAGCACCGCGCCCAGCTGGTCAGGCATGTACTCGTCTGTGATGCTGATTCCTTCCCAAAAGTCCTCGGTGCAGCAGACAAAGCTCTGAACGTCTCTCCGCGGGTCTATGCCCGCATCCTCATACGCCCGACTTGACGCCTCAAACATCAACTCTCGGGTGGAGAGCC
>WNGA01005943.1_pt1 | contig 17534 bp, 14 predicted proteins | sample 5400061 | NCBI WGS metagenome assembly WNGA01 (sample SAMN13153366, study PRJNA577476) | soil metagenome | isolation source: 100 cm soil or saprolite under grassland replicate 2 | place: USA:California | collected 2016-06-15 | reverse complement strand
TGCTGGACGACCAACCGTCACCTCACCCAGATAGTCACTGGAGAGCCGGATGATCAGGAAACTATCAAGTCCGGTTCGGCGGGGGGCCGTTGGAAAAGGCCCTGCACAACAGGGACCTCGCCAGCGGCCTACCCGACCCCAAGGCGGGATCAACATCGAAGTTGAGGGCGCTCGGAATTCCCGTGATCTACGACCGGTGTCTGCAAGCGCAGGCAGCGGCCGCACTCGAACCCGAGTGGGAGGCCAGGTTCGAGGCGAAGTCATACGGATTTCGTCCCGGACGAGGCTGTCAGGACGCCATCGCCGCGATCTTCTGGACCGTGGCAGGCACCCGCACCAAACGCCGTTGGGCGCTGGACGCGGACCTGGAAGCGGCATTCGACCGCGTCGACCACGATCACATCCTCAGCCTACTCGGCACGTTCCCCGCTCGGGGCGCGGTGACCGGGTGGCTGAAGGCGGGCAGGGTCGACAAGGACGGGTTCGCCCCGACCGAGGAGGGAACTCCTCAAGGCGGGGTGATCAGCCCCCTGATCTTCAATATCGCGCTGCACGGGATGGAGGAGGCCGCAGGAGCCGCATACCAGTGGAATCCCTACCGGGAGTCCGAGGCAGCGGTTCCGGGCACTCCGGTTCTGGTGAGGTACGCAGACGACTTTATCGCCCTGTGTGACACCCGGGAGCAGGCCGAACAGGTCAAGACCCGGCTCACTCCGTGGCTGGCATCCAGGGGTCTGGCGTTCAACGAGGACAAGACCCGCGTGGTCCACCTCGACGAGGGTTTCGACTTCCTGGGGTTCAACGTCCGCCGCTACGGCGCGAAGCTGCTGATCAAACCCAGTACCGGAGCCGTCAAGCGCATCCGGAAGAGGCTGTCCGACGAGATGCTGGCCCTGCGCGGGGCCAACGCCTCGGCGGTCATCCGCACGCTCAACCCGATCGTGCGGGGATGGTCCGCGTACTACCAAGGGGCGGTGTCCACGGAAACGTTCCACTCACTGGACGGCTATCTGTGGCGTCTGACCTACAAGTGGGCGCTCTATCGCCACAACCGCAGGTCCAAGCACCGGATCATCAACCGGTACTACGGCCGGTTCCATCCATCCAGACGAGACCGGTGGGTGTTCGGCGACCGGGAAACCGGCGCCTTCCTCGTCCGGTTCGGCTGGACGAAGATCGTCCGACACGAGATGGTCAAAGGCCGGGCGTCTCCGGACGATCCGGCGCTGACCGAGTACTGGGCCAAGCGCCGACGCCGCATCCGCGACGTCCCGCCGATCGGCCGGGCTCGTCTGCTCCTCTTGCAGAAGCAGAACAGCCGGTGTCCGATCTGCGGCGGTCTCCTGCTGCACGCCGACCACCAGCCGCGCAGCCCCGAGGAATGGGAACAGTGGGCGGCGGCCACCCGCAAGGCGATCACCATGAACGCGATCGCGCTCACGGGAAGCAGCCTGTCAGACGACAAGGAACAGCGACTTGTCCACGAACACTGCCGACGACGACGAACCGCCCGAGGCAGCCCAGCACTTCCATCCGCCCGCGAGCCTTCAGGGCTTGCTTGAGCCGTGTGCTCGGACGACGGGCACGCACGGTTCTGAGGGGGCCCCGGCGCAGCAATGCGCTGGGGCTACCCGACCGGGACGTCCGGCCGGTGAAGGTGCAGCAACGCGCCTCGGGTGGGTGCTGGCGCACCCTGCAGGGGCTGGCCGACTTCGCCATCGTGTGGTCCTACCTGTCGACCGCCGCCAAGTGGGGGCTGGACAAGCTGGCCGTGCTCCGCCAGTTGTTTACCACTGGGCCGTGGTTGCCGCCTGCCATTGGTCCAGCCGGCTGACAGCAGCATCACCATGGGTTCCCGATCACCGTCGCCTGGTACGGGCGGTCGCGCAGCCGCCGGTGTTGCAGCTGACCAGCAGCAACACCCCTCCACTCTCGGTGAATAGCTACCGACCGTCAGCCACTTCCAATGCACCACGCCGACGATCCGGCCGGACCAGTGGCGGCCCAACCCGTGACTCGGCGACGACCCTGCGGATGTACGTGTTTTGTCTGACGAGGACGCAGGCCGCGGCTGGGATCTGCCACCGGCGTCCCATAGATGCTCAATTGAGGCCCGGGCAATAGACAGGGAGCAGCGACCGCACGAGCTGCTCGCCCCGGGTCGCGAGATGGTTGAGGTCTTGCTCATTCATTGAGGAGAAATTCGTACCGTAGCCGGCAACCGTCTCCCGCCGAACAAGGTCGGCGACCGGGACTGGTAGGCGAGCATCGCGCATGCCGAGGTAGGCCATGACGAAGCCGCGGATACGCCCGGTAGCGGCCCACTCGTGCAACCGGGCGCGGCCGGCGTCTTGGGCACGTCGATGGACAACATCAAATGCGCGAGCCACACGCCAGGGGAAGAAGTGCGGCGAGCGGGGCTGCAGCTCCCCCCGGCCGGCGTCGCAGGACACGATGTAGGGCAACTCGTAGACGTGCGGGGTGAACGCCGCCGACCGGCCGGGCTCCAACACCGACAGCCCAAGGTTGTCGTAGATGCCACCGTCCGAGAGCAGGACCGACTCCTCCCGCTGATGGCCGTCGCGCTCGAACGTGAAGGTCCGTTCAATCGCCGGCAGCAATAGTGGGTAGGCCGCCGACGCAGCGACCGCCGTGGCCACCGGCACCGGCGCGATGATGGTGCCGTACCGGGAGCAACTGCTGCGGGCGCTGCCGAAGCGGACAGCGTTGCTGGTTCTCAAGTCGGTCGCTGTCAACACAACTTCAAGGCCTGGGTGAGTCACGTCCCCCATCGTGAGGCTGCCGAACGCGATGTCCGCGAGCGCGGACACCAAGGCATCGGTCCGGCTGGCCCCCCGGATCGCCACCCGACGGTGGCGTCCTCGCACACTGCTCGCAGCCGCGGCACCCGCAGCGATCACACCTCGGCCTAGTGCCGCCGGCCGCAGTGCTCGGCGAATGATCGCGGTCTGCAGTCCGCGCCGCAGCAGTCCGACCGTTGCCTGGTCGAACTCGACAAAGTCGCGCGGCCCGTATGCCCACAGCGCCGCCAGCAGTGACCCGCCAGAGATCCCTGACACGACGCGGACCCTGCGCAGCAGGTCACGGTCATGAAGGGCACGCAGGCAGCCGAGGTGGAACGCCGCCGCCCGCGAACCGCCGCCGGACAGCGCAAGCCCGATGACCCTCTCGCTCACGTTCGGTGTTCGCCTCGCCGTCGCCGCCACCAACGACGCGTCGTCGGACGCTGCCGCGACGCAGCATCGTCGGACGCAGCATCGTCGATGGTCCTAGTTGCGTAGCCGCCAGGCCACCACCGGACCCCCACGAGCCGCGCGACTACCCGGGTGGGCGCACAAGAGCCGCTCTCGCCGTCTGCGCGTTCCACGACGCGGGCGTACCAGTGCGGCGCGGCGTCGCCGGCCAGCCACGCCCGCCAGCGCTGCGACTGACCGCTGGCGATGAGCAGCAGCGCTCGGGGTGGCGCCTTGGCGACCGGAAGGACAAGTTCTCGCATGCCTTCCTCGTCGGTGGGACTTGGCGCTGCCGGGCCGTACGGGTGGGTGTGCCACATGCCGACGAACGTCGTCACTCGGGCCGTCGCGGTGCGCCGCGCGGCGATCCGGTCCTCCACGCCTATGGTGCCGTGCTGGAAATGCACCTCGGAGAGCAGCGAGTCCGGCGGCGGGCCGGTCGCCTCATCGACCCAAACGACACCGGCCGCCGCGTCGAACCCGCCGAGCAGCGACCCGCCGGTCTCCACACGCGGCTCTCTCACCCGGGCTCCGCGGCGAGCCTCCGCCCGCATCTCGGCCAGCGCGGAGGCGGCCAGCCGCACCTCATGCCGGTCGTCTACAGTGCGAAGGACCGTGTCGTTCGGCCAGCGAAACCACACTGCCGGTCCCGTGGCAGGGGCGTCGGGAGCCGCCGGCATCCGCACCACCAGGCCGACCATCGCCGAGTCGTCGCTTGGATGCTGCAGCACATGCAGGACACCGGTGAGCAGTTGCCCCGCGAGCCCGATCACATCACCGGCAGAGCCGACAAAGGTGACATCCGAGCAGCCAGGTTCCGGCTGGAACATCGTGGTCCGCGGCGGGTCGGGGAAGAAGTCCTCGACAATGTCGTTCATCCGCCCGGTCGCATCGGTGCGCGCCGCCAGGCTCAGTCGCCGCAAGAGGTCCATCCCCGCGCCGCTGGAACCGGAATGCGCGACGGTCGCAATACCGCGAGTCGCCTGATGCCCGATCAGTACCGTCGCCACCGCCGGCCAGGCGGCCCGCCGAGCCGCACGCCGCCGCTCGATCACCGTCCGCACGGTCCGGTCCGCCGTGGCGTCGATCACAAGATCGAACTCCGGCGTGGCCGCATCTTCGTCAAACATCGTGGTCGTCACGTCCCCGACCCAGGGCTCCACGTCCGCCTCTGGACGAATGCGCCGCAGTTGGCGAGCCAAAACGAGCGCTTTCGCCTGGCCGATGTCGTCGTCGTCGTAGGGCTGGCGCACCAGAATGCCGGGCTGCACGACGCCGCGGTCAGCGACGACGACCCGGGCCGTGCCGCCGCGCACACAGGCCTCCGCGATCGGAGAACCCAGCGCGCCCGCGCCGAGCACCAGTACCCGCTTGCCCACCAGCCACGACGCCGACGCCTGGGCGTCGCGGCGGGTCACGATCTCCGCGCGGGCCTCGTACACGCGCGCCCACGCCGTCCTCGCGCCCGCCAGCCAGTCCCGCCCGATCTCAAGGACCTCGCGGCCGATCTCCGCTAGCTGCGGATCATCGGAATATCGGTGAAGCGCCAGCCGGGCGATGCGTTCCGCGAGCGGCGGGAGACGCCATACCACCAGGTGCGTCAGCCGTTGGGTGTCGCCGACAATGCCGCGTGCCGGGGCGCCAACGACAAGGTACAGCGGCTCGGGCGCGTCGTCGCCGCCGCGTTGGTCGCCATCCGGGCTGGCGAGGTCCCGGTTATGGTTTGCCACCACCCCCAGCAGGCCGAGCATGAGCTCCGCGCTGACGCCGGATGCCGACAGCGACTCGACCATCGCCGCGGCGGTCTGTGGATACTCGAACGCGATCGGCCGCGGCAGGACAACCGCGAAGGCCAGCCTGACCGACGACATCCCGTCGCCGACACCGACGGCCGAACGGGCCTCCTCGGCCGTGCCCGGCCACGAGTCGGCAAGGCCTCGCCATCCGACCAGGTCGACGCGGTCCTGGTCGACCCGGCGCAGCAGCGCAACCCCCAGCCACGCTAGGTCGTTGGCAGCGCGGGGGGCGTCCGCGCGGATCACGACCAGCCCGGCGTCGTCGCTCGGATACGCGACCGGTGGGTGCAGCGGCTCCCCGGGAGCATCCAGCTGGCCGACCGCCGCCCGTTCCAGCCACGACATGAGCCGCTCGACGAACCCGGCCATGCCGTCCGAGGGGTTCCATTCAGTGGCCGGCGACACGTACAGGCAGAGATGCCTTCCCCACTGCACGTGCTCGACCTTTGCCCATCGCGTGTGCGGTGTACTTGCGGTCGGGACGGCGAACGGGAACTGCGGCGGGAGCCCGAGCGTCAGCCGCTCGCGCATCCGCAGGCGCACGCCCCCGGTGGCCGTTTGCAGGTTGGAGCAGTCGACCGAGATGTCGACGAAGACAGACTCGGAGCGCTCCCGCCTCCATACCCTCAGGACTTGCAGGGCGGGGCCGGCCGACGCGATGCGTCGCAGCTCCTCCAGCGCCTGCTCCTGCCCGGCGGTGCGCGAGGTGCCTGCGGTCACCCGCGACCGAAGCCGACGCTCGTCGCGGGCGCCGCGTCGGTGCCTCGCGTCTGCTCGACCGCGTCGCGCACCGCCGCCGTCCCCCGCGGCCGGCTCTTACGTGCTGCCCATGCCGCACCGGCCGCCACGGCCGTCGCGCCGAGCGCGGCGAGGAGACGACCCGAGCCCGTCGGCGACTTCGTCAGCTCTGCGGCGCGCTCGGTCTCCTCCAGTTCTCCCGCGTCGATCAGCACCAGTCCGACGCCCGGCTCGAGGCCGAACACCACCGGCCGCGGCTCCTCGGCGCTCGGGTGCTCCCCGGTGCAGATGACGCCGTTCGGTGCGACCTCCTCGTAGCGGTCACGCGCGAGCAGGTGCGGTGGGTTGTCGCCGGGCTTGTCGGCGTCCCGGAACGGCCGGGAACTCGCCACGACGTACGCCTCGGCGGCGCGTGCTGGTCGAACTGGTCGAGCAGGTCCTGCTTCAGCTCCTCCTCGCCGCTGTCCCCGACGACGTACATCACCTTCTTGGAACAGTGATGCGCGGCCAGCATGACGTCCCAGGCCAGCCGCTCCGGCCGCTCGTGCTCCTCGCTGTAGTCGAAGATCTTCTTGATCGTCACGTACGACAGATCCCCAAACAGCAGGAGCCGGCCCTCGGTGCCATCCTCGGCACGCAACGTGATCTGCAGCGCCAGCGACGTCTCGTTGCGCTCCCCCGCGCAATCGTCGCGGAACGGCGCATGGACGAAGGCTTCGAAGCGGTCGCTGACCTCCTCCCCGTCGAGCGTCGCGATCACCTTGCCCGGGAACGTGAAGTGCTCGTCCGGGAGATCAGCGTATGGGTGGTCGTTGCGGTCCTCGTCGTACCCGATGATGCGGATGCGGTCCCCGCTGGCGGGCTTCCGACCGTCCGCCACCGCCGCAAGGGTAGCGGAGACCCGCCGCTCGGCCTCGTCATGGAAGCGCTGGGCGTCCTCGCACAACTCCTCGTCGTCCGCCAACTCCCGCCACAGCCTCGGGGTCGCCCACAGCTCGCCGATGACGATGTCGCTGTCGAGCAGATCACCGAAGCCACCGCAGTGGTCAAGGTCGGCATGCGTGAGCGCGAACACCGCCAGATACGGCGCGCCGTCATCGAGTCTCGGCAGCGTCTCCTCAAGCCGGTCGATCACCGGCGCGACGACCGCGTCGTCCTCGTCGGCGGCATCCATGTCACGCAGATCCACCTGCATCACAAACCGATCGTCCACCACGATCGTCGTAGAGTCCCCAGTGCCGACCGGCCAGAAGACCACACCCTGGTCGGGCAGCTTGATGTCCGTCACGGCACCCCCATAGGGCTCGTATCGATAGTCTTCGGCGGTGGTCGCATCACGAACTACATGGGCAACCTAGCAGCGACCACCGACACTTCTCGGTTGGGAAATAGTCGCCTGGTGGGAACACCCAGCCGAGATGATGCCATGCCGGCCAGACTATGGGCCGACGACCCCACCCGCAGCTCATCTCCGTCGCGCTGCGATTGACAGGAAGGTCGGGCGTTCAAAGAGGTAAGTGCCCTCCTCGGCTTGCGGACATAGAACCGTCCGCAAGGGTTCGTATCACCAGCAGTTACCCATTTCCAACCTCGCGCCCAATCCCCCTTCGCCTCTTGTGCGACTCAAGAGCCGATTGCCTGCAACCCTATCAGCGGAGGTCGCTGGGCGACGCGGCGAGCCGCTTATTCTCCGCGTAACCCCCGAAGCGGAGGATTGCTCCCTTCTTGACTCTCCTTTACTGCACCTGGTCGAATCCGACGAGCACGCTCGGCGAGGTCTTCTGGTCAGGCGCAAGGACCCCTGCGTCAGCAGATCGAGCCACAATGGGCACGCCGTGCCAGCCGGACAGGTTGCCCTACTGGGATCGCAGGAAAGGCTCCACTTGCCTTTGACGGCAGCAGACAGTGGCGACCAGCACATCGACAGTCCTTCGAGCGTCGCAGCGGTCGACGATGGCGCCCATCGTACGGCTTGACGGACTGACGGGAGGAACATGCCACCCCGGAGGACATCCTTCTTCCAGACCTGCCTCGGGGTCTTCCAGGGGGGCGGGTGTCGAGCTGCCGCCTTCGCCGGGGCCTACGAGGCGGCTACCAGTCGTGGCGTGCATTTCGCCGCCGTTGCCGGCACCTCTGCCGGCTCGATCACCGCAGCGTTGATCGGGGCAGGCGCCTCCCCGAAGACGTTGGACGGCATGCTCCATGAACTCGACTTCCAGCGGTTCGTCGCGAGCCCGGCGGAACGGACCGTCGGTGGGGGGCTGCCGCTCGCGTTGAGGTTGTTGCTGGGGTCGATCCCAACTCGGAGATTCCGTCACCTACTATTACGCCAGGGGATGTATTCGTCGAGAAGCATAGAGGACTGGCTCGACGTCAAGCTCAGGGAGCTTCTTGGGATCAGGAACCGGCGTGTGGTCTTCAGCGACCTCGTCTTGCCGACGTGGGTGGTCGCGACGGACATCGTGACTCGGAAGGTTAAGGTTTGGAGCCAGGAGGAGACGCCAAACGACGAGGTGGCTCGGGCCGTGCGGGCATCTTGCTCGATCCCCTTCTTCTTCCAGCCCGTCGGGAACAGGTACGTGGATGGTGGAGCCCTGAGCAACCTGCCCGCCTTTGTCTTTCCCCCGTATCGGCGGCCCCTCGCCCGACGAGTCCTCGCCTTCTCCTTGGTCTCGGACGACGAGGGCAGCGAGACGGAGAACACGTTCAACCTGATCGGCGCGATTATGAGCACCGTCGTGGACGGAGCCGAAGACCTGCAGCTCAAAGTCCAGCCAGACGTGCACGTGATCAGCATCTCGACGGGCTCGGTGAAGGCTACCGACTTCGACAAGATGACCCCTAGCATCATCGATGACCTGATCGCTCGTGGCGCCGAGACTACTCACCAGTTCTTCGACGACGAGTTGGCCAAGGTCCACGCCCCTCCGCCGCCTCCGGATGTCGTCTGCACGGGCACAGACGAGACGTACACGAGGATCGTCGAGAACCTGGATCGTCAGATTGACGAAATTCTCGTCGCGGAAGAGACAGCGCAATGGATCTATCCCTTGTTCCCGGCCTTCCTGTATTGGCGCGCCCATGGCACGCGGGTTCGGGTGGTCCTACGAGAAAGCCATGCGCCGCCGGCCAGCGACGACCAGTACCAGAGGCGGTTGCTCAGCTACTTGGGAGCGCACGTCTGTGCCGTGCCGAGCGTTCCGACGAGGGCGTTCATCTTCAATCCAGGCGACCCCGAGGCTGCTGTCGCCGTCGTTCGCGTTGGGCGAGCCAATGTCGATGCAATTCATTACGACGGATCGCTGCATTTCAAGGCAATCGAAGCACTCAGCAGCCAGATCAGGGCGTTATGTTCGCACATGCCGGCCGACGACACTACCAGGCCGACCATCGAGAAGGGCGGGCACGACGAACTCCTCGCCAGACTGCGAACCGTGACGCAGTACTCCGGGAACGTTCGCCTGACTGTCGAGACACTCCCTCTAAGCTCGCTGCAGGCCCTGACCAGTCAGGTGCGTGAATTCAAGTACCGGCAGGCCAAGTATCTGGCGGATCTGTACCAGCAGAACGGCATCGATATGTTCGAGCCAGCAAGGGTCAGGCTCGCAGGAGGGATGACCTCCATCGTGACCCCCCCGGTCGTCGAGGAGAGCAAGGAGTTCATTCTCATCCAGGGCTCGACTCGCGCGGTGTACTGCAGGGATCAGGAAATTGACCGGGTCACCTGCGTGGTCGCTCGCGGCGTCCGGGAGTCGCTCCCTTCTGAAGGTCTCGTGCCGCTGACCCGGGTCGGGATGGTGGGAACCTCCGTCTCGCTTGCAGAGCGGTATGGAACTTTTAAATACAATCTGTTCCGTGACATTGAGCGACGGGTCCATCCGGTGGGGGGATTGCAGTGACCGATGATTTTGAGAAATGGGAGGGCCTAGATGCGACCGCGGTGGCGGTCAAAATCGTGTCGGCGCAGCCCGAGGTAACAAGGATCAGACTGTTCGAGCCGCCGTTTCCACCCACCGCTCAGGAGCGTCTGGCGCCATCCGTGACCGCAGACGACATTGAAGATGCCTTCAACCGAGCGCTCAAGCTCCGGGAAGAACTGGAGATTCCGTTCTGGGACGGTGCCCTTCTGGCCGCTCGCGCCCACGGACAGGCGCCCGTGGGACTCCTCTCGGCGGCTTGCTACCATCAGTCTGCTCAGAACGTCCAACTGGTGGAACGGGAGGCGATCTCGGAGGAAACGCTTCGAGCCATGGCCGCCCGCGTGTCGCCGGGAAGAATGCTCGCCCTTTCGTCGGCCGTCGACATGCGCGACGGATCGATGCTCCACATCCCGATGCTGGACTTCCACGGGCTGCATTTCCCGGAGCATCTGGCGGTCGCTCGGGAGATCATCGCACAGCTCGCGATCGAGGGCGTCCTGCTTTCGTCGGGCAAGTCGTTTCACTTCTATGGTGAGGCGCTCCTTCCTGCCGAACGGCTGATCGCCTTCCTGGCGCGGGCGCTTCTGTTCGCACCGCTAGTCGACCATCGCTGGGTCGCCCACCAGCTGCTTGAGGGCGCCAGTGCGCTGCGCATCTCATCCCAGGACACCAGCGGCGTCCCCCCCTACGTGGTGGCGCGCGTCACAACCCACAGTCCCGCGCCCCACGACCGATAGCAGCTCGGCCACGACCCGCGAGGCGCCGCGACGCGGTAAGGATCGGCATTTTCCGCACGGGCTAGGAGCCTGCTGAAGACGGCCGATCCTGCCAGTACGGTAGTTTCTGCGGTAGCTCCTCATCCGGCCGATCAGGAGGGTCCTCGGTGGCCGTGGGCGCCGGATCACGCCAGGACTGGACGTGGTGACAGCCGATCTCGGGCCAGCACCCAGGCACCATCCTGGCGGGCAAGCCCAGGCACCCCCAGCCGGCGCAGGTTGACCGCGGCCACCCGCAGCGACCACCACAGCTGGTTGCGTTCGATCCCGCGGTAGGGCACCCGCCGGCAGCCGTCGGCGACCAGCCAGGCCAGCGAGCGTTCCACCATCGGCCGCCAGCGCCGGTAGCTGTGCTGGAAGCTGCGCGTGGTCGCGCGGCGGCGCGCGGCGCGCAGCTCGTCCTCGTGGGGGTGGACCTGGATCGTGCGGCCCCCCTTGGCAGTGGTGCAACGCCCGCGCAGCGGGCAGCGCTGGCACCAGCGGGCGAAGCTGGCCCGTCCTGACGCGGTGATCGTGGTCGTGGCACCGGCCGGGCACCTGACCGTGCCGGCCTGCTGGTCGATCTGGAAGTCGTGGATGGTGAACCCGCCCGGCACCGCGCTGGACAGGGGGATCGGCTTGATGGTTTGGGTATGGCCGGCGGCGCGAAGGGCCGCGCGGGTCTGCCCCGAGCCGTAGTGGGTGTCGCCCAGCACCTCAAGACCCGGCTGCTCATCGGCGAGCAGCTCGACCCCGGTGGGCCCATCGGGGGCGGTGGCGGCGGTCAGCGCACACTCGGTCACCAACCCAGAGGAGGGCTCGGCGGCGATATGGGCCTTGTAGCCGTCGCGCTTGTGGGCGCTGCTTTTCCGGGTGTGGCGCGCCTGCGGGTCGACGGTGGAGATGACCCGGTCTTTGGCGACCCGGCGGGCGATCCGCCACGTGCCGGGCCGCTGGTCCGGCTCGACGTCTTGGCCGGCCACCAGCGCCAGCAGCGCGACCGCCTCGGCCTGCTCGTGGTCCAACCCGGGGTCGGCGACCGCTTCGAGCACGGCCAGCGCGTCGTTGACCAGCCCCGAGACCAGCGCCTGCTTGACCTGGGGGTCGTCCCAGGCACACTCGGGCTTGCCCGGCCGCTCATAGTCATGCGCGGTCAACGCCACCTCGCGGGCGCGGGGCACCAGCCGCCGCACCCGGCGGACCGCCGCGACCAGCTGGGTGACGGTGTCCTGGGTGGCGACCGCATCCTCCAGGATGGTGGAGTCCAGCACCCGCCGCCCCCGACCCTTGAGCACCCCAGTCGCCGCCACCACCTGGCGGACCGCGTCAAAGACCCGCCGTGGCCTGGACGAGGTCCGCAGGCGGTTGCGCCAGTACACCAGCACCGTGGGGTGGAAGCCCTCGTCGTCCAACCGCAGCCCGCAGGCGACCTTCCAGGCGATGTCACGCCGCAACGCGCTGATGGTCTCCCGGTCCGACAGGCCCTCCAAGGCCTGCAGCACCATCACGCTGGCGATCACCTCAGCAGGCACCGACGGGTGCCCGCCACCCTGACGGGCAACATCAGCGAACAGCTCTGGCGGGAACAACTGGTGACGGTGGTCGGCAAGAAACGCATACACCGACCCGTCGGGGACCAGGTGGCGACACCAGGTCGCCGCGTCCATCTCGTCGTCGGAGGCATGGTGTGCTGGGCTCATACCCATGAGTCTGCCTGCGCGCAGCCCTTGGACGCGAACACCGAATCGGCCCGCTCACCCGGATCGACCACAACGACAGAAGCACGCCCGTTCAGCAGGCTCCTAGGCGCACTGCACGCGTTGTGTGGATCTGATCCACGTCCTCCTCAGGATTCGGACCTCCGCACGTATTGAATCGGCGTCGGCGCCGTCGCTTGGCTTTCCGCCAGGGTGAGAACGCCAGGCTGACCTGCGCGGACAGGCGAACTAGGTTCGCAGGCTGGCCCGTGTTCTGCTGAGGGCACCAGTATCTATAGCCCTACAGCATCCGCAACTTTACTGCTCATCGCCGAGTCCCACCGTCCGGCTCAGCCCGCCACACCAAGATCCGCGGCAACGGGTACCGACGCTGAGGTCGATTGCTCCGCCGATATGCCGACGGATTAGGCAGCTCCTCCCATCCTGCAGCTCAGTGAGGTTGGGGCGGGCTGACTGAGGCGAAAAGGACCCGCCCCTCAGGAGTGAGCTTGCCTGACACCTCGCGACGGCGGTGGACTGTTCAAGGAAGCTGCGCATCTATTCCTCACAGATCCGCCGAGGTCAGTATCTAGTCGTACACTCCCACAAGCCCATGAACGTCGAATGGAAGCAATGCTATGCCGAACGCTGAGCTGACTTGCGTGTTTTGGGATGTCCAGCATGGCAACGCAACCTACATCAACACCCCGGCGAACGAGCACATCGTCATCGACCTTGGCGTCGGCTCCTACAAGCAGCCCAACGTTCCGTTCAGCCCGCTACTGCACCTGAAACGCAAGTACGGCGTCCGGCAGCTCGATGGGGTCGTCATTACCCACCCACACCGGGATCACCTGGACGACATCGGCAACTTCGACGCGCTGAGTCCCCGAGTGCTGTCGCGTCCCAAGCACCTGCGTGAGGCCGACGTGCATGGCGGCAACCTTCCAGCCAGCCCGGTCGTCGAGGAGTACCTGCGCATCAGTGCCAGGTACAACCAGCCGGTGAGCCCGGAGGAGAGTCCATTCTCTCCCCCGTGGTCGGGTGGCCACACGATCACGAAGTTCACGCCGACCGCCTGCTCGCGGGACAACCTGAACAACCACAGCATCGTCACCGTAGTCACCTATGCCGGCCTAAAGCTGCTCATCCCTGGCGACAATGAGCCGCCGTCCTGGGACGAGCTGCTCGCCCAGCCCGACTTCGTCCAGGCCATCGGCGGCACCGACATCCTGCTGGCCCCCCACCACGGCCGCGAGTCCGGGTTCAGCCCAGCGCTGTTTGACCGCATTCAGCCCCGCCTGACGGTGATCTCCGACGGGCGCTTCGGCGATACCAGCGCCACAGCCCGCTACGTGGGCGTGACACGAGGTTGGAAGGTTCACCACCGGCTGACCGGCGACAGTGAGCAGCGCAAGTGCCTGACCACCCGCCGCGACGGCGTGGTCATCGTGAAGTGCGGCTACAGCGCAGGCAACAGGCCCTATCTCAATGTCACGGTTGACTGAGTCTGGCAAGGCCTCGCCAGCAGGGTCCGCGCTCTGAGGGGCTGGTGTGCCGGTCAGGAGGCCGCCGACCAGCAGGCGAGAGCCCCCGGCGGCGAGCTGGCGTAGGGAGCAGTGAGCAGTGCAGCGATCGTGAACTTGTTGACCTCCTGCCATGTCACGAGATGGCGTCACCGGCCGCATGGTTCTTCGCCGTTGCCTAACCCTCCTCCCATCGCTGGGCGGAATGGTGCGACATTCACGTCCTCGGCGCGGGAAGGCGCTCGGCCGATGAGAGAAGCCGTTCAGCGTAGGCATCAGCGGCCTGCCGGACCCAGTCCTCAGTGATGACCCTCGCCCAGATGACCACCAGGATCGAGTCGACCGCTGCAACCATTAGAGCAATCGGAACGGACACCTGGATGGCGGTTGCGGCGCCAAGCACGGCAGCGCCCAAGGCGACCAGCGCACCCCCCACTGCTAGGACGATCCCCAGGGTCCGGTGCCCCCAGAGGTTCCGGCGGAACCCGTAACTGCACAGTTCATCAAACACGAGCGGGAACTCGTCCGGGTCGCGGGTCTGTTCTCGGAGCGCGGCCACAGCGGTCTCATACACGGCATCGGCGGCGGTCGGGTCGTCGTGCTCGTCCGCCGCGGATGGCAGCACGATTCCGGTCGCGCGACTGATGAGGTCGTGACGGCGGGCGAGCGCGGTACGGTTGGTGCTGGTCCGGTGCCGCAGCAACGCCGTCGTCGGCATCCCGCCCCATCTCGAGAATAGAGCCTGCTCCTTGCGCTTACCCGCCGAGCGTCCGAATTGGGCGGCAAGCAGCGGCACCCCGCAGGCTCCGGCAAGCGCAGCGAGCCGGACCCACCAAGACGCCGGCCCCCACGACAGTGCCACCACCGGAAGCGCAAGCGGGAAGACCAGCAGAGAGACCGGGTACAGCCTCGCCCGGCGCGTATAGCTGTCCACCTGGCCGCCTCGCTACTCCTCGACCTCGTCGTAGAACGGCTCGGGGAGTACTGGCACCCAGCCGGGACGGCCGGGAGTTCCCGAGTAGTGGCAGATGGTCTTGCCGCGCGTGACGACGACGTGGGCGCCTCGTCGGGTGAAGGCGTTCACGACCTTCTTTGCCGGGTGCTTCGGTGCACCTTCGGCGGACGCGGAGACAAAGCCGGTCGAACTGCCAGGCGCCTGCGTGTTCTTGGCACCTAGCAGCCGATCCAGAATGGTGGGGCCGACATTGCGCTTGCTGCCATGGTGTGGCACCTGCGTGAAACGCAACGGGGCACCCGATATCCCAAGCGCGTCCATGTGATCGGCAGCGCGGGTCAGCGCGGGAATGCCGGTGTCGGCGGTGAGCAGCAGGCGATCCCCGTCGAGGGCCAAGTGGAGGATGACGCCCGAGTTGTTCTCGGCGGTGGTCTCGCCCGTGTCATCCAGGGTTTCAATGTTGAACGACTCAGCAACGCGGGTAACCAGCTCGGAGAGTTTGCGGAGCAGGGCCTCCCTCTCCCTGAGTGCTGTGCCAGCCGCCGCGGGCATGCCGCGAAACCAGGGAAGCACCGACTCGTAGTAGGCAACCGATGGTCCAACCACCCTAAGCTGCCCATCGAACCGTGTGATGCCCGTGAAGGGCTCGGTGATGGGGACGCCCCGGGCGATGGCCAGGCTCTCCAGATCACGAGCGCCTTCAAGCGACCGGCGCAACAGCTCCCGCACACGGACCTCGGTGAATCCTTGGCCGATCATGCGTGCTACCTCGGCGGCATGCAGCCAGGGTCGATGCAGGAACAGCTCACCGACCCGCATCTGTTCAAGGACCATCCGGAGCCCATTGACGTGGTTGGCGTCCGGATGGGTCGATACGGCCAGATCGACATAATCACTCGCGTAGTACTTCTGGATGTGCCCGACGAGCGCCGTGCCGGCGTCCTGGTAGCCCCCGTCGACCACGACCACCGTCTGGCTGGTCACCCACTGATTAAGGTAGTCAGGGTAAAGGTTGCCGAACCGCAAGGCGATCGCGTCGCCACTCCGCTCGCCAGCGTCCACCGGCAGGAAGTCGATCTCGTAGCCCATCTCAAGGTGCCCCCCTCTGAACCGGCACATCTGGTGATACCGGGCCGTCTTAAAGACGGGGTACGCACCGACCGAGGATTACAGGCGTGTAATTCTAGCAGGCGAAGGTCTTGTCAGCTCATGGCCATGAGGCAGCAGCGTCGCCCTGAGGTTGCTGTGCGCGAAGGTACGTCAGAGGCACTGCTCGACGTCCGTGACCAGTGGAAGCTCGAGCGGCGGGAGGGGCGATCAGCACCTACCTGGTCGTCCAGCAACCCCCGTGGTGCCGGTCCACGTCCGCGCAGACCGGTAGGCCCAGGCACCAGCCCATTCCGGAATGTCCTGTAAGATCAGCCCCACACAGCCGACTCCGGAGTGGGTAGTTGGCCGGGACGAGAGCCGATGGGGGTGCTCGTGAGCAGCCGGAACCAGGACCCGAGCTTCTCGTCGGTCGACCCGGCGTCGCCACCGGAGATCAACACCTCGGTCGCCCACCCCGCGCGCCGGTACGACTACTGGCTGGGAGGCAAGGACAACTTCCCAGCCGACCAGGCGTCGGGGGATGCGGTCGCGGCCGCGTTCCCGACCATCCGGATGACGGTGGTGGAGAATCGCCGGTTCCTGGTGCGGGCGGTCCGGGCGCTTGCGGGTGAGCTGGGAATCCGGCAGTTCCTCGACATCGGCACCGGCATCCCCACCTCGCCCAACGTGCACGAGGTCGCCCAGTCGACCGCGCCGGAGTCGCGGGTCGTCTACGTCGACAACGACCCGATCGTGCTGGCGCACGCCCGCGCGCTGCTTCGCAGCGGCCCGCAGGGCGCCACCGCCTATCTTGATGCTGACCTGCGCGAGCCCGACAAGATCCTGCAGCACCCGGACCTGCTGCGGACCCTGGACCTTTCCCAGCCGGTGGCGCTGATGCTGGTCGCGATCCTGCACTTCATCCCCGATGATGACGACCCGCACGGGGCGGTCGCCCGGCTGGTTGGCGCGATGCCACCGGGCAGCTACCTGGTCGTCTCGCACGCCACCAGCGACTTCATGCCGCCGCAGGCCGCCGCCGCCGTTGACGAAGAAGGGGCTCAGTCTCGGGTCCCGTTCCGGTTCAGGACCAAGAACGAGTTCGCCCGGTTCCTGGAGGGGCTGGAGCTCCTACCCCCGGGCATTCAGCCCTTGTCGGAGTGGCGGGCTGAGAGCGAGCCCCAGCCTCGCCCATCGGCTGCCGACATCGCCGGGTACGCCGCCGTCGCACGGATCGGGTAAGGCCGCCGCCAAGCCGCCATGCCCGGCTCGGCCGCCGAGTGATTCCGCCAGCATCGCCGCGGCCAGGTTGCATACGGGGTCTCGGCTGTCTCACTCCGGCTGCAGGGTCGGGTCGCCCGGGGGTGAGACTCCCCCGGGCGACCCGACCCTGGGACCCCACCGACGGCCGCACGCGCAGGCGACTGCGCCCGGCCAGAGGGCTGATCCACCAATGGACAGGCCATCCGCAGGGCTTGCGAGGGAAATTCTTGAGAGAACTGCGAGGCCGATCGTCCGAATCAGTCGCCCAAAACTCATCCGGAACGATCCACGCGGTGCCACTCACGACCATGCTGTGCGACCAGGTACGATGGCCGAGAATACGAATGACCTGCGGAAATTGCGTTCCCGCAGGTCAACGTCTACAATCGGAATTTCCCTGGCTCTTTGTTATCAGGGAAGCGCTCTAACCGCCTGAGCTACAGGCCCCGGGGAGGCGTACGGCCCGATGTTACCTGCTAGGGCCGTGCAAGCCGCAAGTCCTACTGATCAGTCGGATGTGGTCTCACCTCACTCATCAGCA
>WNGA01018926.1_pt1 | contig 17538 bp, 18 predicted proteins | sample 5400061 | NCBI WGS metagenome assembly WNGA01 (sample SAMN13153366, study PRJNA577476) | soil metagenome | isolation source: 100 cm soil or saprolite under grassland replicate 2 | place: USA:California | collected 2016-06-15 | reverse complement strand
TATCAAGATATTCTTCTTCAGAAAGCAAATCTCCTGTTTTCAAAGCTTTGTCTTCACGAATACCGGGCTGAATCACTGCATATCTTTCATAATATACAATGCTCTCTAATTTTTTTGAACTCATACCCAGCAGATAACCTATCTTATTGGGCAGGCTCTTGAAATACCAAATATGCACTACAGGCACCACGAGTTTAATGTGCCCCATTCTTTCACGGCGCACTTTCTTCTCAGTAACTTCCACACCGCACCGGTCGCACACAATGCCTTTGTAGCGAATACGTTTATATTTGCCGCAAGCGCATTCATAATCTTTTACCGGCCCAAAAATTCTTTCGCAAAACAAACCATCACGTTCAGGTTTGTAAGTGCGGTAATTAATGGTTTCCGGTTTTAACACTTCCCCAAAGCTGCGTTCAAGAATGCTGTCCGGAGACGCAAGACCAATAGTAATTTGTGAAAATGAAGGTCTTGGACGATTGTCTTTTTTAATGGCCATATTTAAAATTGCAATTTTTTAGAAGATTTTTTGAATTATGTATCCAGCTTTCAGTTAAGCATTAAGCTTCCGTTGCGTCGCACACTTCGACGCCAATGCTTTGTTCATCAAACTGTTAAGGAAAATTTTTCTTCTGATGTTAGCTGGAAAATTTTTAGCTGCAAACCGGAAAGGATACAATACTTCAAAATACATAGGGCGGCAAAGGTAATAAAATAAATAAAATGGAGAACATCAAAATTTTTTCAAAATTTTTTTTTCACATTCTGTAAATAATCAGTGAGTATGTTAAGTCTCCTATAAGTTACTCCGGAGAAATTAAACTCTTTCACTTTTCTCTCCTCATAACTTCAAAGTGAGCAATCTTGCGTGACGAAGCAAGCCACAGGTGCAGGGGAACAACAGGCAATACTATCATAACTTCCACTGGTTCAGTAAAAAATAAATGCCATACTGACATTTCAATTACTCTGGTAAGAAATTAGTTGCTTTAGTTTAAAATATTTTATGAATAACATTATTTCTTTTGTAGGCAATAGTTATGAGAATGATGAACTTTTGCTGGATGCTTATTCAAAGACGATTACCGGTGTTGTTGGCAAAACTGCAGGCGCAGTTGCACATATACAGGTTGATAAAAAAATAAGGAATCGCGGGACTGGCCAGGTGGAAACGGCGCCAGGCTCAGGTTCCGGTTTTGTTATTTCTTCTGACGGCTATCTTGTAACAAATCATCATGTAATAGAAGACGCGGAAAAAATAAATGTGCTGTTTAGTGACGGAAGATCGTTGAGAGCAGAACTGAAAGGCGCGGATGCATCAACCGATATTGCTGTACTTAAAATTTACGATAATAACCTGAAAGCCTTGTCCTTTGCGGATTCTGATAAACTGCAGGCAGGACAAATTGCCATTGCAATTGGTAATCCTTTGGGTCTGCAATATTCAGTAACAGCCGGTGTGGTAAGTGCATTGGGCAGAACGTTGCGTGCAAAAAACGGAAGACTTATTGATGATATTATTCAAACTGATGCAGCGCTGAATCCCGGTAATTCCGGTGGCCCATTAGTTGATTCTTCGGGTCACGTAATCGGTGTAAACACGGCAACCATTCCTTCTGCGCAAGGGCTATGCTTTGCTGTGTCGTCAAATCTTTCATCTTATATAGCAGGCAAAATAATTATTGAGGGCAAAGTACGCAGGGCTTACATCGGCATTGCAGGGCAGTTGGTTAATCTTACCGAAAGAATGATCGCTGCCAATAAATTACAGAAACGCACCGGCGTATATGTATTTGAAAAAGTTGCCGATGCCAATATCTATAATAATGAGTTACGTGTTGGTGATATTATTGTAGAATTTGATGGCAGGCCGGTTGGTTCTGTTGATGACATGCACAAATTATTTTCTCACGATGTAATAGGATTAAAAAAACAAATGGGCGTTTTGCGCAATGGGCATAGACAGGATGTGTATATTATTCCAGGTGAAATGAAATAAGAGAACCCTCTAAATCTTCCTGAAGGGAGACTTGAAAATTCTACACTCATTTTAAAATTTGGATATAAACTTATTGGTAATGTACAATAGATGGATACAATAAATAAGCTCATTTACTAAAAAATCATTTTGTCAATTATTAATACCGTTAAAATGGCTATTGTCCAAACCCAGTTTTTCATCATGGAATGATATTTTTGCCTGAAGGGTTTTTGTATCAACAGAATTACAAATACAAGAAACAGCAAAGCTATTAGCAAATAACTTTTAAAAAAATGGAAGTAAGGTTCTGCACTGCTTTTTGAATTAAATTTTGCACTCATAAAAAAAGTGATTGTATACATGGCAGTGCAGATAATGGAAAGCAGCCAGCCTTCTTTGTCATTAAATATCATTAATGTACCTGCAAACATGGTTGCAAGGGCAAGCAAAAAATTTAAATGAGTCATTTTAAAAACCCGCATGTAACTAAGATTAGGAGGCGGTATATGTCCATAATTTATGGCCTGAAGTATTACTGTTGTTATATTGTATAAAGCAATCATTCCCCAAATAGCAATCAGGCCTCCAATTATTTTTTCAATAATGAACCAGGTTTTGTTCATGTAGTTGTGGCTATATTTTATTCAATAAAAAATAAATCTTTTGGGAATTAAAGTGCGGGCAAATGTTGCATTAATTCATTTATTAAATTTTGCACTTGTTCATGAGGTAATTTCTCAACAAGGTAATATTGATTAGCACCATCGTTATCCCAACTGTTACTGCCATCATCATTTACGATGATATGTCCGTGTTGTAAACTATAATAAGGCTCAGTTCCTTTTATTGCAACAAGTACAGCAGTTTCATCCCAACTGCTTCTTCCATAATTATCTTCTTGTGCCATGGGAAGACAAATAGAAAACACATCTTTCACAGGACTATTTTGTATCGCATTGTTTTGCACAAGAGGCAAACCTGTTTTTATTCTTTCTCCAATTTCAAAACCGCTGAAAATAACTTCTGTTGGCCATTTGCTGAATACTATTTGAGAGGCGAGCGAATCTTTCTCCACATTAAATTCTTTGCCTTCAGGAAATTTACCTGCCATGCTTACCAATCGTTTTACTTTTTGTTTTACAAGTCCTGCTCCATCAAGCTTTGAATATTCATCAGCCTGAGAGTTAAGAAGGTTTGCAAGATTTGTAAGAAAACCAACTGTTATTATTGTTACACTCTTATCAGATTGTTGTGATAAAATTCTTCTGTACACTTTCACCACGTCTTCAGCTTCATCATTTGAATGAATGTTGTGCTGATATTTTGCAACTATAGAATCGCTCCAATGCTGCTTATCACTCATATTTATTGCATCGCCTTTTGGAACACCAACCGGTAAATCCGATCTTTTAAAATAAGTATTGAAAACATTTAATACAGCAGCAGCATTAGGATATTTATTGCTTGCAACTGTTGCCAGAATTTTTGCTTCGCCTTTGTATGCAAAAGCATGTAATAAAGTGATAGCACCTACATCATCATAATCAGGACCAATATCTGAATCAAAAATAACAGCAACAGGATTTGATTTTTTTTGTGCAGAACTATTAATCATTATAAAACATAGTAAAAAAATAAAAGAAAAACGTTTGAGTATATTCATTTTAAAAATTTTGAGAAAGAAAGATAGCATCTGTTTCCGCTCTTAATGGAATGGATGCCTGTGCACCTTTTTTAGTAACAGACAATGCGGCGGCAATATTAGCAAATCTTGCAGCATCAGATAAACTTTTACCTTCTGATAAAGCAACCGCCAATGCTCCGCAAAAAGTATCTCCTGCTGCTACGGTATCAACTACTTTATCAACTTTATATCCTTTCGACACGCCTTTAAAAGATATATCCGATACATAACATCCTTGTTCAGCCAATGTAATGATCACTGTAGCAATTCCTTTATCATGAAACCATACTACAGTTTTCTCTGCATCTTCAACAGTGTTTACTTCTATGCCTGTCATTAAAAATGTTTCAGATTGATTGGGAATAATGATATCAATATGCTGCAGAAGTTTATCATCAAGCTTTGCTGCGGGTGCAGGATTCAGTACAACTTTTTTATGGTGTTTCTTTGCCAGTTTAATAGCTGCAGCAACTGTATCAATTGGTATCTCCAACTGAAGCATTACATAATCACATTGCGTGATTGCCTGCTCTGCCTGTTCGATATATCGCTTCCAACTTTACCAACCATATATGCATATCCTCCAAGCTTCGCGATAGCAACTGCCTGGTTAGCACCTTTGCCTCCACCTGTTATAAAAAAAGAATTGCCCAAAATTGTTTCACCCGGCGCAGGAATATGATTGGTGCGCACTACCATATCGGTATTAATACTTCCGATAACAACAATTTTATTCATGTGAAATTTATTTTATCATTTATTCATGACTTACTAAAGAGTTTATGATTCATAGCTCAATATAACAACCAATATTTAAGATCGATTTTAAAATTAAGTTTTTAATTTTTTGTCGTATCATTCTGCAGTTCAAATTCCTGGTTTGAATAAGGAGCTGTTTCAGGAATTTTTACCATATTAAATTCATAGTGTACGGCACGATGACAATTGTTGCATGTGTTGGTAAGAAGAATAAAATATTTACTGAATAAATTTTTATCTTTTTTATTAATGGCGTCGTTGATACTATCAAGTGCGGGTTGCAACATAGGTAATTCTTTTACTTCCTCCCTGTCTGCTGCATAATGTTGAATATCTTCAACTGCTTCCATTATTTCATGTATCTCAAAATCTGCAAGCTTCCAATTATTATTTTTTCCCGCGAACCACAGTTTCGCATGATGCACTTGAACACCGCTCATGAATTCACCAAGTCCGGGTTTATATGCATCATCTATTTTCTTTTGCAAAGTATCTATGCGTTGTTGCAATTGAGTTGTTTCATTTGATAAATTATTACATGCAAGCAGCAAAAGCATAATGCCTGAAAATAAAATTGCTTGTTTCATGTATAACTGAGTTTAGAATGCAAAAGAAAAAGCCATCACGTCTCATGATGGCTTAATGATTGTATAAATGTTTTTTTAAAAGCTTACACATTCTTTTAGCTCTTTTTCGGTGTAAGCTAATCCGTATTGCTTTAGTACATCATCCGGCACACCATTCCAGTTGTTGGGAACATTGCCCATATAGCCTACATCCTTCACACCAATTTCCGAAGTATAAAAACCTGTAGCAGTTAAATTGCGCATTAAACTAAAGAACTTAACTCCCGGTGCCATTTCCGGTTTTGCTTTTTTTGGATAAGCAATCATGTCAACCATTTCTATCTGTTGTTGTTGCGGGCAATCTGTAAACGCTTTTCCATACCGGTTTATACACTCAAGATCAAGCCAGCGCAAACCACCCTTTAACGGGATTTGATGTTCTGTTTTTTCATGAACAATCAAATCAATAAACTCCGGTACTTTTGCATCTGAAGCACTTCCACTCACTTCGTCTTTTGGAATGATGATATTTGCAAGAACAGTAATAGTTGCCATTTCGGCATCGGTAAAAAATTTCCGTGCACTTCGTAGAGCGTCATCATTTGCTTTTTCTTCAGGCATTCTGTTTATACCTTCTGCCGCCTTTGCTTCCTGTGCGGGCTTTTCTTCTTTCTTGGTCTTGCAGGCTTCCACAAGGACACCTGTGGATATAGTTCCTATTGCAAGTGCTTTAATAGATTTTCGTCTGTCCATAACAATCTCTGATTTGAATAATTTTATTGATTGTTTGATTTATCGTTGATTTGAATGATTTTAATGATTGTTTGATTTTATCTCTAAATCTGATTTTAATGATTAGTGATAATTAAAATAAGTTACGAAAGTGCTGAATAGTATTGTTGTTGCACAAGTGTGCGACGCAACTATGTTCAATCTTTCTAATAAAGCCGGATACATAATCATCTTCATCATTTGAATCATTTATAATCAAAGGTTATTCTTCTTCATTTCATCAACAATGTATTCACTGGTACGCATGGATAAAGCAAGAATTGTCCATGTGATATTTTTATCTGCCTGGGATACCAGCACACTGCCATCAGCACAAAATAAATTTTTACAATCATGTGCCTGACCCCATTTGTTGAGAGCAGAAGTTTTAGGATCATTTCCCATTCTTACTGTTCCTGCTTCATGAATGATGTTGCCCGGATTAGAAAGCCCGTAATTAGTTTCAGGGCCATCATCACCCCATGTAACGATAGCACCCATTGCATGCATAATTTCTTTGAAGGTTTCTTTCATATGCTTTGCCTGTTTTATTTCATAATCCGTCCATGTAGTGTGGAAACGTAAAACGGGAATACCATATTTATCAACAACATTGGGATCTATTTCACAATAGCTGTCTGCCCTTGCTATGCCTTCACCACGGCCTGCCATACCAACTCCGGCACCATAGAAATAACGGTAATCTTCTTTCAATGATTTACCATAACCACCTGCTTCTTTTGTTTTGCCATTCACTTTAAATTTTCCATTCTCGCCTTCAATGCCCCAACCAAACCCATAAGCAGGTTGTTCCATACCACCCCAGTACTCGATATGATAACCGCGTGGAAAATCAAGTTTTTTATTATCCAGCCACCATGGGGTGTACACATGCATGCCACCAACTCCATCTTCATTGTAACGTTTACGGCCATAGAGTTGTGGTAGTACACCACCTACAGCAGCACCTGTTGAATCGTGCAAATATTTACCAACTACATTACCTGAACTGGCCAATCCATTCGGGTGACGGGATGATTTTGAGTTAAGTAATAAACGTGCAGTTTCACAGGTACTGGCGGAAAGTATTATTACTTTACCCTCTACCTGGTATTCCTGCAAATTTGTTTTATCAACGTAAGAAACACCTGTTGCCAAACCTTCATTATTGGTAAGCACTTCCCTTGCCATTGCATTCGTAAACAGATCAACATTACCGGTTTTTAAAGCTGGAATAACAAGGCATGAAGAAGAAGAAAAATCTGCATATACTTTACAACTGCGTCCACATTGTGCGCAATAAAAACATTGACCTCTGTCTTTATTTATTTGTTTGGTAAGAATAGATAAACGCGAAGGAATAACGGGTATGCCAAGACCTGTTGCTGCTTTTTTTATAAACAGCTCATGAAGGCGGGGTTTGGGCGGAGGAAGAAAAATTCCGTCGGGATCATTTTCTAATCCTTCATTGGTACCAAATACTCCGAGTAATTGATCTATTTTATCGTAATAAGGTTTTACATCTTCATACCCAATTGGCCAGTCTTCGCCAAGACCATCAATGCTTTTGCGTTTAAAATCTTTGGGACCAAAGCGCAAAGAAATTCTTCCCCAGTGATTGGTTCTTCCCCCCAGCATGCGTGAACGCCACCATTCCCATTTTGTACCCTCTGCATGTGTGTAAGGTTCGCCATCAATTTCCCATCCCCAATAAGCACCATCAAAATCGCCAAAGGGCCGAAACTTGGTGCTGGCGCCGCGTCGTGGAGATTCCCAGGGATGTCTTAACTGGTTTGAATCTGTTTTAGGATCAAACATTGGGCCTGCCTCCAACAGACAAACTTTTAAACCTGCATTCGATAACACGTAGGCTGCCATTCCCCCACCGGCACCGGAACCTACAATTACTACATCATATTTTTTTGGCTGTTTTTTTATCTGGATTCCTGGCATAGAGCAACAAGTGTTTTGTGTTTTAACAAGATTAGCCTGCCTGACGCTAGGCAGGTTTGAAGTATATTGACAGCATGAAAGTAAAACATTATCATTAAAAAAAATGATTCCGGTGAAGCTTAGAAAAAATTTTTTAAAAGAGTTTTATTTATCTAATCATCACTGTTGTTTTTATTCTTACTTCTTTTTATAGAAGATTGGTCACCAAACATTTTTTCAATTGAGCTTAAGCCCAAACTTAACAAGGATATTTTTTTCTTTTCAGCATTAATATCTGCACTAAATTCATCGCAACATTTTTTATTCATGTCATACATTATAGCAATTGATATTGGCACTACTCATTGCAAAGCAATCACTGTTGATGCAGTTGGAAGCATGATTCGCTATTTTAAATCGCCTGTAATATCTGTGCAGCCAAAAGAAAATTTTCATGAACAGGACGCTGAACTTATTTTTCAAACCGTATTGCAATTGCTGCAGCAATCATTGAGTGAATTGCAACATAATGAAATAACATGCATCAGCTTTAGCGCAGCCATGCATAGCCTGCTTGCTGTTGATAAAAATTGCAAACCACTTACCAATGCTATAACATGGGCAGATACCAGGAGTAAAATTTATGCGCAACAACTACGAAATACAGAAAAGGGGAAAAATATTTACAGACAAACAGGCACTCCTGTTCATGCAATGTCACCGCTCTGCAAAATAATTTTTTTAAAAAATGAAGAGCCGGAGCTGTTTGCAAAAACATATAAATTTATTTCTGTTAAGGAATATATTTTTTATCGGCTGTTTGAAAAATATATTGTTGATATTGGCATTGCTTCCGCTACAGGGTTATACGATGTGTATAATAATTGCTGGTGCAAAGAAGCAATGGATTTAGCCGGCATTGATGAAAACAAATTATCGCAGGTTGTTTCAGGGACGCATATCGAAACTGAATTGCTTCCTGGTATGCAAAATATGTTAGGATTAAAACATTCTGTTGCTTTTGTTATTGGGGGAAATGATGGTTGTCTTGCCAATCTTGGCTGTGGTGCATTAAATGCAAATGAAGCTGCATTAACTATTGGTACCAGCGGTGCTGTAAGAGTACCTATTTCCAAACCCGAAATTGCTGATACAAATGGTTTATTCAAGTATCTTCTCACAAATGATCTTTTTGTAACTGGTGGCCCTATAAACAATGGCGGTATTGCATTACAGTGGTTTGCGGAAAATTTTTTGCAAATAAAAATTTCAAAAGAGCATTTAACAAGGGTTGTAGTTGAAGGCATTTCATTTTCATTATTACAAATATTAGAGGAAATTGAAAAGATAAATATCGCTATTGACAAAATTTATGTGAATGGTATTATCACGCAATCCGAATGGTGGATGCAATTGCTCGCTGATATGTTTGGTAAAACAATTTTATTAAGTGATAGTACAGATGCTTCAGCAATGGGTGCAGCGTTTATGGGTATGTATGCAACAGGAATGATAAAAAATCTTTCTGAAGTAAAATCATTTTTAAAAACAATAAAAAGATTTGAGGCCAATGATGGAGTGCACCAGTTATATAAGCAACAATACAAAGTTTATAAATCTTTATATCCGTCCTTGCATGGCATCTCAAAATAAGTGATTCCGAAAAGCTATGCCACGTACAAAGCTTCCCTGCTTACATCTTTGATCTTTTCAACCGGATATTTATTCCGGATATTTTTGTTGAAATAAATATCCTTGGAATTTGAGCTCATTAAACCCATATATAAATAAGGTTGCACTTGGTGATAGTCATAAATATCGCCGCTTATAAATTCGAGCTCAAGCAGTTCTGCATCTGGTTCGTACCCGATTGATAAAAGAATATTGGAATCAACTTTAGTACGTTCCATAGTCAGTATGGTTTTAGAATGTAAAATTAATATTGGATTATGCCGGAAGCAGTTCTGAAACAGGAAAAAAATTATTAAAAAAATTCTGCGGCAGGCTTATAAAAATTATTTCAATCTCTCTCCTATAACTGTATTAGATAATTGATCATGAAAGAACTTTTTGGTTCTTGCATAACTGATAATCTGTGCCACTATATAAATTATCAGCAAAATTCCATTTCCTACGCCGGCAAATGCTGAGATTAAAAGTTTAATAATATTTCTCACCACTGATTTTCCAAATGAAATAGGGTGGCCTGCATTATCTGTAATTTGTAATTTCATGATCAGCTTGCCCGGAGTTCCGCGCCATTTTGAGGATTCCATAAAAGCATAAATCAAAATTTGAGCTGCCACAATTATAAGAAATGAGAATAAAACCGCACCGGCTGATTCATCAGAAATATTTCCATATTCATCCATTCCACCGGATACTGAACCGATAACCATTACAACCAGTATGATATATAAAGGTATCCCAATAATAATCCCATCAAGAAGTGAAGCGGCAACACGTTTCCAAAAAACCTTCCATAAATAATTTTGACGCCAGTCAATTTCAAGTTTGGGCATTGTTACAGCATGCTGAATAGGTTTTTCAGGAGTGGCTTCTTTTGTAAAATCGTTGATGGATTTGTAAATATCCTTTACCACTTCCGTTAATGCATCGTCTTCACTATTCCAAAATTGTTTATTGTTCAGGGGTTGCTGATTTTTAGGTAACAAAGGAAGGTTGGCAAACGGAGTGGCTTTCCACATGCAATTGCGTGCAAGAATTGGCAGTAAAACAGTTTTGTGGTTGTTATGATTTGCTATTACCTTTTTGATTCTTTCGTAACACTCATCACTGTTTAAAAAATCAACACTGATAAATGCAAGAACAATATCTGCTTCAAATAATTTCTGTCTATATTTCACCACATCTTCACCCGGTGGTATTTTATAATCGCCATTTATTTCAATAGGCAATGGAGCATTAAACCGTATAGTGGAGAGATGCTTGTCAATAGCTTTGCAGGTGTTTTCATCTTCGGGCGCAGATAAAAAATAAACGGTTATCTTTTTCTTGCTTTCAATTTTTGGTTCTGCCTCGTGTGGTGGAGCATAACTACCATTTGATTCATTCAATACAGATGCTGAAGTATTAAAAGAAGGGGCTTGCTGTTGTCGCACTGCAACAGGCTCTGATGAATTCACAGTAGTTTTTTGCTCAACAATTTTTACCATCGATTCATTCATTTTTTTTCGCACCTGGAAAATATTATTGCCTACTGTAATAAAATCAGTATCAGTAATAAATTCCTTCTCAATTTTTCTATTGTTGACATAAGTTCCTGTACCGGAATTCAAATCAACTATTAAATACTTGCCGTCTTCAATTTTTGAAATTTGACAATGGCGGGGGGAAGTTTCCGGATCATTAAGCACTACATCATTTTCCGGGCTGCTTCCAATTAATGCAATATGTTTTGCATTAAGTATTTCGTACAGGGTTGGCATAGTTTGGATTGTTAATGGTTAATACTACAATATACTCACTAATTGAGGCAATAAGAAAAATATATTTTACATCTTTATTAATGAAGAAAATCAAGAATTAATTTTGTTTTGCAAGCATATAGTCAACCAATATTCGTATTCCGGCTGCAATATCAGTAAATGCATCATCCCTGTTTGCAAACTCGGTGACTGACTTTGCTCCTTTTGGTAATGCCTGCAGTTTTGCATAAGGCATTTCCTGCCATTCACATTTGCGCAGTATCACAGGAACCACACGGGCAGTGCCTTCTTCATGGCGCTTCATTGCTGAAGCAAGTTCCTTATCCCATATATATTCAGAGTTATTAAAATCAACGCTGACCAATAACAAAATAATATGCGCATTAGTTAGTTCATTTTTTATTTCATCATCCCATAGCTGTCCCGGAATTAATTTTCTGTCGTTCCATACATTGATCTTGCCCAAACGCTTAAGCATTATTAAATGTTTGTCAAGTTCATTTTTCAAATCCTCATCTGCATGCGCATAAGAAATAAAAAGATTTAGTTTTGATGGCATATTATCAGGCATAATGGGTTTATATTTTTTCTCAAAAGACAGTTGTATAAAGTTAGGAATAATGCAATAAGTACTAGTAGGATTTTTTATTTGATACCAAGCGACCGTATTGTTCTCTTAAATAAACAACTGCAGTAATTAATCTAACCGTTCCGATCTGAGGACGGATTATAATGTTGAAACTATTTGAACATACTGCAAGTAGAATATGAAAAGATAAAACTTATAAAATCTTCGTGTTTTATTATGTTTACACATAAAACCAAACACGATACTTGCTATGAATAAAAATAAATTGCTTGGCTGGTCTGTAGTAGCTGCACTTGCAGGCTTTATTTTTGGATTTGATACCGTTGTTATTTCCGGCGCCAATCTGCCCATTAAAGAACTATGGCATACTTCTCCTTTGTTTCATGGTTTTTTCATTATGTCCATGGCATTGTGGGGAACAGTTATCGGCGCAATTTTTGGCGGCATACCTACAGAAAAGTTTGGACGTAAAAAAGTATTGCTGTGGATAGGAATTCTTTTTAGTATATCTGCAATTGGTTCTGCTCTTGCACCCAATCCATATATATTTTCATTTTTTCGTTTCATTGGCGGGCTGGGCATTGGCGTATCGTCTGTTGCAGCGCCAACTTATATTTCAGAAATATCCACTGCTAAAACAAGAGGTCGCCTTGTAGGAATGTACCAGTTTAATATTGTGTTTGGAATACTGGTTGCATTTTTTTCAAATTATTTACTGAAGGGGGTTGGCGGTATCAATGACTGGCGATGGATGCTTGGTGTAATGGCAATTCCTTCTCTTCTTTATACACTGATGGTGTTTGGTGTGCCTGAAAGTCCGCGATGGTTGATCACGATAAAAAATAATTTAACAAGAGCAAGAGAAATTCTCGTACTAATTGGTGCAGACGATCCTGATAAAGAAGTGAATGAAATTATAGCTGCGAATAATGCGATCAAAGCAAGCGTTACCAATGAACAATTATTTTTTAATAATAAATACAAAGCGGTTTTATGGCTCGCTTTTTTTGTGGCTTTTTTTAACCAATGGAGCGGTATTAATTTTATTTTATATTATGCTCCGGAAATTTTGGAAAGAGCAGGCCTTGGCTCAAAAGAATCTTTGGCTAATTCCATAGCCATTGGCAGCACTAATTTAATTTTCACGTTTGTAGGCTTGTATCTTATTGACCGCATCGGCAGAAAACAATTGCTCATTATTGGTTCTTTTGGATACATTATAAGTCTTGCAGCAGTAGCATGGAGTTTTTATTCGCATGCCGGCGATGTGTTTTTGCTGTGTTCGTTGTTATTCTTTATTGCTTCTCATGCCATTGGCCAGGGGGCAGTGATATGGGTTTTTATTTCTGAAATATTTCCCAACAATGTACGTGCACTCGGGCAATCGTTCGGCGCAAGTGTACACTGGGTTTTCGCCGCGTTCATAACTTTAATAACGCCCTTTTTTTTAGACAAGGATAAAGGAATTTTCGGACATAATCCATGGCCCATATTTGCCTTCTTTTCTTTTATGATGGTGATGCAATTAGTGTGGGTACTAACTAAGGTACCGGAAACAAGAGGTGTATCTCTCGAAGAACTTGAAAAGAAATTAATACACGAATAAAAAGTTTAATTCTGTTGATTAAAAAGTTCGCTAATTTTTTTGATACCAGCTATATCAATTATGGCGTCGCCTGTTGCGTCGCATTTCGTTTATCGTTCCACTTTCAATCGGGCAATGCAAATTCAAATGGGTAAAATAATTTCTTAGTTTGTGTTGGAAAAATTTATATGTTCATAATGCAAATTTTTTAATCTTATTTATCCAACAAAGAAAAACGTATGAGAACACTAACAGTTATATTCTCATTCATTATTTCATTTAATGTTTCTGCACAACCTAAACCGTCCTACACAGAACAATATCGTCCGCAGTTTCATTTTTCTCCTGCCGTTAACTGGACAAATGATCCCAATGGTCTTGTATATGTTAACAGTGAGTATCATTTATTTTATCAGTACAACCCTTTTGGAAACGTATGGGGACACATGACATGGGGACATGCAGTAAGCTGGGATCTTATACACTGGCAACATTTGCCAATCGCCATTCCCGAAGAAAATGGTATCATGATTTTCTCAGGCACTTGTGTTTATGATAAGAATAATACAAGCGGCCTGGGAAAAAAAGGTAAAGAACCAATGATAGCAATTTATACGGGGCATACGGAAACAAATCAATCACAATATCTTGCTTATAGTCTTGATGCAGGAAGAACATGGACAAAGTATGCAAACAATCCTATACTTGATTTACATAAAAAAGATTTTCGTGACCCAAAAGTTTTTTGGCATGAAGCAACAAAAAAATGGGTGATGGTTGTAATGCTTCCTAAAGAACATAAAGTTCAATTTTATAACTCAAAAAATTTATTACAATGGAATTTGCAGAGTGAGTTTGGCCCTGCCGGCGACACGAGTGGTATATGGGAATGTCCCGATCTTTTCCAGGCAAATATTGATGGCACAGCCGGTAAAAAGTGGATACTTACAATGAGCATCAGTTATGCGATGCAATATTTTGTTGGTGAATTTGATGGAACTGCTTTTCACAATGAAAATCCTTCAGCAAAAATTTATCGTCCCGATTATGGCCCTGATTATTATGCCGCTATTTCTTACAATAATCTGCCACTTGCACAGCAGCCTGTAATGCTTGGCTGGGTAAATAACTGGAACTATGCAAACGATATTCCTACTGCACCGTGGAAAGGTGCTTTTAGTTTACCAAGAAATATCAATGTTAAAAAGACAGATGATGCATGGATAATGATACAACGACCGGTGAAAGTATTGGAGCAATTAAGAACACTGCGGATAATGCAGGGAAAGATTGAAGTGAAGGGAAGTAAAACCCTCGATATACAAAGCAACCAGTTTGAGATGCGTCTTAGCTTTCATCCGATTCCTAACTCCGTTGCAGGAGTAAGATTAGCTGTTGGCAATAATCACTACCTGGAAATTGGTTATGATGCACCTCAGCAAAAATTATATATTGACAGAAGTAAATGTGCAAATCAATCATTCAATAAAAAGTTCCAGGAATTATCACGCTATGAAGCAACACTTAATTCAAAAAGCAATACAATTGATCTGCATATTTATTTCGACAATAGTATTGCTGAAGTATTTGCCAATGATGGTGAAGCTGTAATGACTGCACAGATTTTTCCAGGTAAAGAGGAGAGCGGGATTGAATTATTCAGTAACAACGGCATAACTACTTTTTTAAAGGTAAATGTTTCACAAATGAAAAGCATTTGGGAATAGAATATTTTAAAATTAGCATTAGTATTTATAGCTGACATTGCTAAAAAAATCTTGTTACATACAAAGAGCATCGTTATAAAGCAAGAATTTGTTCCGATTAATATATCTTGCTTAATACCTGTTCAAAATATTTTTTACTGTGTAATTCCTGTGAGGTCATGTCAGAAGGTACTGGAGATTTTCCCTCAATGAACCGGAAAAACTTATAATTTCCTATTCAATGTTTTTCGAATCGAATTTAAAAATTATGAACAAACTCGACAAAGCTTTTAAACTGTTCGATGATTATAACAAGCAAGATCCGCACATAATAAAATGGAATGAAGTTGAATATCCTGCCGAATATTTTTATGCATTGCGATTATATGAATGGATAAAGAAGCTTGAACCTAATGCAAGTGAAGCGTTGTCGCTGGCATCAAGATCACAGCATATTGGCAGGTGGAAAATTCCAAGAGATGAATACCCCAAAGGGAAAGCAGGTTATTACAAATGGCGTACAGAGCTTGCAAAATTTCATGCGAATACCGCAGGCGAATTAATGCATGAAGCAGGCTATCACGATGATGAAATAAAAGCAGTGCAACACATCATTCTAAAAGAAAGCCTAAGAAGAGATGAAGAAGTGCAGGCAACGGAAAATGCACTTTGTTTGGTGTTTCTTGAGTTTCAATACGAAGACTTTATCACAAAACATGACGATGAAATGGTAATCAGAATTTTAAGAAAGACCTGGAATAAAATGAGTGAACCCGGAAGAAAGGCAGCATTGTCATTAACTTTTAATGGGAGAGGAAAAGGGTTACTGATGCAAGCGCTTAATGAATAACGAACAGAAAGTAAAAGTGAGTGACCTGTGAAGTGTCGGGGCAGGCACAAGAGGCGACACCATAAAAAACAATAGCGGTAACAAAATAAATTACCAGCTATAGCTTATAACAAGTTTAATCTTATCCGGGAATTCTTGAAATATATTTTTCTATTTCTTTTATCTGGTCAACCACTTGCTTTGTTGTTGGCTTGCATGCTTTGGCTTTGCGAAAAAAATCTTTTGCGGCACGAAATTCTCTTTTGTTCATGAAGATTTGGCACATACTTAAATAGGCAACGGCTTCACTTTCCTTATCAGGAATGCCTGCACGAATGGCCTGGCGAATATAACTTTCACCATTCCTGAAATCACCTTTCTGCAAAGCCATCATACCCAATTGCAGTTTATTGGCACCTTCTGCTTCCGGCATCGCAGCGCCAAGTGAAGAGCTTTTTTTCAAATGCTTTTCGGCGGTATCAAAATCCTGATGCATCATGGCAATATTGCCTTTAACAGTGTAGTAGGTTGAACGAATGGGCTTATACAATAAACTAGGGAACCAAATTGTCTTCATGATTTTTTCAACTTCCTCTAAGTTGCCCTCTTCCATAGGCTCTTGTATAAGACGCATCGGACCGATAAAAAAATGAGTAAATAAACCAACAATGCCAAGAAAATATAATGGAAATGTGGGCCAGAATGTGGTTCCGGTAAGATTTAAGACAACTGCAATTACAATAGCCAATATGCTAAGCCAAAAACGATATTTTATTATAAGATTGTAAAACTTCATACTTAAATTTTAGGAGCGCAAAGATAGCGCAGTTTATACTTTGTCCGTAGGACTCTGAGAGAAGTTTATAGTTTGCTTTTGTGTAATTTTTTTGAACCGAACTTTTGTAATTCTTTTCAGCTTTCGTTGCCCGTCCGTACCGGCACGGGTGGACGTCGCACTCTTTTACGTTCTGTTCATTGTTCAACTTTTTATCGTTATCGGTTAATCACCTTTTCAAATTTCGGATTTTCTACCTTGAATTTTCTGCATCAAAATTTATCATCATTCACTTCAATCCAGTAACCATCCGGATCTTGAAAATAAATTTGTTTAATGCCATCAGGACGAACCTGTGGCTCTTTGGAATCTTGTTTCCAGTTTCCGTATTTCACTACTTTCTGCCCCTTGCACAATATGCAACTGGCAGTGCTCCCCTATTTTCAGCCATATATGCCTGTTATCGTGAAAAGGTTCCGCAATTTTTTCAAGCTGCATTACTTTCTCGTAAAAGTCAGCGCTTTTATTCATGTCTACCACGTAAATGGTAGTGTGATTAAATTGAGGATGGGATTGCGCGTAAGAAGCTTGCATACTTATTAACAGGGTAGCAAGTAAGATGGTAATGAATAAATTTCTCATAAAAAAAGTTTGGACATCGAATATAACAATTATGCAACTGAAAACTATGCAGGAAGATAATAAGAGAAATATTATTTTTGCGGCGATTGCAAATCGTAAACCTCGTAGGACGCATGTCCAACGTGGTAAATCAAAAAATCATTTTTGGTCCCGTAGTTCAATGGATAGAATAGAAGTTTCCTAAACTTTAGATACAGGTTCGATTCCTGTCGGGACTACTTTAAATATTTGTTAAAGCATTTACAGCATTGAGTTACAAGAAATCATTAA
>WNGA01005941.1_pt1 | contig 17540 bp, 16 predicted proteins | sample 5400061 | NCBI WGS metagenome assembly WNGA01 (sample SAMN13153366, study PRJNA577476) | soil metagenome | isolation source: 100 cm soil or saprolite under grassland replicate 2 | place: USA:California | collected 2016-06-15 | reverse complement strand
CCGCGTTCCCGACAATGTGCCGGAGGGGTGATCCGCCGTACACGTTCGTCACCGAGGGAATCGAACGCGCCGTCGAGCAAGCGCGGACGGCCGCCGGTGAGAAGAACGTGGCCCTCATGGGGGCGACGATCGTTCAGCAATGCCGTCCGCAACCTGGGGGGGTCGAGATCCGAGCCGGCCTGCACACGGGCGAGGCTGAGCTGTTCGGGGCAAAGCTCTCGGCCGGCTCCACTGGATCCCGCGGAGCGAGCGGAGCGGGTCGCCGCATCTGGGCGCCGATGGTCTCACGTCGCGCTCGGACACCGTTGTTGGCAGGGGGCGCCGCCACGGTTGATCGGGCTCATCGTTGTCGTCGCACTGATCGCATCCTCCAACGGGCCGACCGGACAGCCCCCCAACGATGGGGCGAGAAGGTAGAGAGGGCTCTACCGGAACGTCTGGCTCCATTCCGGTGAGGCAGAACTCGGTGCTTCGGATCGATCCGAGGACCAACACGGCCTCGGCCGACATCACGGTCGGTGCCCAGCCCGAAGCCGTGGCCTTCTCCGGCGGATTTCTGTGGGTGGTGAACCGGCAGGATCACACGATTTCCCAAATCGACCCGCGAACCGATGCCGTGCACGCGACGCAGGGCGGGCTGACCGGACCGTGCAACGTGGCCGCCGATCCCGGCGGGGGCGTTTGGGTCACGAACTGTCTGGCGCCGCCCTACGTCGTCGCTCGGATGTCCAGATCTGGCAAGAAGGACGAGAGCATTCCGCTGCCGGACGTCCCGGGCGGCGTGGTCTTCGGCGCGGGCGATGTGTGGGTCGCCCTGCTCCCGCCGGGCCATCCACGCGGGGCGGTGCTGCGCATCAATCCATCATCGGGGAGGATCGTCCGCGCCTTCCGCGTTGGCCGGGGAGCCGAGTACGTCGACTTCGACGGGGAGCCTCTCGGCGAGGGAGAAACTCTGTGGGTCGGGAAGGCCAACGACGATACAGTCTCCAAGATCGACGCTCGATACGATCAACTTGAGGCAACCATCCCGGTAGGCAGCTCGTCGTACCAGGTCACCGTGGGCGGCGGATTCGTTTGGGTCAACAACAGGGGCGATGTTTCGACGTCGAAATCGATCCACTGTCCAACCGAGTGGTGGGGACATCCAGAAGGTGCGGGGGACCATGGCTGTGTTGGACGGCACGCTCTGGGTCGCCGACCCGGAGGCCCCCCACGCTGCGGTGAATCGACATCGACACGGGGAGGGTGGTCGCCCAGTTCGACCTGCGCTATTCGGGTTTCCTCGCGGCAGGAGCCGGTTCGATCTGGGTCTCCGCACCAGAATATTTCGATGATCAGTGCTGTCGTGATCCCTGGAACACCCCGTCGCCGTGGGCTGCGGCCCCTCACGATCGCGAGGACCTTGGTGCTGCTTATCGGGGATCGTTCACGACGAAGCCGAGTACCTCTTGCGCCGTGGGCGGTCCATCAGCTTGCCGCGTCCCCAGGCAGCGTCGGCCTGGCTTCATGGCCAGGCGGGAGGAGTTCGGACCGTACCCCGAGGAGCCTGACCCGGCGATCCAGGACGAACCGGTCGAGAGCCGCCATCGAGGCTGCCTCGATCGCATCCGGGTCGAGGGTCGGCTCGGGGAGCGTGGTGCCGTGGGTGTGAGTATCAAATGGAGCGAACCGGACCTTGACCACCAGGCGGACCACCGGGCGGCTCCCGCTCGCCAGCTCCCCTGCGAGCTCGCGGGCCAGACTCGCCACCTGGCGGCGAATCTCGTCCGGATCTCTGATGTCCTCCTGAAAGGTGCGTTCCTTCCCCCGCCCCTTGGGGACGTGGGGCTCGCCGGTCACCGGGGTAGCATCCTCGCCGGTGGCCAGGTGTCGGAGCCACGGTCCGATAGTTGGGCCGAACGTGCGGGCGAGCTCCTCCTCGTCGGCGGTCGCGAGCTCTTCGACCGTACGGATCGCGAGGGCAGCCAGCTTCCCGGCGGTCTTGACGCCGATCCCCAGCAGTGCCTCGGTGGGGAGCCCGTCCATCACCTCTGCCCAGTTCTCCCGGGTCAAGCGGAACACTCCGGCCGGCTTGGCGAACCCGCAAGCGAGCTTCGCCCGGAGCTTGTTGTCGCCGACACCGATCGAGCACGACAGCCCGGTCCGGTCCAGGACGGCCCGCTGGACCTCTCGGGCGAAGGTCTCGGGACACGCGGTCTCCACAGCCATGGAGGCCTCGTCCCAGCCGGCCACCTCCACCATTGCGGGGAACGAGCGAAGCGTGGCCATCACGGCCCTGGAGGCAGTCTGGTAGGCCTCGGCATCGACCGGCAGAAAGACGGCCTCGGGGCAGAGCTTGTACGCGGTCCGAAGTGGCATAGCTGAGTGGATCCCGCACGTCCGAGCCTCGTAATTCGCCGTCGACACCACCCCGCGCTTCGTGGGGTCCCCGTCGCCTCCGACCACAACGGGTTTGCCCCGGAGCTCCGGGCGTCGGAGCAGCTCGACCGCGGCGATGAACTGGTCGAGATCGACGTAGAGGACGAAGGATCCCACGAAGGCAAGCGTAGGCCGACCCATGCTTGACCGCGGCCGCGGCCCGCTGGATTCTCTGGGTGATGCTCCCGGAGAAGAGGTGCGCGCGGAGGGGGTGAGATCTGTGCGAATGGAAGGGCCAGGGACACGCATGAGGATGGGCGCTCGAGTGGTCGGGGTGGCGCTTGCATTCGCCTTCGCGTGCTCCGGGTGTGGACCGAACGGGACACCGGGCGCGCTGCAGTCCATCACCCCGGCGCCCGTGAGCCCGCCCCTGTCGCCGCGCCCGACAGTTTCGCCAGCGCCCTCCCCGTCGCCCAGGCCCACCGCCTCCTGTGCCGAACGGGTCCTGTCCGGCATGTCCGTGGCGCAGCGCGTCGGGCAGCTGTTCGTGCTCGGACTGGTCGGGGACCGACCTGGTCCGTCAGAGGTGTCTGCCATCCGGGCCGACCATCTGGGTTCGGTGTCATTCGTGGAGAAAAGTTCAGCGGGGGTAGCCGGCATCCGCCGGGTCTCCGACGCGGTGCAGTCGCTGGCCACAACGGGGACCACGGCCCGGGTTCGGTTCTACGTGGCCGCGAACCAGGAGGGCGGGATCATCCAGTCGCTGACCGGGCCGGGCTTCTCCACCATCCCCAGCGCCGTGGACCAGGGCACTCTGAGCCGGTCCACGCTCCAGGCCGACGCCACCCTGTGGGGGCGACAGCTGCGGGCCGCCGGGGTCAACCTCAACTTCGCCCCGGTGATGGACGTCGTGCCGCCCGGGACCGATGCCCAGAACCAGCCCATCGGGGTCCTGAAGCGCGAGTACGGACACGACCCGGGCACGGTGGCGAAGCACGGCGTGGCGTTCCAACAAGGTATGCAGGAGGCGGGGGTGGCCACGAGCGCCAAGCACTTCCCCGGCCTCGGCCGTGTCGCCGGCAACACCGACTTCACGGCCCGGGTCATCGACGTGGCCACCACGCCGGACGACCCTTATCTGAGGTCGTTTGCCGCCTCGGTCGCAGCCCACGTCCCGTTCGTCATGGTAGCCCTGGCCACGTACATGAAGATCGACCCGAACCACCTCGCCGTGTTCTCGCCGGTGGTGATCGAGCAGATGCTGCGGGGGGCGCTGCACTTCGACGGCGTCGTCATCTCTGACGACATGGGCGCGGCCACCGCTGTGGCGAGCATCCCGCCTGGCCAGCGGGCCATCGACTTTCTGCTCGCAGGGGGCGACCTGATCATCTCCAAGACCGTCGCGCCGGCCGAGGCCATGTATCAGGCCGTCCTATCCCGAGCGGCCGCCCGCCCGGCCTTCAGGCGCGTCGTGGACGCGTCGGCGCTCAGGGTTCTTCGGGCGAAACAGGCATCGAGGCTCCTGCCGTGCAGGTGAGGCTTTCCGCGCGCGGACTCGGCGGACGCCCATGCCGACCGTGCTCGTTCGGGCAAGGGGATGTCAAAAGGAGGGCTGACCGGGCTGACCGGGCTGACCGAGCTTCCCCTGGCTCCCGAGATCTCATGTGGCCACTACACGGATGCGGGGGCGATGTTCGCGTTCAGATGAAACAGGTTCTCCGGGTCCCACCGATCCTTCAGGATCGCGAGACGCTCGAACTTCCTCGAGCCGTAGACCTCGCGAACGCGCTCGTTGACATCGGCGCCCAGGTCGTTCACGTAGACGCCGCCTTGCACATACGGACTGAGTGCCTCCCAGTTCTCCCTGGTGAGGGAGATGTTGTGCTCGTCGTCCTGCGGGTCATCCCACGTTGCCGCAGGGAGCAGGTCGAAGGCCGCGCCCCGATGCGTGTAGGCAGTGTCATCCTCGCCCACGCGCGAGATGGCCTCTCCGAGCGAGAAGAGCTCGATCCCACAGCCCGGACTGGTGATCAGGCCTCGTTCGACGAATGCGTCGAGGAAGAGATCGGAAAGCTCCCACATGAGCGACCCCTTCCAGTAATGCCGTCGGCCGGGCCCCGACGCCTCGCCGGTTGCGGACTGTAGGTCCGGGTAGCTCATCACGTCGAGCTGCTCGGCGAGCGGCCGAGCGACGCTGCGGAGTTGGGCGTCGAACCGTTCGCCCTTCTCCTGGTCGGTCCCGGCGTACGTGTACCACACGTACAGCTCCCGACTGGCTGCAACCTCCCCCAGCCGACCCGTACCCCGGCCCGTCTCCATGCCGACCAGGGTGCACAGCTCGGGTGGCGCCGATCCCATGGCGTCGCGGTATGCGCGAAGGACGGCGGGGGCGTCCTCACCCGAGTACCGCAACTGGACGGACAGCATCGGGCCGATCGGATGCAACCGGAACTCGAACTCGGTCACGATGCCGAAGTTGCCTCCTCCGCCCCGGATTCCCCAGAAGAGGTCCGCGTTCTCCTCGTCCGAGGCTCTGATGACGTCGCCGCTCGCCGTAACCACCTGTGCAGAGACGAGGTTGTCGCAGGCCAAGCCGTGCAGCCTTCCCAGCCACCCGAACCCGCCCCCCAGGGTGAGCCCGGCGACGCCGGTGTGATGCACCATCCCGCCCGTGGTCGCCAGGCCGTGCTCGTGGGTCGCGCGATCCAGATCTCGGAGCAGCGCACCCCCCTGGACGCAGGCCCGTCGAACATCCGGGTAGACGACCACCCCGTTCATCGGCTGGAGGTCGATCATGATGCCCCCGTCCGTGGCCGAGAGCCCCGAGACGCTGTGGCCTCCTCCCCGAACCGCGACCTCGAGGCCCTCGATCCGCGCATGGGCGAGGCCCGCAACCACGTCAGTGGTCGAACGACACCGGGCGATGAGGGCCGGACGCTTGTCGATCATGGCGTTCCACAAGCGTCGGGCACGCTCATAGCCCGGATCGGCGGGCTCGAGCAGCTCTCCGGAAAAGCCGTCGATCGTGGTCACGGCGCGCCGGGCTACGTCTGCTCGAGGCCGAACCGGTTGCCCTCGGAATCGTTGAACATCGACCACCAGCCGAACGGCTGCTTGACGGGTGGCTGAGGGAACTCGACGCCGAGGGCCCTCAGTTCCTCGTATGTCTCCCGAAGGTCATCGCAGCGAAACATCACGTTTGAGTTCGGCAGGGTGTCCGGAGCTTCCTGCCGTTCTCCCGCCTCCCTCACTCGCAGGTCCAGTACGAGGTTCACCGCTCCGTCGGGGGACCGCACCTCGAGCCAGCGCTCATTCCCGTACGGGACGTCCTGGACGAGCTCGAAGCCCATCTTTTCGGTCCAGAACTCCTTGGCACGCTCCTGATCCTCGACGTCGATGACGACCTTGCTGACACCTCTGATCACCTCGACACCTCCTCGGCCTGGCTCGCCGACGCCCGCACTCGACACTAGCCTCGACCGCAGAATAGCCGGCTCCGCCCCGGATGGATCCAACCCCTCGCAGCGTGTCCCTTTCACTGCGGCCGCGTCCTCGATCCGCAGCAGAACTTCCCCCCGGGGAAGGCCCGACGCACTGAGATCCTGAAGAGGGCGGGCGGCCCGCCCGCTCGCGGTGGGACAATGCTCTTCCATGGAGACGAAGCAACGCGGCGGCTCGGCCGCCATCCCCGCCGCCCGTGCGGCCCTCGAAGATCACCGGTGGAGGGAGGCGTTCGACCTCCTGTCCCAGGCCGACAGGGATGGGGCGCTGGAGCCGGGGGATCTCGAGGCGCTGGCCCAGGCCGCCTGGTTCACCGCACAAGCCGATCTCGCGATCGAGGCGAAGGAACGAGCCTACAAGGCGTATCTCGACCGAGGAAATCGGACCCGAGCCGCGGCGCTGGCATTCGACATCGGACACGAGTACGTGATGAAGCAGAAACTTTCGATCGCCTCGGCCTGGGTGGGCCGGGGGGAGCGCCTCTTGCAGGGCGAGCCGGAGAGCTTCGCCCACGGCTACCTCGCCCTCTCGCAAAGCTGGGCCGCACAGGCGGCCGGCCAGATCGATCGCGCCATCGAGCTCGCGATGACGGCCGTCGATTTCGGGGCCCGTTTCGGCGACCCCGACCTCCAGGCTTGGGGACTCATCCAGCAGGGATCCCTGCTGGTCACCGTGGGACGCACCGACGAGGGATTCCCGCTGATGGAGGAGGCCACCATCGCCGCCGTGAACGGGGAGCTCGGGCCGTTGACCACTGGCGTGGCGTACTGCTCCATGATCGCCGCGTGCCGCGACACGACCGACTATCGGAGGGCCAGCGAGTGGACGGATGCCGCCCACAGGTGGTGCGAACGACAGGCCATCAGCGGCTTCCCTGGTGTCTGCCGAGTCCACCGGGCCGAGATCGTCGCCCTCCAGGGCGCGCTCGATCGCGCGGAGCAGGAGCTGCAGCAGGCTACCAAAGAGCTTGCCGCATACAACGCAACACCGCCCCTCGCTGACGGGTTCTATGCCCTCGGGGAGATCCGCCTGCGCCTGGGTGACATGGAGGGAGCCGAGGACGCTCTCAGGCAGGCCCACTCGTTGGGACGGGCGCCGCAGCCCGCTCTTGCCCTCATCCGGCTGTCTGAGGGGAAGGTCCGGGCGGCGTTCGGCGCCATCAGCTCAGCCCTTGCCGAACAGACGTGGGACCGCTGGGCGCGCGCTCGCATGCTTCCCGCTCAGGTCGAGATCGCGGTTGCCGCGGGGGAGCTCGAAACGGCCAGGGAAGCTGCCGAGGAGCTCACCGGGATCACCGAGTCGTACGGCTCGCCCGCCCTCCACGCGAGCAAGCACGGCGCGTTGGGTCGCGTCCTCCTTGCCGAGGGAAATGCCGACGAGGCCATCCGCGAGCTGCGGACGGGCTTGCGCTACTGGCAGGAGGTTGGCGCTCCATATGAGGTGGCGAGGGACCGTATGGTCCTGGCCTCGGCGCTCCAGGAGGTCGGACACGACGACGAAGCCGACCTGGAGTTCGAGGCTGCGAGGGCGGAGTTCGAACGGCTCGGAGCCGTCCGAGATGAGGCATCCGCGGCCGCGGCCATCCGAGCGGTGAGCGAACGCGACGCCGCCGCAGTCACGACCAGGAAGACATTCGTCTTCACCGACATCGTGGGCTCGACGAATCTCGTGGAGGCGATGGGCGACGAGGCATGGGAACACCTCCTGCGCTGGCACAACGAAGCGTTACGGTCGCTGTTCGTGCGGCACGGTGGCGAAGTGGTGAAGGGGACCGGCGACGGGTTCTTCGTAGCCTTCGACTCGGCAGTTCGAGCGATCGGGTGCGCAGTCGCGGTCCAACGAGCTCTCGCCGATCATCGCCGGACCCATGGATTCGCTCCGCCGGTGCGGATCGGAGTGCACGCGGCCGATGCGCACCGGCGCGGCACCGACTACAGCGGCAAGGGCATCCACGTGGCCGCCAGGATCGCCGCCCTCGCCGACGGTGGGCAGGTGCTGGCATCTGCCGAGACTGCTGCGGAAGGAGGCGCCTCGTACGCCACGTCCGAGCCTCGTGCCGTCGCGCTGAAGGGTGTATCGGTCCAAGTGGATGTCGTATCCGTCGCCTGGAACTGAGCTTCCGGGAGTTGATCAGTCGATTCTCGGCGGATACCGCAAAGCCGCGGTCCTTCCATCCCAGTAAGTACTCGTCGAACGAACGAGAAGTCGGACAATCCCGTGAGGAGCCCTCTCCTTCTGGGAGCGAAGCATCCAACGCGCGCCCTGCGCCGTTCGCACCTCGACCAGCCGGTCCTCGATGCCGTTCCAGGCCCGCCTGGGCCCCCTCGGTACGGATCCGATGACGACGGAGGCGCTCCGCGATCTCCCGTCGCGTCAGAAGTCCGTCACGCTCCAGCATCGGTTCGATCAGCCGGACGGGCTTGGCCGGATGATCCGCTGGCGACGCACATCATCGTCGGTGAGCGCTCGGACCCGGGGCATTCCGTGGCAGTCTAGGGCGGTGACCGAGCGCGTCCTTTCCACCCGCGAGCTCAACCGCGCCCTGTTGGCCCGCCAGCTCCTGCTCGGGCGCTCGCCGGCGCCGCTTGTGCGGGCGATCGAGCGCATCGGAGGGTTGCAAACTCAATACGCGCCCTCGGCGTACGTCTCGCTCTGGTCGCGTCTGAAGGATTTCCGACGAGAGGCCCTCACGACCGCGCTCTATCGGCGACGTGTCGTCCAGGCGACCCTGATGCGGGTCACCATCCACATCGTCTCCGCGCACGACTTCCCGCTCTTCGCCGCAGGGATCAGGAAGGACCGGCGCGACTGGTGGCTCCGCGTCCACCGCAAGGAGATCGATGGCATCGACATGGAGGCGGCTGCGGCGCGAGTGCGGGCGCTCCTCGCGGAAGGACCGCGTCGCGGTTCGCAGCTCAAGGATCGACTCAGCGCCGACGATTTCCCGCCCGTCGTATGGTCGGGCGTGGGGCTCTGGGTCGATGTGGTCCGCGTCCCGCCTTCGGGCACGTGGGAACAGCGGCGGGCTGACCTGTACGGACTTGCCGACGAATGGCTCGACGGACCGAGACCTACGGAGGCTGAGGGGCTGGAGCACCTGATCCGGAGGTACTTGGAGGGATTCGGCCCCGGCTCGGCGAAAGACGTGGCGAGCTGGGCCGGGCTCTCGGTCACGAGGATTCTCTCAGCCGTCGAGCGGATGCGGCTGCGCCGCTTCCGCGATGAGCAGGGCGGCGAGCTACTCGATGTGCCGGGGGCCCCATTGCCAGACCGTGAGACGCAGGCACCGGTCCGCTTCCTGCCAACCTGGGATGCAACACTGCTCGTGCACGCCCGCCGCGCGCAGATCCTTCCTGAGCTGCATCGTCCCCTCGTGTTCGACACTTCCACCCCCCACTCGGTATCGACCTTCCTCGTGGACGGAGCCGTGGCGGGGACGTGGCGGTACGAGCGCGGGCGGGTGGGACTCGAGCTGTTCGATCCTCTCCCGCGTTCGGCTCGCCGCGAGCTCGAGGACGAGGCGAAGCACCTGGCCGCGTTCCACGGGGACTGACGGCTGTGGAGGCCTGCATCTGCGTGACGTGCGGGGTACAACAGGCCCCCTCGGATGAGCCTCCCGGCCATTGCCCGATCTGCGAGGACGAACGGCAGTACGTTCGCCAGGGCGGACAGGCCTGGACCACCCTGACCGAGTTGAAGGAGAACGGCCACCGGGTCGAGCTTCGCGATCTCGAGCCGGGGCTCACCGGTGTCGGGATCGAGCCGGCGGTCGGGATCGGGCAGCGGGCACTCCTGGTCCAGACCTCGGATGGCAACCTTCTCTGGGATTGCATTGGGTACATCGACGAAGCGGCCGTCGAAGCGATCGGGAACCGAGGGGGTCTCACCGGCATCGCCATGTCCCATCCGCACTTCTACGGGGTCATGGTCGAGTGGAGTCGCGCCTTCGACGGCGTCCCCATATATGTTCCGGAGGCCGACATGGATTGGGTCCAGCGGTCCGACCCAGCGATCCGGCTGTGGCGGGCAACGATTGAAGTGCTTTCCGACCTGACACTGGTGCAGTGTGGCGGCCATTTCGACGGCAGCGCAGTGTTGCACTGGAAGGCCGGGGCGGAGGGCCGGGGGGCGCTCCTGGTGGGCGACACCATGACGGTCGTGCCAGACGTTCGCTACGTGAGCTTCATGCGCAGCTACCCGAATCTGATCCCGATGCCTGAGTCGGATGTGCGAAAGATCGTCGACGCAGTCCGTCCATATCCGTTCGATCGCGTGTACGGCGGGTGGTGGGACCGGGTGATGCAGGCTGGAGGGATCGAAGCCGTGGACCGATCGGCTCGGCGGTACCTGCAGTGGATCGGCGTCCTGGAGCGCCACTGAGTCGGAGCAACGGGTGCATCATCGGCCCATGGCTGAGACGGCCCGGCCCTTCGAGCACCTCGACTTCCTGTACACGCCCAGCCGCGACGTTGCCGCGGACATGGCGTATCTGAGCGAAGTCCTGGGCGGCCGTGTGGTCTTCGCCGTCGAGGCGATGGGAACGAGAGTCGCCGCCATCGAGCTCACCGAAGGCGGTCCATTGCTGCTTCTGACCGACCACCTCGAGGGAGACGGGCCGATCCTCGTCTACCGCGTGCCGGATCTGCCGTCGGCGCTGGCGCGGCTCGAGTCAAGAGGATGGGAGCGGGAGAGCACGTTCGAGATCCCTCACGGCCCGTGCTGTTCGTTCCGGACTCCGGGCGGTCACCGGTTCGCCCTGTACCAGCTGACCAGGCCCGAGGCCGCCGCGCATTTCGACGGCCGCCAGGATTTCTGATCTCCTCGGGTCCGCATTCAGGTCGTTCCATCGACCTAGCTCTCGCCGGATGAGCTACCCACGGACGTCCCCCTGGATCCTGGTGGTGCACGCGCTGTGCGCCGCCGTGTGAGCGGCGCTGCCACGGTCCCTCGGTATCGCTGACTCGAAGCAGGCCCGGCCCAGCTCGGCGGAGGACCTGAGCAGGTCAAGGTGGCTCTCAAGACGCTCCTCCCCTGGTGCAGATCATCATGCTGTCGGCCTACGGTGACCTCGGCCTGCAGCGAGGAGCGCAGGAATCGGGGGTGTACTGCTATCTCATCAAGGGATGTCCGCCGGGAATGATCCGGGAGATGCTCAGGTTCGCCTGGAAGTACAAGCTCGGACTGGAGCGGGGCGGCTCAGTTCTGCCTCCTCCGGCGGAGACGTGGGGCCAGGACGACCTGGATGCATCCTTCGGGCCAAATCCCCGGCCGGGGGAGCGAACAGCCCCGTCGAACCCACCTCACGTAAGCTCGGGCTCGACACTCTCAACCCTCGGTCAGGCGCTCCCACAGTCGCGCCGGCAGATCGTCCCGGTTGTGTGCGTTCACTCGAACGACCTCGACGTCCGGCCTGGCTTTGAGGGACTCTGTATACGGATGCCGGTAAACGTGCACGGTGGCCACGATGGAGACCTCACGCTCGAAGAGCGCGGTGACCACTTCCCTGAACTGCGCCGAGGCGAGCTCCATCTTCCCCAACTCGTCGATGATGACGACTCCGCCGACCTTGGGCGTCCTCAGTCCCGGGAGCGCCAGCTTCTCGAACCCCGGAAGATCCACCCCGTATCTTCCCACCCGGGGTGGGCCGGGCAGGTCGACGTGCGCGAGCACCGCGCGCTTTCCGAGGACGGTCTCCACCGCGAAGCCGATCCGGCGCTTCCCCTCACGGATCTCCTCAGTGGTGAAGCCCCTGAGGGGGACGCCGTGCTCCCGGAGCAACTCCACCAGGCGACGGGCGATAGTGGTCTTGCCGATGCCCGGCCTTCCCTCCAGGAGGAACCGAGGACTCTTTGCACTCATGGGTCACGAGAGGTTGGATCGACGTGTACAAGTTCCACTCTATTGCCGGACTACGGAGCCGGCCGAGGAGTCTCGGCACCTGTGCTAGCTTGAGTTCGGCCTCCGACATGGACCGGTTCATCCACCGACTCATCGAGATCTGCGCACCCGACCGGGTGATCACCAATCGCCATGCCCTCCAGGCCTACGAGTCCGACGGATTGCTTCAGTACGCGACCGTCCCGAAGGTGGTGGTCCTGCCCGATACGGCCGAGGAGGTCCGAACGGTCGTTCGGGCCTGTTTCGAGGAGGGGATCCCGTGGGTGGTGCGTGGCTCCGGCACGGGACTCTCCGGCGGCGCCCTTCCGCTGGAGGAGGGCGTGGTGATCGCGCTGACCCGGTTGCGGCGGATCGTGGAAGTCGATCTGCCGAACCAGCGTGTCGTGGTCGAACCTGGTGTCACGAACTCCGAGATCACTCGGGCCGTGGGACCGACCCATGTCTATCCCCCGGACCCCTCGAGCCAGATCGTGTGCTCGATCGGCGGCAACGTGGCCGAGAACTCCGGCGGAGCGCATTGCTTCAAGTACGGATTCACCACGAACTACGTCACCGGCCTGGAGGTGGTGCTATCGGACGGCGATGTCGTGACGCTGGGCGGAAAGGAGCTCGATCGCCCCGGGTACGACCTGGTGGGAGCGTTCGTCGGCTCGGAGGGAACGCTGGGGGTGGCCACGAAGATCACGGTGCGCGTGGTCCCTGCCCCGGAGGCGAAACGGACCCTGGTCGCCTACTACGAGACGACCGATCAGGCTGGCCAGACCGTCTCGGACATCGTGGCGGCTCGGATCGTCCCGGCCGCGATCGAGATGATGGATCGCCTCTCCATCCAGGCGAGCGAGGCAGCGACGCACGCGGGCTATTCCCTCGAGGCCGGGGCGGCTCTCATCGTCGAGCTGGATGGGCCGCTGGCTGATTGCCAGGTCCGCTTCGACGAGGTTGTTGCGCTGTGCCAGAAGAACTCGGCCACCGAAATCTGGGTGGCCAAGGACGACGCGGAACGCGACCTGATCTGGAAGGCGAGGAAGGCCGCCTTCGCCGCCATGGGCCGCATCTCGCCCGACTACTACGTCCAGGACGGGGTGATCCCCCGGACGAGGCTTCCCGAGGTCCTTCGACGGATCGACGCCCTCTCCGAGGACTTCGGGCTCAGGGTCGCCAACGTCTTCCATGCGGGAGATGGCAACCTCCATCCCCTGGTTTGCTACGACGCCTCGACTGTCGGAGAGACCGAGCGGGCCCAAGAGCTGGCCGCCTTGATCCTGGAGGCGTGTGTGGATGCCGGGGGGTCGATCACCGGGGAGCACGGTGTGGGGATCGACAAGAAGCAGCACATGTCGAAGATGTTCTCCCAGATGGACCTGGATGCCTTCCAACGCCTCCGGTGTGCATTCGACCCGTCACAGCTGGCAAACCCGGGGAAAGTGATGCCCACTCCCAGGCTGTGCGGGGAGGTCCCCGGCCCGTACCGGCAGCATCCGCTGGAGCGGGCCGGAGTGGCCGAGCGGTTCTAGGGGTAGGCCGGACGGTGATCGTCGAGGAACCGGGATCGGCGAACGAGGCGGCAGAGCTGCTGCGTTCCGCCGCTACCGAGGGCGTGGCCGTCCGATTCAGGGGCGGCGGGACCAAGCTGGAGTGGGGCAGTCCGGTCGGTGAGCCCGATGTCGTCCTCTCGACGAAGCGGATGGATCGGATCCTCGAGCACAACGCGGCCGATCTGACGGCCGTGCTCGAGGCGGGGGTGCCGCTGGCCGTAGCGCAAGCGGTTTTCGCGGCCTCCGGCCAGATGCTGGCGCTCGATCCACCGCTGGGGAAAGCAGATGCCGCAACCATCGGGGGAATCGTGGCGACGGGAGATTCGGGTCCGCTTCGCCATCGATACGGTGCTCCCCGGGACCTTCTTCTCGGGATGACCGTGGCGCTCTCGGACGGGGCCGTGGCGACCTCGGGCGGAAAGGTCATCAAGAACGTCGCCGGATACGACCTGGCGAAGCTGTTCACGGGATCCTTCGGCACACTCGGTCTGATCGCTCGCGTAGCCGTGCGGCTGCATCCGCTTCCCCCCCGCCGCGTCAGCGCGGTCGGTTTCGGCGATGATCCAGATGCGGTTCAGCGCGCGGCGATCGCCCTGGCCCACAGCCCACTGGAGCTGGAGTCCCTGGACATCGAGTGGCCGGATTGGAGCGGGAAGGTCATGGCCCGATGCGCGGGAGGCGCTCCCGAGCCTCGCGCGCAGGAGGCAGTTCGACTCATGTCGAAGGTTGGCCTGAGCGCTCAGGTCGAGGAGGGAGACGAGTATCTGTGGGACAGCGACAACAGCAGGACTGACGAGGCCACCCTCGTGCGTGTCTCTGCCCTGCCATCGGAACTCGCCCGGATCATACGCATCGTGCAGCGGCTTCAGGGCTCGCTGGTGGCCCGGGCTGGTTTGGGCATCTGCTGGGTGTGGCTCCCCCCGCTGAGCTCGGATGACGTCGTTGCCGCTCTCGAGGACCTGCGGTTTTCTCTGGCCCCATTTCCGTGCGTGGTCCTGGACGCACCTGGGCACGTCAGGGACAAGGTCGACGTGTGGGGCAGCTCAGAAGGTCCAGAGCTCCAGCTGATGCGGCGGGTGAAGGCTGGCTTCGATCCCGCCGGCGTTTGTAACCGAGGCGTGTTCATGGGAGGCATCTGATGGCTCCTCGAGCCTTCGACGCACACCGGCCACCCGAACCGGGGCTCATCGATGCCTGCGTTCACTGTGGGTTCTGTCTTCCCACATGCCCCACATACGTCCTGTGGGGCGAGGAGATGGACTCGCCCCGGGGGCGCATCGTGTTGATGCGGCACGGCCTCGAGGCCGGGAGCGACATGCCGGGCATGGCAGTGCACTTCGACCGTTGCCTGGGATGCATGGCCTGCGTGACAGCATGCCCGTCGGGGGTGCAGTACGACCGGTTGATCGAGGCCGCCAGGCCTCAGGTAGAGCGCAACGTCCGGCGCTCCTTCACTGATCGGATTTTCCGACGGTTCCTGTTCGGCCTGTTCACTCACCCGGGGCGTCTCCGGGCCCTGACGCCCGTGGTTGCGGCGTACCGGCGAATCGGGTTCCGGCGGGTGGCCCGAACGGGCGTGCTCGCTCGGTTCCCCCGCCTCCGGGCCATGGAGCGCCTGGTTCCATCGCCCCGTGTGCGCGACGCCATGGCCCGTCTGCCAGGGGTGACGCCGGCTTGGGGCACGCGGCGGGCACGGGTGGGCCTGCTCCAGGGGTGCGTGCAGCGGGTGTTCTTCCACGAAGTGAACGCGGCCACCGCGCGGGTCCTGGCTGCGGAGGGCTTTGAGGTGTTCGCGCCGACACTGCCGCGCTGCTGCGGAGCGCTTCAGCTGCACAGCGGCGACGAGCCGCAAGCGCTCGAGCTGGCCAGAGCCACGATCGCCGCGTTCGACGAGTGCGATGTGGTGGTAGTGAACGCGGCGGGGTGCGGTTCGGCCATGAAAGAGTACGTACATCTGTTGGATGACGATCCCGAATGGGCCGATCGAGCGGGCCGGTTCTCGGCAAAGGTCCGGGACGTGACGGAGCTGCTCGCCGAGAGTGAGCCTACTGCTGAGCGGCACCCTGTTCCCATCCGCGCGGCCTACCACGACGCCTGTCACCTCGCACACGCTCAGGGGATCAGGCGCGAGCCGAGGGAACTCCTTCGCTCCGTGCCCGGCATGGAGCTGCTCGAGCCGCCCGAATGGGAAGTCTGCTGCGGCTCGGCCGGGCTCTACAACATCCTCCAGCCCGCGGCCGCGGACCAGCTGGGTCGGCGGAAGGCCGAGAACCTGCTCTCAACTGGTGCCGAGGCGATCGCCGCTGCCAACCCTGGATGCACGTTGCAGATCGCGGCACACCTGGAGGCGATGGGCCGGCCCCTGCCGATCTATCATCCGGTGCAGATCCTGGACGCGTCGATCCGGGGAGCGACTCTCTAATCGGTCGAGCGCCAGGCCTGGACCGCCCTGGTCTGCCCCTGCACCTCCAGTTCGAACTCGTCATGCAGTGGGGTCTCGAAGGCTCGCTCGACGAGGTCCTTGATCAGGGCCACGGTCGTGGGGGAGTGCTGGACCACCTGCCGGGCCAGGGCCAGGGCCTCGGCCAGAAGGTCGTCGGGCTGGGCGATCCTGTCGACCAGCCCGATACGGCGGGCCTCGTCTGCCTCGACCATCCTGGTTGCCCACACCAGGTCCTTCGCTCTGGCGGGACCGACGAGTCGGGTGAGCCGGTGGAGCCCGCCGAGGTCTGGGATGAGTCCGTATCGAGGCTCGAGCATGCCGAGCTTGGCATCAGTGGAGGCGACCCGCAGGTCGCAGGCCAGGGCGAGCTGAAGACCCGCTCCGAGTGCGTGTCCCTGGACTGCGGCCAGGCTCGGCTTGGGCATCCGGGCGAGGGCGCGGAAGGGCCGCTGAGCCCTCCGAATGAAGGAGCCGAACGTATCCTGATCATCCGATGCCTGCGCAGCAAGTGGGCCGAGCTCGCTCAGGAGCCCCAGGTCGATTCCCGCGCAGAACGAGGGGCCTTCTCCGGTGACGAGCACAACACGAACCGCTTGGTCCGCGGCAGCTTCCTCGGCCGCGTCACCGAGTTCGGCGAACATGGCCTGGGTCACGGCATTGCGCTTGTCGGGCCGGGCCAGGGTAATGTTGGCCAAGCCGTCGTCCACCGTGTAGCGAATCGTCTCGAAGTCCAGCGAGTTCTCCAATGGGTTCGCGCGACCGAACCTATACCATCGTGGGGTGAGCGTGAGCGGCCCATCCGTCGGGACGGGATGCATGCTTTGTGGCCGCCCCACCTATGACCCGGACAAGAAAGAACAGCCATGGAGCCGCGGAGTGTCCGAGGGCCGCCAGGTGCTGGTCTGCCCGCAATGTCAGATCGATCGGCCAAACTGGATGGAGAGCCTGGAGCGGTGCGAGCGTTGCAGGAGCACGCGGCTGTCGGTGATGCTGGGTGAGGTCGTCTGCAGGCAGTGCGGCCTGGTCGCAGGGACGTCCTGGCGCGAGGAGCCCATCATCGAGTGAATTCGGGCGCTTAGCTCAGCGGAAGAGCGCCGCCCTTACAAGGCGGAGGTCGGTGGTTCGAAACCACCAGCGCCCACGGAGAAACGCCCTGGTCAGGAGGGGTTTCCGAGCCCTCCCGGCCATCGCCACGACACTTCCGCCCCGTTCGTGCCACAAACGTGCCACACCAGAATCACGGGCCACGTCGTCGAGGCGCCCGGCGAGCTCCTCGTCCAGCGATGGGAACAGGTGTCCGTACGTGTTGAGGGTCGTGGTGATGGAGGCATGGCCCAGCCGCTCGGCGATGGCCTTAGGGTGAGCCCCGGCCCTGATCGCGAGCGCCGCGGCGGTGTGGCGGAGATCGTGGAAGCGGAGAGGTTTGAGGCCGGCTTCCCGGACGGCGCCCAGGAAGAACCGATCGCGGAAGTTGCTTCTCCGGACTGGGCCACCTCCGGGATCGGTGAACACGAGCCCGTCGGGTCCGGGGGAATAGGCGGAGAGGTGCGCGGCCAGGGCCTCGATCACCGAGCGGGGCAGCGTCACCACCCGGTTCGGGCCCGACTTGGTCGGGCCGTGATGGAGCTGGCCGGCCACCTCGACGATGGCCTCGCTCACGGTGACCCGTGAGCGCAAGAAGTCGATGCGATCGACCCGCAGCCCCGCCAGCTCGCCGAATCGGAGCCCGCCGTAGGCGCCAAGAATGATGAGCGCCCGGTACCGCTCCGGGATCTCATGCGCCAGCAGGACGATCTCGTCCGGCG
>WNGA01016058.1_pt1:5000-17544 | contig 17544 bp, 12 predicted proteins | sample 5400061 | NCBI WGS metagenome assembly WNGA01 (sample SAMN13153366, study PRJNA577476) | soil metagenome | isolation source: 100 cm soil or saprolite under grassland replicate 2 | place: USA:California | collected 2016-06-15 | reverse complement strand
GAACGTGCGTTCCATTCGCCGGAAATAGCACAGTCCCGCTATGAGCAGCACGCAGACTGTGGCGGTGGACACAGCAGCCGTCACGAGAGGCGGCTCGACACTGCCGAGGAGCGCCCAGCGAAAGCCATCCACCACGCCAACCATCGGATTGAGCGCATACAAGGGACGCCACTGGGCCGGAACAATCGAGGTCGGGTACGCCACCGGCGTGGCGAACAGCCAGATCTGTGCGACAAACGGCAACGTGTATCGAATGTCTCTGTACTTGACGTTGAGCGCCGAAAGCCACAGTCCAACCGAGAGCGCCGTCATCACCGCGAGCAGCGTCCACAGCGGAATCGTCAGGAACGACCAGCGCGGGACGACGCCGTAGGACCCGATGAGGACGAGCAACACCACGAAGGCAATCGCAAAGTCGACGAGCGCCACGCCGATCGACGTCAGTGGCATCAGCAGACGCGGGAAGTAGACCTTGGTGATGAGACGCTGGTTGGCGACGACACTATTGCTCGCCTCGGCGAGCGACAAGGCGAAGAGCTGCCACGGCAAGAGCGCGCAGAGCGAAAACACGGGATACGGCACGCCGTCAGAAGGCATGCGTGCGAGATAACCGAAAAACACACTGAAGACCACCATGGTGCAGAGAGGCTGCATGATGGCCCATAACGCACCCAGCGCCGTTTGCTTGTAGCGAACCTTGAGCTCGCGGGCGATGAGCGAATAGAGCAGTTCTCGGTACGCCCAGAGCTCCCCAAGGCGAAGCGAGACCCATGCGCCCGAGGGCGCAATCGTATAGACGTGCAGCGACGAAGTTGAAGCTGAGGAGGCCACGAGAAGGGTGGAGGCCGGCACAGACAACCCGCCGACCTGACCGACTGAGATGTTACGAGACGCGGGTGTAGGCCCGCACGTAGTCCTTGCGATAGTAGGTCGCGTAGTAATAGCCGTGCCGTTGCACGTTTGCGCGATTCAGAACCGCGCCAATGAAATGCGCCTTCGCCGCCGTGAGCTGCTCGATCGCGACAGCCGCGTGTCGCCGCGACGTCATTTCCGCGCCCACCACGAATAACACACCGCTCGCGATGTTGCTGACGAGCGCGGCGTCAGTCACGGCCATGACCGGCGGCGCGTCGATGATAATCCAGTCGTACTGTTTTCGCAGCTCACCCAGCAGTTCCTTGAAGCGCGTCGAGCCCAGGAGCTCGGCGGGGTTGGGTGGGATGTGGCCAGCCGGAATCACGACCAGGTTCGGGATGTCGGTCTTGCGAATCACGTCGGATAGTTGCGCGGTGCCCACGAGCACGTTCGACAAGCCGGGATCCTGAAGCCATCCGAATACGTCGTGGATCCGCGGACGTCGCATATCCGCATCGACGATCACCGCGCGTTGATCCGCCTGGGCCAGGGCCGCGGCCAGATTGCTCGAGATCACCGTTTTGCCCTCGGACGGCGCGGTGCTCGTCACGACGATGGAGCGGGCACCCTCTTCGGCCGATGAAAACACGACGCCGGTGCGAATCGCGCGCATGGCTTCCGAGAAGGCCGGGGGCACGTCCTTCGAGCCCAGGAGCAGCATGTCCGCGTTGCTCCTCGAAATCGCCGGCACCAACCCGAGGAACGGAATTCCGAGGTGTGCCCTGATTTCCTCCGGCGACTTGATGCGGCTGTCGAAGTACTCGCAGCCGAAGACGAGCGTCAGCGCCAGAAACAGACCTCCAAGCGCGGCGACGGTCAGGTCCTGGGACGCCTTGGGCAGAACGGGACTCTGAGGGACGTCCGCCCGATCGACAATCTCGATGTTGCTGCCTCGGAACTGCTGCGATACGCCCGTTTCCTTTGTCCGCTGCATCAGGTTTTCATACAACTGTCGATTGCCGGTGGCTTCGCGCTCGAGTGCGGCATACTCGACCGCCTTGCGATCCAGTCCCATCGCCTCACCCTTTTGCGCGTTGAGCGCGGAGGTGAGCGACTCTTCTTTGCCTTTGGCTGCGAGGAATTCGTTCTTCGCGGCATTCACCACGCTGTCCAGCTCCACCTGCATTCGCTGCCGCGCTGTGGCAATGCTCGTGGTCAGATCCTTCATCGCGGGCCAGTTGGGGCCGTACTGCGCGGCCATCTGAGAGCGGCGCTCTTCGAGATTTGCAATCTCGACCTTCAGCTTCTGGATGTAGTCGTTCGACAACACCTGCGGAGCCGAATCGATGGACCCGCCGCTCGTCCGTACCTGTAGCAATTGGTTGTAAAACGCTTCCTTGTCGACACGCTCGATCTTCGCGCGCGTCACTTGCGCGCTCAACTCGGTCAGCTTCTGGACGACGATGTTCTGTTTGTCGTCGACCGCGGCGGCATTGTGGGTCTCTCGAAAGCGGAGCAGCGCCGCCTCGCTCTCCTCGACCTTGGCGCGCTGAGTCTTGAGCTGCTCGCTGAGAAAATCGTTGGCCTCTTTCGAATCCATGTAACGTGTCTCGAGATTGCGCATGCGGTACTGATTGGCAACCTCGTTCACGGCGCGCGCCGCAAAGTCGGGATCGGGCGAGCGGAACGTGAGATCGACCAGACTGGAGTTGCGAACCGGCTGCACGGAAAGGCCACCAACAATGCGCCCGTTACAGGCGCGGGAGCAGGACGCGAGTTGGCCGCGACGAGACTCGCACCGCTCGCGATGGCGCGGCTGATCAGCCCGCGCAGACTGAACGAGTAGCCGGTCGACTCCGGCACCCGTTCCGGTCTGCCCTTGTCCAATGCTTCGGCCGCGCGTAGCGCCAGCGATCGGCTCTGGATGATCTTGTACTGGGTCAGATAAAAGCCGTCGTCGTAGTAGCCGTAACTGCGGTCTTCGAGCACCGAGTCGATTGACGTCGCGCGACGATTGCCCGGTTCGATGAGCAGTTGAGTACGCGCCTCATAGATGGGCACCGCACGCATCGTGTCGACTGCTCCTGAAGTGAATATCAGGAGGAACGCCGGGATCGCGACCCACCGGCGCTTGTAGATGACCCGTAGGTAATCGGTCGGGTGCCACCACGTGTCGGTGGAATTCTTCGCAGTCGTTGCTGCAGGAGTGGTCATATGAACTCCTAAAACGGGCTCGCCTTCACGATAATCGTGTCGCCAGGCTCGACGACGGTGTCCGGCTTCACGTTCTTCACTTCTTTCTTGTTGCGCAGGATCTTGAGTCCACGCATCGTGCCGCGGTCGGTTACACCGCCGGCAAGCGTGATGGCCTGCAAGACGGTCGTGCCGGGCGCAACCGTGAAGCCGCCGGGGCTGCGCACCTGACCGCTGATGAAGACCTGCAGCGCGCGAGGCACGACGATCTGATCGCCGTCCTGCAGCACGACATTGTTCTCCGCCAGTCTCCCGCTTTGAAGCTGGCTCAAACTGACTTCGATCACATTGTGGCCAGCTGCCGACTCGCCATCACTGCCGCTGACAGGAGTGCCGCCGCTTACGTCCGATCGAACGACGAGAACGAGATCGCCGGCGTCGCTGGTTGTGGAGCCCGCAAGCGCGAGCGCCTCGAACAGGGTGAGTTGCCCGGCATACGTAAGCGGCCCAGGGGAGCGAATCGCGCCCGTGATGATGACGCGCTTGTTCTGGGTCTGCACGAGTTCGACCGTGACCTGCGGGTTCAGGAGCAGGCCGCCTTCTTTCAGGCTTTTCGTGAGGACGGCCTCCAGCTCGCGCGTAGTCAATCCCGCGGCACGGACGGATCCGATTTGCGGGTAGGTGACCGTTCCGTCGGCGCCAACCGGGAACTTCCCGGAGAGCGCTTCGACGCCGAAGACGGTGATTGTGAGCTGGTCGCGTTCGCCAATCTTCAACACGCCCTGTGCGCTCAAAGGCGCGGCGAAAAGCGCCGCCAGGAAGACGGCGGTTATGCCATAAGTCTTTGTGAGTTTAGGAGCCATAGCTGATCGTCAGACCGTATCTGAACCCGTCGTACTGGTGTGTGCGCAGCATCGAGGTGCGATTGACGTGATTGACATCGAAGCCGACGCGAACGTCGTCGCCGAGCAGACGGCCAAAGCCAACGCCGTACATCCCGATGTAATCGCTTCGCTGCGCCGCTCGAACCGTCGAGGCGTCGGCGCTGAACAAATTCCGATATGCCAGCCGCGTGCGCCCCACTCGGCTGACGGCAAACCACTCGTTCCCGAGAATGTGAGTGACCTCCACGCTGCCGCCGGTCCCCACGAAGTACGGCTGTTCCTGCTCGATTGAGTACTGGACATTCCTGTTCGCTTTGAACGCGATGCGTGTCGACTCGCGCCACATGTAATGCGCGTCGACTTCGGCGACGATGCCGCCGTAGTCAGGTACTCGCGCGTCGACGGCGTTGAAACGCTGATAGCCCAGAAACAGCTTTCCTGAGACCAATGCCGAGGGCTTGATTTCAAACCCCGGCAAGAGGCTGATGCTGTCGCTGTCGCGTTGCCGCGAGGCCTCAAAGCGATCCCGCAGCCGCTCGGCTCGCACGACAAAGCTTGTGAGAGGCGTCAACATGACCTTCGTTGACACAGCGTAGACGTCGGAGCGTCGATCGAGCGCTTGCGCGATCGCCAGATCGCCGTACCGTCCGTTGCCAAAGGCGGTCGAGGTTCGACGGCCCTCGAGGTCAAACTTCAGTCTTCCACCGACGCGCAGACCTGTACCCACACCAAGGCTGTTCGTGTTCTGCTGAACGCGGGTGTCGATTTCCAGGTTCGGCCGTTGGCGAGTCCGAAGGTAGGCGCCGGTCACGTACGGGGTCACTCGATTGAGCGACACCTCGGCGCGGAGTTGTTGGTTAGCGTTCACCGAACGCTGCGTCGGCGAGTTGTTGAAATACATGTATTCGGAGTAGCTCTTCGAGAAGACGGTCCCGCGTCCGAGCCGCAACCACGAGTCGACGCCGGACACGAGCGTGGCGGTGACGTCGCGTTCGGGGTTCGCCGACGCGTTCAGCGGATTCGTGTCGACACCGAAATCCTTGAGCGCGAGCCGGGGCGTGAAACCCAGCGGACCGAGCACGAATTTCGCCGCCTGTACATCGTTGGACTGCTGTGCCATCAGGAGAGATGGCATCGCAGTAGCAAACAGCGACACCGCTGCAATGATTGAAAGTTTCATATGGTTTTTTTTGAGCGAGGGCCGCATCCAAACGACAGCTCACGCTATCGGTTGGATGCGATCTTCCGAGACGATTGGCGGTTCTAACCTCTGACGGCGGGCGTCGTCAGACAGCCGACGAAACGAAATCTATTGACTCGGACTTTGATTCGCTATTGCAACTCCGGCACTGACGCCGGCCGCCGCACCGAGAAGCCATAATGCCGAAGGCTTATCGCAGTTGATATTGATGTCCGGCCGGTCGAGCCGCGGCCGGACGAGCGTCACGTCCTCGGTGCAAACGATCTTGTTCTCCTTGAGGCTGAACAGGTGCACGAAGTATCGCTTGTCGCCTTCGACCCCTGGAAATGCATACCGGCCCTGGGTATCGAGCGGCACTGTCGTGACGAGCTGATGGGTGGCCGTGTCCACGAGTTGGACGTTGTAGTCTGTGTAAGGCTTTTTGGCCTCGCCTGTGGCCTTGCCGCTGATCGAACCTGCCTGCGCCGCGAGGAGGTACGGAGAAATTCCCACGGCGAAGAAAGCCGCCAACGTTGTTGCAACAATCCGACGAATCATGTCCGCTCCCTGCGTCCAGAGCGGTTGGGGGGTCGCTCTACGCTGCGCGTCTGTTGCGCGTGTATCCATGGTCATTTGTTTCCCTTAAAGTGTCAATGAGCTCTGCGGAATTGCGTATCCAGGTTTCGTCTGACCAGTTGCCGATTTGATACATGTCTATCGCCTTGCCGACAGCAGCGACCGGGCGACGTTCAACTGCCGGATACGGCGATAAAGGTTCGTACGCTGAATTCCCAAGGCTTTCGCCGCTTCCGGAACACGTCCATGGTGGCGCATCAGGACCGCGCTGATACAGTCCCGCTCGAATCGCGCCTTCGCCTCCCGAAGGGTCGCTCCGACTTCGATCGGGTCGCCAGCGCCCGCGAGGCTTGCGTGCTCGAGAAGGTTTTCGAGTTGAATGACCGGCCCACCGACCGTGTTCACCAGCGTGTCCAGCAGCGCTTTCAGCTCTGGCGCATTGCCGTTCCACGGCATGGCGGACATGACCTGCAGCACCGACCGGCTGAAACTCTTGGGCGCGATGTTCCGCTCGACGCAAACCTGACGGAGGAGCTGCGCGGCGAGCAGCGGAATGTCCTCGCGCCGACGCCGCAATGACGGCATATCGATCTGCACCTGCGCGAGGTGCTTGTGAAGGTCCTGCCGGAGGCGGCCTTCGCTCACTGCCACATCGAGGCCGCTGTCAAGCGTGGCGATTGGCTGCACGTCCAAGTCGACAATCGAGCGCTTGCCGTTCATCAACACGGCCTCGCGGTCGCGCAGCACGCGCGCGAGTCGCGCCTGAACTCGCGCCGGCGCTTCGACGACATTGCGAAGTAACAAGGTTCCGCCGCGCGCCTGATAGAGTGCACCTGTCGAAGTAATCTCCTCGCTGCCGGTCGTCATTGCCGCAGGCTTTTGTCCCACCGATGTGGTTCCGAAAAGCCTGCATTCCAGTTCCTGTGGCGTATAGCCGGCACAGTCCTCCGCGACAAACGGGCGAATTCTTGCGGGATCGCCCATCTGATGGATCATCCGGCCGACGAAGGTTCGTCCGGTTCCTGGCTCACCGCAAACGCTGACGCCGACGCGCACGCGCGCGGCTTCAGTGACGAGCTCCGCAACCTGCTGCATGGCAGGTGACTGCGCCACGAGCGATTCCGCTCTGTCCAGCGCAGCGGCGGTGGCGGCTGCCGACGGCAACGCATCCTGCGCGTTCACCAGCACCGCGGCGGCATCACGATCGTCAAACGGCCAGGGCAACACGTCGAGGGCGCCCGCGTCGATTGCCTCGGCCGCCATCAACGGACGATCGGGATCGAACAAAGCCGCAAGCGGCACCTGCGCCTGTTTGGCACGCAGTGTTCGAACCGCCGCGATCGGCAGCCGCATCGCAGCGAGATCCACGAGGCACAATGCGAAGGGCCGGTCGGACAAATACCGGATCGCGTCCGGAATACTCGTCGCGGTGGTCACAGTCAACCCAAGCTTGGCGAGCCGATCGACAACCGTGCTGCGGCGGCTGAGGTCCTCTGCGAGGAGGAGTACATGCTTCAATGCCTTGTCCGCGCCGCCGATTGTGTCGATCAAGCTCATCGTGTGGCATGTGACGCGTCAGGCTGACGCGCCGGCGACCATGTGCCATCGCCGTTCGGATTGACGTCGACACGTTCGATGCTGCCGTCGCGACGATAGAAGAAGCGACGGTCCGCGAATCCACGGCCTTGTGCATCGAGCTCAATCCGCGCCAGCAAGCCGTTCTCGTAGAACTCCCAGCGGTCGGTGCGACCATTCGCATCGGAGTCGTCCTCGACCCGCCGGAGCTGGCCCTGCTCGTAGAATTCGCGGCGTGTCACTCGTTCGCCGACGCCGTCGGCTTCATCGACACGCTGAATTTCCGCGCGGCCGACAGGCGAACCCGGGATGACCCGGTCAGTCGGTGCCTCGCCGTAGTATTCCCAGCGATCGACGCGTCCGTCGTTATCGCGATCGATTTCGATCTTCAGAAGCCGGTTTCCGTCCATGGAGGCGCGCGTGTCGGCTTTACCATCGCCGTCGCGATCGGACACGAGCTGCTCGAGCCGGCCGGTTTCCTTGTTGTAGACCGCGGCGGGCTGCGCGACCGGGGCTATGGTTCCACCATCCGGCGACATGCAGCCTGCGCTCGCGGCCACTGCGAGCGCGCTGACGATCCTGCGGAGATGTGAGGTTGATAAAGACGTGAACACGATTAAATGCAGCGGATACAGCTTCGCCCCGTCACTTACATGCGCCGCGCTCCGGGGGACGTCGCGACGTTGAAAACGCCCGAAAAAGGCATTGCGACAGCCACGTCCATTTACGCGATGGAGACCGCTCGGATGAACTTTCGATACAACGGGATGCGAGATCGCGTTTGAGCAGCACTTACACGAAAGTCACTGTCGCGGATCCGCTCCCATCTGTATCCTCATCGCTCCTTTTTGAGTATCGGGCCAGCCATCGCCGCACAGCAGAGTGCTTTAGTACTGTTTACCGTAGTACTAGTGTGTCTTTGGAGTACGAAGGGAGGGGAAATCGCGGGCAACCATGCTTCGCTTCCGCGCAGTGTCGCGCAGCACGTTTTTGCACGGAATTCTCGTCACGTGGGCAAGACGCCCGCTGGTGCGAAGTTCAGGCGTTTCGAGTCATGGGACGTTGGAAGAAAACCACTTTGTAATCGTCAGGTAGAGTCGTCCCCACGCGCGAGACTCCATGAGGTGCGCATTTTCGTCGACGTTGTTGAGAGCTTCGATCAACACCAGATCGGAATCGGCGGCGACGGCCTGCAGCCCCGCCTGATAGAGGGCACCATTTTGGCGGGAGACGACGGGTCCGGCGGGATTGCATCGGCTGCAATCGTAACCAGGCACGACATGGCCGACGCGAACGCCATTCCATGACATCAGCGTCGCGAAGATCCGCTCCGGCTGGAACCAGTCGTAGATTGCATCCGCGTGAGTCGCCGGATCCAGCCGCACCCAACTTTCCTCGACGATGACGAACGGATCGATGTTGAAGTCGCGTTCGGTTGCGTGACGGAGTGATTCGAGCATTGCATGAAAGAAGTTCTGATGCTCGTACGACTCGAATCCGCCGTGCCACATGAACACGACTGGCCTGCCATCGATCGTCAGTCGATTCCGCGGAGGGACCGTCTGGAAAAAGCGCTTCCACTGCTGGTCGTAGAAATACGCGAGGCCGCCATCGCCAGTCCCGGCGATATCGGCAAGATCGAACGGAACGTCAACGGTCCAACCGCGACCTCGCGCGCGGTTTTTCCGCAACACTTCCGAGGTTGTGTCGTCGAAGAGCGCGAGTTTGATGTTCGGCGCCGTTTTGTCGATTGCGGTCACAAGCGGGCCAAGCGTCGCCGGATCGGCATTCGATCCTTCGCCCCAGCAGCCGGGGGCGAGCCAGCCGAGTCCCGCATCCTGCGCCTGCCTCACGACGTTGACCCACCACGCTGCCTCTCGCGCGTCCCAGGAAATGGTCGGCGGGTAGATTGCGGTGTCTGGCAGCCGCTCGTACCACCAATACAGCGTCGCGCCGTATTTGCCCGCGTTGAGTTCGATGGCGAACGTCGGGCTCGTGAGCGCAACGATCACAATCGACACGAATGCAACAACCCGTGACCAGTTGCCTACTATTCGCCCGAGCGTTCGCATTTCAGCACGACACCAATCGCGCGAACCCGTCCAGTTCGACTCACCTTGCGGACGATGACCCCGGCGAGGCGCTCCCTCAGCTGCGCGCGCCCAGCACTTCGCTCGCATCCAGGGCGCCGTCGATCCACACTACGGCTTTTCCCTCGCGCGCAAGCGCGCCGGCCTCGTCATCGGTGAGGCCCTCGGCGAGAGCGAGCCGTCGTGAGATCGGCGTGGTGATGTTCGGCGCCGCCACTCTCGGCTGCGCGGCTGGCGGCAAACGCGATGACCATCATCAACGCGGCGCGATGACCTCTCATTGCGGGCTCCTTGTTCGCGCGGATGATACCGCGTGAATTGACGGAGTCAGAAGGTCCAGGCGAGACCGGCAAACGACCGGACACTCCAGGCGGCGAGGTCCGTCTGCAGCGTGAACCTCTGTGCTCTCGCGCCGGCCACCACCTCGAATCGGCGTGCGACAGGGACGAGCGCATCCGCGCCAAACACCGGTCCGGCGACGTCATCCCTGATCGTGATGCGGCCGGTGGCATTGGGACGCGACGGATCGACGAGAACGACGGCGGGCGCAGTCGTTGTAAAGGTCCGCTGTACGTGGGTAAACGCAATGCCAGCAAGATACGCGAGTCGTGCACGCGCAAAGGCTCGATGACTGTAGCCGCCGAGCGCGGCCAGCGTCCTGGTGCGATGCGCCAGACTCGAGGTCACCGTTACCGTCTGTCCGCCGATCTCGAGCGTGTTCTCGCGTACGTCCTCGATGCGGCCGCCCGCTGCCCACTCGACGCGAAAGTCGAGCCGGTCGAACGCCCTGAGTCCGCCGAGGGCCGTCCAGCCGCTGGCGGAGCCGTTGAGGCGATTCGGCGCGGGGTCATTGGCAAACCTCTGCATGTCCTGTTGAGCGCCCGCAGCGATCCACATCCTGTTGGCTGCCGCCGTGCGCTGCGCGTCGGCACTCGAGGGCGTAATCGCGAGGACCGCAATGCTCATCGCACAGACCGCGAAGATTTTGCCGCTCATCTCAACGATCCCCACGGTTCGCTGCTGGCCCGCACCGTGGGAACACGCTTCCCGGGTAGGCTCCGGAGCGAACGAACAAACGCGACTTCAAAGGCTGACATACGCCGGATTCACCCACACGTTCGTGCCATTCACCCGCGGAACGCCAGTTGCTTTACCAGTGAGCGCGCTGGAGGCTTCATGGACGTTCGCAACGGCTTCATCGTTGGCATCTTCAATTATTGCGATCGCTGGTGCGAGACGTGTGCATTTACGTCACGGTGCCGGCTGTTTGCAGACCTCGCCCAGCAGGAAGCCTCGCTCGATCCGATCATGCGTCCGGTCATCGACGCGCCGCTCCTCACGCAGGATCTTCCGCCGCCGCCGCCGAAGTGGATGGAGGATCTCATCGACGAGATGAATGAAGCCGCCAGCAAGCCGCTCACAGCTGAGGAGCTCGCGCTGTTCCAACCGAAAATTCTGCCCGAGCACAAAGATATCGATGAGCGGGCCAAGGCCTATTGCGTGCAGGTGATTCAGTGGCTTCGGAGCTGGCGCCGTGGCGACGCGCGGAATGCCGCCGACCCCATTTCCGTCATCTCGTGGTTTGCCTCGCTGAACGCCTCGAAGATCCATCGCGCGCTGACCGGGCTTGCCGAAGACGATGGCAATCGCGAGTTCCCGCCGGATCATGAGGGCTCGGCGAAGGTGGCGCTCGTCGGGATCGACCGATCACGCATGGCGTGGCAGCAGCTCGTCTCGAACGGCCGCGTCGACGCCTCGGCGGCGGCTCCGTATCTTGCCGAACTCGAGTGGCTGCGCGAACGTCTCGACCGCGCATTTCCGAGCGCGCGCGCGTTCGTCCGGCCCGGGTTCGACGAGCCGGAAGCCGTCGCTGGACTCTTCTAGCCCACATCGCGCGATCGCAATTGCTCAAGAGCGGTGCGAGCCGGCGGCCGTCATGCGGGAAAAGCAGAACACAACCAATCACCGGGACCGCGATGAGAGTGGCCCGCAGGCGCTGATCGACCTGGCGCGCGATCCAAGTCTCATCGCCGGCATCTACGAGGTCTGCGATCAGTGGTGCCTGTACTGCCCGGCGACCGCTCGCTGTCTGGCGTTTCGCTGCACGAATGCCGACGCGCAGGGGAGCGTATGGAATTCGGCGGGCACCGGTGATGTCCGCGTCGCGGAAGGGACGATGTTCATCAAGGCGGTTGCTGACGCCGAAGCGCGCGCTTCTGGGGATCGATCGTCCGTTGACAGCGCTCCGGGACATCATCGCGGCCGACGACGATCCGCGGCTCGAGCTGCTGGACGACCATCTGCTCGATACCGTGGAGGCGCGGTTTCCCGATGCCCGAGCGTCTGTGCGCCCCGGGGCTGGACGAAGGACTTCAGAGGCGCGCGGGTGGCGCCGCCGGCTTCTTCGTCTTCGCACGCTGCTACACTGGCGGCATGGGCGGGCCGTCGTCGACTCGCCGTCCAGCGACGTACGAGGATCTGCTGGCGGTTCCTGATCACCTCGTCGAGGTGTACACGTCGCCGCGGCCGGCCGTGCCGTACGCGATCGCGACTGGCGGTCTCAGCACGAACGTCATTGCTGCGTTCGATTGGGGACGCGGCGGTCCTGGTGGCTGGTGGATTCTCGTCGAACCGGAACTTCACCTCGCGCAGGACGTTCTCGTTCCCGACATCGCCGGCTGGCGCCGCGCGCGTGTTCCGGATTTACCACGCGGCGCGTTTCTGGAGATCGCACCCGATTGGGTGTGCGAAACGGTGTCTCCGTCCACCGAGCGCATCGATCGCGGGAAGAAGCAGGCCATCTACGCGCGCGAAGGCGTCGCGCACCTCTGGATGCTCAATCCGATTGCTGAAACGCTCGAAGCGTATCGGCTGGAACACGGGCGCTGGTCGCTTCTCGTCACTCACGCGGGCGATGTGAACGCCTCTATCGAGCCGTTCGACGCAGTCGAACTCGAATTGTGGCGGCTCTGGGGAAAGTCGATGCCAAGTGCGGCGATCGAATAGCTATTCGGTTGCATGCGTTTGTCGCGAGAACGGTGGGGCCGTCGAGAGCGAACGTACGTAAAAAAGCCCGCTGATTCGCATGAACCAGCGGGCTTCGGTCAATGACTCCCGGCAGCGACCTACTCTCCCACGCACCTACGCGCGCAGTACCATCGGCGGTAGCAGGCTTAACTTCCGTGTTCGGA
>WNGA01018416.1_pt1 | contig 17547 bp, 16 predicted proteins | sample 5400061 | NCBI WGS metagenome assembly WNGA01 (sample SAMN13153366, study PRJNA577476) | soil metagenome | isolation source: 100 cm soil or saprolite under grassland replicate 2 | place: USA:California | collected 2016-06-15 | reverse complement strand
AGCCACCAACCTTCCGATGACCGGGGCCACGTGCACGTCGAGGTCGCGATCAAGCACGCGTTCGCGGCCGCCCGACGCCAAATCGAGGCTCTGGCACAACGCGCGAGCGGCAAGGTCAAGCTCCATTTTCGAAAACCGCCAAACCGTTGACGAACCTTAGGAGAAGCGACGGGCACTGTGCGTTGCTGCTGAGAACGTGGCAGGCGTCAAGGACATAAAAGATCACCTTGTCTGGGTCGAGCCCGTGGTCTGGGATGAGCCCATGTCAAGCATGGCTTTCGACGCCTCGTATAAGGGGCCGACTGGGACCGCCAGCCCGACAGGCGCGGGCCTCCACTGATGGGCAATACGCACATTACACCAGGGAGGAGATTTTAGTTTTATCACAGGAGTGCATCATGAAGACCCGCTGGGCTCTCTTTTCTGCCGCGATCTTAATTGGGTTTCTAGCGAGTCAGGTGACCTCGGAAGAAGCCGTTTTAGGACAAGGTAATATCTCGTGCGGTTCCTGGATTGAAAATCGCCGGGATGACAATCCTCTTGCAGCGACCAGAACCGCCTGGGTTCTAGGGTTTATAACCGCCTTCAATCAATACGGTGCTAAGCCTCAGCGTGACGTGTCTGGAGGAAAAGACACTGAAGTACTGATGGCTAGGATTGATGATCATTGTAAGCAGCATCCGCTCGATAATTTGTATAAGGCTTCGGCCGCGCTCGTTGATGAGCTCCGACAATGAACCGACAGCTTCGAGCGGCGACTGGGCATTGGAGTGCCTTTCGTCGGGGGGCTGTGTGGACCGAGAACTCCATCCTCATTGATTACGTAACCGAATCGCCTAACGTCAGCGCAGAATGATCGCGCTGCTGGTGTGAGCGAACGAACGACCGTCTTCGGTAGGGTCACGGCTTACCGATGCGGGGCAACAGCCACCTCATTATCTGCCGGTACGGATCGCTACTGGACGGGATTCGCTCCATCGCCTTCTTAGCGAAGGGCTTGGCCTGCTCTTCGGTCTGTCGCTTGTCCTTCGGAAGCTACATCCATTCGCGGATGATTTTGCGGCGCGCCTCGTGTTCGGGCTTCATGTCAAAATCCTTTGGTCCCCACGGTGGTCGACGACACCATAAAGTCGCGCCGTGATGAGGAAAGAAAAATCGCTGTCGTGAGGTGAATGCGTCAGCTCGTAGGTCCTTGCAGATGCTATTCGCAACTGGTGTTCTCGCGTCTTACGTATCACATTGAATAGTCGGGCCCTCTGGTGGACTTACCTGAGGGCACATAGCCGGCCTAGCTGACCTCATCCGTCCAGACCTTGAAACTGACCAGACTTACCTGAGGGCACATAGCCGGCCTAGCTGACCTCATCCGTCCAGACCTTGAAACTGACCAGCGTGTTGGGGCCGAAGGTGTGGGTGATCGGCACGTCAGCCGCATCGCGCCCTTGAGCGATCAGCACGCGGCCGATTCGCGGCATGTTGTTACGTGCGTCGAATGTGTACCACCGCCCGCCAAGATAGGCCTCGAACCAGCTGGCGAAATCCATTGGGCCATAGGGCGGTGGCGCGCCGATTTCGCCGAGATAGCCGGTGCAATAGCGCGCCGGAATGTTCATACAGCGGCAGAAGGTGATGGCGAGGTGCGCGTAGTCGCGACACACACCCTTGCCTTCATTGAAGACCTCCCGGGACGTCATGGTCGCGCGCGCGTGCTCGTAGCCGAAGGCGATGTGGCGATGGACGAAATCGCAGATCGCCTGGACGCGTGCCCACCCCGGTGGCGAATTTTCGAAGAGGTTCCAGGCCACCTCGGACAAGCGCTCGGTCTCGCAGTAGCGACTGCCGAGGAGAAAGATTAGCGTCTCTGCCGGCAATTCCTCCACAGCGTGTTGGGAAGCCGAAGGGGCAATCACGTCCGGCAGGCCGGTATCACGAACGACGCCATCGGCCGACAAGCGCATTCGGCCGGCAGGAGCGACGATGCGGCTGCACCAATTGCCGAAGACGTCGCGGTAGGGGGCGATCGGCACGGAAGGGCTGGTGGTCAGGTAATCGGGCACGATGACGTCGGACGCCCGGGTGAAATGGGTGCCCAGGACCATGATCATGGGTGTGGGTTGTGGGAAGTCGTAAATCAGTTCGTAGCCGACACGAATCTTCATCCGACATCCCCTGATTTCACGGTCTCCTAATGGCCAAAAGACCCAGCCATCGCGTGGGTGCAATTCAACGATTCATCGCGGCGGCAGCATCAGCCCCCTGAACTTGCAGAGCGTAACCGGCGCGCACGAGCGCATCGAAATCGAGGTCCCGGCTTGGAAGGTCGATCTAACAAGTGTCGATGCGTTCCATCAACGGACCTTGTCCCGCGTCCCGACCTCGATCAAGCCCGTTGGCCGAATTGTGTGCGCGTGGAGCGTTGGGGAGTAGACCAGATCGTCTCCGGCGTACCGGACGTGATGCGCACTTGCACTTCCATGCCGAGATGATCCGACGGGAACCCAATGAAGGTGCCGTGGAGCGGGGTCGCGTGGTACGGATCGCGGACGACCGCAACGGTGACAAGGCCGATCTTGCCGACGCGGCCGCTCGTGGGGTCGAAATCGATCCAGCCGGTGCCCGGCAAATAGATTTGCGCCCAGGCATGGGTCGACCCGCGAGCTGAGCTGCTCGTCGGCTCTTCCGGATCGTCGAGCGGGGCGGCGAGATACCCGGACGCAAACCGCGCGGCGAGACCGAGCGAGCGCGCCGCCTCGATCATCAGCATGGCGAAATCGCGGCAGCTGCCATGGCCGAGCCGCAGCGTCTCCACCGGCTGCTGGATTCCCTTCGCTTCCCGCCGTCGGTAGCGGAAGCCATGACTGATGCCCTGTGAGAGCCGGGTGAGAAGCTCGAAAGTGCTGATCGACCCGCCCGGGGGCAGGAATTGACGAGCCCAGCGGCCAATCTCGTTCCCCGGATCGGGTTGATGGCGTTCGATGCAGTGGGCGAGGTCCGGCATCTCGTCGGCGCTATAGTGGACAGGAAAGGTCCTTGCGGCCTCCTCCAGATCGAGGTCGGCGGCGTCCAAGGGCGAATGCTCGAGGCACACGATGCTCTCGAAGCACAGCTCTTTTGAGCGACCAGAAAACCGCGCGATCCCCACATGATTGCCGAATGCGTCCTGAACGAAGCGCAGGCTCCTGGGCTCCGGGCTGATCTCGAGGCTCGCCTCGATCACTCTTTGATCGTGGGAGTCGCGGGGGCGGAGCATCATCCAGTGCTCGCCAAAGGCGACCGCCCGCCGGTAGCGATAGGTCGTGACGTGCCGGATGGTCAGTGTCGGCATGATGTCTCTGTGCCACCACAGCGAAAATCATGCATGATTCGCGCCAATTCGACATCTGCCGATGCCTTCGGGGTCTCGTCATGGGGGGCACTTGGGGCTCGTTCTCCCCAGTAAGATGGATTTGCTGGCGTCCGTTCGGTGGAATTGGCCTGTCCTTTCCGAAAATTGCATCCGGCCTGGGTTCGCATCGTTTGGCAGAATCAGCGCATGATTGGGGGCGATGCTTGCAATCCTGAACTCACTTGGAATGTTCATCGTCGCCTTGTTCAAGTCGCGGTGCCGGCTTGAAGCCGAGAACCTGTTTCTCCGTCATCAAATCAGCATCGCCTTGAGGCAGAGGCGCCTGGTAATTCCGGATGGCACGCAGTTTTATCGGCACGCCCAATGACTATCTCGGCATGACAGTTGATGTATCGGTGGTTTCGGAAAACCGCGGAAATTCAGGCGCCCACCCTCGCTAATTGGCCTCCTCCTCCCTATATCCGTTCATCACCGACTTACAATCAGAACCAAAAGCGCCGGTGACTGAGAGACCGATCGAATTCCCTCTTCGCGGGAAAAGGCTTGTCCCATGTTCACAGCAAAGCAATATCGTGCGAAAGCGGCCGAATACACAGAACTGCTGAAAACGACTAGTTTGCCTGCCGAAATCCGCGAATTTCGGAAGCTTGAACAAAGCTACCTCACGCTGGCCGAAAATGAAGAATGGATGGCGGACAATCGCGAAAAAATAAACAGTCCGGGTGCAGACGAAAATTGGTATGGCGACGCCATCATCGCGCAGCAAGGGAAGGGCACGCTCGGATGCCATGGGGCCGACGTCGCAAGGCAGTCGGCTGCGATCCCAACAAAGATTCAGCAGCTCTTCGATGACGCCGGTGCCATGGGCGGCCTATTGCAAACAGCGACGCTACGGGGACAGATCGCCCGCTTCCTACACAAGCATAAGGTCGACGACTTTTGCTGATTGCTCCCGGCGCTTCTCACACGAAATGCGCTTGAGCGATTTCACAACCTAGTCGACATGTTCCAGCACCGCACGCATTATCCGCAAAATTTCGGAAAACTTTTTTGCTTCGTGGTCGACGCTCAAGACAGCAGCGTCGCTGGCAATCGCTGCACTTGCATCGCCTCGACGTCGGCGATGGAGTGCAAGCGGGCGCTAGAGCCTAGCGGTTTCTATAGGGAGCTTTGCCCGCGATGACGACTGACCATCCAGCTACCGCTGTCGCGTCCCTCGCCATCGCTCCCACCACGTTATCGTACTCGGTGCGCCAGAGGATTTTCCTCTATCTGGGCGTCTTGATCGTCCTGCTGGCCTTCGGTGCCCCTTCTGGAGGCCTGATCGATATTCCGATCAGCTTTTTTCTTAAAAACAAACTCCAATTGAAGGCGCACGAGGTCGCCGAGTTCAGGCTCGTGGCCGCCATCCCGCTTTACGTGTCCTTTATTTTCGGATTCATCCGCGACATGTGGAATCCATTTGGGATGAGAGACCGAGGATTCATGCTGTTGTTCGGCACCATCACCGCCGGCCTCTACGTCTTCTTTGCTTTCACACCCATTACCTATGCGACACTCCTCGTTGCCGTCGTGCTGTTGACAACTTCATTCCTTTTTGTCGCAAGCGCTCAAAACGGACTGACTTCGACGATCGGCCAGCAACATGCGATGACCGGTCAGATCAGCGCCGTGTGGAACATCTTCGCGTCGATTCCCACCGTCGGGGCTCTACTCATCGGCGGTACTCTCAGCGATGTGCTCGAAGGCAGGAACGCCGACGAGGCCGCCCGCATCCTATTTCTCGTCGGCGCCGCGATCATGGCCACGGTAGCCGTTTACGCCGCGTGGAAGCCTAGAAGCGTGTATGACAACGTCCGCGCTGAACACGCGACCACCGCGTATCCGCTGAAGAACGTCCAAAGGTTGGTGCGGCATTGGCCGATCTACCCGGCTCTGTTGATCTGGCTCTTGTGGAACTTCGCGCCTGGTTCAACCACGCCGCTTCAGTACTACCTTCAAAATACCCTTCATGCCGAGGACGCTCAGTGGGGTCAGTGGAACGCCATCTTCGCAGCTTCTTTCATTCCGACTTTCATGGTGTTCGGCCTTCTCTGCCGGAGGTTTGCCCTGAAGACCTTGCTCTTCTGGGGAACGGTCATCGCAGTTCCACAGATGGTTCCGTTACTCTTCATTCATTCGATGACAGGGGCTTTGATCGCGGCGGTGCCCATCGGCCTCATGGGCGGTGTTGCCACTGCCGCTTATTTGGACCTGATCATTCGGTCCTGTCCCCAGGGCCTACAGGGGACGACGCTCATGATGTCCAGCAGTCTTTTTTTCATCGCATCGCGATTTGGCGATGTTCTAGGGACGAACCTTTATGATCATTACGGCGGTTTTTCCGCTTGCGTGATCGCGATCACGGTTGTGTACGCCCTGATCCTCCCGACACTCCTGCTGGTGCCCCACCACCTGACTGCCACCACCGACGGGCAAACGCCCGAGCCTGGGTTCGCGGCGGATTAAGGCTCGGACGAAGGTAATCGGATCGAGCGTGCGCATTTCCGCCAAATTCCGAAGACTTTTTTCGGCTCGTGGGTCCTTCCTGCGCAACAAAAGCCGTGCGGGGGGCAGCCGCGCGTGGGCCCGCTAGCTGCAGCTGATCAAAATTAAGCTTGACGCCTTGACAGGTTGACAAGTTGTCAACTTGTCAACCGCGGTTGACATACAGTTCGCGGAGCTAAGCGGGCGGGCGGAAACTGTTCGGGGATCTTATGCTGCCTAAATCACGTCTGATCTTGGGACCATTCCGGACATGGGCGAATGGGTCAAGTCCGAGTATTGCTGGATAAACGAGTTGGGGATGCGGTGACGTTTGCGTTCACGACGGGGGCGATTCGTTCGGCGTGAGCGCGGTCGAGCTCGTTGCGAATAGCGATCAGCTGTCGGCGTTCGAATTCGGTCATGCGCAAGCCGCGCCAGCGTTCAGCCGCGCGGATCAGTGCGGCACGCTTCTCGCCTTTCCCTTCATTGACGACTAGCCGTCCAGCCCGTCCAGCCCGTCCAGAAGCTCGCTACGATGCGGGTTTGTGAAACCTCGCGGCGTTGTCCGCCACCGTCCACTGCGCCGTTAAGCAGTGGTCGGAGATTGGAAGGAAGGCCGCGACTATGCGATGGGCAAAGAAGCCGAAGCGCGGCAAACGGGGGACATAAAAAGCGGATTGCGGCCTGACAGGGCTGAGGCGTATATTGCGATTTCCTAGGAGGCTGATCATGAAGCTTGCTCTGATCGCCGGTGGGTTGCTTGCGACAACCGGCGTCGTCTACGCAGCCTGCATCTTCTGCTGAGAAATCGGTGAGGCGCCAAAGGGCCCGGCTTCACGGCCGGGCTTTTTGCTGCCCGAAATTCAAACTGACGCATTACCTGCACTGCATAGGTAGTGTCCTAATTCCGAGCGTTCTGTCCTAATTTTGATTCGGTGACTCAGTGCCATGGTCGATGTTCTCTATTTTGAATAGTATTTCGCATCCTGTGCCTCGGGGAGGACTGGTACTTGAGACGGCGCGATTTCATCAAAGCAATCGGCGGCGCCGCGGCTTGGCCGCTCGCGGCGCGCGCGCAGCAGCCGTCAATGCCGGTGATTGGATTCCTCAATATCGCGTCGCCGCGCGCGTTCGCGGGGTTTGTGGCTACGTTCCACAGGGGCCTCAACGCCGGCGGTTATGCCGAAGGTCGAAACGTCGCAATTGAATACCGTTGGGCAGAGGGTGATTTTGATCGGCTGCGGGAGCAGGCAGCGGATTTGGTTCGCCGCCACGTGGCCGTCATTGTTGCGACCGGAGGTACAACGACGGCGCTCTTGGCGAAGAACGCGACCGAGACGATTCCGGTCCTTTTCATTAGCGGCGCCAACCCAGTCGATGAAGGGCTCGTGACCAGCTTTAGCCGGCCAGAGGGCAACGCTACAGGCGTGAGCGTGTACACCAGCGAATTGGTCGGGAAGCGTCTGCAGCTCCTGCGCGAACTCCTACCCAGGGGCACAATGGTCGCTCTGCTCGGGAATCCAACCGGTGTCGTTCACAAGCTCGAGACGAAAGACCTAGAACAAACGGCGGATGCTGCCGGACTGCAACTGCTTGTCCTTGAGGTCACCGCCGAGAGCGGCTTCGAGGCGGCGTTTGCCTCGGCCCTCCAACAACGAGCCGGCGGGCTCTTCGTCAGCGCGGACGCGTTCTTCACGAGCAAGCGTGATCAAATCATCGAGCTCGCGGCGCGTCATCGTCTGCCAGCGGCCTATCCATGGCGCGAATACGCGTTGGCGGGCGGTCTGATGAGCTATGGTGCCAGCATTCCCGATGCTTACCGTCTGATTGGCGATTATGCCGCCCGCATCCTTAAGGGCGCCAAGCCCGCCGACCTGCCCGTCCTGCAGCCGACCAAGTTCGAACTGGTGATCAATCTCAAGACCGCCAAGGCACTCGGTCTTGATGTGCCGGCCACACTGCTGGCCCTCGCCGACGAGGTGATCGAATGAAAAGCGCGAGTTCATCACGCTGCTCGGCGGTGCGGCGGTCACATGGCCGCTCGAAGCACGGCGCAGCAGGATCGGATTCGGCGGATCGGCGTGTTGACGGCACTTGCCGAGAGCGATCCCGAAGGGTTGCCACGCGCGCATTTCCGCCAAAATTCCGAAAAACTTTTTTTACTTGTGTTCAATGCGGACTTGGCAACCGCGCGGGCGAGAGCGCCACGAACTTCGCGGGTCCTTCCTGCCGTAAAAGGCATCGCGGGGGGCAACCGGGCAGGAGGTCTCCAGAGCCGCGCGATGGAAATCAGCCTTGACTCCTTGACACCTTGACAGGATCGCCGTGACAAATGGCGCGTACGGCACACCGAAAGACGATGCGGCCACTGCCGGCGCTGCGGAGGCTTACTTTCACGAATGGATGTGCCGTGATCAGAATGTAAGGCACTAAGTCCGGCCTTTGGCTATCCCGCTAAGGACCACGCTTTGGCGTGGCGGCCGGAAATGCGCATTTGAGTGCCATCGTAATCTGCGGTGGCTTAATCGAGCATGAACGCTTCGTGCTGCTTCGCACAAAAGTGGTTGATAGGTATTATGCGTCCGCCAACATGCAGCATGGAGAGCGATCGGAGAGCAGCGGACATGCCGCGAGCGGAGCGTGTCGATCCGACGAAAATGCCCCATCGCGGACCTTGAGATCGCTGCGCTGGGGGTGGAGCCTTAAGCGTCCAGCAGAAAATTCTCTATCGCCTCCAGGAACTTCGACCACGCGGGCTCGTCCGGTAATGGAACGTGGTTCTCTGATTCCAAACTCACGAATTTGGCGTTTGGGATCGAGGTTGCAACGCGGCGCCCCTCGTCAAAGGGGACTGAATTGTCGTGACGGCAGTGCAGGACAAGGGTCGGGACGGATACCTTTGGCAACAGATCGACGACATCGATTTCATCACCGGCGTTGCGATTCCTGATCGCGTTTTCAACCGATGTCGATATGCGCAGCATGTTTGCGTACCACCTGATCTGCTCGGCCGAGGCGCCAGGAAGCCAAACCGAGCTGAATATTCTTAGCAGGGCCGAGTTGTCGTCCCCCCATCCCTGACGCATGATGGCAATCCACGCCTTTGCCATTTGGACCTCTTTCGCAGAGGCTCGCTTCTTGCGGCCGAGTGCAAACCCGCCGTGAAGCACCATTTTCGACACACGATCGGGATTGCGAACGGCGTGAGCGATGGCTGTTGCGGCTCCTTGCGATATGGCCAGAAGGGCGTAGCAGCGCAAATGTAAGGCGTCCACGACCGTCTCCAAATCACGCTCGAACGTTGCGAAGGAAATATTGGCAACGTCCCGATCGGAAAGGCCAAAGCCTCGACCATCATAGCGAATGAGGCGGAAGCGGCCAGCGAGGGAATGCCAAAGCCTCGCCCGGGTAGGGCTCTCCCAGTCGTACTCAAGGTGGGTGGCCCAGGTGGGAGTACTCACAAGGGGCATGCCCTGGCCGACAGATGCCACCGCAAGGTTGACGCCGTCCTTGGTCCGGCAAAACGTGATTTCCTGACCACTCGGGACTTGCTGGGCGGCTGCCTCAGCCGATGAACCCAGCAGGCCCGATCCTGCATCTTCGCGGACATCACCGACGAAACGGAATCCCTTACGGGCGACGGTGCGTATCCAGCACTGTTGCTCGCCGCTGTCACCGATTGCGCGGCGGGCGGCGTTGATCCGTGCTGCAATCGCGGAATCCGAAACGATGCAAGGAGATCGTCTCGGCTGACGACCCGGTCGCGATTCCGGATCAAAAATTCCAGAATGTCGAAGACCTGCGGCTCGATGGGAGTCAAGGTCGATCCCGAACGCAGCTCGCGCCGCTCGGAATCGAGAACCATGTCGGCGAAACAGAACGCCAAGATTGCGGCCCCTGATAGCCCGCGGAACAACCGGTGCGCCACGAAAATAAATAATACCGCAATGAGAAATAAAGGTCATCGCAAAGCGCGGCCGGAATTGCGCGGGCATTATTGAGCACACGCTAGAACGGAAACCAGGGAGAAGACAATGGTCCGCTTGTCGGCACTTGCATCTTTGCTGGTGTGCCTTCTCGTCACATCCAGCGCAATGTCCAGCCCGTCGGCCAACGAGGTTGCGGTCGACGGAGTTCGCCTGTCCTATGTGGAGCAGGGCTCCGGGGAACCCATTGTGTTCATCCATGGCGCGTTTTCCGACCTTCGCGTTTGGGAGCCAATCAGAGAAGAGATCGCCAAACGATATCGGTTCATCGCTTATACCCAGCGGTACTTCGGGACCGACACCTGGGCGGATGATGGCAAGAACTTCAATGTCCCGACCCACGCCGACGATCTGGCGAAGTTCATCACGTCGCTCAATACCGGACCGGTTCATCTCGTCAGCCGATCCTACGGCGGCGGGGTGGCCGCGATTGCGGCATTGAAAAATCCGTCATTAGTCCGCACCCTCACCGTGCATGAGCCGGCCCTTCTGTCCGTGCTCCCGACGGACAGTGAGGAGGGAAAGGCAGCGCGCGAGGACCGGAAGAGGTTTGTTGGTCCAGCTGTCGCGGCCGCGGCCAGGGGCGGGGATTCCATTCAGGCAGTCCGGCTGTTCTTCGAGGGAGTGTACCAACTCGGCCCGGGTGGATTTGACCGCTTGCCACAAGCGACGCAGACGATGATTCTTGACAACGCTCGAACCGCCCCGCTGCTGTTCGGCTCTCCGCCACCGCCGGCCATCACGTGCGACGCGCTGAAAACCATCACCTGGCCGACGCTAGTCACGCGTGGAGAGAAAACGCATCCATATTACAAACTGATCAACGACGGGGTCAGTAAGTGCGTGCCGGGAGCTCGGCAGGTCGCCTTTCCAAATCTCTATCATGATGCGCCGAGTCGCGATCCGGGAGTATTCAGCGCTGCCCTTTTCGAGTTCCTGTCGCCGCGCTGAGCGACGCGTTTCGTCGTTAGAGTTGACGACGAAAGTCGATCCACCCGGCAACATGCATCTAGACAGAGGCGTGACACTGAACGCGACACCCGTCGTGCCGCCTGAATGAGTCCGCCTGGCGAGGTCGGCTATTGGCACGAAGCTGCATTTGGAGCCGGAAACAAATGAGGACGGCTTCTGGAGTGAAAGCGCACGTCGGCGCGTGTCGTTGCTTCGGACGGCCTGACGGATTCGCGGGTCCTTCCTGGCGAAAAAAAACCGTGCGGGGGGGCAGCCGCGCGTGCCCGCGGTAGCGGCAGTTGCAGTTTTCGAAGGTTAACACGTTAACACGTTAACACGCCGGGTTAACACGATATCGGCGACAAGCGTCGAAGCGACCGCGTTCGCGGAACGAACGTTACGGAATATTTCGCCGGGGTCGCGCGGATCACTCGGCCTTGATGTTTGCCGCCCGGACTACCTTGGCCCACTTCTCGGTTTCCTCGGTAATGAGCTTGCCGAACTGGACCGGCGATCCCGGCAGCGGCGTGCCGCCGAAGTCAGCGAGACGGGCCTTCATCTTAGGGTCGTCGAGAGCCGCGTTGACCTCCTTGTTGAGCTTGTTGACGATCTCGGCCGGCGTGGCCTTCGGTGCGCCGAGGCCGTACCAAATACTCCCCTCGTAGCCCGGCAAGAACTCACCCACGGTCGGGATGTCCGGCAGCGCGTCCGAGCGCGTCGCGGTGGTTACTGCGAGCGCACGCAGCCTGCCAGCCCTGACCTGCCCGATCGGCACGACCATTGGGGGAAAGAACACCTGCACCTGGCCTGCAAGCAAGTCGGTCAGCGCAGGCCCCCCACCGCGATAGGGCACGTGCACCAAGTCGATGCCGGCCATCATCTTGAACATCTCGCCAGCCAGGTGAGACGTGGTGCCGTTGCCGGCGGACGCCATGTTGATCCTGCCCGGATTAGCCTTGGCATAGGCAATGAACTCGGGAACGGTCCTGGTTGGAACCGATGGGTTCACCACGACGACATTTGGCTCGCGGCTGATGGCCGCGACCGGCGCGATGTCGCGGCTGAGATTGAAACTAAGCTTTTCGTACAACGAAGTATTGATCGCGTTTGCCGCAGTGACGAGGAGGAGCGTATAGCCGTCCGGCGCCGAGCGCACGACCGCTTCGGCGGCAACGTTGGTGCCCGCGCCCGGCCGGTTCTCGATGACGAACGGCTGGCGAAGCCGCTCCGACAACCATTGACCCATGAGGCGTGCGATAATGTCGGATGCGCTACCGGCGGTGACGCCGACGACGATGCGCACCGGCCGGGACGGATAGTCTTGCGCCCATGCAATGCGCGAGACCGCCGGCAGCGCGGCAGCGCCGGCGGCCAGATGCAACAATGTGCGGCGGGGAAGTTTCATGATAGCGCCAAAAATCGCTTTGGAACGGCAGAGTATCAGCGCGCTGCAAACGGTTCGAGAGGTTCGCCAGTGCGAGTCCGGTAATGGGCATATCGCGACAGGCGCGTTAGGCTGTCCGCTTTTGGGGTAAATCCGGACATACGTCGCTGGCTCCCCCGAATCTCTCGGACGCTAATGACCCCAACCCGACATTGCCAGATTTAAAATCCCGCAGCGCAGCAGACTCGTGCCGTACCGAAGTGTGCTATCCTTTCGGTCGGAGGCGCCGACAGCGCCCGCCTCGATGTCAGGACCTGCCGGCCTGCTGACGAGGTGTTCCAATGAAGCGACGCGAGTTCATCGCACTGCTCGGCGGCGCGGCAGCTGCGTGGCCGCTCGCGGCGCGTGCGCAGCAGCCGGCGATTCCAGTGATCGGGTTTGTCAGTAGCGTATCACCCGACGGATTTACCGAACGGCTGCGCGGATTTCGTCAGGGCCTGAGGGAGGGCGGCTATATCGAGGGCGAGAACGTTGCCACCGAATATCGCTGGGCGGAGAATCAGAACGACCGCTTGCCGAAGCTTGCGGCCGAGCTTGCTCGCCGCCGCGTTGCCGTGATCGTTGCGGCGGGTCCGCCTGCTTCATTTGCCGCGAAGGCGGAAGCTTCGAAGATTCCCATCGTGTTCCTGGTCGGCGACGATCCGGTGCGGCTTGGCCTCGTCGCAAGCCTCTCGCAGCCCGGCGGCAACATGACAGGTATCAATATTTTCAATTTGGAGGTCGCCGCAAAGCGTCTGGAATTGTTGCGCCAGCTGGTGCCAAAGGCCGCGCGCGTTGCGGTGCTTATCAATCCCGCCGACGCTGCGGCAACCCACGCACAATTAGGAGGGATAGAGGCCGCGGCGCGCGCCATGGGATTGCAAACGCAAATCTTCAACGCTGACTCCAGTGCCGAGATCGATGTCGCCTACGAAACGATCGGTCGCGAGCGACCCGATGCCGTTTTCGTTGCTACCTCACCATTCTTCAACGGCCGACGCGTCCAGCTTGCACAGCTCGCTGCATTCCACCGGCTGCCCGCAACCTATGCATTGCGCGACTATGCCGAAGCCGGGGGTCTGATGAGCTACGGCTCCGATATCGTCGATGCCTATCGACAGGTTGGCGTCTATGTCGGCCGCATACTCAAGGGCTCGCGGCCAGCGGACTTGCCGGTGGTCCAGGCGACCAAGTTCGAGCTGATCATCAACGCGCAGACCTCCCGCATGCTCGGCCTCACGGTGCCCCCTTCGCTGCTCGCCATCGCCGACGAGGTGATCGAATAAAAGACACTGTTTGCTGCGGTGCATGAGTCTGGATTTGGCACCAATGCGACCTACGGGCCGCGCAGACCAATGTCCGGAGTTGGGAGTCGAACGGACTCAACGCGGATGTCGCCTTTGGGCCGTTCATGACCCACAACGGACCTCGGCGCCGTTGACCGGTTGCAAAATGCCCGCGATACCCGCTGATTGACGATTGCCAATTCGATATCCTACAGTCCGCTCTGGCTGGCGGGGATCGAATGCACTTCGATCAATTGAAACGACGCGAGTTCATCACGCTGCTCGGTGGCGCGGCGGCGGCGGTACTTGTCGCGATTGGTATTTTTTTGGTCTACCGCGACTACGATGTTAACCGTCCAGGTGCACTTCATTTACGAGACATCGGGGGAGACATCGTAGCACTTATGATTTTGGCAGGAGTAGGTGCATTTGGTGGGTACTTGTCGGCCATCCAACTAAATCCGGTTGATCCCCGCGAGAACTCAAAGTCCTTTCGGCGCGCCGTACTGCAAGGAGCCGCGGGGGCCATTATTATTTTCACGTTGGCTCCAGTCGATCCAAATATTGTCAAGGGTTTGTTTGTCTCCTCACCGGAGCATCCGCATCCTCATGTAGTTATCAAGCTTATAGCCCTTGCTCTGATCGGAGGTTACGCAGGGGGCGCATTGTTAGAATCATCTGCCCAGCAATTTGCGAAAAAGATTAATGATATCGAGGAGAAGCAAAAGACCCTTGAGGACGAACAGAAAAAAGACGCTGAAGCGATCAATTTGGCAGAAGAGTCTCTCCATGGTCTAGAGATCGACGTTCAGGCGCTCAAAAAGGCAATGCAACAAACGACATCGGTTGCAAGGTCCGAAATTTTTAACAGGGCTGACGACAACCGTCGCGAAAACTGGCGGACAAATAAGGACCACATGGAACGCTCAATACAAATATTCAAAGCCTTGACAGCAACTGATGAGGCTAAAACTTGTCATTGGTGGTATGGCGCTCTCGCCTATTGTCTTAAAGACAAGCGCGATCCGGACTACGAAGAGGCGCTACATCTTTTAGATGAAGCCATTGCGAGGCGCGGCAAAAACATAAGGAGCGGCGCCTATGAGTTTAATCGAGCAGTTTGCAAGATACATTTGTCCGCTAAGCATCCAGACAAAGCGTGGGAAGCCGAAATACTAAGCGACTTGGACGCGGCAAAGAGATTTCCAAAATTTGCCGAGGTAATAAAGACCCATCCTACTGTCCAGAATTGGCTTCAGCAAATAGGGTCGGATCAAGCAGGCTCATCCGAGTAGTCTAAAATTGACGTGATCCCTTCATCGAGCGCGCGCGCTCGATCAAAAATCCAGTACGGCCGTCCTCAATTTCATCCGCCACCGGTAGAACATCTTCAAAATGCCTGATTAACTGGCCACGTTTTTCTGCCTCGTCTCGCATCCTTGTGTGTATCGAAAACCTCATCTGGCTTGATTGCGTAGCAGAATCACATAACGTCAGCGCGAATGGTCGCGCTGATATCCTTCTTGCTGAACGTGGTTGCCTCGCTCTTCAAGTCGAAGATCCGGCTTGAAGCAGAGAATGCTGCGCTCCGACATCAGCTGATCGTGCTGCAACGCAAGGTGCGCGGTCGCGTCCCCTTCACGAACAGCGATCGCCTGTTCTTTGTGCAGCTGTATCGTTGGTTTCCGTCAGTGCTCAAGGCCGTGACGATCATCCGGCCCGAGACCCTTGTGCGCTGGCATCGTGCCGGCTTTCGCCGCTATTGGCGCTGGAAATCCCGCTCCCTGGGAGGCCGGCCGCAAATCGATGCGGATCTGCGGGCGCTGATCCGACGGATGAGCGTTGACAACCTGCTTTGGGGTGCGCCGCACATTCATGGTGAGCTGCTCAAGCTCGGCTTTGCGGTCGCTCAGTCGACCGTCGCTAAGTATATGGCTAAAAGACTTGACCCTTCCGCTCAGGGCTGGGGCACCTTCCTGCGCAACCACGCGCCGAACATCGCGGCCATGGACCTGTTCGTGGTTCCGACCATCGGCTTTAACCTGCTCTATGTCCTGGTCATCGTCCGGCTGGCCCGCCGAGAGCTTGTCTGGATTAACGTAACGCCGCACCCGACGGCCGAATGGATCGCACAGCAAATTACCGAGGCCTTCCCGTGGAGTGAGGCTCCACGCTACCTGATCCGCGACCAGGACGGGATCTACGGTGCTGCCGTCACGCGCCGGTTACGAGCTATGGGCATCCGCGACAAGCCCATTGCCCCAGGCTCGCCGTGGCAGAACGCCTTCGCCGAGCGATTGATCGGATCGATCCGACGTGAATGTGTCGACCACATGGTGGTCTTGGGCGAGGCCCGCTTGCGCCGAGTGCTAAGATCCTACGCCCGATATTACAACGAGTCGCGAATTCATCGCTCGCTGAGCAAAGATGCCCCATTCCCTCGCGTGATTGAGCGCCTGGGCGTCATCACATCGCAACCTGTCCTCGGCGGTCTTCATCACAGGTACTTTGGCCGGGCAGCGCCAGGCTGCGACGCTCGCTCGTTCCTCATAGCTCAGTGGCTCCTATCAACGGTCGCATCCCTAGCGATGCGTGGTCCTTGGCCCTCTCAAGAGCCCTGCGGCGCTCATCCAATGAAAGCTGTCGGAACTTGTCCCGGATGCTCCCCGCAATCGAATAATTGCCACATGTTGGACAGTTGATCTTCACACCACCGTAACCGGGCGGGCTACGGTCAACAGCAGGACGTCCACATACTTCACAGAGCACGACTGTGGATCCCGACAAAGTCGCTCGGCGTTCCGGCAAAACCTGATCCGGCATCCGGCGCCCGGCTAACGGATAATTTTTCATAGTCATCGTTGGGCTGACAAGGCTGCCCTGATTTTAAGGATTGCATCTGCCTTACACGGACGCCAGTATCTTCGATTGCAACGACCGTCGATTAATAAGGCGATTGACGACGCCTTCCCAAACACTTGAGCACCAAAGCTCGGCCTGCGGCAAGGCCGGGCTACGTGATACCTACGAGGATAGAAAGATGACCGACACTGGCGCCATCCCGAAATCGGCGCCTCGCTCGCGTAAGGCCGACGACCGGTGGATGAAGTCCCTACTCCGGGGCCAGAAGTTCGAAGGACGCGGCTTCTCAAGGCGCACGATCGATGCGCTCCTCGCGCACGGCATCAGCGCGCCGGAACGGCTTTTGTTCATGAGTGAGACCGAGCTACAGAACATTCCCGGCATTGGCGCGATTTCGCTCGGAGAGATTGCGCGTTATCGCAACCGGCATCTCTCGGGAGCATAATCAACGCGCGCGCTCTTTTCTGGCGCGAGGGATGCCCGGCGCAAGCGGTTGCGCTTCTTGTTTGATGCACGACTCATGGGAGTGCGGAAGCGCGCACAATCGTGAGAGCGGGCGTATACGCTCACGGACAGCGGGCGGGCTGCGCTCGGGACGATCCTTGAGGACCACTACGATCAGGCCGCCGGGGCCTAAGTAGGGGTCCAGCATTCGACCCTCCCCGCTCGCGCGCACCCAGGGCGGCTCGCGCTCCGGGCCGTGTAAGGAGCGAAAAAACTAGTTCAGCCGCTCGCTGATCTTGGCGAGGCCCGCATTGGCGCAGGCTTCGTCCTTGTCGCCACCCGGCGCACCGCTGACGCCGATGGCGCCGATCGTTTCGCTGCCGATCTTGCCTGTGCGGGCAAAGGACCGGTACGGCTCGACAGGTGATGCTCGGCGAAGTGATCGACCCCGTCTCCGGTATCGCCAGGGGCGAGCAAGGCGACAAGGCGAAGGACATCCTTGGCCGCGTTTACGAATAGGCAAGGTGCTACTTCATCCGAAAGAGGTGCCCCTGTGTCTTACCGGTACAGTTTCGAAGATCTGTTGGCGCTTTTGCACGGGCACGCTCCGGCGAAGGTTGACGCGGTCGCACTCCATCGTCGGCGCGTTGAGCATGGCCATCTGTCAGTGGGACTCAAAATCCACTGTCTGGGCGACGGGAGTCAGTTCTCTACTCTGGTGGA
>WNGA01005928.1_pt1 | contig 17550 bp, 22 predicted proteins | sample 5400061 | NCBI WGS metagenome assembly WNGA01 (sample SAMN13153366, study PRJNA577476) | soil metagenome | isolation source: 100 cm soil or saprolite under grassland replicate 2 | place: USA:California | collected 2016-06-15 | reverse complement strand
ACTTCTTCGACGGCATGCTGGCGCGCCGGTTCGGCGGGTCACGCGCCGGTGCCGTCCTCGACCCTACCGCCGACAAGGTCTTCATGGCGGCGGCGTTCCTCACCGTCGCGCGCACCGGGTTGCTGCATCCGCTGGAGATCGTCGGCGTGGTGGCCCGGGACATCGTGGCCGCGCTGGGGTACGTGGGAGCGTGGTTGTGGCGGCGGCCCACCGCGTTGCCGGCCCGCGCCGGTGGCAAGGCGGTCACCGTCCTGCAGCTGCTAACGTTGGTGGCGTTCATCGCTCGCTCGTCGCTGGTGCGGCCACTCGCCTGGGCCACAGCGGCGGTGGGGTTGTACGCCATCTGGGACTATGGCCGGGCACCCGCCCGGGCGCGCGCAACCGAGACGCGGGGGAAGGGGACCTGATGCGGCGGGTGTGGCTGGCCATGCTACTCGCGGCGGGCGGAGTCACGGGGCTCTCCGCCCAGGAGTTCCATCCGCCCCAGGTGCGATCGTCGGGGGGTCGCGGCACTCACCTCGGGCTGTTCGGGTTCGGGGTGCGCGGCGGCATCGACCTGGCCGGCAGCACGCAGATGGTGTTCGGCGTCGCGCTCGACGCCGGCAATCTGGTCTCCCCCCGCCTCCGGATCCGTCCCTCCGGCGAGATCGGCTTCTTCAACGGGCGCAACAGCTACGTCGGCAGCCTCGAGGCGTTGTATCGCTTCACGGGGGACGAGCAGGTGGCGACGCCGTACGTGGGTGCGGGATTCAGCGTGGTGGGACATCAGGCCTGCGGCGCCGACCCCGACTGTCCCGACGTGTGGGCCAACCTGGTGATCGGCTTCGAGGTCCACTACCGGTCTACGTTCAACTGGCTACTCGAATACCACGGCATGGGTGGCTTCCGCCACAACCGGTTGTACGCGGGACTGACGACGCGGCGAGGGAATTGAGGTGGCGGGCGACAGTCGCGAGATCACGCTGCGATGGCGCGAGGAAGGGGGGCTGCTGTTCGACGCCGGCCCACCGGGCCGGCCTTCCGTGCTGGTGGATGGCGACGGCACGGTCGCGACGTCCCCCGTCGAGATGCTGTTGGTCGCCGCGGCCACATGCTCCGCGTCGGACGTCGTGCTGATCCTCCAGAAGCAACGCGTGGCGCTCGAGGCCCTCGATGTAGCGCTGCGGGGGACGCGTCGCGAGGAGCAGCCGCGGCGCTATACCGCTCTCCACTTCGTCTTCACGATCTCGGGCGTCGGGGTGGACGAGACCAAGGCCCGCCGCGCCATCGATCTCTCGCTCGAAAAGTATTGCTCGGTCGTCGCGTCCCTCGCCCCCGACATCCACGTCACCTACGACGTCGCGCTTCATTAGGACCGTGGTCGCCGCGACCGGGCTCGCCGCGGGCATGGCCGTGGCGGTGCGCGCCCAGGCCGTAAGAGCCACGGAGATCGGCGCCGGGGCCACGGTGGTCCTGGCGCATCGCGCCTTCTGGGGTGCGGAGCTGGGGGTGGCGCGGCGCGCCGGCGGCCAGGGACGTTTCGCCTTGGCGGCCGCCTGCGGCGATTACGAGCGGGCGCTGGGTGTCCGCCTCGAGGCGACCGCGCAGTTCCTGCTCCGCCCGGGCGAGCGCAGCGGCGTCGGGCCGTACGGGGGCCTGGGGTTGGCGTTCGTCGGCTCGGAAGGGGTGCGGGGCGCGAGCTACCTCACGGCGCTGCTGGGTGTGGACCAGGCACCCGGCGCGCGGGCGGGGTGGTATGCAGAGCTCGGATTGGGCGGCGGCGTGCGGGTCACCCTGGGGCGGCGCGTCCGGCGTTTCCCCGCCTGGTGGCCGCAATAAAAAGGGCGCCCGCGAGAGGGGCGCTCGGAGATGTTTTCCCGGTCGACGACGCTCAGGCGCTCGCGCCCACGGGCGCGCTCCGTCCCACCACGGGCCGGCAGTAGCGCTCACCCAGCACGCGCAACTCCGCCAGCTGCTGCTCGTCCAACCCATCGTAGCGCTCGGCGAGGTACAGCATCGTGTCGTCGAACCACTCCTTCTGGTGCTCGGGGGTGGCTTCCAGTACGCCGCAGCGCAGGATGTGCGAGAACAGCTCGTCGCGGGCCTGTTCGAAGGGGGTGGGGGTGGACACTTTACGGGGTTCCGAACGCTTCTTGGTCATGCGTGGGGTGCTCCTCTCTTCTCTTTGGACCGGGAACGCGGGCACTCGGGAGACGGCTCGGGTCGCGCAAGCCGCCCATCAATCGGCGCCGCAATGTAACAGGGCGCTTTGCGTCACGCAAAGGCCGACCACGGCCGCCGGGCGTGGTATTATCATGGACGGGGAGGGGGCGGGGCGGTGGACACATCAGGGAAGGCGGCCACATGAGCGATCACTCGGAAGAAGTGTACGGACCGGACCGCGCCGAGCGCCTGCTCGCCATGCTGCGCGCGCTGGCCGAGCGCATTCAGGCGCTGGACCGGACGGGACGGCTGCTCGAGCGAGCGCCGGAGCTCCAGAAGCTCATGGGGAACGCGCGGAGCGAGCTGTTTCACTATGAGGTGCGAGTGACGTACGACACGCCGGAGATCGCGGAAGGGCGGCGCATCGTGGACGAGGCGGAGCGGCGGGCGCGCGACGCCGCCGCCGGATTCGATGACGACGAGGACGATGAACCATGGCGGAGGGCTCGGGACGAATGAAAGGGTTCTACCTGTTGCTCGTGACGGTGGCCGTGATCGGCGGCGGGGCGCTCTGGTACGAGTCGCGGCGGAGCCCCGCGTCGCCCGCGCCGCCCGCCTCGAGTGCGCCCGTCCCGGTCGCGGCGGCGGACGCGTTCCACGGCTATACACTGGGGTCGGATTCCGCGCCGATCGAGATCACGGAGTATTCGGACTTCGAGTGTCCGTTCTGCGCCTCCTTCGCGACGGTGCAGATGCCGGTGATCCGCGAGCAGCTGATCGCCTCGGGGAGACTGCGGTGGCGGTTTCGCGATTTTCCCCTGCCCTCGCACAAGTACTCCCGCTATGGGGCGATGGCCGCTCAGTGCGCGGGCGAGCAGGGCAAGTTCTGGGAGATGCACGACCAGCTGTTCACCAACCACCAGTGGGCCCAGACGGGGAAAAACCCTCGCTCACTGTTCCGCGACTTCGCCAGGACCATCGGGCTCGACCTCGACAAGTACGACGCCTGCATGGACGGCCAGCGCTACGCCGCGCGGCTCGACGCGAGCGTGCAGGAAGGCGAGGCGCTCGGCGTGCGGGGCACGCCCAGCTTCTTCGTGAACGGGCGTGCGTACTCGGGACGCGGCACCTCGGACGATTTCAAGGCCCTCGTCGACAGCCTGACCAAGAAACACAAGTGATCCGGCGGCAGGCGATCGTGCTCCTCGCGCTCGTGGGGCTGCTCGTCGCGACCTATCTCTGGCTCTACGAGATCGGCGTGCTCGGCGAGCTGCAGTGCGGCACCGGGAGCTGCGAGTCCGTGCAGGCGAGCCGCTATGCCGAGCTGTTCGGCATCCCCGTCGCCTTCTACGGGGTGGCCGGATACGCGGCGCTGATGGGACTCGGGCTCGCGGGTCTGCAGCCCAGGTTTGCAGCGGACCGGCGCGTGGGCGTGCTGCTGGCGACACTCGCCACTGCGGGGTTCGCGTTCACACTGTACCTCACCGGGATCGAGCTGTTCGTGCTGCACGAGGTCTGCCGGTGGTGCGTCGTTTCCGCCGTGATCATGACGGCGATCTGGGGGCTGTCTATCGTGGGCCTCCGTCACCCGCCCTCGACGACGCCATGACCGCGCACGCGGACGCTCGGGCCAGCAGGCGCGGCGGCTATCTCGTCACGCTCGCGCTGGTGGCGCTGGGCGTAGTCTACGGCGACATCGGCACGAGCCCCCTGTACGCGATTCGCTATTCGTTCTCCGGGACCCACGGCATACCCGTCACACCGGGCAACGTGCTCGGCGTACTCTCGCTCGTGTTCTGGTCCCTGTTGATCGTGGTGACGATCAAGTACCACATCGTGATCATCCGGGCGGACAACAAGGGCGAAGGGGGCGTGCTCGCCCTGATGGCACTCGTCAACGGCAGCCGCCTGGCGCGGGGGCTGTCGCCGCGACGCCTCATGATCGTGCTCGGCATCTTTGGGTCGGCGCTGCTGTACGCAGACGGCGCCCTCACTCCGGCAATCTCGGTGTTGAGCGCGGTCGAGGGGCTGGAGATCGCGACGCCGGCGCTGGCCTCCTGGGTGATCCCCGTGACGCTCGTGATCCTGATCGGTTTGTTCCTGGTGCAGAGTCGCGGGACCGCCCGCATCGGGGCCATGTTCGGGCCGGTGATGCTCGTCTGGTTCGCCGTCATCGGGGTGCTGGGACTGGGAGAGATCGTCCGGCAGCCGGGGGTGCTCGCCGCCGTCTCGCCGGTCTACGGTGTGCGCTTCTTCGCCGAGAACGTGGGGCGCGGCTTCGTGGTGCTGGGCGCCGTCTTCCTGGTCGTCACCGGCGGCGAGGCGCTGTATGCCGATCTCGGACACTTCGGCCATCGCGCCATCCAGATGGCGTGGTTCAGTGTCGCGCTCCCCTGTCTCCTGCTGAACTATTTCGGCCAGGGAGCGCTCCTGCTCCGTGATCCGACCGCGGCCGAGAACCCCTTCTATCATCTCGCGCCCGGCTGGGCGTTGTACCCGCTGATCGCGCTCGCGACCGCGGCGGCCATCATCGCGTCGCAGGCGGTGATCTCCGGCGCGTTCTCCCTCACCCGCCAGGCGGTGCAGCTCGGCTACAGCCCGCGGCTGCGCATCGAGCACACGTCGTCGCGCGAAATCGGCCAGATCTACGTCCCAGCGGTCAACTGGGGCCTCATGGTGCTCACCTGCGTGCTGGTGCTCGGGTTCCACGTGGTCAACACCGCGCAGCCCACATCCGACAACATCGCCGGCGCGTACGGCGTCGCCCTCTCGACCCTGATGCTGCTCACGACGGTGATGTTCTATGTGATGAGCCGCGACGTGTGGCGCTGGAGCTTCCCGCGGGCCGCCGGCGTCGCGGGACTCTTCCTGTGTGTGGACCTCCTGTTCTTCGCCGCTAACATGCTGAAGATCCGTTACGGTGGCTGGGTCCCCCTCGTGATCGCGGCGGCCATCTTCCTGTTGATGACGACGTGGAAGCGCGGGCGCGAGATCCTCGCCAAGCGGATGCTGGAGAAGACGGTACCGCTCAAGATGCTGCTCGCCGATCTGGCGGCGGAGCCACCGATCCGCGTGCCGGGCACGGCGGTCTTCATGTACGGCACCGCCGATCACACGCCGCCGGCGCTCGTCCACAACCTGGCGCACAACAAGGTGCTGCACGAGAAGGTCGTGTTCCTCACCGTCGCCACGGAAGACGTCCCCCATGTCGATCCCGGCGAGCGCGTGACGATCAAGCACATCGGCAAGGGATTCCACACCGTGGTGGCCCGCTACGGGTTCATGGACGACCCGGACATCGAAGACGTCCTGGGGTCCTGCCGCGCGCAAACACTCGACATCCGGATGGAGGGAGCGACTTTCTTCCTCGGTCGCGAGACCCTCGTCGCCTCGGATCGGCCCGGCATGGCCCAGTGGCGGGAGCAGCTGTTCGCGTTCATGTCGCGCAACGCCCTGCGGGCGACGGCATTCTTCAAGATCCCGGCGAACCAGGTGTTCGAGGTAGGGGCGCAGGTGGAGCTCTAAAAGAGGTTGGGGGAGGATGGTGGAGGTTGGTGAAGGCAGTGGAGGTTGTCATGTCGGCGGTAACAGCCTCCACCATCCTCCACCAACCTCCCCAACCTCCACCCACCTATTCGACCTGTCCAAACTTCGCGATGTCCTCCGGCAATGCTTCCTGCGTCGTCTGTGTTTCCTTGCCCTGAACCATGGCGCGGATCTGCTCGACGACATCGGGGTTCGCGAGAGTCGTCACGTCGCCGACATCTCTGCGATTCGAGATGGCCGCGAGCACGCGGCGCATGATCTTCCCGGAGCGCGTCTTGGGCATGTCCGGCACGATGTACACGTGTTTGGGGCGCGCGATCTTGCCGATCACTTCTTCGTTCGCCTTGATCACGCGGTCGATGATGTCCTGGCTCGCCTGTACGCCTGGCTTGACCGCGATGTACACCTCGGGCACGCGTCCCTTGATCTCATCTTGGACAGGGACAACGGCGGCCTCAGCGACCTCCGAGACGGTGAGACAGGCGGACTCGATCTCCTTCGTGCCGAGGCGGTGACCCGCGACGTTGATCACGTCGTCAATCCGGCCCAGGATGCGGTAGTAGCCGTCGGCCGCCTGCACCGCGCCGTCGCCGCACAGGAACGGCCAGTCGCGCCAGTCCTTGCTGCGGGGATTCTTGTTGTACTTGGCGAAATAGGTCTTGACGTAGCGGTCGCGGTCGCCCCAGATCGTCTGCATGATCCCCGGCCAGGGGTTGCGGATGCAGATGTTGCCCGCCTTGCCGGACCCCTTGGCAACCTCTGCTCCGGTCTCGTCGTAAATGACCGGATGAATCCCGGGCGCGGCGGGACCGCAGCTGCCCGGTTTCATCGCATGAATCGCCGGAACGGTGGTGCCGAGAAACCCTCCCGTTTCGGTCATCCACCACGTATCGGTGATGACGGCTTCCCGCTTGCCGACCTCGTCGTAGTACCAGCGCCACGCCTCCGGCTCGATCGGCTCGCCCACCGTCGTCATCGACTTGAAGCGGTATTTGTACTTGCGCGGCTCCTGGGGACCGAGTTTCCGCAGCATCCGAATCGCCGTCGGTGCGGTGTGGAAAATGTTCACGCCCAAGCGCTCGGCGACGCGCCAGGGCCGCCCCGCGTCCGGAAACGTCGGCACGCCTTCGTACAGCACGCTCGTCGCCGCGTTCGCCAGAGGACCGTAGACGATGTAGGAGTGTCCGGTGATCCAGCCGATGTCCGCCATGCACCAGTAGACGTCTTCGGGACGAATGTCGAGGATCCACTTGGACGTAGCGGTCACGTAGGACAAGTAGCCCCCGATGCTGTGTTGCGCACCCTTGGGCTTGCCGGTGGTGCCGCTCGAGTACATCAGAAACAGGGGCGCTTCCGACGGCAGGGGAACCGGGTCTACTTTCTTGCCTTTGTGATCCCTGAGCAGGTCGTTCACGAAGAAATCGCGACCCGAAATCATCGGCGTCTTGGCGGAATACTTTCCGGGGTAACGCTGCCACACCAAAACCTTGTCGACGTCCTGCCCCAACTCTTTCGCCGCCCGCACCGCGATATCGGCGTTCGCCTTGTGATCGACGAGGGTGCCATTCCGCCAGTAGCTGTCCATCGTAATCAGCACACGGCTGCCCGAATCCTGAATGCGGGAGCCGCACGCCTGACCGCTGAACCCGCCGAAGACTTGCGAGTGGATGATTCCCAGCCGCGCACACGCCAGCATCGTGATCGGCAGCTCCGGGACCATCGGCATGTGAAAGGTGACGCGGTCTCCGGCCTTGAGTCCCAAGCCGCGAAGCAAGGCGGCCAGTTCATTTACGCGGTCATGGAGCTCCTGATACGTGATGACCACGTCGCGCTCCGCTTCGGGCTCGGGCACGAAAATGAAGGCGGCTTTGTTTGCATACTTGGCCAATTGGCGGTCCACGCAGTTGTACGAGGCGTTGATCTTGCCGCCGGCGAACCATTTCCAGAACGGCGCATCGCTGGTATCGAGGACGGTGTGATAAGGCTCGAACCAGGTCAGCATGTCCGCATACTCTCTGAAGCAGTCGGGGAACTTGTCGAGCCCGAACCTGTCAAACACGTGCGGGTCTCGCATGTTCGCTTGTGCCTTGAATTTCTCGGAAGGCTGAAGGTACGCCTCTTCCTTCCAATGCACGGCGATCTGCGCCTCGCTGACCTCGGTTTGCTCCGTCGTCTTCATCGTCTTCGCCATCTGATTTGCCTCCTAGCCGGCACCTACCCCGTTTGCGCAAGGCTAGCCCGGGATGTCGTGTGTTCAGGGGGATAGGCTAAGGTATGCCCCAGGGATGGACGGTGGTCAAGGCGGTCTTGCAAACTGCCCCGCAGGCGTTCCGTCTGCGGCACCCACGCGGGTGAGACTCCTCACCCTGCTTTGACAAGCGGTTGACGGCCTGCAGGTTAGCTGTATGGCACCGGAGTCGCATTAACCCCCGGCCGGTGAACTACTGGAGCCGACTGTGGAGGAGCAGGTGACAATGTCCATGCGTCCGGGCGAGAAGGTCTTGGCCGGTCCCGAGGAGCTGGGGCTCGACTCACGTACGGCGTTCCGCCGTGCGGCCACCGAGCTGCTGGAGCAGCTGGCGGAGGGTGCCGGGCGTCTGGTCATCGACCTCGCGGGCACGCGTCAGATCGACAGCGCCGGCCTCGGTGCCCTGATGTTGATCCAGCGGAAGGCCGCGGAGCGCCGGCTGACCGTGTGCCTGCGCGGGGCCAACGAGGAGCTGCGATTCCTGCTGGTTCTGACCAAGCTCGACGATCTGTTCGAGCTGGAGAGCAGCCCGAGCTGAGCCGCCGGTAGACGGTTGGGGGGACCCGGGTATATTGGCCCACCATGGGGTCCCCCACCCTCGGCCCGCGGCGTAAAGTGTTGTTCGTCGAGGACGAGTCGGCGCTGCGGCGGACCTACAAGCGATTCTTCGCCGAACGCTACGACCTGGCGTTCGCCGCGAGTGGGAGCGAGGCTCGCCGCCAGATGGACGAGTTCCACCCCGAAGTGCTGGTGCTCGATCTCCGATTGCCCGACACCGACGGGATCACCCTGCTGCAGGAGATCCGTCAGTCGCAGCCTGCTCTCCCGGTGATCGTCACAACCTCGTACGTGAGCATGGAGCCGCTCATCAACGTGCTCGACCTCGGGCACTCAGGGTATCTCGTCAAGCCGTTCGACCTGGAAGATCTCGCTGCCCGCATCGATGCTCTCGGCTGAGGGCCTGCGACACGCCTTCGGCGAAGGGGGAGGACAGGTGGTCGCGCTCGACGGCGTGTCCTTCAACCTCACGTCGGGCCAGACCCTTGCCATCTTCGGGCCGAACGGCGCCGGCAAGACCACACTCCTCAAGGTGCTCGCGGGCCTGATCCGACCCCAGGAGGGGTCGGTGCGGGTGACCGGGGGGCGGCGCGCGATCGGTTGGATCGGCCACCAATCCCACCTCTACGAACACCTCACGGTACTCGAGAACCTGCTGTTCTGGGCGTCGCTCTACGGGGTGCCTGCCGCGCGCCGCGTCCCCCGCGCCGCCGAGGTGCTGGAGCGTCTCGGCATGGGCGATCGGGCGGATCAGCCGGTGTGGTCGCTCTCCCGGGGTCTGACGCAGCGCGCGGCGATCGCCAAGGCCCTGATCCACGACCCGTCCGTCCTGCTCCTCGACGAGCCGTTCACGGGGCTCGATCTCGCCGCGGCGGCCGAGCTCCGGGGGCTCCTGGGAGAGCTGCGCGGTGGAGGCGCAGGAGGTCGCGTGGTCGTACTGGCGACGCACAACGTGGACGAGGGGGTCGAGCTCGCGACCGACGTCGCGTTCCAGCGACGCGGGCGGTTCGTCCAGTACGCCCCGCGTGGAGGGCGAGGGTCCTCCGAGATCGCGGAGGCGTACCGGCAGGCGGTTGGGGGGAGCGGGACCGATGGGTGAGCTGCTCGCGCAGGCGTGGACGGTGGCACGTAAGGACCTGGTGCTCGAGTTCCGCACGCGCACCGCCCTGGTCTCGGCCGTCGTGTTCACCGCGCTCGTCCTCACGGTGTTCAACTTCGGGCGCGACCCCACGGCCGTCCCCACCATCGATCTCGCCCCGACCATTCTATGGGTGACGTTCACGTTCGCCGCGATGCTCGCCCTCAATCGCGCCTTCCAGCTCGAGCTCGAAAACCAGGCGCTCGAGGGACTGCTGGTGTCGCCCCTCAGCCGCACCAGCCTCTACTGGGGCAAGCTGATCGCGAATCTGGTGTTCGTGGGGGTCGTGGAAGCCGTCGGCCTGCCGCTATTCGTCCTGTTCTTCGACGTGCCCGTGGGTCGCGTGCTGCTCCCGCTCATCGGGGTCATCGTGCTCGCGACGCTCGGGTTCGTCGCGGTGGGAACGCTGTTCAGCGCCCTCGTGATTCGAACCCGGTTCGCGGAGCTGCTCCTCGTGGTGATTTTGCTGCCGTTCCTCGTCCCCCCGCTCATCGGCGCCGTGCAGGTCACGGCGCGGCTCCTCGGCGGGCGTCCCTTGAGCGAGTCGGTGGGGTACCTTAAGTTGCTCGCCGCTTACGACATCGTGTTCGTGTCGCTCGCGAGTTTCCTGTTTCGCTTTACGGTAGACGAATGAGCCTGACGCAAAAGGGTCGCTGGATCACGGTGGTCGCGCTGGTGTGCCTCGCCGCCGTGTACGTTCGGGCGCTGGCGTTCACGCCGGTGGAGCGGTTGCAGGGGTCCGCGCAGAAGATCTTCTATCTGCACGTGCCCGCCGCGCTCTGGACCGAGGCGGCGATGATCCTCGTGGGATTGGCCGGGATCTTCTACCTGTTCCTCAAGGATCCACGGCTGGACCGGTTCGCCGAGGCGTCGGCGGAGGTGGGGACGGTGTTCGCGACCATCGTGCTGACGACCGGCCCCATCTGGGGAAAGCCGATCTGGGGGACGTGGTGGACCTGGGATGCCCGGCTCACGTCCACCCTGCTGCTCTTCTTCCTGTACGTGGGATACCTGCTCGTGCGCGGGGCCGTGCGGGATCCGGGGCTCCGCGCCCGCTACGCTGCCGTGCTCGGCATCTGCGGGATGTGCCTGGTGCCCTTCATCCACCTGAGCGTCTTTCTGTTCCGCACCCTGCATCCCCAGCCCATCATCCTCAAGCCAAGCGCGCCATCGCTGCCGAGCAGCATGCTCGCGACGTGGCTCTTTTCCCTGGTGGCCTTCACGCTCTTGTACGTGGGCTTCGTGACGCAGCGCTACGCATTGTCGCTCGCGCGTGACGCGCAGGGTGGGGGGAGCCCCGGCCATGCCTGACGTGCCCCAGAACGCCGGCTACATGGTGGCGGCGTATATCGTGACGGCGGTCATTTTGCTCGGCTACGCCGTTTCCCTCTACCGCCGCACCGACAAGCCTTAGCCGCCGCGTTTCTGCGGGAACAGCTCGGCGCGCGCCTCGGACAGGCGTGCCAGCCCGTCGGGCACCTGCGTGGCCCAGAGGTGCAGCGCCTCGTCCGCGGCCCGCAAGTCGCCCGCTTGAAACAGCGCCTGGGCGTTGAGCCACAGCGCCTCGGCGCCACCCCCGGCGGCGTAGGCGCGGGCGAACCGCGCCGCCGCTTCGGCGTGGCGACCGGCGCGGCGATACAGATCGCCCGCGGCGAGCGCCGCATCGGGCCGCTCCTCGATCGTGAGCACCTGCTCGTACGCCACGAGCGCGTCCTGCTGGCGGTACACCATCTGCCAGGCTTCCCCCAGCAGCATCCAGGCGTCGGGATTCGCGGGGAAGCGCTGCGCCGCTTCCTGCGCCGCGGCCAGCGCGCCCCAGCGGTCTTCGATGGCGCGTCGCAGCCGCACCAGCGCGGTATAGGATTCCGCGAACGTCGGGGTGAGGGCGCAGCCGAGCCGCAGCCACACGTCGGCGCGCTTGGGCGCTTCGCGCTGACAGGCGGCCGCCCGCCGCAGGGCGAAGCGGGCGAGCGCGGAGCGCAGGGAGCGGAGCATTGTAGATTGCACCAATCTATGTCACACGCGCCGCGACCGCCGGGCCCCGCGCGCCCCCCCCCCCGCCCGCTTGCGGGCCGGCGCATCGCGGTCACCCGCGCGCGCGAGCAGGCGGGCGACTTGGTGCGGGAGCTGGAAGCGCTCGGCGCGGAGGTGATCGCCGCCCCGACGATCCGCATCGCGCGACTCGGCGATCTCGCCGCGCTCCGCGCCGCGCTCACTCGCGTCCCACCCTACGACTGGATCGTGTTCACCAGCCAAAACGCCGTACAGGTGGTATGCGACCGGCTGCCGGCGTGGGAGCTCGCGCCGCGCGACGTGGCGCGCGCTGCGGTCGCAGCGATCGGACCCGCGACCGCGGAGGCACTCGTCCGCTGCGGGGTCATCCCCGACCTCGTGCCCGACCGGTTCGTGGCCGAGGCGGTCGTGACGGCGCTCGCGGCGCAGGGCGATGTGCGCGGGAAAATGGTGCTGCTCCCGCGGGCGCGGGAGGCCCGCGACGCTCTGCCCGATGGGCTGCGCGCCCTGGGTGCGCGGGTCGACGTAATCCCGATCTACGAGACCGTCCGGGAGACGGGAGACGGGAGCGGACTTGCGGCGGAGATCCTCGCCGGGACGATCGACCTCGTCACGTTCACGTCCTCCTCGACCGTACGGGGCTTCGTCGAGCTGGTGGGCCGGCCAGCCGCGGCGTCCGGCCGGTTCGCGGCGGCGGTGATCGGCCCCGTCACGGCCGGGACAGCGCGGACGCTCGGGATCACGATCGCGGTCGAGGCGCGGGATTACACGGTTCCCGGGCTCGTGGACGCGATCGTGCGGCACTTCGAGCGGGATGCGGGAAGCGGGATGCGGGATACGTGACCGGCCCGCTCAAACTCGGGACCCGCGGGAGCAGGCTCGCGCTGTGGCAGACGGAGTGGGTGAAGGCCGCGCTGGCGCGGGCCGGCGTAGCCACCGAGGTCGTGGTCATCAAGACGCGCGGCGACGCGGAGGTCGATCGCCCCCTGCACGAGCTCGAGGGCAAGGGCTTCTTTACGAAAGAGATCGAGGCGGCGCTCCGCGACGGTCGCATCGACGTGGCGGTGCACTCGCTCAAAGATCTGCCGACCAGCCTGCCGGCCGGCTTGGTCCTGGCGGCGGTGCCCAAGCGGGCGGATCCCGCCGAGGCGTTGGTGACGCGGGAGGCGGGTGTTACGTCGATCGCCGGGCTTGCCGCGGGCGCCAAGCTCGGCACGTCCAGCCTGCGACGAGTGGCGCAGGTCCGCTACCTCCGGGCCGATCTCGACATTGTCCCGCTGCGCGGCAACGTGCCGACGCGGGTGCAGAAGGTGAAGGAAGGGCGCGATGGCCTCGACGCGGCGCTCCTCGCCGGGGCGGGGCTCGAGCGGCTCGAGCTCGCGGGGCAGATCGCCGCGCGGCTCGATCCGCTGGACGTCATGCCGGCGCCGGGCCAGGGCGCGCTCGGACTCGAGGTCCGCGCGGACGACCGGAAGGTCTGTGGCGTACTCGCGCCGCTCGAGGATCCGGCGAGCGCGTGCCAGGTTGCAGCCGAGCGGGGCCTCCTCGCCTCGCTCGAGGGCGGATGTCAGGCGCCGGTGGCGGCGTGGGTCGGGATGCGGGATGCGGGAAGCGGGATGCGCCTGTTTGGGCGCGTGACCGCGCAGGATGGCTCGGTTCAGCTCACGGCATCCGCCGACATCGACGGGAGCGACCCGGGGGCCGCGGGGGCGCGCGTGGCGGACTTGCTCCGCGCCCAGGGCGCGTCGAGATTGCTCGGCCGATGAGCCAATTCCCGAACCGCCGCATGCGCCGGCTGCGCCGCACTCCGGCGTTGCGTCGCTTGGTGCAGGAGACGCACCTCGTCCCCTCGCAGCTCGTGTGGCCGCTGTTCGCGTGCCACGGCGAGGGTGTCCGGCAGGAAGTGGCCGCCTTGCCCGGTGTCTATCAGACCTCGCTGGACGAGCTCGTGAAGGATGCCGAGCGGGCGCGGCGGCTCGGGCTCGGCGGCATCATCCTCTTCGGCCTTCCGGCCGCCAAGGACGCGACCGGCTCGGAGGCGTACGACGAGCAGGGGATCGTGCAGCAGGCGGCGCGGGCGGTGAAGCGGGCCGCGCCGGAGCTGCTCGTGATCGGGGACGCCTGCCTGTGCGAGTACACCGACCACGGGCACTGCGGCGTCGTGCAGGACGGCGACGTCGACAACGACGCGTCCGTGTATCTGCTCGGCAAGGTGGCGGTGACACAGGCGCGCGCGGGCATCGACATCGTCGCGCCGAGCGACATGATGGATGGGCGGGTGGCGGGGATCCGCAAGGCCCTCGACGCCGCCGGGTTCTCGCGCATCCCGATCATGTCGTACGCCGCAAAGATGGCGTCGGCGTTCTACGGGCCGTTCCGCGAAGCGGCCGGCTCGACCCCGCAGTTCGGCGACCGCCAGTCCTACCAGATGCAGGGGACCAACGCCGATGAGGCGATGCGAGAGATCCGGCTGGACGTCGAGGAAGGGGCGGACATCGTCCTGGTAAAGCCCGCGCTGCCTTGCCTCGATCTCATCCGCCGCGCCAAGCAGGAGTTCGGCTCCCCGCTCGCCGCCTACCAGGTGAGCGGGGAGTACGCGATGATCAAGGCGGCGGCGGCGCGCGGCATGCTCGAGGAGGCGCGCGCGATGTGGGAAACGCTGTACGCCATCCGGCGGGCCGGCGCCGACATCATTCTCTCGTACTTCGCGCCGACCGTCGCCGAAACGGTCTAGCGGCGCGGCAGCAGCACTACCCTCCACACGGCCGCAGCCACGCCGGCCCCGATCACCGGGCCGATCCAGTACACCGCGTGGGCGTCCCACTGCCACGCGACCAGCGCGGGTCCGATCGCGCGGGCGGGGTTCATCACTGCCCCGGTGAAGCTGCCGCCCACCAACGCGTCCACGAAGATCGCGAGGCCGATGCCGAAGCCGGCGATCTTCGGCGCCTCCGACGAGACGGCCGTCCCGAACACGGCGCTCACCAGGAAGAAGGTGAGCGCCGCCTCGATCCAGATGCCCTGCATGAAGCCCACGTCGGTCGTCAGCCGTGGCGTGCCCACGAGCGCGAGACGCACCGCCATGGGCGGTAACACAGCCTTCACGAGCGCCGCGCCGGCCACCGCGCCCAGGACTTGCGCCAGGACATACTGCCACACCAGGCGGCCGGCGAACCGGTTCCCGAGCCACAGGCCCAGCGTGACGGCGGGATTGATGTGACCGCCGGAGATGCTCATCGTCATCGACACGATGACCGCCATCCCGACGCCGTGCGCCAGGGCCACGCCGAGTGGGCCGATGCTGCCGGTCGTGGGGCCGTTGGCGACGAACGCCACGACGCTACCGGCGCCCAGGAACACGAACAGCAGCGTGCCGATGAACTCGGCGGTAAGCGGCCGCAGGAGCTTGGGCATGACGAGGTCCTCGAGGTTGTGGGCGGCGGCAATCTATCTCAATCCGGCCCGATCTGGGCGCCGCGCTACGCGCGTCGCAACACCACCGCCGCGTTGATCCCGCCGAACCCGAACGAGTTGGTGAGTACCACGTCCGGCGCGGCCGCTCGGCCCTCGCCGCGCAGGCAGTCCAGGTCGCACGCCGGGTCGGGACGCTCGAGATTGATCGTGGGCGGAAGCCAGCGCCGCTCCATGGCGAGCGCGCAGATCGCCGCCTCGATCGCGCCGCTCGCGCCGAGCGCGTGGCCGTAGTAGCCCTTCGTACCGCTGACGCTGAGCCGGTAGGCGTGGTCGCCGAAGACCTGCTTGATCGCTGCGGTCTCCGTCGCGTCGTTGAGCGGAGTGGACGACCCGTGGGCGTTGATGTAGCCGACATCGACGGGTGCGGCGCGGGCGTCGGCGAGGGCGAGTTGCATCGCGCGGGCCGCCTGGCGGCCGTCGGGCCGCGGCGCGGTCATGTGGTACGCGTCGTTGGTGAAGGCGTAGCCCGCAAGCTCGGCGTAGATCCTGGCGCCCCGCGCGACGGCACGCTCACGCTCCTCCAGCACCAGCACGGCCGCCCCCTCGCCCATCACGAACCCGTCGCGGTCCTCGTCGAACGGGCGCGAGGCGTGCGCCGGGTCGTCGTTGCGGGTGCTCATCGCGCGGATCACGCTGAACGCCGCGTAGGTCATCGGCGCGAGCGGCGCCTCGGCACCGCCCGCGAGCATCACGTCGGCTCGGTCCTCGCGGATGGCGTGAAACGCCTCTCCGACCGCGATGGTGCCGGAGGCGCAGCTCATGGCGTTGGTCGAGTTCGGACCCGTGAACCCGAACTCGATGGCGATGTTGCAGCTCGCGGCGCCGGGGAACACGGCGAGCGCGAGCGCCGGGTCGAGCCCACGCGGGCCCTCCGCGCGAAACCGCTCGACCTGCGACTCGGCGAACGCCACGCCCCCGAGCGCCGACCCCATCATCGCCCCGATCCGGTCGCGGTCCTCGCGCGCCGGGTCGAGCGCGGCATCGCTGAGCGCGAACCGCGCGCTCGTCACCGCCAGCTGGGAGAAGCGGTCGAGGCGCTTGGCCCGTTTCGCGTCGAGGTGGTCTTGCGGCCGGAAATCGGGGATCTCGGCCGCGATCCGGCTCCTGAACGGGGCCGGATCGAAGCGCGTGATCTCCCGAACGGCGGAGGTCCGGGCGGCGAGCCCGGCCCACAAGCCGTCGGCCCCCGTGCCGATCGGCGTAACCGCGCCCACCCCCGTGATGACCACACGGCGCTGCCCGTTACTCACAGCCACCCCCCGCCGATGCGGAATGCGGAATGTGGAGTGCGGAATGTCACGGTGGGCTGCGTGCCGCCCAGCCTGCCACAGGTGCACGACCCTCCACTGCCATTCCGCATTCCGCACTCCGCATTCCGCACTTGCCCGAGTCGCCTCACGTGGTCTCCGCGAACCGTTTGATCCCCGCCAGCGTCCGTGACGCGATCCCGTGGATGAACACCGGCCCGATCACGAGCCGCGCGGCCAACCGACCGATGAGCGGCCACCCGGGGCCCGCCCACTCGTGCACGATCGTCACTTCCACGCCGCCCGGCGCTTCCACCAGCCGCCAGACGACGTCCATCCGCCGCGTGATACCCCGGACGTGCCGGTAACGGATTTCCCGCGCCCCCCGGTTCACGGTCATCTCCGACACCCACCACGTGGGGTAACGGAACACGCCGAAGGGGCGCCACGCCGCCATTTCCACGGTGCCACCGCCGGTTCGGCGCTCGAGGAAGCGGACCCACCGGTAGTGAGCGAGGATCCGTGGCCAGCGCTCGACGTCTGACGCCGCGTCGAAGACGCGATCGACGGGCGCGCGAATCACTACTCGGTCGACGGTACGCATCACAGGGCCCAGACATCAGAGCCGTTTCCTGGTGACCACGAGGCAACGATCCGAAATCCCGGCCGCTCTCCGGCCACCGCTCGTACTCCCGCCTCGCGAAGCATCCCGTCGAACTCGTCCCGGGTATACCCCCGTCGCAGCGACACCACGGCGTCGTGACGGGTCACGCCGCCCATCGCGAGGCCGACCGACGCCGCCCACACGCCGGCCATGGCCAGACGAGAGCGACGCAGGTCCGCGAGTACCACGGCGCGCCGGGCGACGCGGTCGAACGTCGCAATCCAGCGCACCGCGACCGCCCGCGGCAGGTGGTGCAGCACCTGGCTCGCGACGATCACGTCCACCGAGCGCGGCCCGAGGGGCAACGTGCCGCCGTCTGCGAGGGCCACGGCGAGCGGCGCGCCGTTGTGGGCGCCCTGCGCGAGCCGGGCCGCGGTCCGGCTCACCTCGATCCCCACGAGGCGGAGCGTGATCCCGTGGCGCCGGGCCGCGGCGGCCGCCGCGCGGGGGATGTCGCCGAGCCCGGTCCCGACGTCGACCAACGTCCAACACGCATCCCGCATCCCGCATCCCGCATCCC
>WNGA01008852.1_pt1 | contig 17552 bp, 15 predicted proteins | sample 5400061 | NCBI WGS metagenome assembly WNGA01 (sample SAMN13153366, study PRJNA577476) | soil metagenome | isolation source: 100 cm soil or saprolite under grassland replicate 2 | place: USA:California | collected 2016-06-15 | reverse complement strand
CTGAGGCCATTGCGCCAGAAACGCGGCTCATGTGGGACTTGTTCAGAGGTTCCTTAGGTTCGCCGGAATGCTAGAATCACCTGTTTTTCGCTGATCGTTGCGACTCCTTTGGACACCACAGCAGACATCGCGGCCAGTACGTCGGCGCCGCCGGCCACGGCGGCGCGGCCGGCGCGCAGGCGCATCGGCGAGATCCTGATCGAGCGCGGCCGCCTCGATGCCGTCGGCCTCGACCGTGCGCTTCGGATGCAGCAGGAAACCGGCGAGAAGCTGGGCGCGCTGCTGGTCACGCTGGGGATCGTCGCCCAGCGCGACGTCGCCGAGGCGCTCGCCACTGAGCTCGATATCCCGCTGGTCGAGGCGACCGGGTATCCCGAGCTGCCGATCCTGGAGGAGCGCATCTCGGCGCGTTTTCTACGCGAAGCGCGCGCGCTCCCGGTTTCCGAAGGCGAAGACGAGCTCGCGCTCGCGATGGTCGATCCCACCGACAGCTACACCATCAACGCCTTCGAGATGGTGACCGGGCGCAGGGTCAAGCCGCTGGTCGCGATCCCGAGCGAGCTCGACGCCGCGCTCGAGCGGCTCTACGGCGCGGGCAAGTCGGCACTGGGGCAGATCGTCGGCGACGTCGAGCAGCGCGATGATCTCTCCTTCGACGCCGACGTGCAGCAGTTGAAGGACCTCGCCTCCGAAGCGCCGGTGATCCGGCTCGTCTCGCTCATCATTACCAACGCTCTCGAGACGCGCGCCTCCGACATCCACATCGAGCCGTTCGAGAACCGGCTCATCGTGCGGTACCGGATCGATGGGGTTTTGCACGAGATCGAATCGCCGCCGCGGAAGCTCGCGCCCGCCGTGATCTCGCGGGTGAAGATCATGGCGAACCTCGATATCGCCGAGCGCCGGCTGCCGCAGGACGGCCGCATCCGGCTGCGCGCCCAGGGGAAGGAGATCGATCTGCGGATTTCGACCGTGCCCACCATGCACGGCGAGTCGGTCGTGATGCGGATCCTCGACAAGGGCGGTGTGGCGCTCGACTTCAAGCGGCTCGGGTTCGATGACGACACGCTCAAGCGCTTCCTCGACGTGCTGCTCGAGCCGCACGGCATTCTGCTGGTCACGGGTCCGACGGGCAGCGGCAAGACGACGACGCTCTACACCGCGCTCGATCGGCTCAACAAGCCCGACGTCAAGATCCTCACCGTGGAGGATCCGGTCGAGTACCAGATGCCGGGCATCAACCAGATCCAGGTCAAGCCGCAGATCGATCTCACGTTCGCCAATGCGCTTCGTTCGATCGTGCGTCAGGACCCGGACGTGATCATGATCGGCGAGATCCGAGACTTGGAGACGGCGCAGATCGCCGTGCAGTCGGCACTAACCGGCCACCTCGTGCTCTCGACCGTGCACACCAACGACGCGCCCTCCACGGTAAACCGCCTGCTCGACATGGGCGTGGAGGACTATCTCCTCACCTCGACGGTGATCGGCATCCAGGCGCAGCGGCTGGTGCGCACGCTCTGTCCGGAGTGCAACCATCCGTACACGGCGCTGCCCGAGTTGGTCGCCGAGCTGGGTCTCGCCAAGTTCGCCAACGGCGGCGACATCACGCTCTATCACGCCAAAGGTTGCAAGCAGTGCGCCAACACCGGCTATGTCGGCCGGATCAGCATCATCGAGATGATGCCGATGACCGACCCGATGCGCACGCTCGTCATGCGCCACGCGAACGCGAACGAGCTTCGCGCCCAAGCCATCAAGGACGGCATGGTGACGATGTACGAGGACGGCATGCGCAAGGCGCTGCGCGGGGTGACGACGTTCGAGGAAGTTCTTCGCGTCACCCGCGAAGACTGACGGGACGTAACGCTCTGCATCGCCCCGTTGCGGCTAGCTACTGATGCCTCTTTACCGCTACAAGGCGGTCAATACGTCCGGCGACGTCGCCGCGGGGGAGCTGGACGCCGCCAATGAATCCGAGATCGTCGATCGGCTGCGCGATCAGGGCCTGATGCCGATGCAGGTCGTGGCGGCGGCCGGAGAGCGGGTCGCCGCCGCGCAGAAGGCCGCCCGCCACCGCTGGTTCGCCCCGCGTCGAGTGACGCGCGATCATCTGCTCGCCTTCACGCGCGAGCTCGCCACGCTGCTGCGCGCGGGGCTGCCGCTCGACCGCGCGCTGGAAGTCCTGATCAACCTCGCCGACGCACCCCCGGTCGCGCGCCTGCTGCAGGCGGTGCGCGATAGCGTGCGCGGCGGCAAATCGCTCTCGCAGGCGCTCGATATGCACCGCGAGGTGTTCTCGCGCTTCTATGTGAACATCGTGCGCGCCGGCGAGGCCGGCGGCGCGCTCGGTGCAGTGCTGACGCGGCTCTCGGAAACGATGGAGCGCAACAAGGAACTGCGCGAGAGCGTGAAGTCCGCGCTGATCTATCCGATCATCCTGATCTGCGTGGCCGTGACCTCGGTGATGATCCTGCTCGTATTCGTCGTGCCGCAGTTCCAGCAGACCTTCGCGCAAGCCGGCAAGGCGCTGCCTGTTCCCACTCAGGTGGTCATTTTCGTCGGCACGGGTCTGCGCAAATACTGGTGGCTGCTGATCGCCGTCGTCGTTGCGGGAGTGTGGCTCTTCCGCCGCTGGCTCAGCCGTCCGGCGGCGCGGTTCCGCTGGGACCAGCGGTTGCTGCGCTGGCCGCTGATCGGCGACCTCACGGCCAAGGTCGAGGTCGCGCGCTTCGCGCGTACGCTCGCCACGCTGCTCGGCAACGGCGTGACGCTGCTTGCGGGATTGTCGATCGTCAAGGAGACGATGACCAACACCGTGCTTGCGCAGTCGCTCGACGGGGTGACCACGCGGCTGCGCGAAGGCAAGGGCTTTGGTCGTCCGCTGCTCGAGACGGGGCTGTATCCGCGGCTCGCGACCCAGATGATCCTCGTCGGCGAGGAGTCGGGACGGCTGGAGGAGATGCTCAACCGCGTGGCCGACGTTTACGATCGCGAGGTGGCAATGGCGGTCAAGCGTTTTCTGGCGGTGCTCGAGCCGGCATTGATTCTCGGGCTGGCGGTGCTGATAGGCGGCATCGTGTTTTCGATCCTGCTCGGGGTCATGGGCATGAGCGAACTTGTGGTGTGAAGGGCCGTCTAACCGGCCCCGTTCGCTTCGGCGAAACAAGAGGAAATGCATGACCATTAGCGTATCGCCGCCGCAGACACCGCAGGTGGGCATGAATTCGAATCGACGCCAGCCGCTAATCGCAGGGCCGGACTCGTCCAGCCGCTACTCATCGACGCGCGGTATGACTTTGATCGAAATCCTTGTGGTCCTGGTGTTGATCGGCATCGTCATGGGGATTGTCGGTGGCAACTTTCTCGGCCAGGGTGAAAAGGCGAAAGCCAAGGCGGCGAAGATCGAGATCGGGCAGATCAGCCAGACGCTCGACCTGTACAAGCTCGAGGTCGGCCGCTACCCGACCTCGCAGGAAGGCCTGCAGGCGCTGATCGCTCCGCCGGCGGGCGTGTCGAACTGGAACGGCCCGTATTGGAAGAAAGCGACGGTGCCGAAGGACCCCTGGGGCAACGACTACGTCTACGTCTTCCCCGGGCAGCACGGCGCGTACGACATCATGTCCTACGGCGCGGACGGGAAGGAAGGCGGCGACGGCGCCGACAAGGACGTCGCGAGCTGGGATCAATGAAGCGATCCTCTTCCGGCGTCACACTGCTCGAGCTGCTGATCGTGCTCATGCTGATGGCGCTGATTGCCGCGGTAACAATTCCTATCTTCGGCCCCGGCGTTTCGACCACGGAGTTGAGGAGCGCCGCGCGCGAAGTCGCCGCGGGACTTCGCCTCCGCGGGTGCACGCACTGCCTTCGGGGATCGACCTCAAGCTCTTCACCGCGCAGCGTGATCTGGTCAGCGATCAGGTTGGTGCGCTCCGATTCTACGCGGACGGGGGCTCCAACGGCGGGCGCGTGACGCTCTCTGCAGGTGAGCGCAAGTACGACGTCGACGTAGATTGGCTGACCGGCCGCGTCGCGATTCTCGAGTGATGCAAAGCTACTGCGCGGCCAGTCTGCGTCGTTGTGCTCATCTGGCAACTAAGCGCTCGGCGCTCGCCGTACTTCCAGGTACTGTCTCGCGCCTCGCTGCGGGACGCCTCGCATCCTGGCCTGCTCGTAACGCTTTGCACTCACTCGAAGCGTCGCTGCGATCGAGCCCCGCATCGGCTGCGGGATTCTCGCTGCTCGAAGTCCTCGTCGCGTTCATCATCCTGGCGCTCGTGGGCACGGCGCTGTTCGAGCTTTTCGGCGGGGCGCTCAACAACGCCTCCGCCGCCGACGAGTACAGCCGCGCCGCGCTCTTCGCCGAGAGCCGGCTCACCGCGGCCGCGGTGGAGACGCCGTTGCACGAGGGCGGCGATCAGGGTGTCTCGGAGGACGGCAAGTACGCGTGGGCGAGGAAGATCGAGCCCTATGTTGCTCCCGGAACGACGGCGGACGAGGACCGCATGGGGCAACTGGCCGCCGTGCGCCTGTGGCGCATCTCGGTCACCGTGTCCTGGCCGGGGACGTTCGGAAACCAGCGCAGCGTTTCCCTGGCCAGTGTACGCCTCGCGCCCAAGCAGCCTTAACCGGAAGGAGAACGGATGACGCGCCCCGTTCTGCCCAATCGCGAGCACGGCTTCACCCTGATCGAGCTATCCATCGCTCTGGTGCTCCTCGCGCTGATGGCTTCGGTGCTCTACGGCTCGCTCTCCCTCGTGGGGATGAGCTGGGATCGCGGCGAGGCGAAGGCCCAGCAGACGAGCGAGATGCGCCTGACCGAGGACTTCCTGCGGCGCACGCTGACCTCACAGCATCCGCTGCGCTTTCAGAAGGTCCTCGAGAAGCCGCTGTATTTCCTCGGCACCGGCGATTCGCTCTCGTACGCCGCGGCACTGCCGGGTCGCGCCGGCGCCGGCATGTACTACTTCAAGATTGGGGTCACCCCCAACGGCGACAGCTCGCGGCTCACGCTCTCGCGCGTCATCCCGGATTACGCAGCGACCAGCCTGCCGGACTTCGGCAACGACTTCTCGATCCTCGCCGACCGGATCGCCGAGGTTCATTTCGCCTATTTCGGACGCGATCCGGACGCCGCCGACACCGTCACTCCGACCTGGCGCGACCGCTGGGACGACCCGCAGCGTCTGCCGGACTTGATCCGCATGGACGTCAAGCCCACGAACAGCGCCGCGTGGCCGACACTGGTCGTGGAGCCGCGCCTCGCGCTACAAGTTGGCTGTCCGAACTGGAATCCTGTGGTGCGGCGCTGCACGTAACGAGATTCTCGCAATCGAGATGCGGTGCGCATGAATGAGAGCGTCATCCCGGCGCAGGCCGGGGTCCAAGTTGCAACCGGGATGCGAGGCAGCGACGACAATTGGGCCGCGGCCTCCGCCGGCGCGACAACTGACAAGCTCTGGTTCGTTCCGGAGTTGATCACTCTGCCGCTCGCCGCGCGGCGCTGCCTCGTGCGTAACCCGCTCAATGGCGCGGCGCTCGAGCTCTCTTCGGGCGAGCACGCGGTGCTCAGCAAGTGTGAGGGCTGTCGCACGCTCGCTGAGCACGAAGAGCGAATCGCTACACGGCTTCGCGCGCCCGAGGAGCATATGCCCGCGATCCGCGAGTTGCTCGAGCGTTGCGCACGACAGGGCCTTTTCGTGTCGCTGCCGGACCTCGTTGCCCGCTTCGCCCCGGCTCCTGCAACACCGCTACCGCCCTTCGCCGGTATCGTGGTGCGCACCGCCGATCGATCGCAGCAGCTTCGACGACTCCTCGCGAGCGGCGCCGCACTGCAGTCGAAAACTGGAGTCGCTTATTCTTGGCATGTCGTCGACGATTCGCGTCACGAGGCCAACCGGCGCGCGAATCGGGAAGCGATGGCCGAGCATCGTGCGCTGGAGCCGACGCACCACGATCTGTCCGCACGCTCGCTCGAAGCGGAGCTGTGCGCGGCGTTTCCCGATGTTGCCGAAGAAGTTCGTTGGCTGCTGGGGGCGGCGAATGGGGATGAAGTGACCTACGGCCGACCCCAAAACTACTTCCTGTTGCGTTTCGCCGGCCGTCGCTTGCTCATGATTGACGACGACGTCGTACTCGATCCACGCCGACCGCCTTTGGCGAAGGCCGGAGTGGAGCTCACGATCCAGCCCGAAGCGGGATTCTGGTACGAGAGCCTGGCTGCGGCGCAGGAGGCCTGTCCTGCGCTCGATCTCGACCCGCTCGCGGCGCACCTCAAGTGGCTCGGGTTGCCGTTGAGCGAAGCGTGGGCTCAGGCGCAGCGCGAACCGGGCGGTCTGGCCGTGGGAGAGTTGCCTGGTGACGTCGGCGAGTGCTTTGCCGCCGACGCGCGCGTGATGTTCACGCGCAGTCAGTTGCTCGGCGATCCAGCGTGGGCGACGATGACTACGCAGCAACTGTTGCTCGATATCGAGACACGAAGATGGCTCGCGGCGCATCCGGACGCTGGGCGCTACGGCCTGGAGAGCCAGATCTACTGGCGCGGCCCCGCAGCGTTGCGCTTGACGCCGAATCGCATGCAGAGCGTCCACATACTCGTCGGCTTCGACAATTCATCGCTGCTGCCGCCGACCATCCGTGCCGGCCCGGGCGAAGACGTATTGCTGAGCGAGGCGGCGCGATGTATTCATCCCGGGAGCTGGGCCGTCAAGCTGCCGTTCGCGGTGCTGCACCTGCGCGAGGCGCCGCGGCGGCAACCACTGCCCGCGGATACGGTCGTGCTGGGCCCCGAAAGGCTTCTCGTGGCCCATGTGCGCGCCAGCATGCCGGCGATCGTCGCCGAGCGCCCTGGAGAGCGCATGTCGATGTTGGGTGCGTTGTGTCTCGACCTCGCCACGGCCAGCGACGCCGAACTGACCGATCTACAGATCCAGCATGCCGCAGAGTATGCGGCCCGCGTCCGCTTCGGCATCGAGGAGCAGTTGGGCGATCCATCGCTCCCGGCCGCCTGGAAAGATAAGCTGAAGCAGTGGCTCGCCTCGCCGAACTACCAGCTTGATCCGGCGTCGTTGCGCGCGCGCATTGCACCGAACGCGGCGGTGCGAGCGCTCGCGCAGGGCTACGGCCGCGCGCTCATTGCCTGGCCGCGATTGTGGTCGTTCTGCCGCGAGCGCTTCCAATGATTTGGTGGCTCGCTTCGGAACTGCGCATGCTCCCGCTTGCGCCCAGACTCTGTTTCGTGCGCAATCCGCTCAACGGCGCTTGGTCTCAGCTCTCCTCGGGCGAACATGCGGTATTGTCGGCGTGCGAAGGCTGCCGCACGATCGGGGAGCACGAAGCGCGAGCAGCCGCGCGACTGGGCGCGCCGGAGGCGCACAGACCCGCGATCCGCGAGCTGCTCGAGCGCTGTGCACGCGAGGGATTGCTGCTCTCCGTACCTCAGCTCGTGTCGCGATTTGGAACGCCATCCGCGGCCGAGCCCGCCGCGTTCGGCGGCGTTGTCGTGCGAACTGCCGACCGGCCCCAACTGCTGGCGCGGCTCCTCGCAAGCGCGGAGACTCTCGAAGCGCGCGCTGGGGAGAAGCGACGCTGGCTCGTGATCGACGACTCGCACAATCCCGCTAGCGAGCAAGCCAACCGCGCAGCGATCGCAAATGCACGCTCGCTCGAGATCACGCATTACGATCGCGCCGCCGCCGACGCACTGCAGAACGCATTGCTCGCCGAGTTTCCACGCGCGGCGCGGGAGATCGCGTGGCTGCTCGCACCGGGGGCTCCCGGCGAGGCGACCTACGGCCGCCCGCTCAATCACGCACTGCTGCAGCTCGCCGGTCGCGCGTTCGTCAGCGTCGACGATGACGTGCTGCTCGAGTCGCGCCGCTCGCCGCTGTCCGATGCGGGGTTCACGGTTTCGGACGCGGCGGACGAGCTCACCTGGTACGAGAGCGAAGCGTCTTTGCTGCAGCACTGTCCGCCGGCAGACGTCGATCCGATTGCGCAACACGCGCGATGGCTCGGCTTGCCCATGGCCGATGCGTGGATGCGGGCGGAAGCACAGAGCGGCGCGCTGGCTGCGATGGACATCACCGCAGCACAGGGGAGTCGATTCGCACCGGACGCCCGCATCATCTTTACGCATAGCCACGCCTGCGGCGATCCGGGCTCGACAATGCTGCCGCTGCACCTGCTCTCGCTGCCGGCACGGTCGCGACAGTGGCTCGCTGCGAACCCGCAGGCCGTCGCCTATGCATTCGCTCGGCGCATCAACTGGCGCGGGCAATCGCGTTTACGGCTCGCGCCGACGCGGCTGCTGACGTTGACGACCATCGCGGGCCTCGACAACTCGCGCCTGCTGCCGCCGACTGCGCGCAGTCATCGCAGCGAGGACCTGCTGCTCGGCTCGGTGGCGCAATGGATGCATCCCACCGCATGGCAGGTCGACTTGCCGTTTGGCTTATTGCATCGGCGCGAGCCGGCCAAGCACTGGCTCCGCGCCGTCGATCCGGTCGGGCCCGAACCATTGCCTTTCATCCTAGCGTACCTCGAGCGACACGAGGCCGTCATCGTCGCCATGCGGCCCGAGCAGCGCCTCGCCGCGGCGGGAGCGTTGCTCGTGGACCTCGCGGCGGCGAGCGATGCGCATCTTGCGGAGATGCTCCTGGAGCACGCGGCGGAAGCGTCGAGTCGCGTGTTGTTCTCGCTGCAGGAGCAACTCGACGACGCCGCGCTGCCCGCCGCTTGGAAGCAGTCTCTTGGGCCATGGCTCAACTCGCCGGCGCTCGCCCTCGACGAAACCGCGCTGCGCGCCCGCTCGCCGACCGTCGCGGCGATACGCTCGCTGGTCGACGGATACGGCAAAGCGCTGCTCGTTTGGCCGCAGCTCTGGGAGTTCTGCCGGGAGCGCAACGCATGAGACGTGGCGTTGCACCGATCGTTGCCCTTGGGCCCCGGCCCCCGATCGGGTCGGGGGCAGGCTCCGCGCCGGGGCGACAAGTCCTCCCGTGCGCGCAGCGCGGTGTCGCCCTGATCCTCGTGCTGTGGCTCACGGTGCTGCTCACCGTGATCGCGGCCGGGTTTGCCTACAGCATGCGCACCGAAGCGCTCGCCGCGCGCAACGCGGTGGCTTTGGCCCAGGTGCGCGCGCGCGCTGATGGGGCGATCTCGCGCATGGCCTTCGAGCTGATGCGACCGCGCACGGTGGCCGAAACCTGGGCGTCCGACGGTGCCGTGCATTACTGGGAGGAAGGCGGCGCCACCATCGCGGCCAACGCCATGGACGAGTCTGGTAAAATCGACCTCAACGCGGCGTCGGATGCGTTGCTCAAGAACTTGTTTCAGACGGCGGCGGGAGTCGATGCCGACACCGCGGCACGTCTGGTCGATGCGATCGGCGACTGGAAGGATGCCGACGAGGTGAGGCGCCCGCAGGGCGCGGAGGCGCCCGAGTATCAGGCGGCAGGGCTGTCGTACAAGCCGGCGAACGCGCCGTTCGAGACGGTGGCGGAGTTTCAGCGCGTGCTCGGCATGACCCCCGCGCTATATGCGGCGGTTGCGGACAGCCTGACCGTATTCAGCCGGCAGCCTGGTGTGAATCCTGCGTACGCATCGCGCACGATTCTGCTGGCGCTGCCGAATGCGACTCCGGAAGTTGTCGACGCATATATCGTGCAGCGGAACGACGCCCTCGCGCAGCGGCTGCCGTTGCCGGCCTTTCCGATTGTGACCGGTGCGGCGCCGATCAACGTGTGGCGGATCCGCGCTGAAGCGACAAGCGCCGACGGCGTGACCTTCATCCGGGAAGCGGTGATAAGACCGGGCGGCGATGTGCTGCATCCGGTGACGGTATTGTTGTGGCAGGAAGGTGACCGCCGGGTATTTTCCCCGCCGCCGGGCACCCAGTGATCGGAACGATTGCGAACCATCTTGCGCGGACGCTGTCCTGAGCGAGGCGACGTTTTTTCGAAGAACGCATGAAAATGGGACCGGACAACTGGCGGCAGGGCCTTCGCGATGCGGCAAACCGCGTCGGCCTGCCTCGCTTCTGGCGCTGGTGGATGGGCGAGCTTGCCCCGCTCCTGCCGAGCGCCTCGCGCATCGCGTTCCAGCGCCGCTTCGTGCGACCGGTGATCGAATTTGCCGATGGCGAGGCGGTGTTCTGGCGACCCGAGTTCGGCGTTGGCCCGACACGGCTCGTGATCGCGGAGAAAGTGTCGCTGACCGGCGACGCTGCTGCGGTCCTCGCGGCCGGTCGCGCGGCCGTAGCGCGGCTCGCAGCAGATGCCTCAGGCGGTATCGCGGCGCCGAAAGTGGTCATCGCGCTTAGCTCCCGGCAGGTGTTGCGCAAGGAGCTCACGTTGCCTGCCGCGGTCGAGGAGAATCTCGCGCAGACGCTCGCTTACGATCTCGACCGCCACACCCCGTTCCGGCCCGAGCAGCTCTACTTCGATGCCGTCGTCGTCAGCCGGGACGCAGCGAAGAAAACACTCCGTGTCGACTGGGCCGCCGCATTGCGGAGCATCGTCGACGACGCGCGCAAGCAGGTCGAAGCATGGGGCGCGGTACCGCGCGCAGTCGTGCCGGGACCGCCGGCCACGGCCGCGAAGCTCAACCTCATCCCCGACGTTGCGCGACCGCGGCCTCTGGAATGGCGTCGCTGGCAGGTGTGGGCGCCGGCGGCCATCGTTGCGACCATCGCGCTCGCCGCAGCGATCGTGCCGCTCGCGCAGAAGCGCCATTACGCGATCGCGTTGAACGCGCTCAGTGCGGAGGCAGGACAACAAGCGCAGGCGGCCGATGCAGTGCGGCAGCAGCTCGAAGTGATGCAGAACGACTACAACTACGTCCTCGCGAAGAAGTACGCGTACCCGAGCCTTGTGCAAGTGCTCGACGAGGTTACGCGCACGCTGCCTGACGACACCTGGCTCACTCAGTTCGAGTTGAAGACGGGCGGCCGCGGCAAGGAGTTGCAGCGCGATCTCTATCTTCGTGGCGAATCCGGGAATGCCGGCAAGCTGATCGCGCTGCTCGAGGACACGAAGCTGGTCGAGCAGGCCGCGCCGCGTTCTCCGACCACCAAGATCCAGGGCGCGAGCGGCGAGATCTTCGATGTCGGCGCCCGCTTGCGCACGCTGACGCTGCCCGCGCCGGAAACGCTGACGCTTGGCGCGGTGCGAGTCGCGTCGCCGCCGGTGGTGGCTGCACCGTCTGCCGCAGCACCTGCCCCCGCGCCTGCTCCGGCGGCGCCCGCTCCAGCGGCGCCGGCCGTTGCCGCCGCGCCCGCAGCGGCGCCGCAACCGGTCGCACGTGCTCCAGTTCCGTTGGTGCCGATGCGTGCTGCGCCGCCCGAAACGATTTCGCCCACGACGGCGGCCGGATTCGGTCCGTTCCCCGAGGGCTACGTGCCGCCACCCTCCGCGATGCCGCCCGATACGACTGCGCAGCGAGCCGCGACGCCGCGGCGGGCGCGTCCAGCGCCGCTCACTGCGCCGGTCGGCGCACCGGTGGCGCCGCCCGCGGCTGCTCCCGCAGCCGTTGGCGCGCCGACGACGCCACCTCCGGCCGCCGATGCGCCGCCCTCTCCCGGCGCATCGGAACCCGACGAAGACAACTGATGGTCACCCTCGCGCTCCCGCTTCCGCCCAGGCAAAGCCGCGTACTGGCTCTGGCGCTGCTCGCGCTTGCCGTGCTCCTGGGCATCGCGCTGTTGCTCACACCGTTCCTCCTGCTCCACCGGCACTACGATGCGGCGATCGACGCCCTGCAGGACCGAATCGAGGTCTACCGCCGCGTCGCGGCGCAGACTCCGGAGCTGAAAAAGGCGCTCGAGGCGCTGCGCGCGAAGGATGGGCGCCGCTTTTTCCTGCGCAACAGGGCGCCGAATCTCGCTGGCGCCGAGCTGCAGGATCTCGTTCGCGCGGCGATCGAGAACAATGGCGGCCGCATCACGACCATCCAGACGGCGCAACCGCGCGAGGACGGCCGGTTCCGGCAGGTCGGCATCAACGTACAGCTCTTCGCGAGCACGCCGAACCTGCAGAAGATCCTCTACGCGCTCGAAACGCAGACGCCGTATACGCTGATCGAGAACATCACCGTGCGGCCGTTGAACGCGTTTCGCGGCTTCAAGCCGCCGCCAGGCAACGAGCCTGAGCTCTCGGTCCTGCTCGACGTCTCCGGCTTCGCGTTCGCCGAAGGCTCCAAGAACGGAGAACCGAAGAAATGAGCACATTGCCGCTCACCATCAACGGGAGTCGCGCGCGCGGGTGGGCGCTGTGGGTTGTTCCAGCGGTGGCGTTGGCCGCGCTCGTCGGCTGGGAGATCGACTGGGGCCGTCAGCTCGTGCGCATGCCGTCCGCCCCGCCCCCGGTCGAGCCGAAGCCGGTGACGGCGGCGGCGCTGCCCGAATACCGGATCGAGGGAGGGCTTCCCGCGCACGCCGAGATGGTTGCGCGAACGCTGTTCAACGCGACGCGGCGTCCCGCGCCGGTGCTCGCCGTCGATGGCGGGCCGCACCGGCTCAACCCGGGCCGGTTCCAGCTCATGGGGACCACGGTGACCGCTGAGCGCAACGTCGCATTCTTGAAGGAGGTTGCGGGAGGCAAGTCGCGCGTCGTGCGGCAGGGCGACGAGATCGACGGTGTGTACGTCGCTTCCGTGCAGCCCGATCGCGTGAAATTGACGCTCGGCGATGAGTCCGAGGAGCTGATCCTCAAGGTCGCGCAAGGCCCGAAGACCACGCTGGCGGCCGCGCCCCCGCCACCGGGAGCGCCTGCGCCTGCAGTCGCGGCGCCTGCCGCCGCCGCGGCCCGCGCTACCCAAGCCCGAGCACAGGCTGCGGCGGCGCCGAACGCCGCCGAAGTACGGCCGCAGGATGCCCGGGAGGCCCGGCGTGCCGCGCGTGCCGCCGCGATGTCGGGGCAGGGCAGCGATACGTCCGCGCAGGGCGGACGTAAGCGGAACCGGTAACGGCGCATCCGTGCAGCGGCTGAGGTTCCCAAGCCGTCGCCTGCCTGCGGCGGCAACGACAATAACAAGGGGCAATGATGGATGAACGCTACGCAAAGCTGACGCATGCCCCGCTGCTGTTGCCGCGGGCTCGATCGCTTCCGCTAGTGCTCTCGCTGCTGCTGGTCGCCTGCGCGACAACCCCGAGCGGCAGGGAAGCAGGCTCGGCTGCGCAGCCTCCCTCCGCCAAGACCACTGCGGGGGACATAGGCACCGCGCTAAGCGCCGCGCCGGAGCAGCCTGCAGAGCGATCGAAGCTCTACAGGGGCACCGGCGTCCTCATCCAGGGACAGGAAGAGGGCGGCGCAGTGAAACTCCAGCCCAAGCCGCCTGCGCCACCGGGACCCGCGGTGACGCTCAACTTCGAGGGCGCCGACATCCGCGAAGTCGCTCGAAACATCCTGGGCGACATCCTGAACGAGTCCTACGCGATCGATCCGGCAGTCGGCGGCACCGTGACGATCCGCACCACGTCGGGCATCCCGCGCGAAGCGCTTCCCGCCACCATGGAGATGCTGCTGCGGATGAACGGCGCGACGATGACCAAGCAGGGTGGCATCTGGAAGATTCTGCCCGCCGCGGCCGCCGTGCGCGGTAACGTCACGCCGCAACTCGGCGCCTCGAGCCGCGCGCTCCAGCCCGGTTTCTCGGTGGTGATCGTGCCGCTGCACTACGTGGGCGTGCGCCAGATGGCGACGCTGCTCGAGCCTTTCGTCAAGGATCAGACGACGGTACGCGTGGATGACCTGCGCAACCTCCTGATCCTTTCGGGCACCGAGTTGGAGCTCAAGCACCTTCTTGCCACCGTCGAGATGTTCGACATCAACTGGATGGCCGGCATGTCGGCGGGGCTTTTCACGCTGCAAAGTGCAGATGTCAAGTCGGTGACCGCGGAGCTGGACAAGGCGCTCGGCACGCCCGACAAGAGCCCGCTCGCGGGCATCCTGCGCATCATCCCGATCGAGCGCATGAACGCGCTGCTGATCATCACGCCACAGCCAGAATATCTCGAGGAGGCGAAGAAGTGGATCGAGCGCCTCGACAAGGCCGGCACCGACAGCGCCGGAGTGCGCTTCTACGTTTATCAAGTCCAATACAGCCGGGCCGAGCGCATCGGGCCGCTGTTGCAGCAGGCATTCACCGGACGCGTGACGCAGCAACCCACGCCCAGCGCGCCGACACTCGCGCCCGGCACGCCGGCGGGCACGATCGTCTCGGCACCGTCGTACCAGGCGGCGCCGACCTCTGCAGTCCCCGTCGTGCCGCCGACGCCCACGCAGACCGCAACTCAGGCGGCGAGCGCAGCCGCCGCGGCTGCGGCGGCGACTCGCGCCGTGGCGGCTGGCGAGGGCGGCATCGGTGTCATTCGCAATGTGCAGGTCGTCGCCGACAAGGACAACAACACCGTCCTGATCGTGGCCACGCCGACGGAATACGCGGTGATCGAAGCGGCGCTCAAGAAGCTCGACGTTCCGCAACGGCAGGTGGCGATCGAGGTGACCATCGCCTCGGTAGTCCTGGGCGACAGCATCCAGTTCGGGGTGGAATGGCTGTTCAAGGGCGCCGCGCCGTCAGGCAGGGGGGCCGGTGGCCTGTTCAACAATACGACGGCCTTCAACCCCGGGGCCCCGGCAACCACGACCAGCACGACCGCTACGAACAATCCGGCGTTGAGCCTTGCGCAGGGCTTCGTCTACCTCATCAACAATGCCAATTTTCCCGGCGGCATCCAAGCCGTGTTGCACGTGCTCGACACCTACGGCAGCACCAAGGTGATCTCGAACCCGCATCTCGCTGCGCTCGACAATCAGAAGGCGACGATCAAGGTCGGTGATCGCATCCCGATCTGCCAGCAGGCGTTCGTTGGCGCGACCGTGGGGACCACCAATGCGGTCACGACCACGTCGCAGTACATCGATACCGGCGTGCTGTTGCAGGTCACGCCGCACATCAACGCGGGCGGGCTGGTGACGCTCGACGTGCAGGCCGAAGTGAGCACTCCGGGGGCGATCAGTGCCAGTTGCGACCAGCCGCCGACGATCGCCACGCGCTCGGTGCAGACGCTGGTTGCCGTTCCTACCGGCCAGACGATGGTCATGGGAGGGCTCATCTCCGAAGATAAGGAAAACAGCTCGAAGGGGCTCCCACTGATCTCCCGCGTCCCGATTCTCGGCGGGCTCTTCGGCAATCAAAACTTGACCAGCAACCGGACCGAGCTGGTGCTGTTCATCACGCCGCGCGTGGTCGACAACGAGGCCGACATCGGTCGCGTCATCGACGATATGCGGCGCAAGATGGAGCGGCTCGACGAGGTGTTTCCGAAGCCCAAAACCGTCACGGACGACGCCTCCGCGGCGCCGCCAACCGTCGTCAAATGACGACGCAATCTATGTTGCAGGAATGCAACAGACCTGAATGAGAGGGAAAAATGCCGTTTTTGCAATTGACGCATTGGGATGCCTTGGATAGGCTGCAAAACGAAAGTCGGAAGATTGGGGTGAAGATTCGGGCGTTGACCGGGGCCTTGGGTCGGTTGAGCTGGGCGGCACTGGGAGTGGGACTCGCAGCTTGTGCCAGCATCAGCGTGAATTCGCCGCCCGAAGCAAAACAGAAGGTTGTTGCCGAGCGCGCGCAGGCACGCTGGGAGTTGCTGATCAAAGGCGATGTGGAAGGTGCCTACCAGTACCTGAGCGCGGGCTCGAAGGCGGCGACGCCGCTGGGCTTGTACAAGGGCAGGATAAAACCGGGTATGTGGCGTGGCGCGAAAGTGGACAAGGTGGACTGCGAAGCGGAGATCTGCAAAGTCCAGATGCTGATAACCTACGATTTTCGGGCCGCGAGGGGCGGCGTAATGAAGGGGATCGAGACGCCGGTGCCGGAGACCTGGATCATCGAAAACGGGACAGTCGGGTACGTTTATCGCTAGCCAAAGTGGCTGGGCGGACGTTGCAAATATCAGACAAAAACTCCCGGGGGGCCGGATGCGGGAAAGGATTCGTTGTAAAATCAGATAGGGTGTAATAGACTCGCGACTGCTGTCGGTCTTAAAGTGATCACTTTAAACCTGAAACAATGAAACAGAGGAGTCATCAAAAACCATGAACTCGTTCCAAAGAAAATCACTGTACGCGGCACTGGCAGGTGCGGGCGCATTGGGCATGACGGCGACGGCGAACGCCGTAAGCGTCAACCCCAACGGACTTGGCCAGGTCCTGATCTATCCGTACTACACGGTTAACGCCGATGCGGCCGGCAACGCGTATAACTCCCTGTTGTCGGTGGTGAACACCAGCAGCTCGGCGAAAGCGGTCAAGGTCCGCTTCCTCGAAGGCAGGAACAGCCGCGAAGTGCTCGACTTCAACTTGTTCCTCTCCGCGTTCGACGTGTGGACGGCGGCGATCGCACCGAGCACATCCGGCGGCGGCGCCAGGGTAATCACGGCTGACAACTCGTGCACGATCCCCGCGAACTCGGCCCTCAAGGCGGGCGTGGACTTCGTCAACTTTGCCTACGTCGGCGACGGCGGCGGCGACGGTCTCGACCGGACGAAGGAAGGCTACGTCGAAATCATCGAGATGGCAGCGTACACCAGCTTCAGCTGCACCTCGATCGTGGTGACGCACGCGAACGGAACGAACAACATTCCTCTGTGCCAGAGCGCCAAGCACCCGCTCAGCGACAACTCGGCGAAGAACGATGCGATCAGTGCCGGCGGCGGCCTTTTCGGTGGCATAACGCTCATCAACGTCGGCTCGGGCACGGCGTACACGGAAGACGCCGTCGCGCTGAACCGGTTCAACATGATCGCCGGCAGTGCCCTCTACTTCAATGCCGGCAGCGTGTCCCCGACCCTCGAATTTTCCGGTCCGAAGGAAAGCGTCGTGTACGAGGGCTTCGACAACGATACCGCTTCCGGTGGAACCGTATTCAACAGCGACGGGACCATTCGCAGGCAGAAGAACTTCAGCTTTGCCTCCGACGACAGCGTCTATTGGGCGAGCTGGGAGGGGCCGGAGTGCCTGAACGCTGCCACGGGCGCTGCGATCACCTGCCTCCCCGCCGACGCGGTGAGCGCAGTGCTGATGCACAACCAGGTGATCAACGAGTACGTCTTGGACGCGGCCACCAAGTCCGGGACCGACTGGGTCATCACCTTCCCGACCAAGCGCTTCTACGTGGGCAATGGGACGGGCAGCGCGATCAAGCTCTTCCAGAAAAACTTCAACAAGACCGCGTTCTCGTGCGACGACGTCCTCATCAACATCTTCGACCGCGAGGAGAGAACGGTCACCACACCGCAGTCCTTCTCGCCGCCGACACCGGGTGCCGCGCCTACGGCCCTGTGCTACGAGGCGAACGTCCTCACGTTCAACAACACGAACGTGCTCGGTTCGAAGAACGTGCAAAGCCTCTCTACGAGCTTCACGAACGGTTGGCTGGATATCCATTTGTCGTCGGGGACGAACTTGGTGAACTACCACAAGCTCGTCAACACGCATACGGTTCACGTCTTCGACGTCACGTCGGGCGCCGGAAGCGGCACGTTTACC
>WNGA01015277.1_pt1 | contig 17559 bp, 17 predicted proteins | sample 5400061 | NCBI WGS metagenome assembly WNGA01 (sample SAMN13153366, study PRJNA577476) | soil metagenome | isolation source: 100 cm soil or saprolite under grassland replicate 2 | place: USA:California | collected 2016-06-15 | reverse complement strand
AGCGGCATCATGTTCTCCCAGCAGATCAGGCCGCCGACGCGGCCGACCTCGGTCTCGACCGCGCCCAGGCCGGTGCCGTCGCCGAGGCCCCAGACCAGCCGCTCGTGGTTCGTCGGCATCAGCTTGCGGTGGTGGAGGACCAGCCGGCCGTCCCGGCCGTAGACGAGCAGGGCGTTGTAGATGGTCCCCCGCGAGAGCTCGTTGGCGCCGACCGCGAGCCACAGGCCCTGCTGCCGCGCGATCTCGCCGATCCGGTCGGAGTCGGGCCCCGGCACCTCGAGCGACTCGCGCGCGAGCCGGGCGTGGACAGGCCTCGCATTGCCGCCGCCGGCGAGGAAGCGCGCCCAGCGGCTGCTCGGGTACCCAGGGATGAACGCCTCGGGGAAGAGCACGAGCCGCGCTCCTTCGCCCGCCGCCTCGGCGGCCACCTCGGCGAGCCGTCCGATCGTCGCGTCGCGGTCGAAGAGGACCGGCTCCACCTGTGCGCAGGCGACCGTGAGCCGCTCGCGCACTATCGAGCGAACTCTCGGCGCAGGACCGAGGCGACGGCGGTCAACGCGATCCGCGTCTCCTCGGCCGACGGCTCGCGCGTGGTCAGTCGCTGGAGCGCGAGCCCGGGGAAGAGGAACACCCGCGCGACCCGGGTGCGCGAGGCCTGGACGAGCTGCCACAGCTCCATCGTCAGACCCAGCGAGACGAGCGTGACGGCGAACGGCGTGTAGACGGTGGCCGAGAGCGGCCAGAGACGGTCCGCTCCGAGCGAGACGGGGATCACCAGGGCGGCGAAGTTGGTGCCGCAACGAGGGGAGAAGCGGGTGGGGCGCACGGTTCCGGCCCAGGTCTCGATCAGACGGCCCTCCTCGGCGGCGGCGATCGCCCGGTGCTCTGCGCCGTGCAGGAAGAGCGTCCGCCCGCGGAGGAGCCAGCCGAGCAGGACGACGGCGGTAGCGATCCCGAGCGGCATCGACGCGGCGTCCGGCAGGAAGAAGAGCGAGGGCGGCGCGAGCAGCACCGTCACCAGCAGGAGCCGTTCCCTCGTCCGGGCGACTCCCCGGCCGCCGAACAGCGGCGCCAGCGCGAGGCCCAGGCGAGCGAGACCGCGCAGCAGTGGAACGTGCCGCAGGCGCTCGGATGGCCGCGGCATCGAGCCCTCGCGCACGGCTCCGTCACGCGTAGCGAAGGCCCAGAAGCGCTCGCTCACGATCACGACGCCATCGGCGCGCGCCATTCCGCCGAGGCGCGGCAGCGCGCCGGCCTCGTCGGCCTGCCTCAGAACGTTCCTGACCCCCGAGCGATCCACCCGAACAGGATCGCGCGCGGAGGGCCGCCCGGCAAGTGCCGGGCGGCCTAGGGCACGTGAAGGCCGGTCCTACCAGCGCCCGCGAGAGAAGAAGCGGAGCAGCACCAGCAGGAGGGGTTGCCGCCGCCGGCTACGGCCGGGCTCAAAGAACGCTTAACCGAGGCGCAACGCGGGCTTAACGCGACACAACCGCCGATCAACACCACGTCGCTATAAGAAGGCCCGTGGCTGGACGCTTGCGCCTGATTCTCGCCGCCGGGCTCGTGGTCGCCGCCGGTCTCGGCGCCGGCCTCGCGCTCGGCGGCGCGGCGCTCCTTGGTGGGCTCGGCTCGACGACCACGGTCCAGGAGCTCCGGCCGGACGTTCGCCCGATCCCCACCCTGGCGGGGTCGTCGTCGAAGGGCCCGACGATCAACCAGATCTACCGGGCGACCGCCCCGGGGGTCGTGCAGGTGACGGCGACGGAGATCGTCAACTCGCCGGCGGTCGATCCGTTCTTCGGCTCTCCCTTCCCCCAGACGCAGCGGCAGCGGGCCCTCGGGTCTGGCTTCGTAATCGACAAGGCCGGTCACGTCGTCACGAACTACCACGTGATCGAGGGGGCCCGCTCGGTCGAGGTCAGCTTCTCGAACAACGAGAGCATGAAGGCGAAGATCGTCGGGTCCGACCCGTCGACCGACGTCGCCGTGCTGAAGGTTGACGCGCACTCGCGGGCGCTGACGCCACTGCGGCTCGGAAACTCCGACGCCGTCCGCGTCGGCGATCCGGTGGTCGCGATCGGCAACCCGTTCGGCCTCGAGCGGACCGTCACCACGGGGATCGTCAGCGCCCTCCAGCGCGTGATCACGGCGCCGAACAACTTCTCGATCGACCACGTGATCCAGACCGACGCCGCGTTGAACAAGGGCAACTCGGGCGGTCCGCTGCTCGACGCCCGCGGCGACGTGATCGGCGTCAACTCCCAGATCCAGACCGGCGACCCGAGCGCTCAAGGGAACGTCGGCATCGGCTTCGCGGTGCCGATCGACACGGTCAAGACGGTGACGGCGGAGCTGATCAAGACGGGGCATGCCGAGCACGCGTTCCTCGGGATCGAGGCACAGCCGGTGAGCGGCACCGTCGCGAGGCTCTTCCGCCTGCGCGCCTCCGAGGGCCTCCTCGTGGCAAAGGTGCTGCCAGGCAGCGCGGCGGCGAAGGCGGGCCTGCGCGCGGGCAAGCACACGGCGACCGTCGCCGGCGTCACGTACCCGCTCGACGGCGACCTGATCGTGAGCGCGGACGGCGTGCCGGTCGCCTCGCTCGATCAGCTCCGCAACGTGATCGCCGCCAAGAAGCCGGGCCAGAAGGTGAAGCTCGAGATCTGGCGCGGCGACTCGCACATGACCCTGGACGTCAAGTTGGGACGGCAGCCATCCTCTCCCCGGGGCTGACCGTCCAAATTGGCCCCGACCCCCTGGGGCCCGGTTCCCGGCGGCCGTACGCCAGCACGGCCGGGCGGGAGCGATAGAGGGAGGCCCGCCGCCTGCCCGGGCCTCCCTCTTACCTTCGTCGCTAGTTCATCTCGCTCATCGCCGTTACGGCGGGATGCGCCGCGCGCTCGGCGGCGGCCTTGACGCCCTCCCCGAAGGTGGGGAAGACGTGGTGCATGCCGGCCACGTCCTCGACGGTAGCGCCGAGCTTGAGCGCGAGCGAGAAGCCCTGCACGACGTCGCCCGCGTTGCGGGAGACGACGTGCAGACCGAGCACCCGGCGGCTCGAGCGGTCGAAGACGATCTTGTAGAGGCCGTGCTTCGCGCCGATGTACGAGAAGCGCCGCACGAAGTGATTGCGCACGACCTCGACGTCGTAGCCCTGGTCCTCGGCCTGCGGCTCGGTCAGCCCGACAGCGCCCAGCTCTGGGTCGGTGAAGATCGAGGTGGGCAGGACGGCGTAATCGGCCGCCGGAACGGAGCCGTTCGAGCTGAACATGTCGTCGACGGCGAGCCGCGCCTGGTACTGCGCGACCGGCGTAAATTGGGCGACCGCGTTTACGTCGCCTGCGGCCCAGATGCCCGCGACCGACGTCCGCAGGTGGGCGTCGACGACGATCCCCGCCTTCGTCGTCTCGATGCCGACCCCGTCGAGGTTGAGACCGTCGATGTTCGGCACACGACCGGAAGCGAGCATGATCTGCGCGACGCGTACCTCGTACTCCGGCGACCCGTCGCGAGGCGCGATCGTGGCGACGATCTCGTTGCCGTCGCGGCGCGCCTTCTTGACGAAGACGGAGGTGGCGATCCCGATCCCTTCCTCCTCGAGCGCGGCGGTCAGCATGGCCGAAGCCTCCGGATCAGAGCTCGGCGAGATTCGCTCGAGCGCGTCTACGATGGTCACATTCGCGCCGAAGCGGGCGAAGATCTGCCCGAACTCGAGCCCGACCGCGCCCGCGCCGATCACGAGCAATGACTCCGGCAGCTCCATCAGCTCGAGCGCCGAGACGTGATCGACCCAGCCGACGTCGTCGACGCCGTCGATCGGTGGCACGGCGGTGCGGGAGCCGGTTGCGATCAGGATCCGGTCGGCCTCGAGCTCGTACTCCCTCACGCGAACGGTGCGGGCGTCTACGAGGGTGGCCGGACCCGTAAACGTCGCGAAACCCTGTGCCTCGAGGTCCGCGACCCACTGCTCCTGAGGCTTCTTCAGCGTCTCCTTCCAGGCGCGCACGCGCGCGAGGTTGGTGGTTGGGGGACCCGTTTCGATCCCGATCCTAGGGGCGAGCGTGTTCACGTCGTGCGCAAGCTCGGCCGCGACGAGGTAGGCCTTCGTCGGCGTGCAGGCGACGTTCGGACAGCTGCCGCCCCAGCGCTCCTTCTCGACGAGCGCCACGCGCGCGCCGCGCTCGCGGGCCGCCTTGATGGCCGCGTCACGGGCGGCCGAGCCGCCGCCGATAACGATCAGATCGAACTGCTCCCTCATGCCGGGACGCATCACCCGTGAACCCGGATAGAGCCATCGACGGAACCCGTGATAGCACCGAATTGGTACGTCTCGAGGTGGTAGCCGATGGCAGGCAGTTCCGGGCGATCGCTGATGAGGGTGAGGTGCCACTTCGTTGGTCTTGGCCGCGTTTCACCGACAGTCGTCTTCCACGTGGGGATTGCTGCTCGCTGCATCTCTCCCTCCTTGGGTTGTACGGAGGCCCGCCGGTTGCATCGCCGGGCCCGGGTCCCTAGACGGCGGGGCTTCCTCCGATCAGAGGCGCAAGTAAGCCTGCGACAAAGGCAAGAGAAGTTCAAGCGCTTGCCGGCCGCCGCTGATGGAGGGGTTCCAGCTAATGCAGTGACGGTGGGACCGCTGCGACGTCCGGAGCCATCGCGCTCATCGACTCCTGCGGCAGGTCGAGCGCAATCGCGGCCTGGATCAGGCCCACATGCGAGAAAGCCTGCGGGAAGTTGCCAATCAGCTCGCCCGAATGCGGGTCGATCTCCTCCGCGAGCAGCCCGACGTCGTTGCAGAAGCCGAGCAGCCGCTCGAACAGCTCGCGCGCCCGCTCGGTCTCGCCGGCGCGCGCGAGGCACTCGACGAGCCAGAAGGAGCAGATTGCGAACGTCGCCTCCTCGCCCGAGAGCCCGTCCACGCCGTCGGTGAGGTACCGGTAGACGAAGCCGTCGGCGGAGAGGTCGGAGATCGTCCGCTCGAAGGTCGCCCGCGCGCGCGGGTCGTCGTGCCCGACGAAGCCGACGATCGGGATCATCAGGTTCGAGGCGTCGAGCTTGTCGCCGTCGCCGAACGACTGGACGAATGCGCTCGTCTCCGGATCGACCCCCTCGCGCTCGATCAGCTCGCGCAGCTGGTCGCGGTTCGCACGCCAGTCCTCGAGGTTGCCCTCACGCCCGTCGAGCTCTGCGATCCTCACTACGCGGTCAAGCGCGACCCACGCCATCACCTTCGAGTAGGTGAAGTGGCGCGGCTCGCCGCGGACCTCCCAGATGCCCAGGTCAGGCTCGCACCAGCGATCGATCACGGCGCCGGCGACGCGACCGAGGAACTCCCAGAAGGAATCGTCGATCTCGCCGCCGTGCTGCCGGTAGATCCAGACCGTGTCGAGGAGCTCGCCGAAGACGTCGAGCTGGAATTGCGAGTAGGCGCCGTTGCCGATCCGCACGGGGCGCGAGCCGCGGTAGCCCTCGAGGTGGTCGAGCTCGACCTCGGGCAGGAACCGCTCCCCGCCGACGCCGTACATGATCTGAAGCGCCTTGGCCCTGCCGGCCGTGGTGCGCCTGAGCCAGCCCATGTACGCGTTGGCCTCGTCCGTGTAGCCGAGCGCGAAGAGCGCGTTCAAGGTGAGCGCCGAGTCGCGCAGCCACGTGTAGCGGTAGTCCCAGTTGCGCTCGCCGCCGACCTCCTCCGGCAGCGACGTCGTCGCGGCGGCGACGATCGCGCCCGTCGGGCCGTTCGTGAGCGCCTTCAGGACGAGCGCGCTGCGCACGACCTGGTCGCGGTAGGGGCCGTCGTAGGTACAGCGGTCGGCCCACTCGCGCCAGTGGGCGACCGTCTCGTCGAGCGCCCGCCTCACCTCGCCCGCGTCGATCCGGTGCGGCTCGAGCTCGTGCGGGAGCTGGAAGGTCAGCGCGACGAATGCCTCCTCGCCGGCCTTCAACGTGCGCGCCGCCGCGCAGGCGGAGAGCTCCGCGGTCCCGATCGGGAGCTCGCTCTGGAGCACGAGTGCGTCGGCGCCGCCGTAGGCGATCGCGACCTCCTGGTCGATCGTCTCGACGCGCGGCTCGGTCAGCCCGTAGTCGAAGCGCGGCTCGAACTTCGCCTTCACTGGCACCTCGCCCTCCTCGCAGCGAACGATCCGCAGGAGGCGGTGGTCCGGGTGCCCGGCCTCGCGCCGGACCGGGATGAAGTCGGTCAGCGTGAGCACGCCGGTCTCGGTGCGGAAGGTCGTCTCGAGCACATTCGTGCCCGGCAGGTAGCGGCGGATGACCTCGTAGTCGTCGCGCGGCGCGATCCGGAAAAAGCCGCCCTTCCCCCAGTCGAGGATGCGGCAGAAGACCGGCTGGGCGACGAAGCGGTGGAACGAGCACCAGTCGATCGAGCCGTCCCTCGAGACCAGCGCCGCCGTGTGGCAGTCGGAGAGCAGGGCGTAGTCGGAGATCGCGGGATAGGGGTTCGCGCTCACGGGCTGCCGTTCACCTCCACGTAGACCTTGATGGCGTCGCGGTCCTCGGTCAGGGCCCGGATCATCTCTGCGTACCCGTCGAGCCCGGAGATCGGGGTCGTCAGCAGCTGGTCGAGCCAGCCTGGGAAGAGCGCCTGCGCCTTGATCAGGTCGTCGACACCGCTGCGGAAGTCGGCCGGCGAGGCGTTCACGGTGCCGACCATCACCTTGTTCCCGAGCACGAAGCTCTGGTTGACGGCGTCCGAGTTGATCTCCGCCTTGCGGTCGCCGCCCGTGATGCTCGAGAGGACGAGGACGCCGTTCTTGCCGAGCACCTCCGCGGCCTCCCAGATGATCGGCGAGAAGCCCGTTGCGTCCATGATCAGGTCGAAGGCACCTCGCTCCGCGCTGAGCTCCGCGAGGCTTGCGTCCTGCGTCGAGGCGTAGACGCCGCCGAGCTGCTCGATCAGCTCGCTGTTGCGGTAAGGCGGCTTCGGCAGGGACGCGACCGTCAGCTCGAGCCCGCGCAGCCGCGCCGCCAGCGCCATCAGGAGCCCGATCGTGCCGGAGCCGAGGATGAGCGCCTTCCGCGGCTGCCAGACCTTCAGGCGCCGCTGGATCTCGTAGGCGTGGTTGATCCCCTTCTCGGCCACCGTCGTCGGCTCGAGCAGGACGCCGACGTCGCGCAGGGTCTCCGGCAGCGGGAAGACGTAGTCGGAGTCCTCGACGTAGTACTCGGTCAGGTAGCCGTGCAGGAGATTGATCCCGCGCTCGCAGTACACGTTGTCGGTGGTGAAGTCCTGCAACCCGATCCTTCCGTAGATACTCGAGCCGGGCCGCCGGACGCTCGCCACGACGTAGGTGCCGGGGCGGATCGTGTCGGGGACGCTTGAGCCGACCTGGACGACGCGGCCGAAGTTCTCGTGCCCGATGACGAGGAAGTCGTCTCCCGGAGGGGCGGCGCCGTACTCGGCGTCGCTGATCTCCTTGTCGGTGCCGTCGACGCCGACGCGGAGCACCTGCACGAGGACGCCCTTGCCGCCGGGAACGTCGTCGACGCTCGGCTTCGGGATCTCCTCGAGATGGATCGAGTTGCGCTTGCCCGGTGTGACTGCGACGGCTTTCATGCGGCGATTGTCTCCCCTGCGGCCGCTTCGTTACAGTCGCCGGGTGGCGCAGGCCGAGGCAGGCGAAGCGCAGCTTCTCGACGCGCTCCGCGCCGGGGACGAGGGCGCCTTCGCCGGGCTCGTGCGCGAGTATCACTCTTCGCTCGTCCGGGTTGCGCGGATCTACGTCTCGACCCTCGCCTCCGCCGAGGAGGTGGCGCAGGAGACCTGGATCGGCGTCCTGAACGGGCTCGACCGCTTCGAGGGCCGCTCCTCGCTTCGCACCTGGATCTTCCGGATCCTGACGAACATCGCCAAGACGCGGGCGCAGCGCGACGGGCGGACGCTGCCCTTCTCGGCGCTCCAGGATCCCGGGCGCGTGCCCGAGGCCGCCGTCGACGCGGATCGCTTCCTCGACCCTGAGCACCCGCGCTGGCCCGGCCACTGGGCGATCAAGCCGGAGGCCTGGCCCGAGGACGCGCTCGTCGCCGCCGAGACCCGCGAGCGGCTCGCCGAGGCGATGGAGGCGCTGCCGGCCTCGCAGCGTGCTGTGATCATGCTCCGCGACGTCGAGGGCTGGGACAGCGCCGAGGTCTGTAACGCCCTCGGGCTGACCGAGACCAATCAACGCGTATTGCTCCACCGCGCCCGCTCGAAGGTGCGGGGCGCGCTGGAGTCGTATCTGCGAGAGGACGAAACGTGAGCCCAGACGTCGAACAGCTCAGTTGCCGCGAGCTCGTGGAGCTCGTCACCGACTACCTCGAGGGCGCGCTCTCCGAGGAGGAGCGGGCGCGCTTCGAGCAGCACATCGGCATCTGCAGCGGCTGTCGCGTCTACCTCGAGCAGATGCGGATCACGATCGAGCAGCTCGGGCACCTGCCCGAGGCCGCGCTATCGGCCGACGCCGAGCGGGAGCTGCTCGAGGCTTTCCGCGGCTGGCGCTCGGTCTGAGCCCCGTGGGTATAGGCCCGAGCCGGCGTATTTGAGCTCTCAACGCGAGATCTCCTTCACGACCCGATAGTCGGCCCTGCCCCGTTAGCGTTACGCGCTCTTGATCGAGCAGCACTTCGGAGAGAGCAGCGCCCTGTCGCTCGGAGTCGAGGAGGAGGTGATGATCCTCGACGCCGAGAGCCTCGCGCTTTCCCCGGGGGTCGAGTCGCTCGTCGCCTGGGCGGAAGGGCGCACGCTGCCGGGCGTCCTGAAAATGGAGTTGCTGGCCTCGATGGTCGAGCTGGCGACGGAGGTGTGCGCTTCGCCGCAGGAGGCGCTGGACGCGCTTCGCGTGCTGCGGGCGGCCGCGGCGGAGGCCGCTCATGAGCACGGCCTGCTGATCGCCGCGGCTGGCACTCATCCCTTCAGCGTTCCCGAGGAGCAGGACATCGCGCCCGACCCGCGCTACCGCGAGTTCGTCGCATACGCGGGCATCTCGGCGCGGCGGCAGGCGGTCTGCGGCCTCCACGTCCACGTCGGGATGCCCGGGCCGGAGGACTGCATGCGGGCGCTCGAGGGCGTCCTGCCCTGGCTGCCGGTCGTGCTCGCGCTCTCGGCGAACTCGCCCTACCTGGCCGGGGAGGAAACGGGGCTCGCCTCCAAGCGGGCGGAGGTGCTGGCCGAGCTCCCGCGCGCGGCCGCGCCGCCGGTGTTCGGCCCGTACGCCGAGTGGGAGGCGTTCGTCGAGCGCTTCGTCCGGCTCGGGCTCGCCGACTCCTACACGCGCTTCTGGTGGGACATCCGCCCCCACCCTCACTTCGGGACGCTCGAGATCCGGACGCCCGACCAGCCGACCTCGGTCGAGCTCAGCCTTCTCTTCGCCGCGCTCCTCCAGGCGCTCTGCGCGACGGTGCTCGACGGCCCGCCCTCAGGCCCGGCGAACCGTGGCGACTACGCGCAGAACCGCTGGGCGGCGTTTCGCTTCGGCCCGCGCGCCGAGCTGATCCACCCTGAGGGCGAGCGGCTCGGCGCTTCGCGGCCACGAGGGCCTGGAGCAGGCGAGCGCGAACCTGATGGGCCAGGTCCAGCTTGCCTGGGACGACGAGCGCACCGACCGCGAGGCGATCCTCGCCGCCATGGCGCGAGCCGGCTTCCGCCCCCTCGAGCCGGTCTGACCAAGTAACAGTCTGTTACAAGCGGCCCCGAAGGTAGGAGCGGCGGACGTTCGATCCCATGAGATCGAGTAACAGTAAGTTGAAGTTAGCGGTGCGAGCCGGGCGGGATGATCTGCCTGCCCGAGGTCTCGTCGTTCGGCGCCGCGCCTTCGCGGATCTCGGCCCGCCTCTTCGCCGCCGGCTCGACCCCGGTGCGCAGCTCCTCCTGCTCGGCGCTCCGCGCCGGATCGTCGGCGACCAGATCGCCGTAGCCCGCGGTCTCGGAGGCGGGCTCGCCCTCTGCGAGACCGTAGTGCGCCGCAACGGCGCGCTCGTCGACCGAGCCCTCCTCGACCTTCGGCGAAGCCTCCACGATCTCCTTCGGGACGGATACGCGCACGACCTGCTCGGACTCGTCCGTGTGCGCGAACGTCGTCGGGATCGCGTGCCGCGTCTTGTGCAGAAGGCCGTGCTCGACGATCAGGCTCTTGCCTTCGACGCCGACAACGTGGCCCACCTTGTGCTCGTCGCTGGTGATGACCTCGTAGCCTTCCATGGTCGTTTCCTACCGCCTCCGGTGTTCCCGTAAACGGGAATGGGGGCGCGCCCCGGCTCGTTTCAAGTGGAAAACCGGCAGTTGCTAGGGTGGCCGAGATGGGCGAGACGACCCCCGAAGCGGAGCCGAGGAAGCTGGCGGAAGACGCCCGCGACCGCGTCCGCTTCGAGGAGGAGGCTCTCGACTTGGCCGACCAGGTCTACCGGGTCGCAAGGAGGCTCGTGTCCACTCGTGAAGAGGCGGAGGATCTGATGCAGGAAACGTATGCGCGCGCGTTTCGGGCCTGGCGCTCGTTCCAGCCGGGGACGAACCTGCGTGCGTGGCTGCTCCGGATCCTGACCAATCTCAACATCGACCGCGGCCGTCGCCTCCAGCGCGCGCCGGACACGCAACCGCTCGAGGAAGGCGACTACTTCCTCTACAACAGGCTCGAGGAGGCCGGCCGGGAGCCGAGCTCCGACGAGGACCGCGTGGTCGAACGGCTCTCCCAGGACGACGCCGTCGCGGCCCTCTCGGCCGTGCCGCACGACTTCCGCGACGTGATCGTCTTGGTGGACATCGGGGACTTCAGCTACGCCGACGCGGCGCAGATCCTCGAGATCCCGATTGGGACCGTGATGTCCCGCCTGCACCGTGGGCGGCGTATCCTGAAACGAGAGCTCGCCGAGAAAGCAGTTGGGAGCGTCTGATGGGCCTGGGCTTCGAACCGGATCCCTGCGCGAAATGCGAGGAGATGCTGCAGCCCTACCTCGACCGGGAGCTGACGGACGCCGAGCGGGCCGAGGCGGAGCTCCATCTCGACGGGTGCAGCTACTGTCGCAAGCGCTATCGCTTCGAGGTGGAGCTGCGGCGCTTCGTCCGGCAGGCGGCCGTCGAGGAGATGCCGCCGCACCTGAAGGCGAAGCTGGCGGCGCTTCGTACGCCGCTCCACTGAGCTCCGGAGGCCGCTAGCAGGTCGCCAAGGGCGAACCGACGATCACGACCAGGCGGCGATCCCGAGCGACGTGGCGTAACGAAGCAGCGCTATCATCGCGGCCTCGGGGCTCGATACAGCGCGTCCTCTAGCTTTCTTTGGTCGGCGGCTTCAGGCGTTCGGGAACCTGATCGGCGAAGTCGACGTCACCTGGAGAGCCTAGATCGTCGCAGGGGACGAGGACGGCATCGAGGTTCCGCAGGCCCTCGTCGGGGACGGCGGGCCACGCAGCCCGGGCGATCAGGACCGGGTGAAGGCGTACCCCGCCGTAGGTTGCGGCGACGATCTGCGCCTCGCCCGCTCGCCAGGTTGCGATCACGCGGTCGATCGCCTCGGGAGCGAGCTCGGGGCCGTCGGCGAGGACGACTAGCGCAGCCTCGGTCTCCGGCGGCAGCGCTTCGAGCCCGCAGCGAAGGGAGGCGCCGGGCCCGCGCTCCCAGGCTGGGCAGCGGACGGTGCGGGCGCCCGTCTCGACCTCGTGCGCGCCGAGGACGACGACGAGATCCTCCACGGAGCTTCGCCGCACGCGCTCGAGCACGGGCTCGAGCAGGAGCCGTTGCTTGGGCGAGCCGAACCGGCTCGAAGCTCCGGCTGCGAGCACGACGCAGGCGACCATCGCTGCTAGCCGCCGACGGCTGCCAGGGCTCTGCGGACGAGCGGACGGGCGAGCTCGACCTTGTACGCGGTTCCCGGGAGGGGTGTTGCTCGGTCGAGCTCTTCGGGACCGGCGAGCGCCCACGGGATCGGCGCCACGCCCGCGAGCGCGAGTCGCGTGTCCTCGCCGAAGCGTGCCGCCGCCACGCCGACGAGCGCGAACGACCACTTGGCGCGATCCATCGCCTTCAGGTAGGCGCTCGCGTCCGGGCGGGGGACGTCGAGTTCGAGGATCAGCTCGCCGGGCTCGAGCGCGGTCACGTTGCGTTCGTCCTCGCCAGGCAGCCGGTAGAGGTCGGCGACGGGAAGCTCGCGCCGGTCCGTTCGCACCGTCGCGCCGAGGGCTAGCAGCGCGGCCGCGGGATCCGACGGATGCGCCGAGGCGCAGCGCTCGTTGCCGAAGATCGCGTGCTCGCGATGGGCGCCCTCGCGCGCGTGGCAGCGCTCGCCGCCGTGCAGGAAGCACGGGAACTTGAGCCGCCAGTACCAGCACCGCGTCGCCTGGAGGAGATTGCCGCCGATCGTCCCCATCGAGCGAAGCTGCGGCGACGCAGAAACGGCGCAGGCCTCGCGCAGCGCTTGCGGCACTTCCGGATCCCGCTCGAGCTCGGCGAGGGTCGTGCCGGCTCCGATCCCGGCGCCGTCGATGCCGCGCGGCACGAGGGCACGCACGTCGACCAGCGTCTCGGCCTCGACGATCCCCTCGCGCAGGAGCGGCACGAGGTCGGTACCGCCGGCGAGCGCGACCGATCCGTTCCCGAGGGCCGCGCCCGCCGCCTCGAGCGACTCAGGCCGGAGCAGCTGCAATCTTCTCGCGCTCCCGCGCCTCGGCCAGCGCCCGGAGCATCTCCTCGCGTGTCGCTCCGCTCCCGTGGGGGAAACCAGGCTTCCCCCACGTGCCCCCTTCTTTTTTGTGCTCGGCGCGCCTTGCGCGCATAAGCAAGCGGGAAACCTCCCGGTTTCCCAGGACCCTTCCCCCGGCGAGGAGATGTCGTCGCATCAAGGGCTCGCCACCTCGACGGGCCGCTTCGCCTTTGCCTCCCGCAGTGCCCAAAGCATCTCCTCGCGCGACACCGGCAGCGAGCGCACGTCGGCTCCCGTCGCGTCGCGGATCGCGTTCACGATTGCCGCGGCGGTCGGGACGATCGGCGGCTCCCCGAGCCCCTTGGAGCCGAGGTTCGTCAGGTGCTCGTCCGGGATGTCGAGCAGGTCGACCACCACCTCGGGCACGTCGGCGATGGTCGGCACCTTGTAGGCGTCGAGCGTCTGGGTCAGAACCGTTCCGGTCGCCGGGTCGAGCAGCCGCTCCTCCGAGAGCGTGTGCCCGACGCCCTGGATGACCCCGCCCTCGACCTGGCTACGCGCCCCGAGCGGGTTGATCACGCGGCCGACATCGTGGATCGCCGCGATCCGCCCGACCCGCACCTCCCCGGTCTCGACGTCCACCGCGGCCTCGGCGACCTGGATCCCGAAAGTGAGGACGCGCATGCCGGTCGGGTTCGGGCCGCGCGCGCCCTTGCCCAGGATCTGGGCGTCCTCGAGCAGCCCCGTCACCTCTTCCAGCGGCCACGAGCCGCCGTCCGTCGAGACGACCTCGCCGTCGCGCAGCGAGAGGACGCGCTCCTCGAGGTGGTAGCGCTGCGCCGCGATCTCGACGATCTGCCGCGCCGCGTCGGCCGCCGCCGCCCGCACCGCCGGGCCCATCGAGGGCGTCGTCGAGGAGCCGGCCGAGATCGAGGCGTACGGGCCACGTGCGGAGTCGCCGAGCGCGACGCGAACGCGCTCCAGCGGCAGCCCGAGCTCCTCCGCCGCGATCTGCGCCATCGCCGTGCGTGTGCCCGTGCCGATGTCCTGCATCGCGGTGACTACGGTCGCCCAGCCGTCCGAGCCGACCCGCACCCATGCGTACGAGGGCGGCCCGCCGCCGCCGTACCAGATCTGGCTCGCGAGCCCGACCCCGTGCCGCCACGCTCCCTCCGAGCGCCCGCGTACCTCGTCCCGGCGTGCCCAGTGCGGCTCGGCGCGGGCGTAGCACTCGAGCAGGTTCTTCGACGAGAACGGCCGCCCGTCGACCAGGTCGTTGTCTGCGTGGTTGCGCCGCCGGAGCTCGAGCGGGTCGAGGTCGAGCCGGCCTGCGAGCTCGTCCAGCAGGCACTCCAGCCCGAACGTTCCCTCGACGAACCCCGGCGCACGGAAGGCCGTGTTCGGCGGTGTGTTCAGCTTCGCCCCATGCGTGACGGTGCGGACGTTCTCGCAGGCGTAGAGCATCTCCATCGGCCCGTAGGTCGCGGCCGAGAAGCCTTGCCAGCCGACGGCGTTCACGAACTCGCCCTCGAGCGCGGTCAGCGTCCCGTCGGCGCGCGCGCCGACGCGGAGACGCTGGATCGTCGCGTTGCGATTGCCCGTGGCGAGGTTCTCCTCGCGGCGCGTCAGCGCGCAGCGCACGGCCTGGCCCGTCTTGCCCGCCAGCGCGATCGCGATGTACGTGTAGTCCCCCGGGCTGTTCTTCGCGCCGAAGCCGCCGCCCATGAAGTTGCAGACCACGCGCACGCGGTCGGGCGGCAGGCCGAGCTGATCGGCGACCGAGTCGCGCACGCCCCAGATGTACTGCGTCGAGGTATAGACCTCGAGCGTCTCGCCCTCCCAGCGGCAGACGGACTGGTGCGTCTCGAGCGCGTTGTGGAGGACCGTCTGCGTCCGGTACTCGGCCTCGAGGACGACATCGGCCTCTGCGAAGCCCGTGGCAAGGTCGCCGCGCTCGTAGCGGCGCGTTTCCTCCAGCAGCGAGCCCCGTTTCACGGCCTCGTCGGGATCGAGCAGGGGCTCGCGCTCCTCCCACTCGATCTCGATCAACTCGAGCGCCTCGCGCGCCCGCTGGAAGCTGTCGGCCGCGACCGCCGCGACCGGGGCGCCGTGGAAGCCCGGTTCGAGCGTGAGCACGTGACAGTCGTCCGGGCCGATCGCGCCGCGGACCCAAGGTGCCTCCAGCGCGCGGCTCAGGTCGAGCTTCTTCAGGCGCGCGCGCGCGTGAGGGCTGCGCAGGACGGCGGCGTGCAGCATGCCGGGCAGCGCGAGGTCGGCGGTGTAGATCACCTGGCCGCGCGCCCGCTCGTGGCCGTCGATCCGTTCCGCCGGCCGGCCGGCGACCGCTCGAGGCCCGGGCGGCCACTGGTCGATCGCCGCGTCCTCGTCGACGACGACCCACTGCTCGGTGTAGTTGCCCTCGACCTCCTTCTCGGTCCGGATCAGTCGCGCCACGACAGTACCGCCTCCTCGATTCGGGGATAGGCGCCGCAGCGGCAGAGGTTTCCGGCCATCGCGTGGCGCACCTCGTCGCGCGACGGAGCGGGGTCGGCCTCGACCAGCGCGGCCGCCGAGACGATCTGGCCGGGAGTGCAGAAGCCGCACTGGAGCGCGTCGGCGCGCACGAACGAATCGACCAGCGGATGGTTGCGGAGCCCCTCGATCGTCGTCACCTCGCGCTCGCCGACCGTGTGCACGAGCGTGATGCAGGAGAGCACCGGGACGCCGTCGAGCAGCACCGTGCAGGCGCCGCAATGGCCCTCGCCGCAGGCGATCTTCGTCCCGGTCAGGCCGAGCTCCCCGCGCAGGGTCTCGGCCAGCGTTCGCCCGACAGGCGGATCGACGCGATACGAGCCACCGTTGACCCTCAGTTCAACCACCAGACGTCACCGCAAGGATGTCCGCCAGGTGCACCAGCCGAAACGTCGTTCGGCTCACCGTTCTCTGCTCGCCCTCGTCCTCGACCTCCGGGAGCACGCGCCAGAGGTCGCGCGCCGCAGCGATCAGCTCCCGGATCCGCTCCCGCTCCTCGACGTGTCCGTCCCGGTCGGCGCAGGCGTTGAGGGCCAGCCCGAGCACGCCGATCGTGTCCGGCTGGCGCGTCCAGAGGAGCGGCGTCGCCATCGAGAGGTACTGGTGGATCCGCGCGAAGGCCATCGGCTGCGAGAACGTCCCTCCGCCGCGCGGCGCGCTCGGCTCCAGCGGCGGCTCTCCGTCGGCGATCCGGCTCGCGTTCCCGGAGAGCAGCATCCGCCGCTGCCTCTCGTCGAACCCCGCGAGCCTGGCCGTCCGCAGCGAGATCAGGAGCGAGCTCGGCTGCTGGCCGTAGGGGTAGTCGGAGGCGTAGACGACCTGTTCCGGCGAGACGAGGTGGTAGAGGCTGAGCAGGTCGATCGGGCTCCAGACGGAGGTGTCGAAAAAGACGCCCGCGGTGCCGGCGAAGCGGTCTGCGAGCTCGGCGAGGTCCGCGATCCCCGCGTGGGCGATGATCAGCTGCGCCTCCGGGTAGGTCTCGACCAGGCGCGCGAGGTGATCGGCGATCGGCGGCAGCCCGCGCCCGCCGTGGATCAGGATCGGCACGCGCCGCTCGGCCGCGATCGCGAACACCGGCGCGAGCCGCTCGTCGTTCAGCAGGAACCGCTGCGCCCGCGGATGGAGCTTGATCCCGCGCGCCCCTGCATCGAGGCAGCGCTTCGCCTCCTCGATCGGTTCTTCGGCCAGGTCGAGGCGCACGAACGGGATCAGGCGTCCGCCCGAGCGCTCGGCGTACGCGAGCGTGCGGTCGTTCGCGGCCCGGAAGGCGGGGTGGCGGTCGACCTCGTCCATGCAGAACACGAAGCAGCGCGAGACGCCGTAGCGGTCGCAGATCCGCTCGAGCTCCTCGGAGACGCCGGTGAACCCGTCGATGTCGTGCCCGAGGTGGACGTGGGCGTCGAAGACGTCCGCGCCCTCCGGCAGCTCGCGGGCAAGCTCCTCGTCGTACCCGGCGATCAGCGCCTGGGCCCGCTCGAGCACGTCTTCCACGGTCCAGGAGTCTAGATGTAGCATCCCGCCCGACTTGCCGAACGTTCTGATCTACGCGGACTCCCTCCGCTCGCCCGAGATGCGTCACGAGGTGCCGGTCTCGGTCCCCGACCCCTTCCTCTACGCGGAGCGGAACGGCGGGCGGCACGTCGTTGCGAGCTCGTTCGAGCTCGACCGGATCGTCGAGGTCGCGCCGAAGCTCGACGCCGTTCCGCTCGAGGACTTCGGTCTCGATGAGCTCTACGCGCAGGGGCTGTCGCGCGACGACATCGAGCTCGAGCTCGTGCTCCGGGCCGCACGCAGGTTCGAGATCGAGGAGGCCGCCGTGCCGGCGACCTTCCCGCTCGAGTTCGCCGACCACCTGCGGGCGAACGGCGTCCAGGTGAGGGCCGACCGTGAGCTCTTCGTGGCGCGCCGCCGCGTCAAGAACGAGATGGAGCTGGCCGGGATCCGGCGCGCGCTGCGCGGGGCGGAGGCCGCGATGACGGCTGCGCGCGAGCTCCTTCGCGCCGCCGAGCCGCAGAACGGCAACGTCGTCCTGGACGGTGAGCCCCTCACGTGCGAGCGCCTCAAGCTCGTCGTCGAGCAGACCTTCACCGAGCACGGCGTCTTCGCGGACGAGTTCATCGTCTCCCACGGCCCACAGACCGCGGTCGGCCACGATATGGGCTCCGGGCCGATCGCGCCCGGCGAGCCCGTCTGCCTCGACCTGTTTCCGCGAGACCGTGAATCCGGCTGCTATGCGGACATGACCCGCGTCTACGTCGTCGGCGACCCCTCGGACGAGCTGCGCGAGTACCACCGGCTCTGCCGCGAGGCCCTCGACCGCTCCGTCGGCGCGGTCAAGCCCGGCGTTCCCGGCAAGGAGCTGTACCGGATCAGCTGCGACGTGTTCGAGGAGCACGGCTTCCCGACA
>WNGA01005921.1_pt1 | contig 17559 bp, 15 predicted proteins | sample 5400061 | NCBI WGS metagenome assembly WNGA01 (sample SAMN13153366, study PRJNA577476) | soil metagenome | isolation source: 100 cm soil or saprolite under grassland replicate 2 | place: USA:California | collected 2016-06-15 | reverse complement strand
TCGCGCAGATCCAGAACCACGAGAACGTGCCGCACATGGGCCGCTTCGCGATCGTCGCGTTCCTCCATCACGTCGGGCTGAGCAACGAGGAGATCTTCCGGGTCTTCGGGGACGTGCCAGACTTTGCCGCGGACGTGACGCGCTACCAGATCGAGCACATCACCGGCACATCGAGCCCGACAGAGTACACACCGCCCGAATGCTCGACGATGAAGTCGTACGGCATCTGCCCGGGCCCGGACCGGATCTGCATGACGATCCGCCATCCGCTCTCGTACTATCGGGTGAAGGGACGCGAGCGAAGGCCGCGGGGCGAGAGCGCTTCGACGGCCACCTAGGGTGCGAAGCCGCGCCACGTCGACTGAGCGCGCTGCACCGCGGTGGCGTGCCCCAGGATGGCGAAGGCGACCATGAACCACTCGAGCGGCTGGAACGCAAGCGGCGCCACGCCCCAGACGACGCCGCCGGACGGAGATACCAGGAGTTGCAGGAGACCCCCGATGAACAGGAGGACGAGGCGATCCGCGCGGCCGAGAAGGCCCGCGTACCGCCGACCTTGCCCGACGGCCTGCGCCTGTGTCCCCATGTACGAGGTCAGGAGGACGCCGAGCAACGCGAGGGTGCCGACCGAGATCCGGCAATACATGCCGAACGCGACGCCGCCGAGCATGAGGACGTCGGCGTACCGGTCGAGGACATGGTCGAGGAAGTCGCCGCGGGCGGATGCCTTGCCCGCAAGTTTCGCAATCTTGCCATCGAGGGCATCAAGGTACGAACTGGCGAGTAGGAGGACGAGCGCGAGGCCCAGGTACCATTCGCCGCCGCGATAGAATCCGATACCGGCACCCGCGGCCGCGAGGAATCCAATCCACGAGACGACGTTCGGATTCACGCGGATCAGACGGCGAGCGACGGGGACGAGGAAGCGATTCGCGATCTCGCGATAGCGGTCTAGTACCAGCGAACCACCTCGGAGCTCCAGTCGACTTTTCCCGGCTCGTGGCCCTCTGTCTTCCCCTGGAGAATCGCGAGAACTTCCCCGGCTGTCTCAGTCGGGAGGCGCGCCGTCGTATCGACCTCATAGACGAACGGAATCCTTTGAGTCGCCTCTTGCGTGATCACATCGATGGCCTCCGCTTCGACGTTCTCCAAAATCTTCTCTTCCGACCATTGGCGTGCTCGGAGACGGTCCCGGAGGACGGAAGGCCGACATCGGAGGACGATCGCCACATTCACGTCCATGAGGTGGCTGTAATGGGACTTGAGGAACGCGAGCTTTGCGGGAACCCGGATCCGCTCTCGGAGCGCGTCCACGTCAACCTCGTCCGCCTGGCGGGCCTCGTCCCGGCCTCGGATCAATCCGTACTCCCGCGCCATTCGGTCGAGGTCCAGCACCGCGTACCCGCGGGCCTTGAGCACCTCGCCCACCGAGGTCTTGCCTGTGCCCGGCGTCCCCGTGAGAGCGATGAGCACGCTCTCTCCATAAATCGTCGCGCCTTAGCCTTTTCGGGGATGCGACGTTGGGGGACGAAACCTTCAAAGTGCAGCGGCGCGTCCTTCCGCGGGGCGGTTGCAGCGCGGACGATCCGCGGATTGTTGTCGAGCGGCGTGCGCCTCATTCGGGATCTGCCCCCCGCGTACCGTTTCGGCCCTCTCGTCCTCATTCTCACAATCGGACTCGCGGCCGCCTCGTTGGCAGTGATTGTGGAGACGGTCGACATCGTCGTTGTTACGGGCGAAGCCCCTCCTGGGACGGCGTCCCGAGAGATTCCGCTCAACGAGACTCCTTTCTTTCGGGCCACCTTGGCGGTTGGCTCATGCGGCGTCGCTTTCCATCTCTTGACGGATGCCGATTTCGCGGCGTTCTTGGCCGACGGTCGGTTGCCTCCCGCCACGCTTAATTGCAGCCGAACGCAGGCGTTGGTCCGATCTCCTGTCGGCCACATGGTGACCGTATACAACGTCAATCCGGGGACGGCAAATCTTTCGTATTCAATCGCCGTGGAGTTCTTCGCGGAGCGCCATCCGTACGCACTCCTTTCAATTCCGAGCGCGTTCCTCGGACTGGGCTCGACGATCTGGATCGCGACGACGATGTTCAGGCGTGGAACTGAGAAACTGGCCGCTGAATATACGGGACTCCCCGAAAGATTTCGGAAAAGAAAGTAGAAAGTGGGCGCTCGTCGCGCCCACTTATTGGGCCGCCTTCGGCTACAACTCTTCCGATTGCTTCGGCGATTCCTCCGGCTTCCGCTGCATCCGGCGCGACATCATGATGGCCACGAGCGCCGCGATGACGCCCACCGCGCCGAGTCCGATCCCGACCGCGGCAGTCGTCTGCGCAGCCCCGAGCTGGGCTTGCAGTGCCGCTGTGGCATTCGCCTGCGCGCGCTCCTGCGCGTCGAGCTCGTTTGTGAGCGTCGCGATCTTCGCGTTCTGTTCCGCGACGATCCTGTCGACGTCCGGGAGGGCCAGGAAGCTCAGTGTCGTAAACACCGGTGGTGCCGCCTCCGCACCGACCGTGATCGTACGGAGCTCATAAGCGCCCGCCGCGAGGGTGGCCGTCTGGATCGGGCTCAGGCTGATAGTGTACAGCCCGGGTCCTACCTTTGTCGGCACGCCCTGGTAGAGCAGGGCGCTCGTCGCCGGGTCCACTAGCAGCCAAGTCATGTTGAAGTCGTCGTACGGCGTGCTCGACACCGCCACGTTGACGGTGAACGTCGCTGGCGCGCCAATCAGGACCGGAGGCGCCGCGTCGAACTCCACCCTCGGGATCTTCGGCACGAGGAACTGGTCCCAGTGATCCGCCGGGAATGGGTAGTTCGGGTCGCGCGTCATCCGGTACTGCGAGGCCGCGGCGTCGACGGAACTCAGGTAGTACGGGCCGTTGCTCGGGAAGAAGTTTCCGTACGAGGTCCGGAACGTCTGGAGGGCTGCCCACTTAGCGGCCGCGACCGTGTCCGGGATCATCGTAGCGTCGAACCCCGGAGGCCGGTGGTTCGCTGTGACGTAACCCGGCACGTTTGCATCCATTGCGGCCAAGCAGTTGCCCTTCGTCATGTCCAGCTGGTCCACGCCGTCCGCGTCGGCCGTCGTGCTGCTGAGTCGGCAAGGCGCCCCCCCGAGCAGCAGCGTCGACACGCCCAACTCGCTCGCCGTCCATGGTGTGGACGGGAAGATCGATCCCGTTGCCGCGATCGTGCTCGCGTCCGGGTGCCAATAGTCCAGATACACGGTCATGGTCGTCGGGGTGTACGTCAGGCCCTTGAAGGCTGAGACGAAGAGCTTCGTGCCGGGGCCCGCCGCGTCACTGTCCACGGCGTGGAGGTCCCCTTGTGCTCGCCGGAACGCCAAGGCCGTCTCATACAGCACGTCGGTCATGTCGAACGTGGTCCCATCGTGCCACTGGCCGAACGTGTACGTGTACGTGACTGCACTCTTGGCGGTCGTTCCCGTCGCGACGGCCTTGAACCCACCCGTTGTGCTGTCCCATGTCAACGCGCTGGTCGGGACGGCCATCGATCCGGTGGCGCCTGCCGTGTTCACGTTGAAGGTCGACCGAACCGGCATGTAGTAACCCGTGTGTGGGTTCGGATACACGCCGACGTCGGTCATCGGACCTGGTGACATGGCCAGCGCGTCGTAGAGGTTGTCGATCCTCCAGGGCTGCCAACCTTCGAAGTTGATATTCCTCTGGCCGACCCTCAGGTCGCCGCCCGGTGTCGAGAACCGAATTGTCCGCAACGTGAACGGTGACCAGCTGCCGCCAATCAGGTCGTAGACGAACGCCTGAGCCCGCGTGGACAAAGCGAACACTGCGTTGTTCACGAGGAAGACTCGCGTCCCGTCCTTCATCGCTTCCGTGACGGCGGTCTTCATCAGTGTTTGCCGCTCCGCGAGGCTCCCATAGTTCGCGTTGAACAGCTTGTCGGCTGCGTCCTTCAACGCTGGGCCGGGCACGTACCCACCGAGCGTGAAGACCGCGCTCCCGAAGAAGTCGCCGCGGAAGTAGCCCCAGGGCTGGCTGTCCGACCATGCCGTGGTCGCGAGGGTCGCAATGCCCTCGGTGTAGATTTGCCACGCACCGGTGTCGGGCGGCCCGTCGTAGACGATTCCAAAGGCGGCGCCGCCCGGGTTGTAGAGCCGGTCGACGGTGAATCCGAGACCTTCCAGAATGCCTGCGACATAATCTCCGACATTCCGACGCTCGTCCTCAATCCGGATGACCATGTTGATGACGACCGGGTTGCCGTTCCACATCCACTTCCCGTTGACGTAGGAGTAGGCCGTGTCCGCATTGAGGGCGTCGAAGATCATCTTCCTGCCGAGGGCCGCGTTAAAGGCGAATTGCCTCTCGATCTCCGAGAAGAATACCGCCTCTCGTCCATACTCGGGATCGGCTCGCATGAACATCGAGAACATCGGACTGTTCTTAGTCGGCGTAACTTCGCGAGTCATGAAGTCCCGGTCGACGAGGTAGTTCAGTGCCTGGCGGAGTTCCCGCTTCGCGAACGGATTCACCGGCTGCAAACACGGACAATTCGATGCGTTGACCGGAATTGGGTTCACAAAGAGATTGTCCCAACTTCCGGCCACATCGATCGTGCGGACGGCCGGACTGGTCTTCGCGGCTGCGATGTCCGCGGGCGTAAGCAGATTGTATAACCAGAGATCCAGATGGTTTGGATCTGATCCCGGACGAGCAATGTCGAGGACCGCCTGAGTCCCGCTTGCCACCCGGTACCAAGTCATCGTATCCACGAATCCGCCCGCGGGAACCTGAGCCGCCACCCGAGGGGTAAGTACGACGAACCCCGCGAGTACGAGCGCTGCTACGACTGCACACACCAACGCAACTTTCATTGAATTTCCTCCCCAGTTCCCACGATGACGCGCATCTCCCTCGCGCGCGTCAATCGTTAACATGGAAGCGCAGGACACTATTTATTGGTTTTCCCGCACAACCCGTTGACTTCGAGAATTGTACTAGAACGTGGGTGCGTTGCGTGGGACGGCGTGTGAATCGAGTCACATCGGGACGCATCGGCGAAGCGCGTCATCATCGTGTCGGGTTCGACGTCACGTAGCGAGATGGCAAGCGACGAAATGATCCGGTCTGAGCTCGCGGAGCTGGGGTTCCACGACGTCACACAGACCCTCCTTCGCAATCGGACAGCGCGGATGAAACCGGCAACCGGGGGGTGGCGACATGAGGCTCGGCGGCTCCCCCGGCAACGTGGGCCGCTCCCGCAGGCGGTTCTCCGGATCCGGATCCGGGATCGCCTCCATCAATGCCTGTGTGTACGGGTGCAAGGGCTCTGCTAGTACGCTGCCGACCGGACCAGATTCCGCGAGTCGACCGGCGTACATGATGCCGACCCGGTCGGCAAAATGACGCGCGGTCGCCAAGTCATGCGTGACATACAGAAACGAGAGCCCGAGCTTCTTTTGGAGCTGCCCCAGCAGCTTCAAGATTGAGATGCGCACAGAGGCATCGAGCATGGAAACGGGCTCGTCGGCCACGATGAATTCCGGCTCGAGGATCATGGCGCGTGCGACGGCGACTCGTTGACGCTGTCCTCCGCTTAGCTGATGAGGAAACTTCTGTGCGAAGAATTCGGCGGGTGTCAACTTCACGTTTTCCAGCGCCTGGAGAATCCGTTCCTCTCGCTCGTCGCGCGTCCCCATTTTGTGGACCGCAAGGGGCTCTTCCAGGACGCGGTAGATGGGGAAAGACGAGTTGACGGACGAGTATGGATCCTGGGGGATAATCGCAGCCTTGCGGCGAAGCCACATGAGCTCTGGCTGCCAGGCATGCGTGATGTCCATGCCTGCATACAGCAGGCGTCCATCCGTTGGCTCGAGAAGCCGCAGGACCGTCCGGCCAAGCGTCGTCTTCCCCGAGCCACTCTCACCGACCAGGGACATCGTTTCTCCCCGGTAGATTGCAAGGGACACATCGTCAACCGCCTTGACTGCAAGCGGCTTCCGGAAGACGGAGCCCCCTACCTGAAACCACATCCGGAGGTCGTCGAGCTGGACGATCGGGTACTCGCCATCCGGCTCGGCATCCGAGCCTCCAGGTGATGTCAAGTCAGGTCGTTCCAGATCCACCCCCCTCCTTTTGGAGTAGCCAGCAGGCGGCCCGCTGATCGTCCTCCCCCATGAGTTCGGGCATCTGGGCTGGGTGAAGCCTGACAACGACGCGACCATCACGTTCGTCAATCTTTTCGATGGCCCGCAAGAATGGGACAGAGGAACGCCGGCCGGCTGCCAACTCGCGAAGGCTTGATGCGAGACTGGATGCGGGCGTGCCTTTACCGGGCCAAATGACGAGTTTCCAGGGATCCTTCGTGTCGTACTTGTCGACGCCCGCCAAGGACACGTCTTCTATCTCGACCCCGGGAGCCTGCCGAGCGAGTGTCGCTGCAAGTTCGGACGAAGACCAGCCGCACAGTTCGAAAGCGTAAGGGCATCGCGGGTGGAAGCGACATCCCAGCGGTGCATTCGTCAGGTCGGGGGGCGCCCCTGGAATGAATTCAGGCGTCTCTTCGCTGCGAAGACGCGGGACGCTGTGGATGAGCTTTTCAGTGTAGGGATGTTTCGGGGCGGAATAGACCTTGGACGCCGTGCCGATTTCGACGATTCGTCCCGCGTACATGATCGCGACGTCGGTGGCGAGTTCACTCGCAAGGCCCAAGTCATGGGTGATGAATAAGTAAGCTACGCCGATTTCCTTCTGAAGCCGTTTCAGAAGATTGATGATGTTCGCTTGAGTCATCACATCGAGGGCCGATGTAGGTTCATCGAGGATCACCATCCTCGGCTTCATCACGAGCGCCATGGCGATGACGACCCGCTGCTTCATCCCCCCGCTCAGCTCATGCGGATACCGCTCGCCCACGTAGTCAGGAAGCCCGACGTTCCTAAGCGCCTCTCCGGCCGCCGCCAAGGCTTCCTCCCCGCTTGAGTCGTAGTGGATCCTGAGAGGCTCCGCGACCTGAGGGCCGCACCGCGTCGTCGGGCTCAAAGCGTTCATCGCGCCTTGGAAAACCATCGAGATTCCGCGCCACCGCACTTTGGAGCGGAATTCCTCGTTGCTGAAAGCGGTGACATCTTGGCCGTCGAGGAACACCTGGCCCTCATATGTGTCGACGTTGCGGGGCAACAACCGGAGGATTGCGGTGGCCGTGGACGTCTTGCCGCAACCGCTTTCTCCCACGAGCGCCAATGTCTTGCCGGAATCAATGGAGAAACTTACGTCGTCGACCGCCTTCACGGCCCCCCGCCGCGTCCGGTAGTAGTAGCGAAGATGGCGGACATCTAGGACGACCATCGCTCCCTTCGCCCCTCACTCTTCGCGCAATCGCGGGTTGATGACCTTGTCGAACGCATACCCCAGGAGGGCGAACCCGATGGCGGTGTACACAATCCCTAGGGTCGGGAATGCGACCCACCACCAATAGCCGTAGTACAGAGCACTTCCATTATAGGCATTGCCGAGGGTCGCACCCCATGTCGGCAACGTCGGATCTCCGAGACCCAGGAAGCTGAGGGATGCCTCGAGGAAAATGAACGCAGGTACGCTGAGCGCGACGAGGGCGAAGACATAGGGCATCACGCGAGGCATGATGTACCGGAAGAGGATTCGGAGCCGACTCGCCCCGTAGGACTGGGCCGCCTCGACGAACTGCTCTTCGCGGATCTGGAGCACGATGCTCCGGACGACCTTCGTGGTCGACCCCACAATCCCGAATGCGACGACCACGAAGAGAATCGCCAGGATTCCGGGTCGATGGAACACTAACTGGATGATGATTAAGATGGGAAGAATCGGGATAATCAGGAAGATATCCGCGGACCGCTGGATGGTTTCGTCGATCGCACCCCCATACCAGCCGGAGATGGCCCCGAGCACGGTCTGGATGAGGACCACGACGACGGCTGCTGCAACACCGAAGGCCAAGGCGACAGGAGCGCCCCAAAGCAGTCCCGTCATCAAGTCCCGTCTCTGATCGTCCGTTCCCGCGAGACCAAAGACGGTGCCGTATATCTTGAGCCCGACGCTCATCGTGTCGTTAAGGCCAAACCCCGTATAGCGAAGCAAGAGCTGGTAGTCACCGCGGAGGAGGTGTGCGCTTCTCGCGGGGTCGAGCTGGGCGGAATCGTTCTTTGCGAAGAGCGCCACGTGGGGCCGGATGGACGCATTATTCACGATCGGCTCGGGGATCACGCCCTCACGGACGACCCAGTTTTGGATGTTGCGAATGACGCCTTGAGCAGCGCCCGTACTGGATGTGAAGTGGTACGTCGTCGTAACGTTGTGCTCTCGGCCAGGAATCGATCGAGTGACCAGGTTGACGACCTGTTGATCCGGCCGGATCCAGCTGATTTCCAGGAGTGGGCTCTGGCCGGTTCCGTTGGCCGTGTCGCCAGGGAAGCTCGCGGTTACGTAAGACGTAAGCTCGGACGGGAAGTCGTCGAAATCCCACGAGAACCTTTTTGAGGCTTCGATGGTGGTCAGATTGAAGGTTGACCCGTCGGGGAGAATGGTCGTGGTCCGCGTGACAATATATCGGAAGCTCGATGGGTCGAAAAAGGTGTTGGTCGGTTCCTTACGCCCGGTGAAGTAGTGAACCCATTCGGGGGCGGCCCACCTTGGGTTGTCCTGCCAGTAATCGACGTTGGACCACTGGCGTACTACATCATATGAGGCGAAGAGAGGCGTAATGACGGTGACCGCGAGGAGCGATGCGAGAATGCCAAAGCCCACGAGCCCCGACTTCATCCGAAGGGCCTCGAGGAACGCCCCTTTCATTCCCACCGTCGGAGCCGAAGCCGGCACCGTGTCACCTGTGGAGGGCCCGAACCCTCGGATCAAGATAGCTGTAAATGACTTCGAGTAGGAACACGGTTGCCCCGAGCAGATAGGCATAGAGGGCAGTCAGCGCGATGACCACGGGTGCATCGAACGCCACTATGGCCTCAAAGAAGAGCTGACCAATCCCCTCGTACTGGAATATGGTCTCCGTAATAATGGCGCCTTGCCAGGACACGATCAGGGCAAGCGCGAGCGATGTGACAATGGCAGGCGAGGCGGCGCGGAATACGTATTTCCGCAGCACGATCCGTTCTGGCAATCCCCGCGCCCTCGCGGCGTTCACGAAATCCTCGTCCATGATCTGTAACACAAGGTTCCGTGTCGTGTAGGACCAAGCGCCGAAGGATGCGACGATGAAAGCGAGCATCGGGAGGACCATATGCCATCCAACGTCGAGGAACCACGCCCCGCTCCCCGCCGGCGGAGCGGGGGCTCCAACCCATCCAAACGGGGGAAACAAAGGCACGTAGTAGGCAAAGAGAAGAAGGAAGAAAATACCGAAGACCCAGGGCGGTACGACATTCGTCGTCACCGAAGCGATCGTTGAGCCGCGATCGAAGACGGAGAGGGCTTTGCGGGCCATCCGAAGCCCGAGCCAAATTCCCATGACCGCGCCGATCGCCGTCGAGGTGGTGAACAAGACTAGCGTTCGCGGCAGACGCTCGCCGATGATCGCCGAAACCGAGCGGGATCCGTCCGTCGACGTGAGGGCCTGAGCGCGTCCGAGCTGAAGAGTGAGCGCGTCGATGGTATACCTAAAAGTCCTCTCTAAGAAAGGTCGGTTGAGCCCGCGGGCCTCAACTCTTGCTGCGTATGTCTCATTGTAAATCCGGGCCTGCTCTGCGGGGGGAAGGAGTCGGTATGCTCGATCGTTGTTCAACTGCGTGCGGAGGTCAAACCCGATCTGCGCCTTCAGGAGATCATCGATATAGCCTCCACCATTCGCGATCAGGACCGTGAGATAGATGGCGAAAACAATGGTGATAATGAGGAGGACCCCACGCTTGGCGAGATGCCGAACAAGGCCCATTACATCGCTCCTATCGCATGCAGCCGAATATAGCTATGCCTTATGGGACAATCGTGAATCAGCTGGAGCATCCTCGATCACACCTTCTGTTTCTGACCCGTGATCGACAGCGCCCACAGACGGCGGAGCTTCCTCATGATGAATTGAGCAAGGAAGGTGTTGAGCAAGCCGGCACCCATGACGAGGCCCCCCGCGAGCACGCCGAACCAGGCGCCAAAGAGTCCTCCGACGGCGAGAAAGATCGCGGAAAAGGAAATGGAGAAGACCCCCAAAGTAACCCATCCCGCGCCGATTTGAGCCTTCTTCAAGAGCATGAGGATTGAAGAATAGAACCCCACCGCCGCAAAGGCCACGCACTGGAAAATCCAAAGGGTCGCTATCAACGATACTCCGGAGAGGAGCAGGACCTCCGAAAAGTCGACGCCCAGGCCGACAGCGAGGTAGTAAATGGCCAGAGGGGCCGAGGCGACGTAGACCGATGCCGCAGCGAAACCGAGCCCCACGCCGATGAGCTGAAGGCGTGGATTTGTGCGCACGGGCAGCGGGATCGTCTCGGCGCCATACACGCGCCGCTTTCCAACAACGGCCGGGTGCACAGCCGATGAAGGTGCGGCGGTCGCGGGACCGAGCGGAGTGGACGTCACTTCACCGCAGTTGCCGCATCGCCACCAGTACGGCGTGATGGCCTTTAGGTTCGCGGAGCCACAGTGTCGACACAGCAGTCCGCTCACCGGCTCGCCCCCGTTCAACTCCCCACGCAACGGCATGACGAATTGCGTCAAAAAGGCTTCCATTTACGAGGCAACTGGGAATCGCGGCCTCGACGGGGTCCCCCACCGATTGGCCGGTTCCATGACCGAACGCGCGGCATGTGCTCGGTTGCGATCGCTTGGTGCAAACCACGCAGGAATCGCAACCGGAGGAAGACACTCCTCTCGATCTCTCGCCACTCGTCGACAACCTTTGGTTTGAGGAGGGACTGAAAACGGAAGTTGTACCGAATGTCCATCAGGAAGAGCGGCTCAGGCGGCATCATCCCGAAATCATGGTACTGGCCGTGGAGGGCGCGTTGAATAGTTCCCAAGGGAGTCTCCTCCCTCGCATAAGCCACCATCGCGGCCACGATCCGCCGGATCATGCCGCGACGAAAGCTCCGAGCTCGGACATCGATGACGATCGCATCGCGATTCCGTCGCACCGCGACGAGGCCGATCGGAAGAGGGGTTTCGGGCGGGTCCGTCGTGAAAGAACGAAGGTCATGGGCACCGACGAACTCTGCACCCGCCTCACGAAGCTTGTCAATCGGCAGGTCATCAAAGATATGATATCGATACCATCGTTCTGTTGCATGACGCGGATGGAAGCCAGCCGGGACGAGGGCATAGGCCCAAGCCCATACATCGCGCGTGGAATCGTTGAGTGCGCCGACCACGGCATCGGGGCGCAAATCCGTATCGAACGCGATGACATTCCCGATCGCGCTCACCCCGCGATCGGTCCGGCTCGCGCTTCGGAAGAACGCTTCCCGCGGGTCCGAAAATAGGCCAGCCGACCTGGCTGCCGCGATGCATTCCCCTTCGACGGTCCTTGCGTCCGGCTGCCGCTGATGCCCGTAGAACAATCGCCCGTCGTACGCGATCTTCAACGCTATCCGCACGGAACGGTGATAGCGGGCGGTGGTATATCTCCAGGTCCATCGCCGGATGCCGAGGGTGACCGCCTGCCGAGGATTCGAGTAGTCCTCGTCGAGCCCAAGTATGGAGGGAACGTCGGTGCGGTAGCCCGGGCCATGGCAAACTTTGGGGTCGAGGACTTAGTCCTCGTGGGACCCGTGGCCCTGGATGAGGAGGCGAGCAGGCGGGCGATGCACGGAAGGGGCATCCTCCAGGCTGCGAGGATTGTACCAGACTTGGATGCCGCCCTGCGGGAGGTCGATTTCGTTGCAGGCACATCGGGGATCACCACGGAGAGCGAGAAGCGGTTCGCGCGCATATCCGTCACTCCGCGCGAACTCGCCGAACGCATTGCGACCATCGAGGGAACTGTGGCAGTCCTCTTTGGCCGCGAGGACTTCGGGCTCCTCGACAATGAACTCCGGCGGTGCGATTTACTCGTGACGATCCCTGCTTCAAGCGGCTATCCCATCCTGAACATATCCCACGCTGCAGCGATTCTTCTATACGAAGTTTGCAGTCCGAAGGCGCCATCGCGTGGCCTGCGCAAAGCTTCCGGCTTCGAGAAGGAGAAGCTCTATGAAGTCTTTCGGGCGTTCCTCGACGCCTCAGACTACCCACCCCACAAGCGAAAGCGGACGGAGACCCTCTTTCGACGGCTCTTGGGCCGTGCGACGCCGAGCAAATGGGAATTCCACGCCCTCATGGGGGTCTTCCAGGGAGCGACGAAGCGGATTCGCCGGCTCGGGGGAAAACCGTAGCCCGTCGGATCCTAGCGCGCGAGGCCGATCCCCAGGGACCGGTCCGTCTTCTCCATGCTTCGGCGTCCGTCCCTCTCGAGCTCGAGCAGCGCGCGGATCGCGTCGACGTTCTCGGGGACGACATCCGACTCTTGATGGACCGCCTGGAAGTAATAGACTCGCTTCCCGTCGACGACATGGACGCCATCCCGCCACACGGCGACCTCGTAGAGGTCGGACCGATTCCGCGAGAGGTCGCGGGCCATCTCCATGATCTGCGCCGTCGACTTGACGCCGTCGCCCCCTTCGACGAACGTGATTCGGGACTGACGCTTCCAGACCTCGACAATCCGGTCCTCGTCTGCGGCCTTCTTCAGGTCTACGCTCACGATGTGCACGTGCATGAGGGTCGTTGGGACCTTCAGAGCAATCGTGTGGATGTTCAGTTTCGGGAGGACGCTCTGCACGTCGGGTCCGTGGTGGCTCGGCATCTCGAGCTCCGGCTCGATCGCGTTGATTGGCCCCTTCTTCGAGTCCCCGGGGTCCGTCGCCCGGCGCACCATCACCGCGAGGACGCGGTCCACGCCGAGCCCGGCGTCGAGCGGATGCAAGGTGCGGATGAGCCCGGTCGTGTTGCACGACGGGACGCGGACGAACGAGGCGCCGAGGCATTCGCCGTAGTTCGCCGCGGCGTTGAACGAGAGGTTCGTGAGCGCGTGATCCTCGCCGCCCTGCCAGATCGCCTTCACGCCCGCCTTCTCGTAGAGCTTCTTGTAGCCGCTTTCCTCCGGGGTGCAGTCGACGACGAGGTCCGCGTCTTTCAGCGCGTCTCCGAGGACGCCGGACGCCTTCACGCCCGCTTTCTCGAACTTCCGGAGGGCGTCATCCGTCGCGGCATAGAGGGCGTAGGCCTTCCGCACGGCGAGCTTCGCCTCGAAGTCGGGTCGCGTCTTCACGACGCCGACGACATTCATGTCGCCCTGCAGGGCGACGGCGTCGGCCACGCGCTTTCCGATCGTGCCGTACCCGTTGATCACGATCTTCGCCGGCATCGGGAAGCTCCGATCGCGGCGAACGGCCGAGGGACGTAAAAGGCTTGTGTGGACGCGCCGTCCGACCGGGTCGCAGAAGGTACTTCCGGGCCCGCGAGGATTCCGGGCCATGCACTGCTATTATTGCGACAAGGACGCGAGGGCCGTGTGCCGATTCTGCGGCGCCGCGGTGTGCTCCGATCACACGAAGGCCGGCCGGTTCGTCAGCGGCTGGGCGTCCCACGGGGAGCTGAGCGGGACGCGGGCCGATTACGTGATCGTCAACAACGCGATCTGGTGCGGCACCTGCTCCGTGCAGCCCGTGTACGCGATGCGGTAAGTCGCAAGCCCGCGGAACCTTCTTGCCCGTTCCCGGGCTTGCCACGTTCATGCGTTGCAACTACTGCGACAATGAAGCGCGGGGCACGTGCCGGTTCTGCGGTAGCGGAGTCTGCCGGGATCACATGACGACGGGGCGATTCGTCAGCGGGATCGAGTGCCACGGATCGTATCCTCTCATGCGAGACTACGTCGTCGTCGAGAACGCGATCTGGTGCGGCCGTTGCGCCGCCCACCCTCCGTCGACGACGTCCGGGATCGAGTCGAGGGCCTAGGACCCGTAGAGGTCCCGCCGAATCCGTGGGACCATCGCCATGAGGACGGCGGACTCCGTGAGGGCGTCGCGATCCAGCCGCCGATCCGTGAGGTAGCCGATCGCGCCCTGCTTCGAGCCGATCCTTCGGATCCCGGACAGCGCCCCCATGGCCTCGCCGACGGTGTTGCCCTCCTTCACGCGGCGGACGACCGAGGGCGGATACGCAAACCCGGGACCGTGGCCGACCGTCACCCGCCCGGCGCGGTCGACGATCGCGCAGTACTGGACGTCGAAGTAGTCGCCGACCGCCGGCTCCCAGACGAGCCCCGCCTCGATCCCGACGCCGAAGTCGGCAGTGCCGAGCGCCGCCCGGGCCCGCGCCACCGCTCCGCGGATCGCCTCCGCACCGAACGGCTGCTCGGGCACGTCCGTCGGCACGCGGATCCGGGAGACGGCCGCCCGCCACGACAGGGAGTCCAGGGCGCGGCGGACGGCCCGGACCTTGACCGGGTTGTCGGTGCCGACGCGGACGGCGAGCGGCTTCGTCCGAACGCCGTGCTTGTCGATCACGCCGGCCCGGATCCGCCGCGAGGCGATCGGGAGTCCGTCTTGGGCCAGGACCATCGGCACGTCCCGGATCTCCAAGGGACGGAGCGCGTTCCCCACCCGAGCCGCGTTCAACGCCACGGCGACCGCATGCCGCTCCGCCGACACGACGAGGACGTCGAGGTCCGGGAGATCGTCCGCGGGGCCGAATGAATCGTCGATCGCCTCGATCCGCGACGGTCGCCATCGGCGCGCGCTCAGAAACCGTTTCAGGTTCCGCTCCCTCACACGATAGGGATTCACCCGGGTCCGCGACTCGCGGGCAAATCGATCGGTGGTCAATCCGATGAGGACGAGCGCCGGCCGACCCTCGAATGCGGCACGCAAGAGCGCCTCGTGACCATCGTGGAGGATATCGAACGTCCCCCCGAGGACGACGCGCATCCACCGCGCATCCGGTGCGCGCGATATAAGCGTGATTAGGGGGCGAGACGGCCCTCGTGGATGGCGATCAAATCGGCGTACAGCGCGTACGCGGTCTGCCGCAAACCGGGGTTCCGTTCGATGATCTGAAACTCCTTCAACATGTCCGTGCGGACGAGCAGCGAGGACGAAGTGCCCGTTATGGGGAACAGCGGCTGGTCGAGAGCGACCGCCTCGATCGCGACCGACGCCTTCACGCTCCGCCCCTCGCGCCACCCGCGGGCGACTTGCGCGAGCCGCCGTCCGTCGGCGCGCGCTTCGCGGACGCCCGCCGGATCGACGGAGGAGACGCCCTGGCGCGGGACCTCCTCGGGTCGGAGGGATCCGCCCATGAGGACGTTCGCCAGGAGGCACGCCTTCACGGTCGCATCCCAGCCGTCGAGGTCCATGGACGGATCCGTCTCCAGGAATCCGATCGCCCGAGCCGCCGCGACGCCCTCCTCGTACGTCCGGCCGGCCTCGATCTCGGAGAGGACCAGGTTGCTCGTGCTGTTCAGGATCCCTTCGAACGACTCGATCCGCGCGCCGCGCATCGCCTCGAGGAAGAGGCTGAACACCGGGGCGCCATCCATTACGGTCCCTTCGAAACGGAAGCCGAGCCGCTTCGTCCGCGCGATCTCGGCGAGCCGGCGGTAATGGTAGACGACGGGGCCCTTGTTCGCCGTGATGACGTGCTTCCCGCCGGCGAAGGCCGCGAGGATGTGGTCCAGCGCGACTTGCCTCGTCGCGATCCGGAGCGGAGTGAGCTCGATCACGACGTCAGCGCGGATTCGGCGGATCACCTCGACGGAGTCGTCCCCCACCGGACGTCCGCACGACTCGATCGAACCGCCTGCCTCCGCGGCCCGGACCGCCTTGCGGAGATCGATCCCGCTCGCGCTCTCGACGCTCCCGTGGTGCGCCGTGAGGATCCCGACGACCGCCGGCTCGAGGCCGTAATCCCGGGCGAGCGCGCCGCGGCGTTCGACCAGGAGGCGCGCGAACTCGCGCCCCACGTTGCCGAATCCCACGAGGACGATACGACGTCGCGTGCGGACCACCTCAGACGTCGAGGACCTTCCCCATCCCGCGGCGGAGCGCGGCGTCCACGACGACGTTCGCCACGGCGGCGTCCTGCACCCCGACCCCGGTCAGGTCCGCGACCGTGATCTCGTCGTCCCGCTCGCGACCCGGCTTGATGCCGGCGGCGATCTCGCCGAGCTCCGCGTAGACGTCCTCGCGCCGCATCGCGCCGGCCTGGATCGCGTGGTGGATCTCGCCGAGCCGCGCGCATTGGTCGAGGCGGTCCGCGACCACCTTGTCCGCCTTCTCGAGCACGCCGACCTCGAGCTCCTGCTTCTCGGGCCCGTCGGAGCCGACCGCGGTGATGTGCATTCCCGGCCCCACCCAGTCGGCGCGCACGAGCGGTTCGCGCGACGGCGTCACCGTGACGACGAGATCGGACCCACGGACGGCCTGCTCGACGGTCTTCGCCGGGAGGACCTGCACCCCGTGACGGTCCGAGATCTCTCGCGCGTAGGCCGTCGCCTTGGCCTCCGAGCGACCGTAGGCGATCACGCGTTCCGGCGTCCGCACGCGGAGGAGGGCCGCGATTTGGTATCTCGCCTGCGCGCCGACTCCGACGACGCCGACGCGCTCGACGTCTCGCCTCGCGAGCAAGTCGGCGGCGAGGGCGCCGGCGGCGCCCGTCCGGATCTCCGTGAGGTAGCCGTTGTCGAACAGGACGGCCCGCGGGAACCCCGTCGTCGCGTCGAACACGAGGACCATCCCGCTGCCGACCGGCAGTCCGCGGTCCGGGTTGTCGTACGAGCCGGACGCGACCTTGACGGAGAAGAAGGGAGTGCCTCGAAGGTGCGCCCCTTTCACATGCGCCTCCACCTTCGACGACGGGACGTCGAGGTTGATCACGTCGGGCAGGATCGCATCCCCGCGCGCGAGGCCCGCGAACGCGTCGCGCACCGCCGCAAGGGCCTCGTCGGGCCCGACGATCGAACGGATGTCCCGCTCGAACAGCAGGAGGACCTCCACCTACCGCGTCCCCCGGCCCGCCTTCAGCTCGCGGAGGAGCTCGTCGATCCGGCGGAGCCCGCCCGAGACGTAGCCCTGGGCATCGCCCATCCCGATCCGGATGTAGCCGTCCATCCCGAAGTGATCGCCCGGCACGATCAGGGTCGACTTCTCCTTGAGAAGACGCTCGGCCAAGTCCGACGAGTTGATGTCGAGCGCGTACCGCAGGTAGCAGATCGCGCCGGCGGCGGGCGGGACGTGGGAGAAGAGCGGCCCGTGTTCGTCAATCCAGTCCCGCACGATCGCGTAGTTCCGTTGCAGGATCGAGCGCGTACGACCGAGGATCGCCTCGCGCCGCGCGGGCGCCAAGGCGATCTGCGCGAGTCGGTCCGAGAGGTACGTCGGCGCGAGGGTCGTGTAGTCGTGGTAGCCCCAGAGTCGTGCAATCGTGTCCGGCGGCCCGATGAGCCATCCGATCCGCAGGCCCGGCAGGCCGTACGCCTTGCTCAGTCCGTTCGTGATGAGCGTCTTCTCGTACTCGCCCCAGAGGCTCGCCGTCCGGGGCGCTTCCCG
>WNGA01007632.1_pt1 | contig 17565 bp, 19 predicted proteins | sample 5400061 | NCBI WGS metagenome assembly WNGA01 (sample SAMN13153366, study PRJNA577476) | soil metagenome | isolation source: 100 cm soil or saprolite under grassland replicate 2 | place: USA:California | collected 2016-06-15 | reverse complement strand
GCTTCACCGGCTCGACCGGCTGGCTGCTCATTACGGCTGACCGCGCCTTCATCGCCGTCGACTTCCGTTACGTCGAGCAGGCCGGCCGCGAGGCGCCCGCCTTTACGCCCGTCCGTGTCTACGGTGGGTTCGAAAAATGGTTTGGTGATCTGGTGCAGGAGGCTCACCTCAGCGCAAGAAGAATCGGCTTCGAGCCCGCCGACATCGCCGTCGCCGCTTTCCAGGCGATCAAAAAGGCGATCGCAGCGATGCCCGAAGCTGATCGCCCAAAGCTCCTCGCCGCGCCGCCCATCCTGACCGAGCTGCGCGCCATCAAATACGCCGCCGAGGTCGAGGCTCTCCAGCGCGCCGTCGATACCGGCGACGCCGCCTTCTCCGCAGTCGCCGAGCGCATCGAGCCCGGCTGGACGGAGCGACGGGTCGCGCTCGAAATCGAAGCCGAGGCGCGAAGGCTCGGCGCCGAAGGCCTCTCCTTCCCCACTATCGTCGCCGCCGGACCCCACGGCGCCATGCCCCACGCCCAGCCGCGCGACCACGCCATCGCCGAAGGCGAGGCCGTCGTCATCGATATGGGCGTCATCGTAGACGGCTACTGCTCGGACCTCACACGCACCATAGCCGTCGGCAAGCCCGGTCCGAGGTTCCATGAGATCTATGACATCGTCCTCACGGCGCAGCGCACCGCCGAAGAGCTGGTGCGCACCGGCATGACGGGCGAAGAAGCCCACATGCTCGCCCACAACGTCATCGCCGAGGCCGGCTACGGCGAGAGCTTCGGCCACGGCCTCGGCCACGGCGTCGGCCTCCTCATCCACGAGGCGCCGCGTCTCGCCCGCCTGTCGAACGACGAGCTGAAGGACGGCATGGTCGTCACCATAGAGCCCGGCATCTACATCACAGGCTGGGGCGGCGTCCGCATCGAAGACATGGCGGTCCTCGAGAACGGAAAAGCCCGCGTCATGACCCGCGCGCCAAAACTGATGCCGTGAGGTCCAGCGCAGACGACGTGCCGGCCCCCGAAGTCCTCGCCGCTTAGCGCCGGCGCGTTGAATTCGTTTTGCAAAAAAGTGTTTTCGCCGAAGTGGCGCGTTGTCCCTCAGGCTTCGGGCCTCCGCCTCGCCCGTTCTTGTGTTCGCCTCCGCCACATCGTCCCTCCTGGTACCTTGCACCTTGCACCCTCACCATACCGGGAGCGGTCGCAATTTCCAAGCGCAGGATGTCACTGCGAAGCGGTAGTCCCAACCTTCGCCGGTCCGTCGCGCCCCGATAATCGAGCGCCGAGGGTCATGCCGTAAAATGGCTGCGGCAAAGAATGACGGTCGAATGTAGCCCGGTGCCTCCAGGCGCCGCCGTCGAAACTCCGCAAGCGAAAGGACTCCGATGATCGAAACAGGCGAGCTCCGAAAAGGCTCCACAATCGAGATCGACGGCGCGCTCTACCAGGTGATCGAGGTCGAGCACCTCAAGATCGGCCGCGGTAGCGCCCAGGTCCGCATGAAGCTGCGCGACCTGCGCGCCGGCCACATCGTCGATAAGTCCGTCCAGGCGGGCGCGCGCTTCACCCGCGCGCGCGTCGAGCGCCAGGCCGCCCAGTACCTCTACGCCGAGGGCGACCTCCACTACTTCATGAACACCGACACCTACGACCAGTTCCCGCTCGGAAAAGACCACCTCGGCGACGCTCTTAACTATCTCAAGGAAAACGCCACCTGCAACCTCCTCATGTACGGTGACGAGCCCGTCGGCGTCGAGCTCCCCGCCGCAGTCGAGCTGCAGGGCGGCACCAAGCCCGCCAAACTCGAGACCGGCATCTCCGTCAACGTCCCCCTCTTCATCAACGCCGGCGACGTCCTCAAGATCGACACCCGCACCGGCCAATACCTAGAACGCGCGAATAAGTGACATCCCGAAGCTGCAGGGCTTTAGCCTTGAGCCTATACTGGTGGACGTGAGCGATACCCCGTTCGCCCTGAGGAATCGAAGGGTCGAAACTCAACGCCAGCGCAGACTGAGGAATCGAAGTCGAAGCGCGCGGCAGAACAGCCTCCGCCAATCTCGACGGCGTGACATCGCGCGCATGTTCGGTCCTCCATCTTCCTCATCCCTAATCCTCCCTCATCCCTCCCAATGATCCAAGCCACCACTGTCTCCGCCCTCGCCCGTTACCTCAAGGACCTCATCGAGAGCAACCTCTCCCTTACCAACCTCTGGGTCGAGGGCGAGATCTCCAACCTCAGCCGCTCCACTCGCGGCCACGTCTACTTCACCCTCAAAGACGCCAACGCCCAGATCAACTGCGTGATGTTCCAGCGCCAGTACCGCGGCGCCCCTCTCGAAAACGGCGCACAGGTCCTCGCCCACGGCAACGTCTCCTTCTACGAACAACGCGGCAACGTGCAGCTCATCGTCGACTTCGTCCAGCCGGCGGGCGTCGGCGCGCGCCAGGCAGAGTTCGAGCGCCTCAAGGAGAAGCTCACCGCCGAGGGCCTCTTCGATGAAGGCCGAAAGCGCCCGCTGCCAGTCTTCCCCGCCCGCATCGGCGTCGTCACCTCGCCCACCGGCGCCGTCTTCCACGACATCTGCAACGTCCTCGCCCGGCGCTGGCCGCTCGCCGAGGTCGTCCTCGCCCCGACGCCCGTTCAGGGCGTCGAGGCCACCGTCGGCATCACTGAAGCCATCCGTCAGCTAAACCAGCTCGGCGGCATCGACGTCATCATCGTCGCCCGCGGCGGCGGCTCCATTGAAGAGCTTTGGCCTTTCAACGAGGAGATCGTCGCCCGCGCGATCTACGCCAGCGCCGTCCCGATCGTCTCCGGCGTCGGCCACGAGACCGACTACACGATCGCCGACTTCGTCGCCGACGTTCGCGCCCCCACGCCGTCCGCGGCCGCTGAGACCGTCGCGCCGGACTGGCGCGAGGTCTCGCGCCGCGTGGAAAGCATGCTCCTTGCCGTCTCCCTCGGCGCCAAAGGTCGCGTCAACCAGCGCGTGGTTGACCTGGACCGCGCCGGCCGCCGCCTCGCCTCAGCGCTGCCCGATCTCTCGCGCCACAGCGAGCGGCTCGTCTCCCTCCTCCGTCACGCCGCTGCCGGCCTCGCGCGCGGACTCGACCAGCGAGTCGAGCGCACGAACTCGCATGCCTCCCGTCTCCGCGCGCTCGACCCGCGCGCCACTCTCGCCCGCGGATACGCCGTCGTCCAGATACGCGACGGCAAGCAGGCCGTCACCAGCGTCAAGCAGGTCAAGGGCCGTGACCGCCTGGACATCCACGTGAAGGACGGCCGCTTCCCCGCCGAGGTATCCCGCCAATATGGCTTCTAAGCAGACCGCGGCGAAGGACGAAGGTTTCGAGGCGCTCTACCGCCGCCTCGAAGAGGCTGTGTCGAAGCTCGAACAGGGTGGCCTCACCCTCGAGGAATCGCTCGCCCTGTACGAGGAAGGGATGGACCTCGCCCGTCGCTGCCAGGAGCTCCTTCAGGGCGCCGAACTGCGCATCACCCGCCTTCAGGAGTCCTTCGCCAACGGCCTCGCCGCCGTCCGAGAAGAGATGCCGGAATACGCATCCGAGAGTCCAGATGACGAGATGTAAAGCGCGAATCGACCGCTGTAGGGGCGCAGCAACCGCCTGGCAGCAAAGGAGGCGCCCAATCGTCCGGGATGTAGGGTCGAGCCCCGGGGTTACGGTTGCTGCGCCCCTACGTACGCCTCGCCCATGACCGACGCCTCGCTCATCCGCGTCGACCTCCACAACCACACCCACTTCTCCCGCGACAGCATCCTCTCGCCCGAGCGCTTCGTCAGCGAGGCCCGGCGTCGCGGCCTCGACTGCGTCGCCGTCACCGACCACAACACCATCCGCGGCGCGCTCGCCGTCCGCGAGATCGCGGAATTCCCGGTCATCATCGGCGAAGAAGTCCGCAGTGCTGACGGCGAAATCCTCGGCCTTTTCCTCTCGGAAGAAGTGCCGAAGGGGCTTTCGGGAAGCGAAACGATCGCTCGCATCAAGGCTCAGGGGGGCATCGTGGGCATTCCACACCCGTTCGATCATCTTCGCCTGGCCCTCCACCGCATCGAGATCGAGAAGTTCGTCGATCAGATAGACTTCATCGAGGGGTTGAACGCTCGCATGGTCTTCCCCGCTCACAACGACAGGGCCCGCGAGTTCGCCGCCGCGCACCACCTCCTCGTTTCTGCCGGCAGCGACGCCCACTCCCCCTGGGAGGTGGCCCGCTGTTATGTCGAGATGCCCGCCTTCGCAGGGCCAGGCGACTTCATCCAAGCCCTCCGCCGCGGCCGCCTGGTGGGTCGCCTCTCCACTCCATTCGTCCACCTGATCAGCCGTTACGCCTTCCTCCGCCGCGCCCTAGGCTGGAAACCGGCATGAGACCACCTTCTCGCCGTTCCCCTCCGATTTCCGACTTCCCACCTCCGACTCGTATCTCGTACCTCGTACTTCGTACTTCTCCTTCCTCCTTTCTCCTTCCTCCTTCCTCATGCTGACCATAGGCTGGTTCTCCACCGGTCGCGGCCCAGGCTCACGCAAGCTCCTCGCCGCCGCTCACGACGAGATCGCATCCGGCCGCCTCGACGCGCGCATCACCGTCGTCTTCTGCAACCGCGAGCAGGGCGAGGACGAAAACACGGACCTCTTCCTGCAACAGGTCCGCGGTTACGGCCTACCCCTCGTCTGCCTCTCCTCGCGCGACTTCCGCCGCAAGCGGGGCGAGAAGCCCGTCCGCAAGGGGGAAACGCTTCCGAAATGGCGCCGCGACTACGACCGCGAGGTCATGCGCCTGCTCGAACCCTATCCGTTCGAAATCGGCGTCCTGGCCGGCTACATGCTGATCTTCGCCGAGGAGTTCCTTCAAAATTACGATCTCCTCAACCTGCACCCGGCCGCGCCCGGCGGCCCAAAGGGTATCTGGCAGGACGTTATCTGGCAGCTCATCGAAACTCGCGCCGAGAGCGCCGGCGTCATGATGCACCTCGCGACCCCGGATCTAGACGAAGGCCCGCCCGTCACCTACTGCACTTACCTTATCCGCGGCACTCCCTTCGATCCGTTCTGGCGTAATATCGAAAGCCGCTCGGTCTCGGAGATCAAGACCGCCGAGGGCGAAGCCAACCCGCTCTTCGCCGAGATCCGCCGCCACGGCGTGGCGCGTGAACTCCCGCTCGTCATCGAGACCCTCCGCGCCTTCGCAGGTGGCCACGTTCGCATCGCCGGCAATCGCCCCGTCGACGCAACGGGCACTCCGATACCTCCCTTCGACCTCACCGAAGCGATCGAGCTCACGGTCGCGGTGAACACCGGCAATTGAGCGGCACCCGTAACTGACAAGTGACAAACCGACAACTGCGCAGCCACGCTGCGCTATAATAGCCCCGTTACGCACGAGCACGGAGGACCGCCCATGGACGACCGCAACTTGCGACTGCCTGTACCCGCTAAAGCCGCGCTGCCATCCAGGCGCCCCGCACTACAGCCTGCCCTCTGGCAGCAGGCCGCCCCCGTCGTAGTCCGCGGCGCCGCCCTCGTCGCCGCCGGCCTCATCGGCGAGTGGCTCCTTCGCTCATTCGCCAGAAACGCCTTCAGCAGTCCACGCACGGGCAGGAAGACACCCCAGAAGCGCACATCGCTCGTCCCCGCGCGCGCCGACAGTCTCCCCGAAGGCACCGTCGCCATCAGTGAGACTGTCGTGATGCATCGCGTCATCTTCCGCCGCTAGGGAACGCATGAACGCCCGCCCTGAGCGCGGCCGCAGGGTCGTCCTTGTCGCGGATATGGTGCGCGGCTTCTGCGAAGAGGGCCGCAACCTCTTCATCGGTCCCACCATTTACGAGGTCATCCCGCACATTCGGGAGCTCCTCCAGCGCGAACAGGCCGCCGGTTCTCACATTATCTTCATCTGCGACACCCACGACCCCGACGACAAAGAGTTCGAGATGTTCCCGCCGCACTGCATCCGCGGAACCGATGAGCCCGAAGTGATCTCTGAGCTGCGCGAGTTCGCGGACGAGATCATCCCCAAGCGCCGCTACAGCGCCTTCTTCGGGACCAACCTGGGCGAACGGCTCGCCGAGCTAAAGCCCGACAAGGTCATCATCACAGGCGTCTGCACCAACATTTGCGTCCTCTACACCGTCGCCGAAGCCCGCTATCACGACTACAACGTCGAGGTCCCCGCAGAATGCGTCGCCACCTTCGACCCGGAAGCTCACACGTTCGCGCTCAAAGAGATGCGGACGGTCCTAGGCGCGAACGTCACCGGCCTCCCCGCATCAGCCGCTCAGTAACGGACGATAGGTTCGCGCGGGCACATCAGGTCTCCGCATAACGAGGCCTTCGTCCTCATCAGCTTGAGCGAGGAGTCGGTGACCCCACTCATTCCTTCGATGCCTCAGGATGAGCGGGCGAGGGCAGGATGTGCGGGGACGGGCGGCCCGGGGCGCCTTGTCCCCCGTTCCCTGTTCCTGTTCCCTGTTAAAAAGGTAGACCGGCGGACGGGGGCGCGTCCACCGGTCTGAAGCCGTTGAGGGGGTTGAGGGGGTCTAGTATCGCGGCTGTACACCTATTCAATCGTAAACCCGCCCGCCGTGACAATAACCAAACGGCCAGTCCTTTATAGACTTAGGGAGTACAACTTTGGTTTACGACCGGTAAACCGTTCGTCCCTTCTTCCACAAATGGGAGCCCGGTAAAATACTGCGTGGTCACAAGCTCACAGCCATCCATGAACGTTCTCATTGTCGGGTCCGGCGCCCGCGAGCACGCGCTCGCCTGGAAGCTCCGCCAATCGCCAAGGCTGACGGACCTCTTCGTCGCGCCCGGAAACGGTGGCACCGCCGCCATCGCTCGCAACCTGCTCGTAGAACCCACCGACTCGGACGCCCTCTTTCGAGCGGCCTCAGACCACAGGATCGATCTCGTCATCGTCGGCCCGGAAGCGCCGCTCGCCTCGGGGCTCGCGGACCAGCTCGCTGTCCGCGGAATCGCCGCCTTCGGGCCAACGCGATCGGGCGCGCGCATCGAGTCTTCCAAAGCCTTCGCCAAAGACCTGATGAGTCGCTACGGCATCCCAACTGGACACTCGGAGGCTTTCACCAGCCACGCCGCCGCACGCGATTACGTCGAGCGCCGCCCCGGCCCTCTCGTCGTCAAGGCCGACGGACTTGCCGCCGGCAAAGGAGTGTTCGTTTGCGATAACACAGACGAAGCACTCCGCGCGATCGACCTCATGCTCGGCGAGGGCGCTATCTTCGGACCGTCCGGAAACACGGTCCTCGTCGAGGAGCGCCTCTCAGGCCGCGAGCTGTCCGCGCACGCCTTCACCGATGGCGACACAGTCGCGCCGATGCCGTTCGCCTGCGACTACAAGCGCATCTATGACGGCGACGAAGGTCCGAACACCGGCGGAATGGGCGCCTACAGCCCGCCCTTCTGGCTCGACGAACCGCTCGAGCCACTCATCCACGAAACGATTACGGAGGCCGCGGTGCACGCCATGCGCGAGGAAGGCGCCCCCTATCGCGGGGTGCTCTACCCGGGCCTGATGATCACGCGCGACGGCCCCCGCGTCCTCGAGTTCAACTGCCGCTTCGGCGATCCCGAGGCGCAGGTCCTCTTGCCCCGGCTCAAGTCGGACCTCCTCGAGATCTGCTGGGCCGTCGTCAACAACCGGCTGGCCGATTCCGAGATCGAGTGGTCGACAGACGCTTGTGCCGCGGTCGTAGTCGCGTCCGGTGGCTACCCCGACGACTACGAGACCGGCTTCGAGGTCGCCGGCCTCAAGTCCGTCGAGCCCGGCGCCCACGTCTTCCACGCCGGTACCGCCCTCAGCGACGACGGTACCGTCCGTACCAGTGGCGGCCGCGTCCTCACCGTAGTCGCATCGGCGCCAACTCTGTCAGAAGCGCGCGCCACCGTCTATCGCAACGTCCAGCGCATCCACTTCACCCGCGCCCACTACCGCAAGGACATCGCCGCGCCCGCTCAGGACGCCCGCGTTGATTGAGAGCGGCAATGGTACAATCGGCTTGAATATGGCAGAGCTTGCAGGTCTGAGACGCACCATCAAAGCACTCGTACGCAAGGGGGAATCCCATTGCGTTGCGGAATGCTTGGAGATCAGCGTCGTTACACAGGGCGCGACGCTTGACGAGACTATCGCCAACCTGGAAGAGGCCGTCAGCCTCCACCTCGAGGGCGAAGACCTGGAAGAACTCGGCTTTGCTCTAGATCCCACGCTTCTCGTGACTCTCGCGCTAGAGCCGTCGTCTCCTCGTGCCGCTTAAGTTACGCAGACTCTCCGGGAAGCAGGTCACGTCACTCTGAATCGTTTTGACTTCTTCGTCGTCTCCCAGCGCGGCAGCCACGCCGAGCTACGCCGAGTCACACGAGCAGGCATCAAACAGACAATAACGGTCCCTTTGCACGATAATCTTGACGTCGGCACGCTCACAGCGATATTCAGACAGGCATGCAGATGCATCTCAGACGACGATTTGCGGACCCACTTCTACTCCGGATAGCCACATGCCCCGCGTAGCCGTCCTCGCCGGCTCCAAGTCCGACCTTCCCATCCTCGAGCCGTGCCTCCAGACACTGAGCGGTCTCGGCATCGAGCACGAGATGCACGTCATGTCCGCGCACCGCTCGCCCGCTAAAGTCCAGCAATTCGCCGCTGGCGCCGCAGATAACGGCTTCGAGGTCATCATCGCCGCCGCAGGCATGGCCGCGCACCTCCCCGGCGTCGTCGCCTCCATGACCACGCTTCCCGTCATCGGCGTTCCCATTGCCTCCGGCGCGCACGGCGCATCTGGCCTCGACTCGCTTCTCTCCATCGCCCAGATGCCGCCCGGCGTTCCGGTCGCCTGCGTCGCCATCAACGGCGCGAAGAACGCCGCCCTTCTCGCCGCCGCCATCCTCGCCCTCAAGCACGACGACGTTCGCCAGGCGCTACAGCGCCTCCGCCGGGAGCAGTCTTCCGGCTGACCGCCCAGGAGGAACTATGGCGAAGAAAGACTCCTCGATGCCGCCTGAGATCAAGCGCTTCCGTTCGGAGATCTACGACCGGCCGCAGTCCGCCGCAGAGCTCGCCGTCGACGAAGAGGTCTTCGGCGCAGCCCTCGGCGTCCGAGGTTACACGCCGCCAGCGCAGGCGGATATCCTCCTGGATCGGCTTGAACTCGCCCCCGGCATGCGCCTGCTCGATATCGGCGCCGGCCGCGGGTGGCCCGGCCTCTACATCGCCCAGAAGACCGGCTGCTTCGTCGTGATCACGGATGTTCCCGCCGGCGCGGTCCGCAACGCGTTCGAACGCGCGAGGGAAGGCACGTTGCGCAACCGTTCAGCCTTCCTTCTCGCCGGCGGGGCACGCTTGCCGTTTCGCCCGCGCGTCTTCGATGCCGTCACCAACACCGACGTCCTCTGATGAATCAGACAGAAGCTCTCCGTGCTGAGAGCCTGCGAGAGGGTGTTGCGGCCCGACGGCCGGCTCGCCTTCTTCACCATCTTCATCCCGCCCGGGCTTTCCGAAGATGCCTACCAACGCGCGCTCGCGGCCGGACCTCCCGAGCTGAGGCACCGGCACAACCATCAGACCATGCTCGCGTCGGCCGGTTTTGCAGATATCAGCGAGACTGACGTGACAGACGAGTTCCTGGAGATCGCCCGCCGCTGGTTCGATGCGAGGAAGCGCCGCGCCAGCGAACTCAAGGCCGCCATCGGCGAGTCCGAGTTCCTTCGAAGCCAGACCGAGAGCCAGGCCACGATCGCCGCCATCGAGGCGGGCCTCCTCCGCCGCTCGCTGTTCGTAGCGCGCCGCCCGTGAGACCGCATCTGTCCTGTGCTAACCTATCGGCAGATCGTAGCTGCAGGCCTTCAGGCCTGCCAGGCGGATCCCGGAAACTCACTCCGCCCTGCCCGAAAGGAAGTACTCATGCCCGCCCATTCCCACGTCGCCTGTGACCGGCCCTTCGACTTGTTCGACTTCCAGCTTCCAGCTTCCAGTGTCCAGCTTTCATCCAGAAAGGAGTCGCCATGCCCATCGTCCCGAACAGCGCCGCAACGCCCGTCGAAATGCTCCCCGGCGTCATCCGCCGCACGATGACCGATGGCGAGCACATGATGCTCTGCGAAGTCCGCATGGAAGCCGGCGCCGTCGTCCCGCTCCATACACACCCGCACGAGCAGACCGGCTACCTCGTCTCCGGCCGCTGCCGTTTCGTCCTCGGCGATGAAGTGCGCGAGCTCTCCCCCGGCGATACGTGGATGGTCCCCGGCGGCGCCGAGCACGAGGCCACCGCCCTCGACGCCTGCGTCTTTGTGGATATCTTTTCGCCCCCAAGAGAAGAATACCGATAACTACCGATCATCCTGAGTCGATCGCCGTATACTCAGTCTATAGACTGCGCCTTCAGAACCAAGAATTGCCCTTCTGAGGGTCTTGACGCCGACGCCGCCATGCTGAAACAGCCAACCTCCCAATCAGCGTTATAATCTGTTCGTCGTCCGTCGTTGGGGAAGGCAGGCAATGCCGTGGAGCAAGGTGACGTGGCTCTTCTGAATGACCAGATCGCCCAGGACTTGCTAAAGTCATCGATACCGGCCCGATTGGCGTATAACTGGCTCGACGGCACGCCTCGGGTGGTGCCCATCTGGTTCCATTGGGACGGCAGAGACTTCGTGCTCGGTTCCCCGCCCCGAGCGCCGAAGTTGAAGGCGCTCCGCAGGAACCCGAAGGTGGCGCTTAGTATCGATGACAACGCGTACCCGCACAAAGTCCTGCTTGTGCGGGGCACGGCGATTGTCGAGATGGTGCCCGGTGTCGTCCCTGAGTACGCCCTGGCGGCCGAACGTTACTTCGGGCAGGAGCAGGGGAAAGCCTGGGCCGCGCAGATGGGCTCGATGGTGACAGAGATGGGGCGGATCGCCGTCAGACCTGAATGGGTGGGTATACTGGACTTCGAGACACGCTTCCCCAGCGCTCTCGGCTAACCACAATCTGGGGAGGCCATCCGCAGACCGGTGAGCGCACATGCAGCCCCGCATTCAATACGCCAGGACCACAGACGGAGTCAGCATCGCCTATTGGACTCTGGGGCAGGGCGAGGCTTTCGTCCAGCTGGCGCCGCTTCCCTTCAGCCATCTGGAACTCGAGTGGCAGACGCCGGAGCTGCGCAGCTGGTACGAGAGCTTGGCATCGAGGCGAATGCTTGTCCGCATGGACCCGAGAGGCGTCGGGCTATCCGATCGTGACCGTACGGATTTCTCGCCGAAGGGTTTCGCCCTCGATGTAGAGGCAGTCGTCAACCGCATCGGCCTCAACATGTTCACCCTGATGGGCATCCTTAACTCTGGCCCGGTGGCCGTCACGTATGCCGTCGATAATCCCGAACGGGTCTCACATCTAATCCTCTGGTGCACTTACGCGAGAGGCATCAGCTTCTTTGCTAGGCCGGAAGCCGAGGCCCTCCGTGCGCTCGTCGAGAAAGATTGGCGAACATTCACTGAGGTCACGGCCCACTCGAGGGAGGGCTGGTCCGACGCTGCGTCGGCGCGGAAGTTCGCGGCCATGATTCGTGAAGCGGTGACGCCGCCGGTGCAGGCAATATTCATGGACACGATGCGCAAGGTCGATGTTACAGACCTTCTTCCGAAAGTCCAGCCAGCCACACTCGTCATGCATAGGCGCGAGTTCACCTGGATCGACGTGGCCAGCGCAAGAGAGCTGGCTTCCAATATACCGGATGCCCGGCTCGTTCTCCTTGAGGGAGCGGGAGCCGGGCCGTACCTGGGAAACACCAACGCGGTCCTTGGCGCGATTTGGGAGTTCCTCGGCGAGCCGGAGACGGAAGCCCTGGCCGCCGAGCTCCCATCGGGCACCGCCCTCATCCTCTTCGCCGACATTGCCGACTCTACAGCCCTCACTGAGCGCATCGGCGACGCCGCCTTCCGCGCGATGGCACGCCAGCTGGACTCCGCTCTGCGCCGCGTCATCCAAGAGCACGCAGGCACACCCATCGAAGGCAAGCTCCTCGGTGACGGTGTGCTCGCGATCTTCACCAGCGCCCGCGAGGCGATTGAGGCCGCGATCGCCTGTGGCGCAGCAGGGGGATCCGCCGGAATGCCGTTGCATCTCGGACTGCATGCAGGTGACGTCATCCGCGAAGAGAACAACGTCTACGGTGGCGCGGTGAACATCGCGTCTCGGATAGCGGGGCTGTCCGCAGCGGGAGAGGTGCTGGTTTCCGAGACGGTGCGCTCGCTGGCGCGCACATCGTCCGGCGTGAGGTTCGAGGAGCGGGGAGAGCATGGACTCAAGGGCGTATCGGACCCTGTGAGAGTGTGGACGGTGAAGCCTGTCGACGCCTCCGCTGTCAGCGAACCCCGTCCGGGCCTGAAGGCCGCCTACCCGGATCACCTCACGACACGCGAGGTTGAAGTCTTGCGTCTCGTCGCAGCGGGCCGCACAAACCGTGAAATCGCAGCGGAGCTTGTTCTTAGCTTGCGAACGGTGGCACGCCACATCACCAACATCTACCGCAAGATCGGCGCCCGCGGCAAGGCGGACGCCACCGCCTACGCCATCCGCCACAACCTGACTCAAGACTAAATCTACGCCCTTTGTGCCATAAGGCGTCGTAGGGGCGTCATTTTCGCCCCCGAAAAGATACGCCCTTTATTCGATGCGCCGCCTTCCCTGGCGCGCGCAGACTGGGCTCATCCGGGGATCGCCGGACACAGCAGCCAAAGGCGCGACGACTGGCGGCCCCCGGGGGAACCAAGCTCTTCCCGACCTTAGGCGTGCGCGGACCCCTCAAGTCGCGGCCAGTAGGAGCCGCAGGAGGTGCAGTATGAGAAACACGTGCTTCGTGGTTCTGACAATCGTGGCCGTTTCACTTGCGCTCTTCGGCAGTCCGGCGAATCGAGCGCTGGGCGCGACCTTAACGGTCGATTCGACCGGCGACGACTCCGATCTCAACCCAGGTGACGGTCTCTGCGAGACGGCCGGCACCTTTTGTACGCTGCGGGCAGCCATTGAGGAAGCCAATGCCCACGCCGGCAAGGAAGAGATCGCGTTCAGCATACCCGGCGCCGGGCCGTATGTAATCCAGCCTGCGACGGCGCTGCCGCCGATCACGGAAGCGGCGACGATAGACGGCACGACGCAGCCCGGATTTCAGGGCAGCCCGGTCATCGAGCTAGATGGCAGCGGCATTCCCTCTCAATTGGACGCGAGCGGGCTTGTCGTCAGCGGGGGCGGCAGTAATGTACTCTCGCTTATGACGTACGATTACGAAGTCGGTATCTTCATTCTGTCTGACTCCAACCAGGTGCAGGGAAACATAATCGGTGGCACCAGCATCGTTGGGCCCATGGACAACCGGGGTCACGGGGTGCTCGTCAACGGCAGTAATAACATGATCGGCGGACTCGCCCCAGGCGAGCGCAACATCATTGGCTTCAACCGCAAATCCGGCGTATTCATCGAGTCGGGCACCGGCAACGCGATCCACAACACCACCTTCCAGGACCCAACGGTCTACTACCGCCTGGCTCCGGAGATCGATTTGGCGCCGGCCGGAGTGACCTTCAACGACCCGGGTGATGGCGACCAGGGGCCGAACGGCCTGCAGAACTTCCCCGATCTGTTGAGCGCAACCGTCGACGCCACGAACCTGACGATAAATGGAAAGCTGGGCAGTTCAGCGAACACGCTGTTCGGGCTCGAGCTGTTCGCGGTACCGGACACGCCCTGCAACTTTACTGGATACGGTGAGGGCACGATCGTCCTCGGTTCCACTACAGTGCAGACAGACGGCAGCGGCAACGTAAACTTTGTCTACGAGGTTCCGAATCTGGGCCAGGTTAAGGCCGGAGACTTCATCACGGCGACGGCCACGGACCCCCTTAACAACACATCCGAATTCTCGCAATGCCTGATTCTAGCCTGCGCGTCCGGCTTCAACCCCGGCGTCGATACAGACCTCGACGGCACCGGCGACTTCTGCGACCTCGACGACGACGACGACTCGCTGATCGGCTCTGGCAGCACCACTCGGGTCGCCTCCACCGGCCCCTGCCCTACGGGCGGTGCCGCTCATCCCATCTTCGGCGATTGCGTCGAGCTCTTCATCGGCACGAACCCGCTGCTGCCCTGCGCCGCGACGCCGGCCGAGAACGACGAGCCGGTTGACCCCTGGCCGGTCGATGCTGACGACGACACCTTCGTAGACACCGCCGACATCGGCTTCCTCACCAGCCGCTTCGGCCTGCCCGGCACCGGCGCCGACGTCCGCTACGATCTGAACCTGAGCGGCTTCATCGACACCGGCGACATCGCCTACATGACCAGCCGCTTCAGCGAGGCGTGCCTGCCCTGAGCCGCGCCGTAGTCAGCGAAGGCGCGTGTCGAAGGGCGTGCCGCCAGGCCCGCTGGGCTGAGGGGACAAACACAGAAAAGCGTTTGCTGGGGCGGCGATCGATTGTTATTTCATTCCGGACTTGATGAAACCCTCGCGCGCCCGTGATCGTATTAAGGGCTGATCGTAGCTATAGACCTCGTACGGCGCGCGGAGGTGACCCGCATGGTTCGATCTTTTGCCGGCCCGCTCATCGCACTGGCGGTCCTTGCCGCCGCTCCGCTCCCCCTGCCCTTGAAGTCCGCTCTGCGCAACCATAACGCTGCGCGCGTATCCTCATCGGGCGGCCTTGCAGGCCTGAGGACGCCCTATACGGGCAAGACGCTGACTCGGGTTCTCTTCCTGGCGGCTGCGTTGGCGCTCCTGTTTCTGGGTAAGGCGGACAGCGGAGAAGCCGCCAACATCACGGTTAACATCGGCGATAACTGGTTCTGCGATCCATCGTTCGCGGGCAGCGTATGTCCCAGAACCATCCTCACCGGCGATACCATCACCTGGAGCTGGGTCGGCGGCAATCCCCACTCGAGCACCGCTTGCAATAGCACCTTCACGAGCTGCGGTGCCGCCCAGGGCTGGGATTCCGGGATCAAATCATCCGGTACGTTTGTGAGAACGTTCAACAGCGCGGGCACCTTCTTCTACCACTGCTCGGTCCATGGCAGTATGCGAGGTCGCTTAGACGTCAGCCAGGACTCCGACGGCGACAGCTGGAGCGACGCGGTCGAAACGGCCCTCGGCACCAACCCCGTGCAGGCCTGCGCGGCCACGCCCGCCGAGAACGATGAGCCCACCGACTCATGGCCGCTCGACACCGACGACGACCGTTTCGTCGATACAGCCGATATCGCATCGCTTTCGAGCCGTTTCGGCCTGCCTGGATCCGGCACCGACGTCCGCTACGACCTCAACCTCAGCGGCTTCATCGACACCGCCGACATCGCATTCATGACCAGCCGCTTCGGCGAGGCGTGCGTGCCCTGAGCGGCGCCGTAGCGCAGCGAAGGCAGTGTCGAAGGGTACCCCGCCCAGCCCGCTGGGCTGGAGTCTGGTTGCCTTCCGGCCACCATAACTCGCGGGACCGAACCCTGGTGCCATCGTCCCCTTCCACGTCTTCCAACAATCACCTAAGATAACGGCGTGGCCACCGTCGCCCCACCAGCGCCAGTCCTTAGACCGCTCGACCAGTCCCCTCCCGCAACCAGAACGATCATCTTGAAGACAATCGGGAAAACTCCGGTCCGACCCGTTCAAGACCCGCAGAGATCCCCACTTTTTTCCCAAAGCGATCAAGCTCGAGGGCCGAAATCGCCTAATCAATCATCCACTCGGCACTCAGCACTCCGCACTCGGCACTCGCTATGATCCCCCGTTACACCCGCCCCGCCATGGCCCGCGTCTGGTCCGACGCCAGCAAGCTCGACTCCTGGCTCAAGGTCGAGGTCGCTGTCTGCGAGGCCTGGGCCGAACGCGGCGTCATCCCCACCGAAGCGATGGAGCGGATCCGACGCGCGCGCTACGACCCCGAACGCGCCGCCGACTATGAGCGCGAGATGCACCACGACTTCAACGCCTTCCTCCGCTCCGTAGCCGATTCCCTCGGCGACGAGTCCCGCTTCGTCCACCTCGGCCTCACCTCCAACGACGTCGAGGACACCGCCCTCGCCCTCCGCCTCATAGAGGCCACCGAAATCCTGGAGGAAGACGTGCGCGGCCTCATGGACGCCCTCGCCGTCCGCGCCCGCGAGCACAAGCAGACCCTCTGCATGGGCCGGACCCATGGCGTCCACGCCGAGCCCACCTCCTTCGGCCTCAAGCTCGCCGCCTGGTACGACGAGATGCGCCGCCACCAGCACCGCCTCACTCACGCCAAAGAGCAGATCTCCGTCGGCAAGATTTCCGGCCCGGTCGGCTCGCACGCCACTGTCCCGCCCGACATCGAGGAGGAGGTCTGCGGTAACTTGGGCCTCCTCGTCGAACCGATCTCCACGCAGGTGGTCCACCGCGACCGCCACGCCCTCTATGTCTCGACCCTAGCCCTCATCGCCGCCAGCCTCGACAAGTTCGCCACGGAGATCCGACACCTCCAGCGCACCGAAGTTCTCGAGGTCGAAGAACCGTTTTCCGAGGGGCAGACCGGCTCCTCCTCCATGCCCCACAAACGCAACCCCGAAAAATGCGAGCGCATCTGCGGCCTCGCCCGCCTCTTCCGCGGCTACACCGTCTCCGCCCTTGAGAACGTCGCCCTCTGGCACGAACGCGACATCTCCCACTCCAGCGTCGAGCGCGTCATCCTCCGGACGCCTGCACCCTCCTCGACTACATGCTCGACCTCTTCGCCTTCATCGTCCGCGGCCTCCAGGTCTACCCCGAGCGCATGCGCGAGAACCTAGAGGCCAGCTACGGCCTCCCCTTCTCCCAGCGCGTCCTCCTGGCGCTCATCGAAAAGGGCATGAACCGCCAGGAAGCCTACAAGATCGTCCAGTCAGACGCCATGCGCGCCTGGGAGCAGCGCACGCCGTACCTGGAGCTGCTCGCGGAAGACCCGGCGGTGACGGCACACCTCTCTCGGAAGGAGCTGGAGGGTCTGTTCGACTACGGCTTCTACTTGAGGCACGTGGACGAGAGCTTTCGGAGATTAGGCTTGTAGAGCAGCTACTAGGAGGTTCCATGTTCATAGCGAGATGCCAGTCCTGCGGACAACCAGCTGGGGTCAGGAACAACTACGCGCGCTCCGTGAGACCCGTCGCCTACCCGAACGAAGCTGTTCTGTGTAGCACCGCCGGCTGCTTCAAACCCGCACTGCTCTGTTTGAATGAAGAGTACTCAAGAGCATATCAACGAGGTGAGCGAATATTCCGCCCCCTTGGCGGCAAAGTGGCGATCCGGGTGCAGTGACCACCACTCTCATCGAGTCCACCCTGGACCTCCCGCTCCTCGCCCGGGGCAAGGTGCGCGACATCTACGACCTCGGCGACAACCTCCTCATCGTCGCGACGGACCGCATCTCCGCCTTCGATGTCGTCCTGCCCACCGGCATCCCGGATAAGGGCTTCGTCCTCACACAGCTCTCCGCCTTCTGGTTCGAGCTCACCGGCGACATCGTCCCCAACCACTTCATCCAGGTGGTGGACGCCCCTC
>WNGA01009075.1_pt1 | contig 17567 bp, 20 predicted proteins | sample 5400061 | NCBI WGS metagenome assembly WNGA01 (sample SAMN13153366, study PRJNA577476) | soil metagenome | isolation source: 100 cm soil or saprolite under grassland replicate 2 | place: USA:California | collected 2016-06-15 | reverse complement strand
CGGCGGCGACCACCTCGCGGCCGCCGACCGGATCGTCACGGCGCTGTCCGCGGAGACGGTGGGCGTCGCGCAGAAGGCGATGGAGATGGCCGTGGAGTACGCGCGCGACCGCAAGCAGTTCGGCCGCCCGATCGGCTCCTACCAGGCGGTCTCCCACCGCTGCGCGCAGATGCTGCTCGAGGTCGAGGGCTCGCGCTCGGGCGCCTACTACGCGGCGTGGTGCGCGGACGCCGAGCCGGAGTCGCTGCCGGCCGCGGCCTCGATGGCGAAGGCCTACTCGTCGGACGCCGGCTGGCGCGTCTGCGGCTCGTCGCTCCAGGTGCACGGCGGGATCGGCTTCACCTGGGAGCACGACCTGCACTTCTTCCTGAAGCGGGCGAAGACCAACGCGATGCTGTTCGGGTCCGCGCGCGAGCACCGCGAGCGCCTGGCCGAGCTGACGCTTGCGAAGCCAGCCGCGACGGTGGCCGCCTGAGCACGAAAAACGGGCCCTCCCGGAGGAGGGCCCGTTTCGGCGGCCGCTGGGGGGCTCTGGGCCGCTGGGGATCTGCTGCGCCGCTAGCGGGCGCTCGGGCCCTGCGGGATCATCCGCGGGCCGCCGGCGCGGTCCTTGAAGCCATCGTCGGGGGCCGGCTGATAGCTGGACCTCGCGTCGGACTGCTCCCAGTACGACTGCGGGCCGCGTGTGCCCTCGTCGGGGCCGCCGTCGAAGCGCGTGCCCTCGGGCAGCACGCCGGCGTTCGGGCCGCGCGTGCCCTCGTCGGGACCGCCGTCGAAGCGGGTGCCGGGCGGCAGGGTCTGCTGCTGAGCCTGGGTGGTCGGCTGAGCGGTGCTCGCCTGGTTCTCGTCGTCGGCGAGGATCACGACCGCCGCCGCCAGCGCGATGATCGCGACGATCGCGACCGCGAGCAGCGCGCGAACGGCCTTGAAGTGGGCGCGAAGAACGACTTCGGGGTGCTGCTTGGGGATCGGGTGTCCCATGACGGCCTCCTGTGTGATGAGCTTGCTTGACATCGGAGGCGATGGTCCACCGGGCCGGTAGCCGAACGGCGACAGCGCGGTAACAGGGCGGCAACGCCGGCGCCCTGCGCGCGGTGGAGTCAGGTCGTCAGCGCCGGGTGACCATCGCGCCCAGCGCGGCGAGCACGCCCATCTTCTGAGGCTGCTCCGGCGGCGGGCCGGTGGGCGCTTCCTCGGCGGGCGGCCGCGAGACCACGTGCCGCACGGGCACGGAGGTGAGCTTCTCCAGGCGGTGCGGCAGGTCCAGGCCGAGCCAGCGCGACGAGCCCGTGGGAAGCGTGGAGACGATGATCTCGTCGAACTTCATCGGATCCCAGACGTCCATGACCGCGACGACCGGGTCCGGGTCGCCCACGCGGCCCTCGACGTTGTCGAGCCCCGCGGCGCGCATCCGCTCGAGCGCCTCGTCCAGCCGGACGCGCGCCTCGGCGCCGCTTGCCGGCATCAAGAGCGTGAAGCGACACGCGCCCTGTGCGGCGCGGTCGCGAAGCCATTCGATCAGCTCGTCTGAGCCTGCGGTGACGTTCGCGACAACCAGGAGACTGAACTCCCAGGCCATGCCTTCACACTACTACGGAAGTCGGCGACCGCGGTAGCTGGGAAGGCCCTGCTCGTGGTCCTGAATCGGGCCACGGCGCTCGGAGCCGAGCGCGATCTCCTCGAGGCGCGCGATCTCGCGCTGGCCCTCGACGCGAGCGGGGTGATCCGCGGGCAGCCCGGAGATGAGCGTCCTGATGCGATTGCGGAGCTGAAGGGCAAAATGCGGGGTCGAGGCGCCCATCAGCTGGCGCACGTCCTCGACGGTCGGCTCGCGCCCCATCCGATCCGCTCGCTCGTACTCGCTCACGACGGAGATGAGTCTACGGCGCGTTCGTCTGCACCGGGATCAACTCGGTGAGCTGGTCCAGCTGCGCCTGCTCCTTCACGGAGATCGCCTTGTCGTCGCCCAGCACCCAGGCGCGGTTGTAGACCGCCTGACTGGGGTCCTCCTCGTAACCCGGCTGCACGCTCAGGAAGTACTCCTCGAGCTTGGGCGGTAGTACCGCCGGGTCGTCGCTCAGGACGAGTGGCGCGAACACGCCGCGCGTGGCCAGCGCGGCGGCCGCGGCGGCGTCCGAGGGCCGGGTCGTGCTCGCGACCGTGAAGTTGTAGCCCGGCACCACCACGCCCCAGCCGAAGTCGCCCTTCTCGTAGCGCGCGAACGCGATCGCGTTCTCCACCGCGTTCGGCCCCTCGATCCGCTTCACGTTGCGCGCGAGCTTTCGCTTCCCCAGTTGGGCCAGCACGCTCTTCGAGATCACGCTCTCCGGCCCGAGCACGAACACGTTCGGCCGGCTGTGCTGGCGGAGCGTCCTCAGGATCGGCGCCGGGATGGCGTCCTGGTGCACCGGCAGCGCCGAATCCCCGGAGCGCGCCGCCCAGGCGGCGGCGGGCATGGCGAACTCCGCCTTGTCGGCGGAGAACAGGACGACGTCGTTCGACGGCCGCCCGCGCGCGGCCGAGAAGAAGCGGTCGACGGCGGCGGCGCGCTCGAACTCGTTCTTGCCCTCTATCAGCGCGGTCTTGAAGCCGTCCGGCCTCGCCACCTCGGGGCCGACGCGGATCACCTGGGCGTCCTTCGACAGGTCGGAGCCCTTCGGCTTCAGGCGGTCGAGCACGTCCTTCGTGACCGCGGGGAGGTCGCCTCCGTCCGTGAGCAGGATCGGCGCGCCGATCGGGCGGCCGACCAGGACCGAGGCGGAGATCGCCGTGGCCCAGTCGTCCTGGTCCACGAGCACGATGGCGGTCGGGCGGTCGCTGTCGCCGGTGGCCGGGTAGAGCGCGCCCGCCACCCCCGCGGCGTCGGCGACGGTGTCGCTCCCGCCCACCCGGATCGTGTTCCGCGTGGCGCTCGAGGGGAAGCCGAGCTTCTCGGCCGCCTGCTCGTCGTTGGCCTTCACGCCGAGCTGCGGGGGTCGCGATTCGTTGTCGCTGCTAGTGCAGCCGACAAGCAGAATTGCCGATGCCAGGAAGAGGGCGGAAATACGGCGCAATACGCGGCGCACCTTAGCTAGGTGTTCGGCGGGCGAGGGCCGGGTATGACTATGATTGACTCGTCAGTCAACGGCGGGGGAGCCCACACGTGGATTTCAAGCTGAACGACGAACAGAGCGAGTTTCAGAAGAGGGCTCGCCGCTTCGCACGCGAGGTCATCCGGCCCGTCGCCGCCGAGCACGACGCGAACGAGAGCGTCCCGTGGGATGTCATCAAGGCGGCCCGCGAGTGGGGTCTCCACGGCCTCGAGTCGGTCCAGCGGATGGCCGCGGACCCCGACGGGATCCTGTTGTGCATCTACGCGGAGGAGCTGCACTGGGGCTGTGCCGGAATCGCGCTCTCGATCCAGGGCAGCTCGCTCGCCGCGGCCGGCATCGCCAGCTCCGGCACCCCCGAGCAGATCGCCCGCTGGGTGCCCGAGTGCTTCGGCACGGGCGACGAGATCAAGCTCGGCGCCTACGCCGTGACCGAGCCGAGCGCCGGCTCCGACGTGCGCTCGCTCCGGACGACCGCGAAGCAGGACGGCGACGAATGGGTCCTCAACGGGACCAAGGTCTTCATCACGAACGGCGGGATCGCCGACGTGACCGTCGTCGTCGCGACCGTCGATCCCGAGCTGGGCCACCGCGGTCAGGCCTCGTTCGTGGTGCCGAAGGGCACGCCCGGCCTGTCGCAGGGGAAGAAGGAGTCGAAGCTCGGCATCCGCGCGTCGCAGACGACCGAGGTGATCCTCGAGGACTGCCGCCTGCCGATGGACCACCTCCTCGGCGGCTACGAGAAGCTGCAGAAGAAGCTCGACCGGGCGCGCTCGGGCGCGTCCACCGGGCGCTCGTCGAACGCGCTCGCGACGTTCGAGCTGACGCGCCCCTTCGTGGGCGCCTGCGCGCTCGGCATCGCGCAGGCCGCCTACGAGTGGACGCTCGAGTACCTCGCCGACAAGCAGGGGGAGGGCCAGCCGCTCCTCCACCAGCAGCGCATCCAGCAGACGCTTGCCGACGTGGCCACCGAGATCGAGGCCGCGCGGCTGCTGGTCTGGCGCGCCGCGTGGATGGGCCGCAACGGCATCCCGCTCACCGCCGGCCAGGGCTCGATGTCGAAGCTGAAGGCGGGCGACGTGGCGATGTGGGCCACGACCACGCTGATGGACCTCGTCGGCCCGTTCGCCCAGACCAAGGACTGCCCGCTCGAGAAGTGGTTCCGGGACGCGAAGATCTACCAGATCTTCGAGGGGACGGCCCAGATGCAGCGGCTCGTTATCGCGCGCATGCAGACGGCCGAGCACAAGCGCCGCATCGAGGACGAGGACGACGTGCTCCACCAGGCGCCGGGCAACGCGCCGAACGGCAGCGCGGTGGCCGCGGAGATACCTTGAGTATTTGAGGACCCTGCCTGAGGCTGGGCTCATGCGCTACCGCCCGATGGACTCCGATCCGGCCGACCCGCGCCTGGGCCGATTCATCCCCGACGACTGGAGGCACGTCGAGAGACACCCGCTGGGTGCCATGCCCGAGGAGGCGCGTCCGAAGTCCACGCCCGTCGTGATCGGCGTGGACTGGTTCACCGAGATGTTCAACCCGGAGCAGGACTCGGACGGCGAGTACTTCGTCGCGCCCGGCGGACCCGGACACGCTCACGAACGTCGAGGGCGGCCACTGCGTCTGCCTCGAGCCCGGCGACGCCGAGAAGAACGAGGCCTGGTGGGACTTCTTCGACCAGCACCGCGAGGGCGCCTGCGTCGGCTTCGGCTGGTCGAGGTGCATGTCGCTGCTCAACAAGGAGCTCTACGCGCCGCGCTGGCTCTGGGACCGCGCGAAGGAGGTCGACGAGTGGCCGGAGACGAACCCCGGTGACAACGAGGGGACCTCGGTCCGCGCCGGCGCGCAGATCCTGATGCAGCTCGGCCACTGCGACTGGCTCGACGAGTACGCCGACGACGAGGTCGAGGAGCGCCGGGGCTACAAGCCCGACAGCGGGGACGGCATCGCCGCCGTCCGCTGGACGGACTCCGTCGACGAGGTGCATGCGGCGCTCGAGAACGAGCGGGCGGACCAACTCGGCGCGGTCCCGTTCGTCAACAGCTGGGGGCGGAACTATCCCTACCGGACCTGGATGCCCGACGAGGTGCTCGCGTTCCTGATCGATCGGCAGGGCGAGGTCGCCGTGCCGACCGACCGCCTGCCGGCCGACGCCTAGCGTCCCGGCGCCAAACCGGCCGGGCAACGAGGGAGCGGGCGTACGCTTGCGGGCGTGCGCCCGCTCACGCTCGCGGTCGTCTTCCTCGTGCTCGTCGGCTGCAACTCCTCGTCGCCCGACAGGCCCGACCCGCTCCATTCCTACGACGGGCGCGTGATCCGCGGGTGGCTGCTGGCGCTCGAGCGGCAGGATTACGACCAGGCGGCCTACTACTTCGCGCCGAACGCCCTCATCGACCAGGGCCACCCGTACCGGCTCAGGACGAGGTCGGAGGCGTTCGCATTCAACGCGTCGCTGCCCTGTCGCGCCGACCTCATCCGCTTGAGGGGAGGGGGAGCGCACGTGCTCGCCACGTTCCGGCTCAGAGAGGGCCCCGGGGGCGGCTGCAGCGGCCTGGTCAGGGTCCGCTACACGATCCGCAAGGGCAAGTTCACCGCGTGGCGTCAGCTGCCGGATGCGGAGCGCGAAGCACCGCCGGCGCCGGCGTCCGAGGCCTGACGCGCCTCCGACAGGATCTGCTCCGCCCGCACCTCGTTGATCTCGGTGCCGCCGCGCAGGAAGCGGATCACCGCTTCGAGCTCCCTGTCTGAGAGCTCGGCGATCATCGGCCGGCCCATCTCGCCGAGCGGGCCGTAGGCCTCCCACGCTCGCCGGTTGGCCTCGGGGGTGAGCTTCAGCGTCACGCGGCGGCGGTCGTCCGGGTCGCGCGTGCGGCTCACGAAGCGGCGGCCCTCGAGCCGGTCGAGGACGGTCGTGACCGCGCCCGGGCTCAGCCCCACCGCCACCGCCAGCTCGCCGGCGGTGATTCCCGGACGCTGGTCGATCACGTCGAGGCAGCGGCCGTCCGTGCGGTTCACGCCGAGCAGCCTGCAGAACGCCTCGTCCATCTTCTCCACCGCGGTCTGGTAGGCGCGGTTGACCTCGATCAGCTCCTGGAGCAGAGCCACGCGCTCCTCGCTGAGCCCCTGCGCCCACTCCGTCACGATCTGTGGGCGATCATTTGACATTCAAAGGTTCCGATGATTAAATAGTACGGAGTTCGAAAGATCATACGTCAGGAGTACACAAATGGCAAGCATCGCGATAGAGGCGGAGGGCCTCGTCAAGGACTATCCGGGCGGCGTGCGCGCTCTCGACGGGCTGTCGTTCGCGGTCGAGGAGGGCACCGTCTTCGGCCTGCTCGGCCCGAACGGCGCCGGGAAGTCGACCGCCGTCCGCATCCTCACCACGCTCGCGCGCGCCGACGAGGGCGTCGCGCGCGTCGCCGGCCACGACGTGCGCAGCGAGCCCGCCCGCGTGCGGAGCACGATCGGCGTGGTCGCGCAGCGCGGCGGCGCCGACCGCGAGGCGACCGCGCGCGAGAACCTGCGCCTGAGCGGGCGGCTGCACGGCCTCCGCGGGCCGGAGCTCGAGCGCCGCATCCAGGAGCTGCTCGACCGCTTTGGCCTGTCCGAGGCCGCGGACCGGATCGTCCGCACGTTCTCGGGCGGGATGGAGAGGCGGCTCGACATCGCGCTCGCGCTCGTGCACCGGCCGCGGGTCCTGTTCCTGGACGAGCCGACCACCGGCCTCGACCCCGAGGTGCGCGCCGGCATGTGGCAGGAGATCGAGCGCCTCGGCCGCGAGGAGGGCATCACCGTCCTGCTCACCACGCACTACCTCGAGGAGGCCGACAGGCTCGCGGCCGACCTCGCGATCGTCGACCGCGGGCGCGTCGTGGCGAGCGGCTCGCCGGATGAGCTGAAGCGCGAGCTGCGCGGCGACGCCGTGCAGGTCGATCTCGAGAGCGAGCTGAACGGGGCGCGCACCGGGGTCGACCGGATCGCCGGGCTGCGCGAGGTGACGGTCGACGGCCGCACGCTGCGCGCCCGCGCCGAGGACGGCGCGCGTGCCGTCCCGGCCGTGCTCGCGGCACTCGACTCGCACGGGGTGGGCGTCGCGTCGGTGACGGTCGCGCGTCCCTCGCTCGACGACGTCTACCTGCGCTACGCCGGCCGCACGTTCGGCGAGGCCGACGCCGTGGGGCAAGCGCCGGGCGGTGCCCGGCGCGCAGCCACGGACTTTCACGACCCGATGGAGGACAACCGATGACAGCGCTCGCGCACACCCGCTACATGACCGCCACCCACCTGCGCCAGCTCTGGCGCCAGCCCTGGTGGATCGCGGTGAGCCTCGTACAGCCGGTGATCTGGCTGCTCCTGTTCGGCGCGCTGTTCCAGTCGGTGGCCGACCTGCCGGGCTTCGGGAGCGACGACTACATCGTCTACCTCGCGCCCGGCATCGTGATCATGACCGCGTTCTTCTCGGCCGGCTGGACCGGGATGGGCCTGCTCGAGGACCTGGACCGAGGCGTGACCGACCGCCTCCTCACGTCCCCTATCAGCCGGCCCGCGCTGCTCGCCGGCCGCGTGACGCAGCAGACGATCACGATGGTCATCCAGTCGCTGATCATGGTCGGGATCGCGCTGCTCGCCGGCGCGAGCTTCGAGAACGGCGTGCTGGGCGTGGCCGGCCTGATCGGGATCGCGGCCCTCATCTCGGCGGCGTTCGCCTCGCTCTCGCTCGCGTTCGCGCTGGTCGCGCGCAAAGAGGAGACGCTGATCGCGACGCTGACGTTCCTTCAGCTGCCGCTCTCGTTCATCTCCTCGACGCTGATGCGCCCGGAGCTGATGCCCGGCTGGATGGAGTCCGCGGCGAACTTCAACCCGGTCGAGTGGGCGGTCGAGGCGGGCCGCGCCGCGGCGCTCGGCGAGGGCGGCTTCGACGTGGTCGCCACGCGGGCCGGCCTGCTCGCCGCGTTCGTGGCCCTCGGGGCGTGGCTCGCGCTGCGGGCCCTGGAGGCCTATCAGCGCTCGCTCTGAGCCCGCTCCTCCTCGATCCGCTGCCGCTCGGCGAGGCGGGTGTCGCGGCGCAGCTGTGCCTCGCGTGCCCGCCTCGTCTCGTCGGGCGTCTCCGGCGCGAGCGGCGGCACCGCGGTCGGGTTGCCGTCGTCGTCGAGGGCGACCAGCGTGAGGTAGGCGGTCGAGGTGTGCACGACCTCGCCGGTCCGGACGTTCTCCGACTCGACGCGCACGCCCACCTCCATCGAGGTGCGCCAGGCGGCGTTGACGGTCGCCTTCACGGTCACGAGCTGGCCCACGTAGACCGGGTGCGTGAACGTCATCCGGTCCATCGCCGCGGTCACCACGCGGCCGCTCGAGTGCCTCACGGCGGCGATCCCGGCGACGTCGTCGCAGAGGCGCATGATCAGCCCGCCGTGCACGTTGCCGGCGTTGTTCGCGTCCGCGATTCCCATCCAGCGGCTTAGGATCGAGCCTGACGCTGACGGTGCACGTGGCTCCACGAGGGCGCGGAGACTACTCTTGGCCCGACTGACCGCGTCGGAGAATTAGGAGGAGACATGCCAGGGCTTGCTGGTCGCATGTCGACGGTGGTGAAGGCGAAGATCTCGAAGATGCTCGACCGGGCCGAGGACCCGGGCGAGACGCTCGACTACGGCTACCAGAAGCAGACCGAGCTGCTTCAGAACGTGAAGAAGGGCATCGCCGACGTCGTGACGTCGAAGAAGCGCCTTCAGATGCAGTCCACGAAGCTCGAGCAGCAGGTCGTGAAGCTCGACACGCAGGCGCGCCAGGCGCTGTCGCAGGGGCGTGAGGATCTCGCCCGCACGGCGCTCGAGCGGAAGACGCTGGCTCAGACCGAGCTGCAGTCGCTCGACACGCAGGTCAAGGAGCTCGAGGGCCAGCAGGAGCAGCTGATCGCCAACGAGCAGCGCCTGCGCCAGAAGATCGAGCAGTTCCGAACCAAGAAGGAGGTCATCAAGGCGCAGTACTCCGCCGCCGAGGCGCAGGTCCGCATCTCCGAGGCCGCCAACGGCGTGGGCGAGGAGATGGCCGACCTCGGCCTCGCGATGCAGCGCGCCGAGGACAAGACGGAGACGATGCGCGCACGCGCGTCCGCGGTCGAGGAGCTGGAGCAGGCCGGCGCGTTCGACGACATCACCACGCTCGGCTCGGGCGAGGACGACCTCGACCGCCAGCTCTCGGAGCTGACGAGCGGCGTCCAGGTGGACGACGAGCTCGCGAAGATGAAGTCGGAGCTCGGCTCGGGCGGCGGCGAGTCGCCGGCACTCGAGCAGGGGGAGGAGAAGGCGTGATCGTCCGGATCTCTGGCGAGGGCCAGTTCAAGCTGCCGGACGAGGACGCCGACCGGCTGAACGAGCTCGACAACCGCGCGGTCAACGCCGTCGAGCAGGGCGACGAGACCGGCTTCAAGGAGCTCTGGAGCCAGATGCTCGAGATCGTCGCGAGCGACGGCAACGCGGTGAACGACGACGAGCTGGTCGAATCCGACGTGATCCTGCCGCCGCGCGACATCTCCTTCGACGAGGCTCGCGCCGAGTTCACAGGCGACGGACTGATCCCGGACTAATGGACGAAGAGGCCTTCAACCTGTCGGTCCGGCGCTTCCTGAAGAAGCTGGGGGTCACGTCGCAGCGGGAGATCGAGCTGGCCGTGCGCGAGCAGATCGACGGAGGCCGCCTCCAGGGCGACGAGACGCTCGAGGCGCGCGCCGTCGTGACCGTCGACGGCCTGGAGCGCGAGATCGTCATCACGGGCGAGATCGCGCTCAGCGGCGAGCCGAGCGGGTCGCCGAAGTAGGCGTGAGCTAGCCCGGCAGCTCGATCCAGGCGTCCGCGCCGCCTCCGTCGCGGCGTGTCGCCCCGGCCTCGCGGCCGTGCGAGCGGGCGATCGCGTCGACGATCGCCAGGCCCAGGCCGGTGCCGCCGCGCGAGCGGGCGCGGTCGCCGCGCGTGAAGCGCTCGAAGGCGCGGCCGTCCAGCGCCGGGTCGAAGCCGGGGCCGCGGTCGAGCACGTGCAGGCGCACGCCGTCGCCGGCGGCCTCGGCGCGCAGCTCGACCGCTCCCTCGCCGTGCCGCAGCGCGTTGTCCACCAGGTTGGCGAGCGCCTGTTCCGCGCGCAGCCGGTCCGCGCGCAACGCGAGCCCGTCCGCGGGCTCCACGCGCAGCTCGCGCCCCGCCTCGACCGCCCGCGGCTCGAAGCGCCGGGCGGTGGTGGCGAGCAGCTCGCCGGCGTCGAGCGGCTCGGGCCGCACCGGCAGGCGGCCCTCGTCGGCACGCGCGAGCACCAGCAGGTCCTCCGCGAGCTGCACGAGCCGGTCGCTCTCGCCCGCCGCGGAGGCCACCGCCTCGCGGAGCTCCTCCGGCGTCCGGCCCTCGCGCAGCGCGAGCTCGAGCTCGGCCTTCAGGAGCGCGAGCGGCGTGCGCAGCTCGTGGCTCGCGCTCGCCACGAAGCCGCGCTCCCGCTCGGAGGAGCGCTCGAGGCGCTCGAGCATCTCGTTCAGGGTCCCGCCGAGCTGGGCGAGCTCGTCGCCGCCCGGTGGGACCGGTAGCCGGCGGCCGCTCCCCAGACGCGATATCTCGGCGGCCTCGCTACGCATCGCGTTCACGGGCCGCAGCGCCGCACTGGCCACGCCGTAGGCCGCGAGCGCCGCCAGCAGCAACGCCACGGGGAGTCCCACGAGCAGCACGTCGCCGAGCGAGGAGAGCGCCTCCTCGCGATCCTCGCGCGTGGCGCCCACGACCACCACGCGCGTCCCGGCCGGCCGCGCGAGCAGGCGAAGGTGCTCGTCGAACCGGGACACAGAGTCGCGGTCCAGGAACAGCGGGGCGCGCCGCGCGCGTGCGAGCTCCTCGTCCGCGAGGAGCGGGGTGCTCCCGAGGCCGGGGCTCGCGTACTGGAGCTCGCCATCCGGGCCGATCACCTGCGCCAGGCTCTCGTCGCGCGCCACCAGCCGATTCCTGTCCGGGTCCGTCCCCGCGGCGCGCCCGGCCGTCGCCGCGAGGTCGTCGGCGCGCGTCCGCAGGGAGGTGTTGAGCGCGGCGTCGAGGTCGGAGCCCACGCGCGAGTACACGAACAGGCCCACCGCCACGAGGACGACCGCCATCACCGCCGTGAAGGCGAGCGTCAGCCGGATCCTGATCGGGAGCCGGCTCAGGACGCGCCTCCGTCGGCGCGCAGGCGGTAACCCGCGCCGCGCACCGTCTCGATGCTCTCGACCTCGAACGGGCGGTCGATCTTCTCGCGCAGGTAGCGCACGTAGACGTCGATCACGTTCGAGCGGTTCTCGTAGCCGAAGTCCCACGCGTGCTCGAGCAGGTCGAGCCGCGAGAGCACGTCGCCCGGGCGGCGCATGAACGCCTCGAGCAGAGCGAACTCCTTCGCCGACAGGTCGACCGGCCGGCCGTCCCGCCACGCCTGCCGCGTCGCGGGGTCGAGCCGCAGGCTCCCGACCTCGAGCACGGCCGGGCGCTCCTTCTGGCCTCGTCGCACGAGCGCGCGCAGCCGCGCCGACAGCTCGGCGAACGAGAACGGCTTCGTCAGGTAGTCGTCGGCGCCGCCGTCGAGGCCGGCAACGCGGTCCTCGACCGAGTCGCGCGCGGTGAGCAGCAGAACCGGCGTCCAGACGCCGTCGTCGCGCAGCCGCCGGCAGGTCTCGAAGCCGTCGATGCCCGGCAGCATCACGTCGAGCACGACCGCGTCGTACGGCGCCGACGCCGCCATCCAGAGCGCGTCCTCGCCGCTCCGCGCGACGTCCACTGCGGCTCCCTCCTCCACAAGGCCGCGGCGAACCAGCGCCGCCATCTTGAGGTCATCCTCGACAACCAGCAGGCGCACTAAGAGGACGATGACACGGGTTTCATGAGAGTTCCATGAGGAACTCTGGTGAGCTAGGGGATGTCCACCTCTCGCACTCGGGTGGCGATCGCGCGGGCGGCGACGTACGAGGGCAGCAGCGCGAGCGCCGCCGTCTCGTTCATGGCCTCCACGTGCCACCAGATGGCGTGGCCGCCGAAGGCGCACGACGCGAGGGTCGCGCGGTGGCGGAGCGGGCTGTCATGGCCCTTGAAGGCGGCGAAGACGACGCCGCACTCGGGCGGTTCATGGCTGTGTTGGATGAGAAAGCGCGGCATGCCCACAGCGTCGCGAAGCGCGGCGCCTCACACATCGGGACGAAACCCTGATCCCGCACCCTGATCCCGGCGAGGGGGATATGCTGGCCGCGGACTCGTCATGGCCCAGCCTTCCGAGCAGCTCGTCGGGCGTGCCGCTGAGCTGGGCGCGATCGATAGCGCCCTCGCCGGGCTCGAGCGGAAGCGGTTCGGCGCGCTGGAGCTGGTCGGCGAGCCGGGTATCGGAAAGACCCGCCTCCTGACGGAGCTCGCCTCGCGCGCGGACGCGGAGGGCCACCTCGTGCTGTCCGGCGGCGCCTCGGAGCTCGACCGGGAGCTGCCCTTCTGGGTCTTCATCGACGCGCTCGACGAGTACCTGGAGGCACTCGAGCCGCGCCGCCGCGGGGCGCTCGACGAAGAGCTGCTCGCCGACCTCGCGCCGATCTTCCCGTCGCTCGCGGACGGCGCGGAGCCGGCGACGGGCGACGAGCGCCGCTGAAGGCGGTCGCCGGCTTCCTGCTCAGCATCGCCGCGTCCCTGGGCGTCGTGGTGTGGGTGTTCCAGGACGGCAACCTGAACGGGCTGCTGGACGTCGCCAAGGCCGGTCCGATCACGAGCTTCCTGCCGGTGCTGCTGGTGGGAATCCTGTTCGGGCTCGCGATGGACTACGAGGTGTTCCTCGTGTCCCGGATGCGCGAGAACTTCGTGCGCTCGGGCCGTGCGCGTGAGTCCGTGCTCAAGGGCTACGGCCAGAGCGGCCGCGTGGTCACGGCGGCGGCGATCATCATGATCTCCGTCTTCGGCGCCTTCGTCACGGACACCGACCCGGTCGTGAAGTCCATCGGCCTCTCGCTTGCGTTCGGTGTGCTCGTGGACGCATTCGTGGTGCGCATGACGCTCGTGCCCGCCGTGATGACGCTGCTCGGCCGCCGCGCCTGGTGGATGCCCAAGTGGCTCGAGCGGATCGTGCCGGACGTGGACATCGAGGGCGAGGCTGTGACGAAGGGCCTCGAAGGGGCCGCGTCATGATGTGAGCCGGATGCTCAGCTCCCCGCGCGCAGCCGTCGCAGCGGCATTCCTGATCCACTCGACGGTCTCGGGGACATGGGCCCCGCGGCTGCCGGCGATCAAGGAGTCGCTCGGGCTGTCGGACGGGGAGCTGGGCACGGCGCTGCTGCTGTTGCCGGGGCTGGCGGACAGCGCGGTCGAGCTGTTCCTCTCGCTGCTGGTGCTCGGGGTTGCGAGCGGCGCCCTCGACGTGGCTATGAACGCCCAGGGGATCGAGGTCGAGCGCGTACTGGGGCGGCCGATCCTGTCCGGGCTGCACGGGCTCTGGAGCGTGGGGCTGGGTCTGGGGGCCGGGATGGCGGCGCTCGCCGCCGCGGCGGGTCTGGACCCGCTGGAGCACTTCGCGATCGTGGCGGCGGTGCTGGCGGCTGCGTCGGTCGTCTTCCTCCGCGGTCTGCTGCCGGTCGAGCACCACCTGCGCGACGAGGCCGGTGCGGAGCCCGCGCGCGTGCGCTGGACGCTGCCGCTGGTGCTGCTCGGCGTGATCGCGTTCTGCTCGTTCGTGGGCGAGGGGTCGGCGTCCGACTGGAGCGCGGTGTACCTGACGCAGGAGCTGGGCGCCTCGCCCGCACTCGGGGCGGTGGCGTTCGCGGCGTTCGCGGTGACCATGGCGATCGCCCGCTTCTGCGCGGATCCGCTCCGCGCAGAGCTCGGAAAGGTGAAGCTGGTGCGGGGTGGCTCGCTGATCGCCGCCGCGGGCCTGGGGCTGGGCCTGCTCGTGCACGAGCCCGCGGCCGGCATCGCCGGCTTCGCGCTGCTGGGCCTGGGCGTCGCACCGGTCATCCCGATCTCCTTCAGCGCGGCGGGCGACCTCGACCCGCGCGCAACCGCGCGCCTGGTCGGCCGCGTGGCGACGCTCGGCTACGTGGGCTCGGTTGCCGGCCCGATCATGATCGGCTGGCTGGCGGAGGCGACGAGCCTGCGCACCTCACTCGGGCTGGTCGTGCTGCTGGCGGTCGTGATCGCGAGCTCCTTTGCCGCGGTCTCCGCCAACGATCACTTCCTGTTTCAGACGCCATGGCTCGACGGCCCCACGGCCCTGGCCGCCGTCGTCGACCGATCCGGCTCCATGGAGCTGGCGACGACAGTGTCGCTCGTTGCGCTTCGCGGCCCGGTGCCGCTCGCGAAGGCGCTCGCCGCGCTGGATGTGCTGTCCGACGGGCGAGTGATCGCCGGAGTCGGACCCGGGTCGTCGGCGCGGGACTACGAAGCGCTAGGCGTGCCGTACGAGGAACGCTGGAAGCGATTCGACGACGCCACCGCCAGCCTCCGGACGCTCCTGCGCGGCGACTCGCTGGCGCCGGCTCCACGCCGGAGCGGTGGGATCCCGCTGTGGATCGGGAGTTGGGGCTCGAAGGCCGGTCTTCGGCGCGTCGCGCGTCTCGGCGACGGTTGGCTCGCATCCGCCTACAACACGACCCCCGAAGGCTTCACCGCCGCAAGGGAGGCGCTGTCGCAGGAGCTTCGCGCGCGCGGCAGGGACCCCGATCGATTTCCCAACGCCCTGGTGACGATGTGGACCTGGATCACCGAGGACGCGCGCGAGGCGGATCGCGTCCTGCGAGAGATTCTGGCCCCGGTGCTGAAACGCGATCCCGCTGCTCTGCGCGACCAGATCTGCATCGGATCCGCCGAGCAATGCGCCGAGCTGCTCTCACGGTACGCACGGGCCGGATGTGAGCGGGTCCACCTCTGGCCGTTGGGCGACGAGCCGCGGCAAATCGAGCTCGCTGCCACGCAGGTCCTTCCGGCCATCGAGGCGTGAGAGCGACCCGTCAGACATCGATCGTCTCGGCGAAGACGAGCCGGCGTGACCGCTGGAGACCTTCGCCCGCGTCGGCGGCGAAGCTCTCGAACTCGCGCACGGCCACGCGGTACTGGCCGCGGGCCGGGTCGACGCGCACGCGGCCGCTCCAGCGGACCGTGCCACCGAAGGCGGCGGCGTCCGGCACGATCGTCACGCCCGCGTCGTCGCTCGCATCGGTCCAGCCGACGTGCGGGTCGGTCCCGGCCAGCCGCCGCTCGACGGCGACCTCGACCACGCTCCCGCGCGGGGACCCTTCGTCGGCCGGCAACGGTCCCCCGCTCCCGTCGTAGGTGCGTCCGGTGACGGATACGTCGAGCACGCCGCGGTCGTCCGCGTCGCGCACCACGGTCACCGCGCGCTCGGGCGCAAGCTGCGCGAACTCGGCAAGGACGACGCCGGACAGCTCCACCCCGAATATCGAGTTGGGCTGCCAGCGCGCCAGTGCCAGGCGTACGAACGGCGTGTACGCGGCGCCGGCGTCGATCGACAGGTCGCAGAACCACAGGCGCCGCGCCTCGTCGTAGGCGACCTGGTGCCCGACCACGGTGACGCTCAGATCGTCGAACGACTCCCTGAGCTCATCGAGCGTCAGCCCGGAGTCGGACGCCACCGCGTCCGGGAAGTGATCGACGGCCGGCGCAGGGTGGGTCGCGGACGAGCGCCAGATCGGATCGCGTCCCCAGCGTGTCACCAGGCCGTGCATGAACGGGGGCGGATCCGCGTCCGGGTCCGGCCACAGCACCACGCCCAGCAGCTCGCCCGCCCCGGAGGAGTGCCAGGGCCGGTCGAGGTATACGCGCAACCCGCCTCCGTGCCGGCGCGAGACGTGGACGTCCGGCCCGTCCCCCTCGCCGCGCTCCCACCGGAACGCCGGGACCACGTAGAGCACCCGAGGGGCCGCAGGCCGTGCCGAGCTCGGGATGTTGAGCTCGACGCGCGGGCTCTCGCGGCTGATGTTCGCGGGGTCGAGCGCGAGCTTGGGGTCGAAGTACTCGCGAAATCTCGAGGTCGCGATCGCTCGGTACCGAATCACGCGGTGACGCGTGTCGCCGAGCTCGTGGCGCGCCAGGAACGTGCGGCCGGACTGGTCATCGGGATCCGGTGCCAGCAGCCGGACGAGGTCGAGCGCCTCGTCGTACTCGCCCGGCGGGACCTCGTCCGGGTCGCCGGGCGGGATCTCCCCCGGGCGAGCGTCGCGCGCGAGGTGGATCGGCACCTCGAACACGTGGGCGGAGCCATTGACGTCGCGCGGCGCGGGCTCGTCGAGGTGGTCGACGGGCTCCGTCCAGTCCGCCACCAGGTCGAGGCGATCGCTGCTCGCGCCGTGCACCCGGATCTCGCCGCCGAGATACGCGAACGTCAAACCCTCACCGCGATGGGTGCTCATGCGCAGCACCGCGGGTGCGCGCACCGGGCGCTGGACGGCGTGGACCAGCTCGACCTCCCGCGCGGGCGAGATCGTCCACGCGCGCCCGAGCGCGACGGTGCCGGCGTGAGCGTCGGAGCGGCCGGGCGGGGCGCCCTCGAGGCCCTCGAGCCGCTCGGCGACCCACCGCCGCACGGCGAAGTCGTCGACGCGGTCCTCCGGCGGGTGGCAGCTCAGGCGCAAGCGCGCGCGACCCGCTTTCGGCAGGCGCACGACCAGCACGCGGGCCGCGGGGTCCCACGTGGGCGCACCGTCGCCCGCCGCGAGCTGGAGCCGGAAGGGCTCCACCTCCGGCCAGCGCTCGGGCGCGCCGAAGGGCACGGTCACGATCGCGTCGGGCTCGCTGCCGGGATCGAATGGCTCCGGCGCCCGCCCCGCCTCGAGACCCTGGACGCCGGCTCTCAGCAGCGCGCCGGGCTCGACCTGCGGGGCGTCGAGAATCGTGACGCCCGCGGCGAGCGGATCGGGCAGGTATGGGACCAGCAGCTGGGCCTCACGGTTGATGATGTAGTCGCCGCCGGAGGACTCCACCGTCACCTGCTGTTCCACCGTCGTGCCGTCGCTGAGCAGCACCTCGGAGTCGCTCAGCTTGCCCTTCTCCTTGCGCGCCACCCGGTAGGCCGCCTCGACGGCGGCGCCCGTCCCGATCGCCGCGTCGAACCTGCCGTGCTCCTCCGCCATCAGCTGCGACGTCTTTGGCGGCACGACGTGGCGCTCGCACACGGGCAGCTGCTCGTGCTCCTCCGCCCATTGCTCGGTGGTCTTGTCGTGGTCGCTGCGGATCACCATGCGGGGGAGGGACTCGCCTTCGTGCACCTCGGCGCGGGCCACGAGCTCGGGCGAGCTGAGCGGCTCGAAGCGCAGGTAGCGCTCCTCGCCGGTGGTGGGAAGGGCGAGACCGCCGAAGCTCTCCCCGACCTCATCGGCGTTAGCGAGGGACAGGCTGTTGCCGGCCAGGTCTACGGTGCGGAGCCGCACCCGGTAGGCCTCCCCGAATCGAAGCCGGGGTAGCGTGCCCGGCTCCACGGCGACCCGCGCCGAGAGCG
>WNGA01008470.1_pt1 | contig 17567 bp, 9 predicted proteins | sample 5400061 | NCBI WGS metagenome assembly WNGA01 (sample SAMN13153366, study PRJNA577476) | soil metagenome | isolation source: 100 cm soil or saprolite under grassland replicate 2 | place: USA:California | collected 2016-06-15 | reverse complement strand
AGGGCCTCGCGATATTGCGCGATGGCGGACTCGAAGATGCCCTGCTCGTAGTAGGCTGAACCCAGGTTGAGCCGCATGCGTACGTCCTGGGGGGCCAGTGTGACCGCTTCGCGATACTCGCGGATGGCCATGTCGAGCCGATCCAGCGTCTGCAGGGCCTGTCCGTGAAAGTAGTGGGGGACGGGATCGTCGGGCGCGAGCCGCGCGCTTTCTTTGTACTCCCGGATCGCTCCTTCGAGGTCTCCGATCTGCGCGAGCGTCAGCCCCAGAAACAGGCGGGCCCCGGGGTTGTCCGAGTGCTCCCCGGCAAGCTGGCCGGCGAACGCACGGAGCGCCGCCCGCGGGTCCTGCTGGGCCGCCGTGTCACCCTCTTCCTCGTCCCGCAGCCTGAACAGCCTGTCATGCTGCACATACGCCTCGCGATAGTCGCCTTTCAGAAGTAAGCCGGTCACCAGGAGCAGTCTTGCAATCGGGTCGTTGGGGTCAGCCTGGCTCCACGCTTGGCCGAGTTCCAGCACCCGGTTCCAGTTTCTCGCCAGGATGTGAACCCTGGCTTGTGTTTGGTGATCGTGATTGCGCATTGAGCGTAGAATAGAGGCTTCTTGACTCACCTTGCAAGCGGAGGCTATATCCTTCCGGAGATTGGACTGCACACGGCCATGCCGCTGAATCAACAGGTGATTGCTGACTTTCGTCGACGCTTACGGGAAGCGGTGGAGAACAACCGCGAGGTCTGGGCGGCCTCGCGCCGGCTGGTCGCGCCGTCCGTCGCCGCCGAGACCCTGCAGCGCCTGCATGAAGCGGTCGCCGGCTCGTCTCTCGACCGCGGGATACGCGAGGAACTGCTGCGGGTGCTGGCGCCGGCCAGCCGCGACGGCCTGCAAGCTATTTCTCAGGAAGGACTCCGCGAGTTGACAGGACTCAATCCCACCAAAGCAGTGAGGAACTTATGCCTGTTGCTGGGCGTTGGGGCAAGCACCGTCGATGCAGGAGTCATCTCCTCGATGACACAGGAGAAAGTCGAAGCGGCCGTCCGGGGCAAAGACAACCCGTTCGATGTCTTGCTGGAGGCGGACGTGGCGTCCGTTGTGGACTGCGGCGCCGGAGATCTGACCTTTGAAGAGATGGTGGTCGAGCAGTACCTGGGCCCCCTCGAGCGAACGGGACGGGTTCTCATCCTCCATGCGTTCGATCGACTCGACCCGCAGGAGCCGTTCGGTGCGTTCGTGCAGGCGGATCGTGACCGTCTACAGCGACTGCGGCGCCATCCATCACCGGCACTGCGCTTCCGGTACGACGGCCACCGCGACATGCTCGACCTGGCGAGTTGGCGGCGGGATTGTGCCCGGTATACCATCGCCTTGTGCAACAGCCCGTCGACGCCCACCTTCGCCTACGAGCCGTCCCGGCTCGGGGACGACGCGATCCGTGCCCATCTCCGCCAAACCAAGGGCGAGTTCCGGCGCGTGAAGAGCAAGGGGCGCGAGGTGCTCGAGGTGCTGCATGGCGGCGAGCGGCTCACCTTTCCGCCGTGGAAGTTTGATGTCTATGGCCCGCTGGCCTTGCTGGATTTGCTGTCCCGCAAGGGCAAGCTGTGCATCCTGTCCGCCGTGGACATGGAGGCTTTCTGGGAACTCCTCTCCCAACTCCTCCCCGAGGACACGGCGCGGCCTCATGGCGTGTTTTTTACGGAGAGTAACGTGAGGCAGTTCTTCGGATCGGTCTATGATCAATTGCTGCAGTTGGGCATCGGCCAGAAGTTGATTCTGGCGAAAGTCCGTCAGGACACCCCGCGCGTGCTGGGCGACGAGGGCAAGCGGGGCGACACATATGGCTTCCGATATGTCGAGATCCGGCGCGGCGCGGTGTTTCCCGGGGTGCCGGCGGGGAGGACCGCGTACCTGTTCGATCAGATGAAACTGGAGGCGGCGCCCTGGTTCCTGACCTTGGTGCCGACGAGCTGAGGGACGCGATGGGTGCAAAAGTCATCCGGGATAAAATCCCCACCGCTTCCGGTCGGGTGTTTACTCCAGACGGCCGCGTCAATTCGCTCTACCTCAACGAGCTCTTTGAGGCGGTGGCCAAAGAGACCTCGGCGAGACTCTATCGCCGCTACCGTGCGGAGGTTCCGATGAGTGGTGGCCTCTGGGGAGGCTCCTGGTATTTCACTGACGAATGCGGCTACACGCGCGCGCGCTTTCGTCGACTCTACAGCTTGGTGTGCGTCCCCCAAATTTCAGCTCTGGAGGACGCCGACAATTACAACATCGTGTTCTGGCAATATTCCAAAGCCCTAGCCGATGCCTTCGTGCCGTATGGGATTGCCCTTGGCGAGGTGGAATGGGGCGAGAGCAGCCCGTACAGCCACAGGCTGCGCCCTACCATTGCTCTCCAAATGTGGGACGCCAACAAGAAGATCGACTTCATCCGCTGCTTCTTCAGCTACAATGCGGCCGACTGGGAAGAGGCCTATCTCTACGAGACCGTCCGCCTGATCAAGCAGACGAAGGAAACGCTGGACAAGCAGACCCTCACCAAGCCGCCGCGTCTGGACGGCATGGCCATCCGCTTTCAGCTACAGGATATCGTCATCCTGTATCACACGTTGGAGCCCGTGCTGTCCGAGCAGGCCAAGGCGGTCGGCGGGCTGCTGGTCGAGCGCATCAAGTCCCGGTTCGCGCAGGGCATGAGCGACGAAGAGGAAATGAATGCCCTGAACGCGCAGGCCTTCGAATGCGAGTTGATCTACGCCTACGAGGATGCGATTCGGGAGGATTTCGCGAAGGAAGGGCGGGATATCACCCGTGTAGAGGAATGGCCTGTGGACCGTATCAACCGGGTGCCGGCGAGTCTCAAAGAGAAGCTCATCCCGCACCTCAAGGGTATCTTCCAGCGGTACCGGGACAACCTGAAGGCGGCGCAAGCGAGTGCATTGAGCGGGAAGCGCCGGGGCAAGTAAAATAGCGGATGCGATCTTCGAGAGGGGATTAAACGTCATGCCTAGGTGGTTGGATGAGATGACCAATGCCGGGGAGCCCGTGATCCCGGCGAACCTCAGGAACGCTGTCTTGGAGCGCGACGAAGGGCAATGCGTCAAGTGCGGCACCAAGGAGGACGTGGACGTCCACTGCGTCGTGCCTTACGCCATGCCGACCGAAGCGAACTGCAAAGTGGTGTGCAAGACCTGCCTGCGTGAATTCTAAAGAACTCGTAGGGGAGGGGTTTATCCCCTCCCCCTTCCTGAGGGCGGGTGTTAAACCCGCCCCTACACGAGTTTAAAGGCTGCGGACGTCTTGGAACGTGTACGTCTGCCGGCTCAGGACCGGAAAGACGGAGAAGATGGGGGTGCTGGCGGGGACGAAGGCTGTGTCGGTGTCCGGCAGCAGCGCGAGGTGCATGTTGATGTAATTGAAGCTGAGCCCCTCCTGCCACGGTTTCTTGGTGGCCTCCGCGTAGGCTGCCACCTTTTCTGTCCCGTAGGTGCGACCTTCACGTTGCACACGATCTGCACGTACGGTCCCAAGGTATTGGAGCCTTCCAGGAAGGCGCGCGGTAGGCCGACCTCGCGGGGCACATCCGGAGGCAGCGCGCGCTCCACGGTCCCCAGCTCGGTCTCCTTGACCTCCGAGGCGGAGACGAACAGGAGATTGGGATCGTCCAGGGAGATGTCCAGGACCTCGTCGCCGAAGTAGCTGCAGAGCTTGCCCATCTCGTACCGCAGCGGGTACGAGTATCCCATTTTTGCGTACCAGATCCGCACACCGGCGGCCAGCGGGTCGTCCGGCTTGCGGCTGATCTTCAGGTCGAACGGCAGCATGAGGTGGAACGCGTTCATCCGCGCGTTCATGAAGGGCGCGCAGGCGCCCGGGAATTCCTTGTGCACGACCAGGTTGTCGGGCTGAAACTTGCGCTCGGTGCCGGGGTTCTTGAATTGTTGGGCCGTATGCGCCTCCGTCGTGAGCTTGAATTTCCGCTGGTAGTAGGCGGCGGCGCGCTTCTGCGCGGTGGTGAGGAAGTAGTCCGGCAGGTCCGTCTCCACGATGATCTGGTGCTTCTCGGCCGGCGCGGGCTTCTGTGAGCGGTAGGCCTCGTTGTAGATGGCGAGTTCGGCCTCGGTTTTCTGGATCGCCCGCCGCAGCTCGCGCAACAGGGCCTGGTCGGCATACTTGGACCGGTGCAGCACCTCGACGGCCTTCTGCAGGGCTTCCAGCTTGAACTTGAACCGCTTGGGCTCCTCCGCGAAGGCGTCCGACAGCGTCATCCACAGGTTGAATTGCTCTTCCGGGAGCAGGCCAAGCCTGTCCAGGTCGTTGTTCCGGGCGAATTCGAGGGCCAAGGGGCCGAAGGCCTCTTCTTTTCGGAGGCACAACGACAGCAGGTAGTGGAGATGCTCCCGTGCCTCCTGCGGAGTCATCGTCTGAGCGCCCTGGGACGTCGGCTGGTCCATAGCGGATTTCCTTGAAAAAATCCAAGAGGATAACGGATTGTGGCCGCGCCTGAATTGATTGTCAAGCCGCCGGAAAACCCTTGACCGCCATCTCGCGTAGGCCCTAAAATCCATATTTGCCCTATGAAAGTCGAATACGGGAAAGGCGAACTCATCCAGTTGAACCCCCGCCAGGCGGGGGCCCCCAACGGGCGGAAGACGAAGGTGATGCTGGTCTTCCCCCCGGACTGGTACCCCTCCGAACCCTACCTCAGCCTCCCCAGCCTGACGTGCGTGCTCCGCGCCGCCGGCCACGACGTCGTCCAGAAGGACGTGAATCTCGAAATGTATGACTGGTACTTCAGCGAGGACTTCCTGTGTCGCCTCGTCCTCAAACGGGTGCCCCAACAGCTCGACCGGCTGCGGAAGTTGGCGCGGCTGCGGAGCCTGACCGAAGCCGAGCGGGAGTTGCAGCTCGCCCTGGCCGGGCTGACGCGCGCGCGCATGGCCGAGTTGACGGAGAAGGCGGAAAAAGCGAAGCGTATCGTCCGGACCCAGGAGTTCTACGAGGCGGACAAGCTGGAGTGGGCGATCAACACCTTCCGCGAGGTGACAGACACGATCTCGCTCGTCTACGCGCCGGCCCGGATCTGCATGCCGCCCATGGAGACCGACCTCTCCTACAAGGTCTTCATGTCCTCCGAAGTGCTGGACGCGATCGAGGACACCCAGGTCAACGTGTACCGCGATGTCTTCGAGCACATCCTGAAGCCGGCGATCGTCACTGAGCGGCCGGACGTGATCGGGATCTCGATTGTGCTGCAGCAGCAGATCTTCTCGACGATGACCTTCTGCAAGCTCATCAAGGAGCAGTTCCCGAACATCCACGTGACCATCGGCGGCAACACGGTGACCCGCCTGCGCGACGTGCTGCCGGAGACGCCGCAGCTCTTCGCCCTGTTCGACAGCGCCGTGATCTACGAAGGGGAGACCGCCTTCCTTCAGCTCGTCGAGGCGGTCGCGGCCGGGCGCGACCTCGCCAGGATTCCCAATCTCATGTACCGCGACGCGTCAGGGATCCATACCTCCTCCCTGAGCTATGCCGAGGACATGTCGGCACTGCCGCCACCCGATTTCGACGGCCTGCCGCTGGAGAAATACTTTGTGCCCGACCGGATCTTGCCTTATCTCGCCACGCGCGGCTGTTACTGGGGCCGCTGCGAGTTCTGCGACCACGGCGAGGGCTATACGGCCGGTTATCGGACCAAGAAGATCGACCAGATCATCGAGGAGATCCGAGGGCTCAAGACCAAGTACAACACCCGGTATTTCCACTTTACCGACGAGTCCTACCCGCCGGCCCTGTTCCGCAAGCTGACGCGCCGGCTCGTTGAGACCAACATGGACATCGTGTGGACAACCCACATGCGGTTTGAGAAGAGCCTGTCGGACGAGGAAGTCTGGCGGGACGCGCGAACCTCCGGGTGCAAGTTCCTCCACTACGGCTACGAGTCCGGCAGCGAGCGTGTGCTCAAGCTCATGGACAAGGCGACCACGACGGAAGCGATCCAGCGGAGCCTGAAGCTGGCGGCGGATGTCGGCATCTGGAACCACGTCATGGGCTTCTTCGGCTTCCCCGGCGAGACACGCGAAGACGCCTACGCCTCCATGCGGTTCCTGGAAGAGAACAAAGACCTCGTCCACTCGATCGGGTTTGGCACGTTCGATCTCAGCAAACACACGCCCGTGGCGAAGAATCCCGAACGCTTCGGCGTGACGCCCTACAAGAACCCTGAATGGGACTTGGCGCTGGACTACTATTTCACCGTGAAGGATGGGCTCAGCGTCGAAGAGGCGGAGCGGGTGTTCGAGGAGTTCGAGCGCAACCACTATCCGGGGTGGGATTTGAAGATCTTCATCCGCGAGTACGTCTTCCTCTACGTGGCCCGTTTCGGGACGAACAAGCTGCCGGCCCTCCAGTTCAGGCCGCCTGAGGTGGGTGCTGGCGACCTGAGCGGCGTGGGGGCCTGAAGGGAATCTGATGGCAGGCGGCATCATCCAGGTCGAGAAGCCGACTCTCTCGAAGAGCACGAGCGGCCGGAGGCTGAAGACGATGCTCCTGTTCCCGCCGGAGTGGGTGCCGACGGCGCCCTACCTCGCGCTGCCCAGCCTGACAGCGGTATTGCGTCAGCACGGCCACGAGGTCGTGCAGAAGGACGTCAACATCGAGATGTACGACTACTTCTTCTCGGACACTTTTCTGATCTGGGTCATGGCGCGCATGGCCACACAGCGGCGCGCGCTGGAGGCCAAGGAGCTGACCGAGGGGCTGACGGAACGGGAGGCGGCACAGAAGGCCTGTCTCGAGGCTGCGGTCGGCGTGGACGTGCTGGACCTGGCCGAGCGGGCGCAGGAAGCCAAGCGCATCACCCGCAGCGAGGACTTCTACGACGCGGACAGGCTGGAGTGGGCCCTCAACACCTTCCGTGAAGTCATGCAGTACATCTCCGCGGCCTATTACCCGGCGTCCCTTGTCTTCTACCCGATGGAGAGCAACCTTGGATACCGGCCGGGCGTGTCCAAGGAAGTCCTCGCCTGCCTGGACGATGAGCAAGTGAACGTCTACCGGGACGTATGCCGCCAACTGGTGCTGCCGGCGGTGAGCCGTGAGACGCCCGATGTGGTTGGCGTGTCGATCGGCACGCAGATGCAGCTCCTCGCCGGCCTCACCATCTGCAGGATGATCAAGGAGGCGTTCCCGCACATTCACATCACGGTCGGCGGGAATATCATCACGCGGCTCCAGGAGGAATTCCCCAAGCACGAGCAGTTCTTCACCACCGTGTTCGACTCCGCGATCCTGTACGAAGGGGAGCACGCGCTGTTGTGGCTCCTGGAGGCGCTGGCCGGGGAGCGGGAGATGGTCAAGGTGCCCAACCTCATCTATCGTGACGAGACTGCGCTCCGCGTCAACAGCGAGGTCTACACCGAGAAGACCACGGCGCTGCCGCTGCCGGATTTCGACGGGTTCCCGCTGGACAGCTACTTCGTGCCGGTCCGGATCCTCCCGTACCTCGCCACGCGCGGCTGCTACTGGGGCCGGTGCACCTTCTGCGACCACGGGCAAGGCTACTTCGACCAGTACCGGGGCATGCCGGCGCACGAGGCGGTCCGGCAGATCAAGGCGCTCAAGGAGAAGTACCACGCCGAGCACTTCCTCTTCGCTGACGAGTCCTACCCGCCCGCGCTGTTCAAGAAGGTCATCCAGTTGCTGGTGGAGCAGAACGTGAGCATCAAGTGGACGACGTTGATCCGGTTCGAGGAGACCTTGCAAGACCCGGAGATCTGGAAGGTCGCGGCCCAGTCCGGCTGCTGCACCCTGTACTACGGGATGGAGTCGGCCAACGAACGCGTGCTCAACTTGATGGACAAGCACGTCAAGCAATCCGTGATCGTCAACAACCTGCGCGAGGCCGCCAAGGTCGGCATCTGGAACCACGTGATGGCCTTCTATGGCTTCCCCGGGGAGACGCGCGGCGAGGCAAAGGAGACCAGGCAGTTTCTCCTCGACAACAAGGAGCACATTCACTCCGTCGAGCTATTCTATTTCGTGGCCTACCGCCACACGCCCATGGTGCGCACCCCGGAGAAGTTCGGGATCACGATCCACAAGCAGGAGGAGTACGATCTCCCGCTCGACTACTATTACACGTTGAACGAGCCGGGCGGAGTCACCTGTCTTGAGGCCATGCAGTTGTGCGAGGAGTTCTACCAGAACGACTTCGCGCCGTGGGCCGTGCGGGTCAACGCCCGGGAGCACGTCTTCCTCTACATCTCCAAGTTCGGAACCAACCGGCTGTCGCAGATCTACGCGACGGCGGCACCGGCCGGCGCCAGCGTCTCCGGGCTGGTCACCTGGCCCGTCGCCCGCGGCGACGCCGAAGCGGAAAGCGAGCAGTCAATGGCCCGCATGCACTCCCACGCCGCCCCGTAAGTCGTTTCCTTGTAATTACGCGGGTCCTGTCACCGCGCGCCCGGCTGTGCTCGCTGACGTCCTCGCCGTCGATGCCCTGCGGACTCGGCTGCGGCCTGTATCGCTGCGCTCCTCCGGGCACTCGGCGCCACCCGCTACCAGCCTTGATGATGCCTTCAACTCTTCGGTGAGTCTTCCTTCTCCAGCCGCTTAACCAGTAACTCGTAGGCGGTGTTCACTTCCTTGGTCATAGCTTCGCCTTGCTTGTACATCTGCATGTACTTGCGCGGGTTGTTGGTGACCATGGCGTAGCGGTGTGGGTGCCAGGTCACAAGCAGTTCCTGTTTTTTCTTGTCCAGCGCCTCGCGCGTGAAGGGCTCCGTGAGCTCGAACAGCTTGAGGGCTTTTTCGAGGTCTTCGCTTTTCAAGGACGTGGACGGTGCTGGCCTTTCAGGAACGGCGGGTCGCCGTGGTCGAGCCGATAGAGATTGAGCGGGAACAACGTCTCACCGGCGGAGACTGCCATCGTGCCGCCGTCTGGCGTGGCGCGAAAGATGTCGAGCGCGCGAGTGTAATGATACCCGCAGCCAACCGGGGCCAGCTTGTCCTTCAGGGCTTCCGGCCGTTCCCAATTGGCGGTCAAGAGGGCGGTGCGGGCCGGGTTCCGCCGGCTGAACATGAAGGAGAGATGGTCCGGGTACCAGTCGGCCCCGCCGGTCGCGTACGACACGAAGAGCCGGGCCTTCGCAGCAGTGGCCAACTGGGCCAAGTAGCTGTTGGTGAGGAATCCGTCTTCCCCGACCTCCAGCCACTGTCCCGGAGGAGACAGGCAAGCGTGGACGGCGTACGTCCGCAACTCCTGAAGCTGTTGCTGGGAAGCGAAGATGGTCGAGATCGGCCCATACCGCTTGACGAGGTCGTCGATGACCCCCTCCGTGAGGGCGGACCGACCGGCGTTGGTCGGACCACTGTCGACATGCACCAGCGTGTTGCGGCCTCGGTCGGCGATCAGATAACAGTTCCGTGGCATTTCGATGTCACAGGGGTCCTCCCCAAAAAACGGGACCGAGGCGACACAGCCGCCCTCGAAAGGGAAGGTTTCGCCGTGGGCCAGCTCGATCACGCGGGTGAAGCCCAGTTCCCTTAGCAGCGCCGGGTAATCGTAATAGAGCTTTCGGCGGTCCTTGCGACTCGGCACGATGACCGGGATGTCCTTCGGCATGGTCAGCAGTGTTCGCGGGTCCACATGGTCGTCATGGTCGTGCGTCAGGAAGATGGCGGCCGGGCGCGGGAGCAACGAACCCCATAACGACGGGATGGGCACTTCGGAGAACCACGGCAGCAGCCACGGGTCAAACAGGAAGAACTGATCCTGCTGCCGGTACAGTAACGCCGCGTGACCGAGGTGGATCACGTCCCGATCTTGCGTTGAGGCGAGCCAGTGGGAGCGGATCGACGAGCGCTGGGTGAGACCCAGACAGTCATAGGCCTTGAGGTTCTCGAGCAGGTGCGTGAGGTCTCCAGCGTTGCCAGGACCTGCGTTCTCGACCGCGGTCCGGAGTTCCGCGACTGTGTGTGTTCCGTCCAGCAGCCCGAGGGATTTCCCTATAGCCGAAGCGGTGGCCCCGTTGAAGCGGAGGGGGAAGACCTGCTTGGTCGCGGCATTGAAGCCACGGAGTCCCACGTAGGTCATCGTCGCCGACTTCCCTGGATCCAGGGGATACTCCCACTGGAACGTGCCGTCCGGTCGCCGCCCGCATCGGATGTGGGCGCGCAAATGCGGTCGCGACTGGACCAGTTCAGCGTAGGCGTCTTCCAAACGCCTCCGGCGTTCTGGATCGTCGAGCGGCCCCCGGTGAGCGAACACGTCGCTGATGGCCGTGTCAATGGCGCTCTGCATGAGGTGGTGGGCTTCCTGGAGACTGGCTACGACTTCGGGATCCACACCGCCAAAGAACGGAAAGGGTCCAGGAAGTTCCGCGCTTTCAAACTGGGTCCACGTCCACGGGTACAGGCCCAGGTAGTGATCGCGGCCCCAGCTATTCCAGATGTTGGCCATATGATGAAGGTCAGGGTAGTGCCGTGGAACTGCGCCAGTCAAGGGTCGCCTAGGTCTTCTCCAGGAGGAACAGAGTCGCGTCCGGATTGACCCGGGTCTTGGGAAGGATAGCCCGGTGCATGCGGAACCCAGGCGTTTCCGCAACTGGATCGGCGACCCGCACCCGAAGCAAGACACGGGGGCAGACCTCGCCCAACCATAGGGGGCCCACCATGATGGCTGCGCCTTCCGGTGCCAGCGCCTTGGACACTGCGCTGAGCTGACGCTCGCAGTCAGTCCGTTGCCGGTACTGCTCGAACGGGACGCAGCCGTAGATCAGCCCATACGACTTGCCATAGGCTGCCCCTTGGTGCCGAGCAGCGTCCAGGAAGACGATCCGACGGAGATTGGCGAGAGTGCCCGTTGCTGCAGCCTGGTCCCAGACCCGTTGGGCCTGGCGCTGTGCAAATTCCGGGCGGGTGTAAAGCACCGTGTAGTTTCGATCCTGCGCCAAGTCCAGGCATTCGGCCAAGACAGAATCCCAGTTGTGAATAAGGACAGATTTGAAGGCCGCTGCTCCCTTCGTTGCTGCAGCAACTCGGTCGAGATATTCCAAGGCGTGTTCCACTACCAGCGGGAGAGTCGCCACCTCATCCACCATCGTTTCGTCGTCGGGATAGAGGGGAACTGCGCAATAGGCACGCTTCGTGTCGAGCACGGGAACTCCCTCCGGATAGAGCGCTCGCCAGGTCGAAACCGAAGCGGTCGGCCGTGCCGGAAGAGGGTCCGTCCGCGTGACGCCCCATTCCGGACGAAGAGGAATCTCCTCCAAGCGCTCTCCATCCTGAAGCTGCAAGGCCGTTGGGGTCGTGCCGACCATCCGGCCGCCTGGAGCCCCACCGTCTTTACGCCGACGTGTATAGGGAATGGCTACGGGATCGTTCAGTTTCGTGACCTTCTGGACCGCGCCGCCAACGACAGTCACGCACACCCCTTGCGCGAAATCCAGGTATCGCTGGGGCGTGTCAGGCCGTGGCTTCCAGATAACCTCGCCGGAGCGGCTCGGATCCATAAAGAGCGGAAATGGGTCCGCGCCGCCCGGTGCCTCCGGAACAAAATAGGCGGAGAAAAGCTGAAAGGCCTGGGGGGATGGGTAGGTTGGAATCCCACGATAGCGGAGCAGACGTGTCGCCTCGCCCACTGTCTGATCATCATAGAGCCCGCGAATCAGCTCGAAGACGGCGCTGCCTGTCCCTGGCAGCAGCGATTGGAATAGTTCCACGACGGGGAGGAAGTCGATGTGTCCCCAGCGCATGGCACTCAAACAGGCCATGAAGCGAGGCTTGGCAAAGCTCCCGTCTTCTAGGATGTACAGTGCGTCTTTGCGATGGCGAATCGTCACGCGGCCCTGCGCATCCAGGGTCATGCTCTGTTCATCGTAGAAAAACGCGATCTCCTCCGGCGTGACTCGCAGCGCCTGGGCGGCCATCATCTGCAGATCCTTGGTCGTGAGCCGCTGCCAGCCCGGCTTTTTGGAGAGATCCAAGTTTCCGACGTTGACCAGTCCTTCTGGCTTGATGCCCACCCATTGCCCCCAGTCCAGGTACAGGCGGGCATAGAGAAGTTTGGGATCTGAGCCGGTTTCGTCCCACGCGCATTCGTGCAAAGGAGTGCCGCCCGGATCAACGCAGAGGATTCGGTGGCCATGGGAGCCATAGAGGATCGCATGGCCAGTCTGGGTGAGCAGGACGCGAAGACCCGCTCCGGGTGACGACGTTGGCGGATGCCAGAGCGTACCCATCGGATGTGGGGACGCCAGACACTGTTCGATTTGACTGGCCAAGGCATCAGCGTTTGCTCTGTTCTCTGAGAAGGCAAAGAGATCAGGACGCTTCAGGATTGAGGCGATCGGCTGCGGGAGAGGCATATCCTGGACAGTAGGGGGAGGAGGGTCTGAGTGTCAAGGGAAGGGAATAGGTCTCTCAATAGTGACACTTAGAGAATATGCTGGTGAAAACACCATGATGTGGACGTGAGCCTTGTGAGTAGCGGAGTACACGCGGATCTGTAGCGACTTTGAGACTGAGCCTGCCTTCTCCTTCGCATCTTTCTAAATGTCATTGATTTAAAAATGAAAACTTCATTTTCACCCATTCAAATTATTCGCTCCAATCTGTTACGCAGCAGTAACAATCCGGACTTCAGTTCACCACAGGTTCGATAGCAACCATTTCTTATTATTTTCAATATATTAGCCGTATTTTGACACGCTGTAGGTAGCCGATTGGGTAACAACTACCAAAAGTGCTGATGAACAGTTACTTTCCTGGACAAGATAAGCTCAAACAAATTAATGGCTTATGAGCGCCTTAACTGAAACGATCTAGATGGTCTTCTCGTTGCATTGCTTTCTGTTCTGTCATGTCCTGTGCTCAGCCAACCAAGTCATTCAATCAACTGAAAAAGAGCGAGAAATTTGAAGGGAGGTGGGATGGACTTGATGGAGTGGATGGTCTGTGTTCACTGCGGTGGACTCGGACCGATTGTGGTGTAGTCAGTTGCAATCAATCAACGAAGGAGGACTGGTGATGTTTTTAACTAGACGGCAATTTTTGAAGGTGAGCGCCGGGACGATCGCGGCGCTGGCAGTCGCGGACAAGGCGCTAGCCCTCACCGCGCTGCAGCCGGTCATCGAGGTGGGCAACCCCCTCGGTGAGTATCCAGACCGGTCATGGGAGCGCGTCTATCACGACCAGTACCGCTACGACTCGTCGTTCTCGTACATCTGCTCGCCGAACGACACGCACGCGTGCCGGGTGCGCGCGTTTGTGCGTAACGGCGTCGTGATGCGGGTGGAGCAGAACTACGACCACCAGACGTACGAGGACCTGTATGGCAACCGCGGGACGTTTGCGTGGAATCCGCGGATGTGCCTGAAGGGGTACACGTTCCATCGGCGGGTGTACGGGCCGTACCGGCTGAAGGGCCCCATGATCCGCAAGGGTTGGAAGCAGTGGGTGGACGACGGGTGCCCGGAGCTGACGCCGGAGGTCAAGAGCAAATACAAATTCCGGAACCGCGGCGAGGACGACCTGCTGCGGGTGTCCTGGGACACCATCGGGACGTACCTGGCCAAGGGGCAGATGATGATCGCCGAGCGGTACTCGGGCGAGGCAGGCGCGCGGCGCCTGCGCGAGCAGGGGTACCCGCCGGAGATGATCGAGACGATGAAGGGCAGCGGGATAAAGTCCTTCAAGTACCGGCCCGGCATGGCGGTGTTGGGCTTCATGGGCAAGGTCGGGCACGGGCGCAATGGCGGCGCCTTGTTGGCCCTCCTGGATGCCTACATCCGCAAGGTCGGGGCGGACAAGGCGACCGGCGGCCGGCGCTGGTCGAACTACACCTGGCATGGCGACCAGAATCCGGCACATCCTTACTGGTGCGGCGTGCAGGCGTCGGACGACGACCACAGCGACATGCGCTTCAGCAAGCTGCACACAAGCTGGGGCAAGAACTTCATCGAGCACAAGATGCCCGAGGCGCACTGGATGATCGAGTGCATGGAGCGGGGCGGGCGCATCGTGAGCATCGCGCCGGAGTACAACCCGCCGGCCACGAAGTCCGACTACTGGGTTCCGATCCGCTGCGCGGCCGACCCCGCCTTGTTCCTCGGGATCACCAAGATCCTTTTCGATGAGAACATGTACGATGCGGACTTCTGCAAGGAGTTCACGGACATGCCGATCCTGGTCCGCACGGACACGCTGCTGTACCTCGACCCGCGGGACGTCATCAAGGACTACAAGTTGTACGACCTGTCGAAGGGCTACTCGTCCAAAGTGCAGGCCCTGAAGCCGGACCAGCGGGAGCGGCTGGGCGACTTCATGGTGTGGGACACGGCGAAGAAGCAGCCGGTGCCGATGCACCGCGAACTCGTGGGCATCCATATGAAGAAGGCGGGTATCGATCCGGCCCTTGAGGGAACCTATCGGGTGACGTTGCTGGACGGAAAGTCAGTGGACGTGATGCCGGTGTTCCAGATGTACAAGATCCATGTGCAGGACTTCGACCTGGACACGACGAACCAGATCACGAACACGCCGAAGGACCTGATCGTGCGGTACGCGCGTGACTGCGGGACGATCAAGCCTCATTGCATCCACAACGGGGAAGGCGTCAACCATTATTTCCATATGACCACAGGCGGTCGCGCCGCCGCGATGGTGACGATCATCACCGGGAACCAGGGCAAGTTCGGGACCGGACAGCACACCTGGGCCGGCAACTACAAGGCGGGCATTCCGCAGGGGACGCCGTGGTCCGGGGCTGGCATTGGGACCTGGGGGGCGGAGGACCCGTTCAACTTGAACCTCGATCCCAACGCGCACGGCAAGGAGATCAAGACAAAGGCGTACGCCTACGGCGAGGAGCCGGCGTACTGGAACCACGGGGACCGCGCGCTGATCGTGAACACCCCCAAGTACGGGCGCAAGGTCTTCACGGGCAAGACCCACATGCCCTCGCCGACGAAAGTGGAATGGACGGTCAACAACAACCACCTGAACAACGCGAAGTACCACTACGACATGGTCGCGAACGTGGACCCGAACGTGGAATGTATCGTGGTCCAGGATGTCGAGATGACGTCGGGCGTAAACTACGCCGACGCCACCTTCGCCGTCAATACCTGGATGGAGTTCACGTATCCGGAGTGCACGGGCACGGTCTCGAATCCGTGGTGGCAGGTGTGGAAGGGCGGCATCAGGCCGCTGTACGACACCCGCAACGATCTGGACTGCTACACAGCGGTCGGCACCAAGTACGCGGAGATGACGGGCGACAAGCGGTTCCTGGACGTCTTCAAGTTCGTTTACGAGAACAAGGTGGACGTGTACATGCAGCGGATGCAGGACGCGGCCGCGACGCTCTATGGCTACAGCGCGAAGACGTTGCTGCAGTCGGAGAAGGGCTGGTTCGTGATGGTGCGGACCTACCCGCGTATCCCGTTCTGGTCAGAGGTCAACGAGTCGAAGCCCATGTGGACGCGGACCGGGCGGTTCGAGAACTACCGGATCGAGCCGGAGGCGATCGAGTACGGCGAGAACCTGATCGTGCACCGGGAGGACCCGGAGGCGACGCCGTACCTGCCCAACGTGATCGTCAGCACCAGTCCGTTTGTGCGGCCCGATGACTACGGCATCCCGATCACGGCCATGCACCACGACGACCGGCACGTGCGCAACACGAAGCTGCCGTGGCAGGAAGCGCGCAAGCACATCAACCCGTTGTGGGAGAAGGGGTACCAGTTCTACTGCGTGACCCCGAAGACCCGGCACCGGGTGCACAGCCAGTGGTCGGTCAACGACTGGATCCAGATGTATGAGTCGAACTTCGGCGATCCGTACCGGATGGACAAGCGGACGCCGGGGATCGGCGAGCACCAGTTGCACGTGAACCCGCAGGCGGCGAAGGACCGGGGCATCAACGACGGCGATTACATCTACGTCGACGCGAACCCGGCGGACCGGCCGTACCGCGGGTGGAAGCCGAGCGATCCGTTCTACAAGGTGAGCCGGCTGATGATCCGCGCCAAGTACAATCCGGCCTTCCCGTACAGTGTGGTGATGATGAAGCACGCGCCGTTCGTGGCGATGCCAAAGTCGGTGAAGGGCCATGAGACGCGGCCGGACGGGCGGGCGATCGCGGCGGACACGGGCTATCAGAGCAACTTCCGGTACGGGGCGCAGCAGAGCATTACGCGGAGCTGGCTGATGCCGATGCACCAGTTGGACACGCTGCCGGGCAAGAACATGGTAGCGCACAACTTCAAGTTCGGGTTCCAGCCCGACAACCACGCGATCAACACGACGCCGAAGTCCACGTTGGTCCGCATGTCCAAGGCGGAGGACGGCGGGATCGGGGCGCGCGGGCCGTGGGAGCCGGTGCGGACCGGCTTTACGCCGTCCCAGGAGAACGAGTGGATGCTCAAGTGGCTCAAGGGGGAGAGCATCAAGATCAAGGTCTAACCAGGTTGCGAGAGGAGGAAGGACCATGCCGGAAGTCTATAACTGGCAGTTAGGCCGCAAGATGCTGTATCCCTATGAGGAGCGGCATCCGAAGTGGCAGTTTACGTTTGTGTTCAACATCAACCGGTGTATTGCCTGCCAGACCTGTTCGATGGCGGACAAGTCGACGTGGCTGTTCAGCAAGGGGCAGGAGTACATGTGGTGGAACAACGTGGAGACCAAGCCCTACGGCGGGTACCCGCAGTTCTACGACGTGAAGGTGGCGCAGTTGGTGGAGCAGGTGAATCCGGGAGGCCAGGTGTGGAACACCCGGGTGGGCCGCAAGCACCATGCGCCGTACGGGGTGTTCGAGGGGTTCACGATCTTCGACGCCGGGGCCAAGATTGGGCAGGCGGCGATCGGGTACATCCCGACGGACCAAGAGTGGCGGTTCGTGAACATCTACGAGGACACGGCGACGTCGATGCGGGCGATCGTAGACGGCAATGACAAGTCGGGCTTCTCGGCGGCGGAGCCGTGGAGGACCCAGGGGTCGTCGTTGCCGGAGCACGAGACGTTCTTCTTCTACTTGCAGCGGATCTGCAACCACTGCACGTATCCGGGGTGTCTGGCGGCGTGTCCCCGGAAGGCCATCTACAAGCGGCCGGAGGACGGGATCGTGCTGATCGACCAGAACCGGTGCCGGGGGTACAAGAAGTGCGTGGAGCAGTGTCCGTACAAGAAGCCGATGTACCGGGGCACGACGCGGGTGAGTGAGAAGTGCATTGCGTGCTATCCCCGAGTGGAAGGCAAAGACCCCTTGACGGGGGGCGAGCCGATGGAGACGCGGTGCATGGCGGCGTGCGTGGGGAAGATCCGGCTGCAGGGCCTCAATAAGATTGGGGAGGACGGCCTGTGGGCGGAGGACCGGTGGCACCCGCTGTACTACGCGATTCGGGTGGAGCAGGTGGCGTTGCCGCTGTACCCGCAGTGGGGGACGGAGCCCAATGGGTTCTACATCCCGCCGCGGTGGTCCCCGCGGGGCTACATCCGGCAGATGTTTGGGCCGGGGGTGGACAACGCGATTGACCGGTACATTGTGCCGAGCCGGGAGCTGCTGGCGGT
>WNGA01007835.1_pt1 | contig 17569 bp, 14 predicted proteins | sample 5400061 | NCBI WGS metagenome assembly WNGA01 (sample SAMN13153366, study PRJNA577476) | soil metagenome | isolation source: 100 cm soil or saprolite under grassland replicate 2 | place: USA:California | collected 2016-06-15 | reverse complement strand
GCCGCCTCAAGCAGCGCCACGGGCTCGGCCTGGTGATCGTCGACTACCTCCAGCTCATGCAGCCCAGCAAGCGGGTGGAGAGCCGCCAGCAGGAGGTCAGCGAGATCTCGCGCGCCCTGAAGCTGCTGGCGAAGGAGCTGGCGGTCCCGGTGATCGCGATCTCGCAGCTCTCCCGCCAGACCGAGGCGCGGTCGGACAAGAAGCCCATGCTCTCGGACCTGCGCGAATCTGGAGCCCTGGAGCAGGACGCCGACATGGTCATGTTCATCTACCGCGAGGACCTCTACGACCCCGAGTCTCCTCGCAAGGGCGAGGCCGACCTCATCGTCGCCAAGCACCGCAACGGGCCGACCGACACCGTGACCGTCACCTTCCAGGGCCAGTACTCTCGTTTCGCCCCCATGGCCGCCCGCAGCCTCTAACTGTAGGGTCCGCGTGAAGATGTCCAATTCCACGGTTACTTGTCCACTGAATGTCCAATTGGACAAGTAGCGTGGAGAGCAGGCCCAGGTTAGCACCGATGACGACGAAAGCGTGTGCCCCTCAGCCGCCTCCTTGATCGTGCAGGCCACGTCTGCTGCCGACCGCATAGGGGCGGCGCTCAGGCGCCCGCGGGGATCCGCCGCGCCGCCCGGTGCATCGCCACCAGCTCGTCGGTGGTGGTGGCGTCCTCGGGCGCCTTGTCGTCGCGCCAGCGGCCGGTGAAGCGCGGGAAGCGCAACGCCAGGCCGCTGTCGTCCTTGAGCTTGCCCCACGCGGCGGAGTACCTGGGCGACAGGGTCAGCTCCGCGCTGAGGATCTCCACCACCAGGGCGGGCTCGAACCACACGTCGGCCTCGGCCCGGCCGGGGTCCACCCTGGCGGGCGGCTCCTGGCGCACCAGCGGCGCCAGCTTGTCCGGCAGCGCGGCCAGCTCCGCGTCGGAGAACCCGGTGCCGCACTTGGTCGTGGTGCGGAACACGTCGGCGGCCGGGTCGTAGGCGGCCAGCAGCAGCGCGCCGTAGATGCCGCGGCGGCGACCGCGGCCGTACAGGGCGCCCACCACGACCAGGTCAACGGTGTCGGACAGCTCGGTGCGGTAGTCGCGCTTGAGCTTGATCCACAGCCACCCGCGCGCGCCGGCCTGGTAGCCGGCCGTGGGGCTGAGCGACTTGCACAGCAGGCCCTCGCAGCCGTCGGTGACCGCCTGCTCGAACGCGGCCTCCAGGCCGGCCTCGTCGCTGACCTGGATGGCGGTGGCCAGCCGCAGCCGCTCCGACGGGGTGATCGCTGCGGCCAGCCGGGCGCGCCGGGTGGGGTAGGGGAGGCGGGTGAGGTCCTCGCCGTCGGCGTACAGCAGCTCGAAGCAGAACAGGCTCACCGGTACGTCGCGGACCGCCTCGGTGATGCCGTACTTGCGCCGCCGGAACATCACGTCCTGGAAGGGGCGCAGGTCCCCGGAGGCCGGGTCGAAGGCGACGACCTCGCCCTCCAGGATCGCCTCGCGCGGCTTGATGGCGGTCTTGAGCAGCTCCACCAGGTCGGGGAACTGGGTGGAGATGCGCTCCAGCCGGCGAGTGAACAGCTCGATCTCGCCGTCGGCGGTGCGGTGGACCTGCACGCGCACGCCGTCGTACTTGTACTCGGCCGCGCAGGTGCCGCCGAGCTTGGCGAGGATCTCCTGGGCGCTGGACAGCCGCTGGGCGAGCATGGCCCGCACCGGGTTGCCCGGGCGCACGTGCATCGCCTCGACCGCCTCCAGGCCGCCCTCGACCAGGGTGCTGGCGACCAGGCCCAGGTCGCAGCAGATGTTGTAGGCGCGCTCCAGCACCGGCCGGTCGCTACGGCCGCCGGCGTGGACGGTCGCCAGCGCGTCCAGGATCGTGGGGGTGCCGACCCCCAACCTGAGCGTGCCGGTGACCAGGCGCAGCAGGTAGCGGGCCTCCAGTGGGGTCGCCTGGCCGAGCAGGCCGACCAGCAGCTCCAGCTTGCGCGCCTGGGAGCCCTGCCCCTCGGCGGCCGCGATCTGGTGCAGGGTGTCGACCACTACCACGACCTCGAGCGTCGGTGGGCGGCCGCCGGCCACCTCGGCCATGAGCTGCTCGGCGGCCTGGCCGAGGTCGCCGGTCTCCCGCACGGTCGCGCGGACCCGCTCGACCTCGACGCCGGTGGCGGTGGCCACCGCGCGGGCGGCGAGCTTCTCGGCCACGCCCAGGTCGATCCCGGCGAACTCCGGCGCGATCATGCCCTGGCACAGGTAGCAGACCCTGGCCAGCAGCTCTGGCGGGGTCTGGGCGAGTAGCGCGGCGAGCCGGTCGATCAGCGCCAGCCGCGCGGTGGAGGCCTCCAGGTCCCGGTAGGCCTCGGCGACGGTCTCGTACTGCACGACGCTCCCTTCACTTCACCCCTGGACCGCCCGGCGGCGTTCCCGCAGGGTAGACCATCGCCGGGACGCCGACCTGAACAGCCCCAGCGGCGCGGAAGCGCGAGAGGGTCGATTCTGCGGGAATCACCGAGCCGACCACCGTTGAAACGTCCGTCGCCTCGGTTAGAGGGCCGGCTGACATAACGGGCGGTCAGGACACAGGCGATGCGGTCGGCAGCGACCTCGCACTCCTCTGCGGTGCTGATGATCCGGATCTTCACTGGCTCGTCCAGACCGCGGCCTTTGGACCCCGGCACACGCCATGCAGCGGCCGGCGCAGGCCGATCTATGCGGCGCCACGCCTGCGGTCGACCAGCTCGTCCACCGCGCCGTGCAAGCCCTGCGACCAGTCTCGAGCCGGCGGCTTCGGCTTGTCCCGGCACCGCTCCAGGATCTTCAGGAGCAGGTCGACCGCCCGCGTGGCGTTCTCCGCCGAGTAGGCCACCTGCGACGGCGCGACGTTCATCCCGAGCGGGTGGGGCTCGAGAGACGCCAAGGCCCCCTCATAGTGGACGGAGCTGCCGCGCAGGTCGAACAGCCATCCCAGCTCTTGCCGCCACCCCGTAACGAGACCTCGAGCGTCAATGGTCTGCGCCAGCACCTCGCAGGTCACGTCCTCAGCCGCTGGGCCCTTGCCCTGCTTCCTCTTCTCCCTCCACCCGTCCAACGTGGCCTGCGGGATCGCGCCCAGCTCGCTGATTTCCCGGGACAGGACTTCCAGGGCGAACGCGGCGGCGCAGATGCTCACCATCCCGGCTTCCGCCTCCCGCTCCAGCAGGCGGGACTGGTCGGCGCCGGGCTGTCGCATCGCCGGTGCGGCGGCGATGGCTATCGCCTCGTGCTGCACGGCGATCCTCGCCCAGGAGATCCACAGGATGGTCCTGGCTTCGACCTGCATGCTGTCGTCGCCGCGACCGGCCTCGGGCAGCGCCCGCTGCTCGTCCACCTCGCACCTCCTCCGGCGGCGCATGGTAGCCACCGCCGCCCGCTCCAGCGCTCACGGCACGCAATCCTTCGTTCCCGCTCGATCATCATGCCAAGTTCCGTGCGCCGGCGAGGGCGGCTGGAAGGCCTCGCCACAGCCCGTCGACGTGGAGGGGGCCGCGGATGGACATGAACGCAGTCCAGCTGGCGACCCGACCCCTGAGCCCGCCGGGCTCCTTGTGGAGCAGGCAGAGCGGATGGCCGCCAGCGTGCTCCATGAGCACCAGCAGCACGGCGCCCTCGGCGAGCTGCTCGGCCCATTCCGCGACAGATCCGAGCATCCCACCGTCGCCACGAACATCATGACGATCCCTGAGCCGACCCCGAAGGCGATGGCGAAGTGCCGGCGCCAGAAGCGGAACATGCGCAGGTACACTTCCTGCTGGTCACGTATGTAAGCCGCGTCGCAGACGACGAGGAGCACGCTCGTGCCCGCCCCCACCGCCGGGAAGGTGACGTGGAAGGCGGCGGTCAGCGCCTACTGCCTGCGTGACAGGGCGATCAGGCTGTCTTGGCTCACGACGCCTCTTTCCCGTTGGTGCCGCTCGGGCTGGAGGTGGCGTCCAGGATCGTGGCGACGACGGCCGAGTAGTCGAGGTCACCGGCACCGGCCTGGACTGCCCGCTCGAGCCAGCTGCGGGATGCCGCTACGAGCTTGAGATCCTGGACACGCCGGGTGGGGGTCTCGGTACACCGAGCCCGCGATCCAACTGCTGGAGTACGAAGGCCACCCGGGCGCCTACGGGATCCGCTCTTGCTACTACAGCCTCGAGGGCCGCTTCCAGCGCAGTCCGATGATGATCGACGGCGAGGATTCATTCGAGGGACTCCGTGCCGCACTCAGCAGACGCCGAAACTGCCTTTGACCGGCCTGAACGCACCGAGCGCGGCGAACTCCCTACTATCGGCAGGATCCCATAAACACGAGCGAATTGGCGTATAACCGTGAAGCGCGGACCTCGCCGGCTGCACGGCGGGTGTGGAGCGGCCTCATTGCGGGACCGGACGTCGAGGTTGGTAAGGAGGGCCCTGTGGGGCCGACGCCGAAGGCTGTACCCGTGACGACGAGGATGCGTTCGCGCCTTCTCGCCGTTTTGCCAACCGTGCTGCTGGTGGTCGCAATGGTCGCCGCAGCGGCACCCGCCAACGCCGCCGACGACCAGCCCAAGCCGCTAACCTCGCGGCGGCTGTTCGATCAGTCGCGGCCCGGCGTCCAGCTCATCACGGTCGAGTTCTCGGCTGGGTTAGGCATGCCCGACCCCACCGTGACCGCGGCCAATGAGAGGGCCCTGGAGACGATGGCCGCGGACAGGATCCGGCGGGGCGAGATCCCGGCGACCCAGGCGGCGGCGCGCGGCGCGATCGTCGAGGAAATGGCTCGAGAACCGTTCCGCTGGTTCACGGCGTCCAGCAAGGTCCGCCGGACCAAGGTCAAGCTGACGGCGACGGGATCGGGGTTCTCGATCACCCCCGACGGCTACATCGTTACCAATGCCCATGTGGTCGGCCAGAAGGACGACGACATCAAGGCGGCGTTCCTCGCCCAGGAGCTCCGTGACGAGGGCGACGACTTCGTCGCCAATGTTCGCGCTGAAGGGCTCACCCAGGCCCAGGCGACCAAGTTCCTTGGCGCGATCGTGCAGTGGGCGACGAAGATGGCCACGTTCACCAATTTCGAGCGGAGCATCGCCGTGCTGGGCTCCACCGGCGGCGGCTCGACCAGCTCGTCGAAGCGCCGCGCGGCCACGCTGGTCGACGCTGGCGAGGAGTTCCCCGGCAAGGACGTGGCCCTTGTCAAGATCAAGAGCCGCAACATGGCCACGGTGCCGCTGGGGGACGACACCGCGCTCGGCACCGGTGACCGGCTGTTCGTGCTTGGCTTTCCGGGAGCGGCGACCTTCAACCCGACGCTCTCCAAGGCCAGCCAGGGGGAGCCGACGCTCACGCAGGGCGTGCTCAGCGCCAAGAAGCAGGTCAACGGCGGCTACACCGTCCTGCAGACCGACGCCGGCATGACCCACGGCAACAGCGGCGGACCGGTGCTCGACGAGCAGGGCAAGGTGGTCGGGGTCGCGACCGCCGAATCGGTCGATCCCAAGACCGGTCGTGAGCTCTCCGGCCTGAACTTCGCGGTCCCCGCCTCGATCGTGAACGAGCTGCTCCGCAAGGCGCACGTCTCCGCCACCGAGGGCGAGGCCGGACGTGCGTACCGCCAGGCGCTCGACGCGATCGATCGGCAGTGGTACAAGCGCTCGCTCCCGCTCCTGCAGCGGGTGCAGGCGCTCGACCCCGGCCACCCACTGGTGGCCAAGCTCATCAAGGACTCGCAAACCGCAATCGAGCAGGGCCGCGACCGCACGCCCGTGGAGATCCTCGGGCTGCCGGTGCTGGTCCTCGCAAGCGCCGCCGGTGTGGCGGTGGTCGTGCTGGTGGGCCTTGGAGTCCTGGCGCTACGGTCGCGTCGACGGCGTGGCGAGCCAAGTCTGGAGCCGGTCTTTCCCGTCGCCGGCGAGGACACCCAGCCGGAACCCGCCGCTGCTGCGGCCCCAGGACCAGCCCCGCCCGCGTCCGCTGACCCGCCGTGGGCGACGCCGCCCGCGTCGGCAAACCCCGCCGGGACACAGCTCCTCGGCCCCGGAACGCCTGAATACGCGCAGCGGAACCGCGACTGGCAACAGTCCTGGTGGACCGCTGACGCGTCGCGGACCGTGGAGGTCGCGGCCACCGGCAACGCTGAGCCCGCACCCGTCCCCAGGGCGATGCCGCGCAGCCGGCAGCGCCGGCGCCGGTGGCGGCTGACCGGCGCGGCGGTCGGGCTGGTGCTGGTGCTGGTCACCACTGGACTGCTGGCGGTGCAGCGGCCCTGGTCGCACACTGCCGCGCCAGGTGCCACCACCGCGCCGACCAGCGCCACCACTGCAGCGCCGGCCACGACCGGTCCGCCGGCTACCACCGCTCCGCGGGCTACCCGGCCCCGCGGGCCACTCGGGCGTGTGGTGGCCGAGGTCCGTATGCCGGACGGGCTTGCGCTGACGGTGCCAGCGGTCGGCGGTGGCTCGGTGTGGGCGCTGGCGCTGGACACCGAAGTCTCGGCGATGCTGGACCCGCGGGTGTCGCTGGCGCGGGTCGACCCCGCCAGCAACCGGGTCACCGAGCGGATCCCGGTTCCCGGCACCGGCCTGGGGGGCGTGGTGGCGATGGCGTACGGCGCCGGGTCGGTGTGGCTGGTCGACAGCGACCAGGCGAGCCATAACGTCGTCTCCAAAGTCGACCCGGGCCGCAACCGGGTGGTCGACCGGATCACGGTGGGTCTGCAGCCGGTCGACATCGCATTTACCGGCCAGGCGGTCTGGGTGCTGAACTCGGTCGACGAGACGGTCTCGCGTATCGACCCCACAAGTGACAAGGTGGTCGCCGCCGTGCGCCTGCCGGACAGCTCCTTGCCACCGCGGTCGGTCGCGGCCACCGCGAGCGCTGTCTGGCTGCCCGACGCCGACCTCGGGCTGGTGCGGATCGACCCCGACACCAACCGGGCCATGATCGTGTCGGTGCCTGGCTGCTGCTCCGGCCCGGTCACGGCGGCGGCGGGGGCCATCTGGGCCGCGGACTCGCGCAGCGGTACGCTGCTGCGCTTCGAGCCGGCAGGCCACCGGATCGTCCGGATCCGGCTTGACGATGTGGTCGACCTGGTGACCGAAGGCGACCAGGTCGTGGCCATTGGGCACTCTCAGGTGACCTGGATCGACCCGTCCACCAACCGGGTCACCGGGGTGCTACCGGTCGGCCGGCCCGACGGGATCGCCGGGGGCGATGGGATGGTCTGGGTCGCGGACCTCGACTCCAAATCGCTCAAACGCTTAGCGGCGCCCTGAGTCCCAGATCGAAAATCTGGCGCTCGAGGTCGCCGAAGCCGGTGCTCAAGCCTCTGACCAGGCCGTCGCCAGACCCGATGTCTGGCAACGACGGCTCCCATGTCTGCCCGGCTGGCCCGGTCCATGACACCAGCAGCGCTGGACGGTGCGGCCGGTGGCGCCAGGCTCGCGATGCTCGCCTGCTGGTCGCCCCCAGCTCCGAAGACCAGGGCACATTCGCCGTCCAGGTCGAGGTCAACGTCCACGACGCGGCGCCGAACGTCACCTTCGCCGTCGCCCGCGCTGTCGACCTCAACCCCGATGGCATCTGCACCACGGCCTCGGGCTGGGCGACCTGACGACCTCGGCGGGTGGTGCGGGCGCATCCCACTTCGAGGTGCATCGTGGGGCGCCGTTCGTGTCTGGGGTCCGCTTCGATGCGGTGTTCAGGGCGGTGGGCAACGATGGGACCGAACTCCGCAGGGGCTGCCTCACCGTGACGGCGAAGTAGCTGTCGGCCGTCGAAAGGGTCGGCGGCACGCCCTCACACACGGCACCAGCTTCTCCGTCCGTTGGCGGAGCCTTGTGCAACAGTCTGGGATCCGACGGAGGTTCCAGCGCTTGCGCGGGGTGGGGCGGATTGGGCCACCTCGAGTGAGACGCAGACCCAGATGGGATGGCTGGGATCGACAGGGTTGGCAGTGCTTCTATGGCACCCCGTCGTATTCCCCACGGGCGACCCGTAGCCGCTGGTTCATGTCGCCCAAGGCTCTGGCCAGCCGTTGCTCGTCAGCGTTGGCTGGGAGTAGCCCCTTCTTGGCCAGGCGGCGGCTGAGGCGGCGGTTCAGGTGGGAGGCGGCCGCGCCGGGCAGCACCTCGCCTTCCAGGACAGCGAGCAGCCCGATCAGCGCCGAGGCGTCTTGGTCGGCCAGGGTGACGGGGCGGTTGGGCTCGGCTTGGATCTGCTCTTGATGTGTCCGCATGGCTGTCCATCCTGGTCGTGTTGTCGATCCCGCTGCGATCGTAAGGGCAGTGCGTGCATGGCGACAGGCCTTTCGTCACGGCCAGCGCGTGAACCACACGGTGCGGCGAGACATGCCGAATCGTGGATCGCGTGCCATCCCGCCCCGCTGGGATCGCTGGCTTGGCAGCTTCGCTTGAGCAGTGGCAGATCGTTTGGCAGGTCCGCTGAGCAATAGCAACTTCGCCGGGCGTGTAGCGCGTCGGGAAAATGCCAGTGGCCGCGCAAGCAGAATGCCAGTGGAGCCCGCTGTGGTCCTTCAACCACGAAGCGTGGCCGCCGCCTCCATGTTGCCGAGGTAACTGGTCAGGGCTCTCGATCAATGTCGCCCGCGCGCCGTGGCATGCGACATCTGCTAGTCGGGCCTCACGATGCGTTCTCCTCGGGCGCCGACGGCGGCTCGTCCTGTGGGCTCCAGGTCCTGTACTTGTCGATGAGTGGCCGAGGGGGGCGCGGTCTGAACCTGTTCGGCTTGAGGATGAGCGCCGCCGGCAGCGCGAAGAGGAACATCATCGCGCCGAAGAACCACCAGACGAAGAAGTTGTGGCCCTTCCTCTGCGCGATCATGCCGGGGATGACGCCGATGAGGGCGCCCGTGAGGATGAGCTCGAGTAGCAGCACGCCGTCCAACTGGTCGGTCATCGGTCTGCGCTCCTTCAGGCGGGTGTGCCCGGCCAGGTAGTAGCCGGGTGATTCTCCCGCAAAGTGCGCTCCGTGAGGATCATGCGGCCTGCGTAGGTCCCGGCGACGGTCGTGCCCGCCGTTTGGCAGTCTCCTGCGCGCTGGCGCCCCAAACGCAGCGGCCGCGCCGAGGATGGGTGCGCTCGGCGCGGTCAGCGTGACACCTGGGAGTAGCCAGACGGCTTGATGCTCCATGGGTCACCCCCGGCCCATGTGGGTTGAGATGCGCCACCTGCGCCGGGGGCGACGGGAGACTACCTCATCGAGGGTCAGAAGCGGAGATGGTTCGCGGCCTCGAGGCGGCGCACGGAGCTTGCTGTGGCTGGCCGACCACGAAGCGTGACTGCCGCGTTCACGTTGCCGCGGTATGGTGATCGGCGGCTTGGACGCGCTGGTCACGGTCGAACCTGACGGAAACCACAGGCCGCGGCCGACCAGGGCATCGACGAAGGCGTGGGTGGCGCCGGCGGCCAACAGCTGGTCGGATCGGTCGGCCTCGGGGAGGGCAAGGTGCTGTCCGAGCCCACGCGATCGTGCGGACCGCTTGGGCTTGACTCCGCGCCCGGCACGGGTGATCGTCGGGACGCCGATCGCCAGGAGGTGCCATGCCCGAGCCTGCAGCCGCCCCGACCGCCGACCAACGGTCGGTCACCGTTGTGGGCGAGGGGCTGGCCAGCGCCGTCCCCGACACGGCCCTGCTGCAGCTTGGCGTCGAGACGCGGGGCGCCACCCCCGGGGAGGCCTTGGAGGCGTGCAGCCGCGCGCTGGAGGAGGTCATCGCCGCGGTGCGCGCGGCCGGGGTGGAGCCGTCTCGGCTGGCCACCAGCGGACTCGGTGTCCACCCCGACTGGGAGGTAAACGCGCAGGGTCAGCAGCGCCCCGCCGGCTATCGCGCCGCGGCCGGGCTGACCGCCCGGCTGGACGCGCCGGCGCGTGCCGGGGAGGTCGCCACGGCGGCGGTCACCGCGGGTGGCGAGGCCGCCCGGGTGCACGGGCTGGTGCTGGTGGTGGGCGAGCGGGCCGGCGTGTTGGCGGCCGCGCGGGAGGCGGCGTGGCGGGATGCGCGCGGTCGGGCGGAGCAGTATGCCGCGCTGGCGGGTGTGGCGCTCGGCCGGGTCGTGCGGATCGAGGAGGTGGCCGGCGCTCGGCACGCGCGGGCGCTGGCGGGCGGCTACCAGGCGCAGGCTGCAGGCGGTCCGGCGGTGGAGTTGGGTGAGGCCGAGGTGCCGGCAAGGGTGGCCGTCACGTGGGCGCTGCTGGATGCGCCGCAGCCTGGTGCCGTTGAGCACTCGTAGTCGTTGGTGGGGTTCACCGCATCTGGTCGCCGTCGGGACGGTGATTCGGGAAATCCCATGGCGGTTGTTGCCACAGTTGGTCTGCACCCTTCTGCGCAAGGCGCACAGCGGCCGCTGCGTCCTGCCGCGGAGGGCGAGCAACCTCCAGCATCCACGACCAGCATCTCCGAAGCATCCTTGGCATCGCTCACCGGCTCACTGGTCGCGCTCATCCATGCCAAGGCGGGTCCGAACTCGCACCTGAGCCTGGCTCCTGCCCTCCAGGTAAGCGGTGAGATCGGTCACCGTCACCAGCTCGATGTCCTGGATCGGCCATCGATGGGCCTGCAGCAGGATCCGGTGGTCCGGCGGGTCAAGCTCCGCGACCTGCGCCTGGCCCGCCTCGATGAGCGTGAAGGTCCGCGGTGCCCCGTCGATCGGCACGACCACCGGCCGCTCCGCTCCGCCGACATCCTCACGCTTGGGCAGGGAGACGCGGCCGACCCTCCACCTCGGTCGCATCGTCGCCGCCATCTCCGTCACGACGCGTTCCCAGAGAAAGTCCGCAATGGCGTTGGCTGGCGAGGCGGCACCGGGTGTTTGGAGGACACTCCCAGAGCCGACGACCGAGACCACGCCCCCAGCCGGCCCACACGTCTCGGGTCTCGTGCCGGCCGGGGTCGAAGCTGGAAGGACCGTTGCCCGCCGCTGGGCTGAGATTGAGTCCTTCGCCTCTGCGCGAAGACCTGGTTACCGTCGCCGGATGGCTCGACCGAACAGCCAGATGAGCAGAGCCACCATGGCCAGAAGAGCAGTTGGGCGAGGATCGCCCCGGCGGCACTGTCGAGGTACATGGTGGCGTACATGGTGGGAGTGTACATAAGCTTGCCTTGGTCCCGGTTGCGGCCCGTCAGGTCGCATAGGCCGCCCGGCGTTTCCGTCCCTCCACGACCATGAGCCAGATCGACCGGCCGAGGCCAGGAAGATGCCCGGCCGCCGATCCGGGGGCAGGAAGGGGCTGGGGGATCGTTGGGGGAATCTAGACTCCAGCACCACATACCCCCAGGGCATGGAGCTACCGAGCGAAGCGAGGTACCACAACACGCGCCCCGCGTACGCGCGAGGGCCGACGGCAAACGGCCGTGGGCAGGCGACCGACACCCTCTACCGGCTGGTCAGCTCGATCCTGGACCCCACCGCCGCGCCCGCGGCCGAGCTGGCCGGACTGTCTGCGCAGCGGTGGGAGATCGAGATGAGCCAAGCACACTGCCCACATACAGGTCGAGGTCGTTGCTTGTGCGGTGCTCGCGTGGCATAGCGCACGCTCCTTACTCGCCTTGGCGTGGCGTTGGCTCCGGTTCCTGGGGGATCCACCGGCGACGTGTGTAGTATCCCGCAGGCCGCCCACGACGCTGGCGCAGCTGGCGGAGTGCCTCCTGGTCGGCCCGGATGATCCAGCGGCGGGGCGGCTGGGGGTGCTGGCGGGCGGTGACCCAGCCCCGGTCGACCCAGGTGCGCAGCGTGGTGGGCGGCATCTCAAGCGCACGGGCCAGGTCGACCAGCCACCACTCGTGCTCGCCGAGGCCACCCTGCTTGTGGGGGCGGGGCTGTGGCTTGTGGGCTCCGACCCGGTGGAGCAGGTCTTGCACGCCTTGGGAGCCGAAGCGCTCGTGGCGTTTGGGCGGCCGGTAGCCTCGGCGTTGAGCCGCTGGGCGATCACGGCGGCTGGCAGGCCCGCCGTGGCCAGCTCGCGGACCCGCGCGGCCAGCTCAGGCCAGTAGCTCAACTGCTCGAGCCTTGCCACCGGCCGGACCAGCTCCCCCAGGGTCCGCGCGCCGCCCGCCCAGGCGATGGTCACCTCGACCCGCTCGCTGTCGCCGTCGACGGTGACCGTGACCCGCTCGACAACCTGGCGGATGAGCTGCTTGCGGTCGGCGTCGCTGGTGGTGGGCGCGTCCCACAGGGCAGGGATGTCGGCGGCCAGCCGGCGGATGGCGGCGCGCTGGTCGGCCGACAGGACACGCGGCTGCTGGATGGTGAACCGGCGGTAGTCCTGGGGGAGCTGCTGTTGGGCGGCCAGGGTGTCCTCCCAGGCCCGCTCCAGCTGCCGGGCGACCAGCCGGTGCTCCGGCTCGGCGAGCTGGTATTGGCGCCGGGCACGCTCTGCCTGGTAGCCGGCCCGCTCCAGCCGCTGCCGCCACAGCCGGTCCAGCTCGGCACGATCCCGCTCGAGCTGCGCTGCGGCCGCAAGCGACAGCTCCAAGGCGGCCGGGGCGAACACGGCCAGAACCTGAGCAGTGACGAAGCGGTCCACACAGGGGCCGGCCAGATGCTGGCACAGCCGCCCGCCGTAGCTGGCCGCCTCGGTGGCACCCACGTAGGCGGGCCGCTGCAAACGCCGATAGCGGACCGTCATCCGCCGCCCGCACCGGCCGCAGGCCACCAGGCCGGCCAGCAGCGCCGTCCCGTCCCGGACGGCGCCGATCTCGCCGGCGCGGGCCTGGTTGGCCTTGAGCCGCGCCAGATTGCGCTCGTACTGCTCGACCGGGATGTAGGCGGGCAGCTGGTCGGGCAGCAGGACCAGCCAGTCGGCCGCCTCGCGGACGACCCGGCCGGTGGCTGGCCGGCCAGGCTGCTGGCGGCGCGGGTCGACCTGGCGCCGCCCATAGGCGTAGTAGCCCGCGTAGATCGGGTTGTGGAGCAGGTTCTGCAACGTCATCCGGTTCGGCCGGTGCCACTCCAGCTCCCCCTTGCCGTCGCCGACCCGGACCCGCACGCCGAGCTGGACCTGATGGTCGACCAGCCAACGCAGCACCGCATTGAGCGTGCCCAGCTCCACGAACTTACTGAAGACCAGGCGCACCACGGTCTGCACCTGCTCGTCGGGATCCAGCATGACCTCACCCGAGGGTGCCCGCACATACCCGATCGGCAGCGGCACGGCCAGCTCCCCCGGCGGGCCTTGGCCCGCTTGCCGGCCAGCATCCGCTGCTCGGGGCAGGTGCAGCTCGGCCTGGCGGGTAGCCGGGACGCATTGCTGCGTCCCGGCCCCCTAAGAACCGGACGTGCCGGTCATCCCGGCATCCGGCTCAAGCAGGCCCCGAGGGCTCGCGGACAGGCAGAGGCGCGGTTCCACTGTGGGCTACGGCGGTGAGCCGGCGGTGACAGTGGGTGTGCAGCAGCGGTGCACGTGGCTCGTCCGGCTTGCCGGATCCCGCTTTGGTGATCGCCTTGCGGGTGATCGCTTTGCGGGTCGCCCGCAGCCATAGCTCCCATTCCTGGGGACTGGTCGGCGGGTGGTCGGCGTGCAACAGCAGGTTTCCGCATGCCGGGCAGGCGCCGTTCTGTTGCACCAGCAGGTGCCAGTCGGTCTTGTCCAGCACCGGGATCACGGTCCTGCGTCGTCGCCTGGCCCAGTAGTCGGTCAGCGTCGGGTCGTCTGGCGACGCTCCGAGCTTGACCAACTGGTGCCGGACGATTTTCGTCCATGCGAACTTGCGCAGATAGCGACCGCTGTGACGGTCGCCGAACACCCACCGGTCAGGCCGGTAGGGGTTGAACGCGCCGAAGTACCGATGCACGATCCAGTCCCTCGACTTGTTCGGGTGCGCGCTCTTGGCCCACTTGTAGGTGAGCCGCCACATGTAGGTGTCCAGCGCGTTGAACGTCTTGCTGGACACCACTGGCCGGTAGTAAGCCGCCCACCCTCGAATGATCGGGGTGAGCGTGGAGATCACCGCCTCGGCGTTGGACCCACGCAAGGCCCGCATCTCGGCGGCGAGCCGTTCCCGGAGCCGCTGCACGGCCGCCTTGCTGGGTTTGATGAGCAGCTTGCGGTTGGGATACAGACGCACCTGGAACCCCAAGAACTCGAAACCGTCGCGGAGGTGGACCACGCGGGTCTTGTCCTCGTTGAAGGCCAGTCCTCGCGGTGCCAGCCACGCGGCCAACCGCTGTTTGATCTGCTCAGCCTCCTCGCGGGAACGCGCGAAAGCGACCAGGTCATCTGCGTAGCGCACCAGCACGGGGCTGCCCCGCCTCGCGCTGCCGGCGTTGTGGCCGGTCGCGCGGTAGCGGACCCCGGCGGCCTGTTCCATACCGTGCAAGGCCACGTTCATCAGCACGGGACTGACCACGCCCCCAACGCAATGGATAACTCGGGCTATGGTCGCCCTCCGCGTCGGGCTCGGCCTGGGAGTCGGGGTGGCCGGCGTTGGCGTGGTCGCGGACCGGGATGCGGTGACGGATGGTGATCTTGTCGGGTCCGATGAGGACGTCTTTGACGACCAGCCGCAGCACGCGTTGGCGCTCCTGGACGCTGGACACGTCGGCCTGGTCGCGCAGTTGGGCGAGGAAGCGGTCGAGGTTGTCGGCGAGTTTGAGGTACAGCTCACGGTCGGCGAGCAGCTCACGGTCGGCGAGCTGGGCGTCGAGCGCCTCGATCTGGCCACGCAGGCTGGTTTCGCGGGCGCGCAGGTCGGGCATCCGGCCACGCAGCTCATCGATGGTGAGCAGTTGCTCTTGGAACGCCTCGATCATGTTCGTGATCGCCTTGGTGGCCTTGGCGAGTGCCAGTTCCAGCCGTTGACGCTGGGTGACGGCCGGGTCGGCGGTGCGGGCCTGGTCGAGCCGTTTGTTGATCTCGGCGCGGAGCAGGTGCGGGTCGGCGAGCAGGCCGGTGATGTGCTCCCAGACCACGGCGTCGAGGTAGTCGGCGCGGACCGGCTTGTTGGCACAGACCCGGCCGCCTTCGTAGCGGTAGTCGTCGCTGCCCAGGCACCGGTAGTAGTAGATCTTCTTGTTGGTGGTGCGGGTCGAGGTCCGGTAGTAGCCGTCGCCGCAGCCCGAGCAGGCGGCCAGGCCTTGCAGCAGCGACGGCACCTTGCTGTTGCGGGACGCGAAACGCTTGTTGTCGGCCAGCCGCTGTGCCACCCGCTCGAACGTCTTGGTGGTGACGATGGCCGGGACGGGAATCTCGGTCCACTCCTGGACCGGCCGGTCGACGGTCTTGGTCGCCCGCGGGGTGGCCCGGCCTTGGAGGCGGGCTCGACGGTTCAGCCCGGGCGAGGCGTGCACGACCATGGTCTTGCCGAAGATCGTCCGACCTGCGTAGGCGGGGTTACGCAGCATCCCCCACACCACCGACCGGTCCCAGCGGGCCTTGCCGGTGCGGGTCTCCACACCGCAGCCCGACAGCCAGCGGGCCAGCTCGGCGATCGATGCGCCGCCGTCGGCGTAACGGCGGAACAGCTCGGCGACCAGCACCGCCTCGTGCTCGACGAGCTCGTAACGGGCCCCGGTGTGCTGGCTCTTGCGCACATAGCGGTAACCGAACGGCGCGCCGCCGAGCACGTTGACCGACCCGGCGCGGGCCCGGTGGGCCTTGCCGCGCCGATACCGTTCCATGATCTGCGCCTTCTCGTACTCGGCGAACATGCCCTGGAACTGCACCAGCAACTGATCCTCCGCCGACTGGCCGCGGGGGCCCTTGATGAACTCGACCCGGGTGCCGGCGCGGGTGAACTCCTCGATCAACAGCGCCTGGTAGGCGAACTTGCGGGCCAGCCGGTCCGGGGAATAGCACAGCACCACATCCACGCCGACCCCGGCGACCAGATCACGCAGCCGCTCCAACCCCGGACGCACCCAACGTCGCGCCCGAGTGGCCCTCATCTTCAAACACCCACGCCTGGCACAGCTCAACCCCCAGCCGCTCGGCGTGGACACGCAGCGCCGCGGTCTGCGACGCGATCGTGTCGTGCTTCTTCTGCCGGGCCGAGGACACCCGGGCGTAGATCGCCGCACTCGTCATGGCAACCACTCGCTTCCTGGCCGGACCGCGCGATGCGGACCCGCCGCTGGGGCACAAGAATGGCGTAGGCCACTGACAAGTCCGTGGCCGCGTGGCGGTCGAAGACGAACTCGGTCTCGACCAGCCGGTCTTTCACCGGCGTCGATGCTGTCGACGTCCCCGTTGAAGGAACTCCGACAGCGCCCCGGCCACCACGGCCGAGATCGTGACCCCGGCCTCACGAGCGTGCTGACGCACCCGAGCGGCCAGCGAGGCCGGCAGCTTGACGGTGAACACCACGCTCGTCTCCGGCACCTGGACCCGCCCGCTGCTGACGGCCTGGTCCACATACCGGCGCGCCTGACGCGTCGAGACCGCAAACCGCTCGGCCAGCACCCGAACCGCATCAGCGGTCGCCACGCCGGACTCGACCAGCACGGCAGCAGCGTTGATCCGCTCAGCACGCCCCAGATCGCCCACACGACCACCAGCCATGCCATAATCATACTACCCGACATGTCACTCTGTCCCACTGACACGCCGAGGCCGTTCCAGCCGCCGGTAGTTCAGCGTGACCTCGAAGCAGAAGTTGCCCACTGCGTTGGGGGCGAGACCACCCCGCCCTGCGGGACACCGTCCCCGGTTGGGGTGAACCAACCTTTCTCGACCACGCCCGCCTGCAACCACTGCCGGACCAGCTCCCTGGCGGGAAACAGACCGATCTGCGAGAGCAAGTGAGAATGGTCGATCTTGTCGAACGCCGCCGCCAGATCAGCGTCGAGCACCCACGGCCGCGTCGGGTGGGGACCCTTGGCGGTCAGATAGATGGACTCGATCGCGTCATGACAACCACGGCCCGGCCGGTGAGGTCGACCCGGGGCGCGGTGCTGGCCTTTCGGTCAGCTCGTTTCCCCGAGCCGCCTCCCGAACCCGCCGTGCGCCTCATCGACGCAGCGGGCTCTCCACAAGCCCCGTTACGGGCCTGGTAGTGTCCTCATCGCGTGGTCGGCCAGGGCGAGGGGATGCCGATCACGCCGCGATACCGGTAGCGCGTGGTGCGCACCTTGGCGGGGTTGAACATCCCCAGTTGCTGACCGGACGGCCACCATCGTGGTCGCAGTAGCGGCGGCGAAGTTCCTTCCAGGTGATCCGGCGATGCTTGCGACGCAGCCACGCCACAACCCGGCCCCACAGGTAGGAGCTGAGGTAGCAGAAGGTGCGTGCGGACATGCCGGGCCGAAAGTAGGTGCACCAGCCCCGCAGCGCCGGGTTGAGCTGACGCAGCAGGGCATCCAAGGGTTCGTTGGTGTCCATTCGCCGGCACAGCATCTTGACCTTGCCTTGCCCGTGATGGCCTTGACGGCCTTGCGGGAGGGATACCAGTAGATGTAGCGCCGGTTGGTGCCTCGTTTGCGGTGACGCTGGATCTGGAGTTTCGCAGTTCACTGGCCGGCGGCGGCCCAGGCTGCCTGCACTTGGAGGATTTCTGCCTTGGTGGGGGCTGAGGGCTGACCTGGCTGATATTGCGCGGCGATGAGGACGCGGCGGAGCTTGGCGAGCATG
>WNGA01008060.1_pt1 | contig 17570 bp, 13 predicted proteins | sample 5400061 | NCBI WGS metagenome assembly WNGA01 (sample SAMN13153366, study PRJNA577476) | soil metagenome | isolation source: 100 cm soil or saprolite under grassland replicate 2 | place: USA:California | collected 2016-06-15 | reverse complement strand
GCATACGGCCGCGATCTCGAGGGAACGCGTTACGTGCCCGCTTCTCGGATCACGCCTCGCAACGTGTCGCGACTCGCGCCGGCCTGGACCTATCGGACGGGTGAAAACGCTCCGACCTTCGCGACAAAGAAGCCCGCTTCGCTCGAAGCGACGCCTATTGTCGTCGACGGAACGATGTACGTGGGAACGCCGCTCGGCCGTGTCATCGCGCTGGATCCGGCGACGGGTGCGGAACGCTGGGTGTTCGATCCGAAAATCGCGCGAGACGTCACGTATGGCGACTTTGCGAGTCGTGGCGTGTCGACGTGGCTGGACGACCACGCGCGGCCTGACGCTCGATGTCGCCGGCGTATTTTCGTGGCGACGGCGCAATCACAGCTCTTCGCGCTCGACGGACGTGACGGAGAGCCGTGTGCAGGGTTCGGCCGCGACGGCTTCGTCGATCTCACGGCGGGGTTGCGAATTCCACCGTTCGAACGACAAGCCTATTCGGTGACCTCGCCGCCGATTGCCGTCAATGGGATCGTCATCACCGGTTCGTCTGTCGCCGACAACAGCCGGCCGGACGTCGCGAGCGGTGAAGTGCGCGGGTACGACGCACGCACAGGAGCGCTCGTGTGGACCTGGGATCCGATTCCGCAGAACGCCGTCGATCCCGCGTATGGGCAGTGGCGAGGTGCGGTCGCGCAGCGCAGTGGCGGCGCGAACGCCTGGTCGGTGCTGTCGGCGGATCCGCAGCGGAACTTCGTATTTGTTCCAACGGGAAGCGCCGCTCCGGACTATTACGGCGCCTTGCGGCTTGGCGACAATCGATACGCGAATTCCATCGTTGCGTTGAATGCCGCAACGGGCCAGGTGGTGTGGGCGTTTCAAACCGTGCATCACGATTTGTGGGACTACGACAACGCGTCGCCTCCGGCGCTCGTCACACTTACCTCCAACGGCGGGCGCGTGCCTGCCGTGCTTCAAGCGACCAAGACCGGCATGCTCTTCGTCCTCAACCGCGAAAACGGCAACCCGATCTTTCCGGTGCAGGAGCGGCCCGTTCCCTCGAGCGCCATTCCCGGAGAAGAAGCGGCGCCGACGCAGCCATTCACGGCGGTGACGCCGCCCCTCAGTCCGCATTCCTTCACAGACCAGCAAATCTGGGCGACCTCCGACGCGGATCGAGCGGCGTGCCGTGCGGCGATCGAAGGGTTGCGGAATGAGGGCATTTTCACGCCTCCCGATCTCAAGGGAACACTCGTCCTGCCATCCAACATTGGCGGCGCGCACTGGGGCGGCGTTGCCGTCGATCCGGTCCGCCAAATCGCGGTGGTTCCCGTGAATCGTGTCGCCGCGACCGTGCAGTTGATTCCGCGCGAGGGGTTCGACCTCGAAGCCATACGACGCTCAGAGCAGCGTCTCGGAGACGACTACGAATACAACATGATGAGGGGCACGCCGTACGTCATGCGCCGGCGGCTGCTGCTGGCGCCGTCTCGTCTGCCTTGTACGCCGCCGCCGTTTGGCGCACTCGTGGCCGTCGACCTGAAGACCGGCCGAAAGATGTGGGAGGCGCCGTTGGGGTCGCTGACCGAGCTGTTGGAACCATCCGTCGCGGCAAAGGCGACCGCGGATTGGGGATCGCCGAACCTTGGCGGCCCAATCGCGACAGCGGGTGGGTTGGTGTTTATCGGCGCCGCATTGGATCGATCGCTTCATGCGTTTGACATCCAGACAGGCCGCGAGCTGTGGCGAGGGGCGTTGCCGGCGAGCGGCAAGGCCACTCCGATGAGTTATCAGTTGGCCTCCGGCGAACAGTTTGTCGCGATTGCCGCCGGCGGCGGAGGCGCATGGGGCGCCGGCGACCATATCGTGACCTTCCGCCTTCGCTAATGCTGCATCAGCGAGCGGTCAGACGGCCCTGCTCAACCTCCTCGGCGGACATTCCGAAGGCTTGATACCCTGAGATGGTGAAGATTGGCCTTGTGTCGCTCGGTTGCCCGAAGAATCTCGTTGACGGCGAAGTGATGCTGGGCCTCGCAGAGGAGGCCGGTCACGAGATTACCGCGACCGCCGATGAAGCTGACGTGATTGTCGTCAACACGTGTGCGTTCATCGATCGCGCCAAGCAGGAATCCATCGACGCCATTCTCGAAATGGCGGAACTCAAGAAGCAAGTCCCCGGACGACGGCTGGTCGTGACCGGATGTCTCGCGGAGCGATATCGAGACGAACTGAAGAACGAGATTCCCGAGATCGACGAGGTGCTCGGTACGGGCCAGGTGCCGCAGATTCTCGCCGCATTGCAGGCAAAGCCACTCACGTTTCATCGATCGTCACCGCGGTTCGGCGTCGACCTCCCGACCTATATCTACGACGCCGACACGCCGCGACGACTCGCAACTCCGCGCCACTACGCGTACCTGAAGATTGCCGAAGGCTGCGACTACAAGTGCGCGTTCTGCATCATCCCGAAAATGCGCGGCCACTATCGCAGTCGACCGGTCGACTCGATCGTGACCGAAGCCCGCAACCTTTCGGCGCGCGGAGTGAAAGAGCTTCTGCTCATCTCACAGGACACGACGTTCTACGGAATCGATCGGCAGGAGCGTGGCGCCTTGCCGCAGCTGCTGCGTCAACTGAACGGGATCGACGGGCTCGAGTGGATTCGCCTGCTGTATTTGTATCCGACGACCATCTCCGATCACGTCATTGACGCCATCGCGGAATGCGAAAAGGTTTGCAAGTACATCGACCTGCCCCTCCAGCATGCATCGAACCGTGTGCTCGAGCGTATGAAGCGGCCGGGGACACGAGCGGCGTATGAACGGCTCCTCGCCAAGCTTCGCGACCGGATTCCGAACGTCACGCTCCGCACCACCTTCATCGTCGGCTTCCCAGGTGAAACCGAGGAAGATTTTCGCGAGCTGCTCGACTTCGTCGACGCGGTCGAATTCGATCACATGGGTGCGTTTACCTACTCACATGAAGAGGGCACGACTGCCTACGAGCTCACCGACGACGTGCCGGCTGCGCGAAAAGAGCGCCGGCAAGCCGAGCTCATGGCACGGCAACGGCACGTCAGCCGCCGCCACGCGTCGCGTATTGGCCAACGTCACCGTCTGGTAATCGATGGAGCATCGGACGAACACGAGTTGGTTTTGCGCGGCCGGCTGCAGGGACACGCGCCGGAGATCGACGCGATGGTGTATCTGACGGAATGCGATCCGTCTGCTTTCAGAGCGGGTCAGTTCGTCGACGTCGAGATCGTGGCCGCGCGCGGGTACGATCTCATCGCGCGACCTGTTCACTGAGGTTCCTTCACAGGGGTTCCCTCACGTACGTTCCTGCAAGGCAGTTCACTGGGGTTCCCTCACGCAGGGTTCCGTCACGTAGGTTCGTACACGGCCGTTCACGGTAGTTCGTTTCACAGCAGTTATCCCGAGGTGTTCGCAACCGCGCAGAACCGTCGTGAACGCCGCTAGGAACGTACGTGACGGAACCCCGTGATGGCACCTTCGTGAACACCCGTGAGGAACGTACGTCACGGAACCCCGTGAAGGAACCCCCGTGAAAAAACACGTGATGGCGCCTCCGAACGTCGTTAGGAACGTACGTGACGGAACCCCGTGATGGCACGCTGGTGAACACCCGTGAGGAACGTACGTGACGGAACCCCCGGGAAGGAACCCCCGTGAGAAAAACACGTGATGGCACCTCCGAACGCCGTTACGAACGAACGCGACGGAACCCCGTGACGGCACCTCCGTGAACGCCGTTAGGAACGTACGTGAGGGACCCCCCCGTGAAGGAACCCACGTGGTAATATGGTGAGTCCGGTCGAAGTCTGGGAAACCAGAGTGGGCCTTTCTTTTGCCCACTCTTTTTGTTTAAGGGACCCTTTGACCCCGATCGAGCGAGTGCGCGAGCTTGCGGCCGGCGTGGCGGCGGGCTACGGCCTGGAGATCTTCGACGTCTCGCTGCGGCGCGAGGCCAGCGGCGAAATCCTTCGGGTCGTGCTGGACCGGCCCGGACCGGCCGCCACACCCGAGGACAGCGTCAGCATCGCGGAGTGCGAGAAGGTCAGCCAGGAGCTTGGCACGATCCTCGACGTCGAGGACGTGATTCCAACGACATACACCCTGGAGGTTTCCTCGCCCGGTCTCGACCGGCCGCTGCGGACCGCGGACGATTACCGGCGGTTCGCCGGCCGCCTGGCGAAGATCGTCACGCGCGAGCCGGTCAATCGTCAAACGGCGTTTGCCGGCCGCCTTCGCGGCATGGAAGGAGACGACGTGTTGTTCGAGTCGGAGGGCGGAAAACAGGTGCGGCTGCCGCTCGCGGTGATCCGCCGCGCACGCTTGGATGTGGAGTTTTGAAAAACGTTATGAGCACTAACCCGCTTCAGCAGACGATTGAAGCTCTCGCCAAAGAGAAGGGCATCGAGCCCGATGTCGTCATTCAGGCGATGGAAGAGGCCGTGCTGACCGCTTCGCGCAAGTACTATCGAACGGGCGAAGAGCTCAAGGCCAAGTTCAATCCCGAGAACGGACAAATCGAGCTCTTTTCGATCAAGACCATCGTCGACGAGGTCGCCAATCCCTCGACGGAGATCTCGCTGGCGGACGCGAAGGAAATCTACGGCGAGGACGCCGGGGTCGAAGTGGGTTACCAGATCGAGTTCCCGAAGCGGACCGACGTGCTCGGCAGGATCGCGGCACAGACCGCCAAGCAGGTGATCTTCCAGAAGGTGCGTGAGGCGGAACGGGAGATCGTCTACGCCGAGTACAACTCACGCGTCGGCGAAGTGATCAACGGCATCGTGAAGCGCTTCGAGCAGGGCGACATCATCGTCGAAGTCGGACGCGTCGAGGCCATTTTGCCGCGCAAGGAACAGTCGCGCGCCGAAAGCTACACGCAAGGCGATCGGCTTCGCGCCGTCATTCGCGGCGTCAGCAAGAGCGCGAAGGGACCGCAGATCGTGCTGTCGCGCACCGATCCGGCGCTCCTCATCAAGCTGTTCGAGCAAGAGGTTCCTGAAATCTACGACGGCACTGTGATGATTCGCGGCGCTGTCCGCGAAGCGGGCGATCGCGCCAAGGTGGCGGTGTACTCCCGCGAGCGCGACGTCGATCCCGTGGGCGCCTGCGTGGGCATGAAAGGCACACGCGTGCAGGCGATCATCCGCGAGTTGCGCGGTGAAAAGATCGATATCGTCGAGTGGTCCGAAGATCCGGTTCAGTTCGTGATGAATGCCCTTTCACCCGCGAAAGTGCAGCGGGTGACCATCGTCGACGACCGGGAAAAGGTGATGGAAGTCGTTGTCGAAGACAAGCAACTGTCGCTGGCCATCGGCAAGAAGGGCCAGAACGTCCGGCTGGCCGCCAAGCTTACGGGCTGGCGCATCGATATCAAGAGCGAAGAAGAGAAGAGAAAAGAAGTCGAGGCGCAGCTTGGCGCGCTGGAGATGCCAGCGGCTGACGAGGAAGCCGCGACAGACGTGGAAGCGCCGGAGGCTGCAGGCGCGGCAGAGATCGCGATCGACACCTCCGCAGCTGCGCAGGCTGCAACCGAGTCCGTCGACCAAGCGGAGGAAAGCACCGAAACGCCGGCCGCAGACGAGGCCGCCGCAGAACCGGACACTGAGACAAGCACGTAGGGTAGACGCGACCGTCCGCGACAACCGCTGAGAGGAAAGACGTTTGGCAACAGTTCGGGTTTACAAGGTCGCTGAACTGCTCGGCACGAGCAGCCAGGAAGTGCTGCAACTGCTCAAGCAGAATCACGGCATCGAATTGAAGAGCGCCTCGAGCACGCTCGAGGAGATCGTCGCGCGCCAATTCGTCGAGCGTCTGGCACGCCAGCGCGGGATCGATCTGCCGAAAGGCGACATCTTCTCCGACGCTGCGGTGAAGGCGGCGAAGAAAACCAGCGGCAGCGCGAAAAAGACGTCGGCACCCGCAGAAGCGAGGCCGTCGGCGCCTGTTCTGCCGCCGCCGCGCCTGATCAAGACGATCCGGCCTCCGGCACCTCCGGCGCCGCCTCCGGTTGCGGCGACCGAAAGCGCGCTCGTTGAAGAAGCACCGTCCGAGCCGCTCGCACCCCCAGAGATTTCGACGCCGCCAAAAGCGATTCCAGAACCGGTCGAAGAGCCGATCGTCGATGCGCCCGCCGCCAAAGCGCCGGCGCCGGCCGAAGCAGAAACGCCTGCGAGTGAACCGATACCTGTCGCGGCACGTCCGGCAACGCCTGGACGTTTTGTCCCGCCGAGTATTCGACTTCGAATCGAGGAGCCTGGCAAGGCGCCGCCAAAAGCACCGCCGTTGCAGCCGCGCCGCACCGTCATCCCGCAGCCGGCGAAACCAGCGCCGCAGCCAGCCCGTCCCGCTGCGCCGCCAGCGGCGGCTGCTCGACCCGCCGGTCCACGTCCGGCGTATCCGGCAGCGGCGCGTCCTTCCGCCGGGACAACGCCCGCGATGATTGGCGGCCCGCGGCCACTGCCGTCGCAGCCGGTTCGCCCGACGCAGCAGATGCGGCCAGGCTCGATGCCGCAGCGCCCGGGTGGAACCTATCAGCCGCGGCCGGCGCCGCGGCCTTCAGGTCCGAGGCCGCAGTCGCGTCGCGAGGCGCCGGTTTCGCGGCCGGTGCTCGTCGCTCCCGAGCCGCCGCCAATCAGCCGCACCATCACGCTCGCCGAAGGGATGACGGTGAAGGATCTCGCAGACAAGCTCGACACGCGCGTGAAAGACGTGCTGAAGACACTGCTGGATCGGCGCGTGATGATGACGATCAACTCTACGATCGATATCGCCACGGCGCGAGATATCGCGCGTCAGTTCGGCGCGGAGGTGGAGACTCGCAGTTTCGAAGAAGAGCTCTTCCAAGTCGAATCCGAAGCTGTTGACGCGAAGGACCTGGTGCCACGTGCGCCGGTTGTCACGGTGATGGGTCACGTCGATCACGGAAAGACAACCCTGCTCGACGCAATTCGCGAGACGCGCGTGGCCGAGCGCGAAGCGGGCGGTATCACGCAGCACATCGGCGCGTACCTCGTGCCGGTGGGCGAACGAGGCGAGAAGCAGATCGTGTTTCTCGATACACCCGGTCACGAAGCGTTCACGTTGATGCGTGCACGCGGCTCCCGCGTCACGGACGTTGTCGTACTCGTTGTCGCCGCCGATGACGGCGTCATGCCCCAGACGAAAGAAGCCATCGACCACGCCCGCGCCGCCAACGTGCCGATCATCGTGGCGGTCAACAAAATCGATAAGGCCAATGCGAATGCGGAAACAGTGAAACGGCAGCTCGCCGATCTGAATCTCGTCCCCGAGGAGTGGGGCGGACAGACGGTCGTCGTCGAGGTCTCCGCGAAGAAGAAGCAAGGCCTCGACCTGCTGCTCGAAATGATCCTGCTCGTCACGGAAATCGGCGAGCACAAGGCGAATCCGAAGCGGGCCGCCATTGGAACCGTGCTCGAGACGAAGCTCGATCGCGGCCGGGGTCCCGTCGCAACCGTCCTCGTGCAGGATGGTTCGCTGCACGTGGGCGACAACATCATCGCCGGACCTGTCGTCGGCCGCGTCCGCGCGGTCATCGACGATCGCGGTCGGGCCTTGAAGGTTGCGGGGCCCTCAACGCCCGTGGAGGTCCTCGGCCTCGAGCATTTGCCCGCGCCAGGCGATTCGTTCCAGTCGGTCTCCGATCCCGCCAAAGCGCGGCAGATTGCCACGTTCCGACAGGCACAGGCAAAAGAGCGCGCGCTTGGGGCCAAAGGCGGCCGGCTCACGCTCGAATCGTTGCAGCAGCAAATGGCGGTCGGCGACGTCAAGGAACTGCCGATCATCATCAAGGCCGACGTGCAAGGCTCTGCGGAGGTGCTCGCAGATACGCTCAGCAAGCTCTCTGACGAGAAGACGAAAATCAAAATCATCCACTCCGCGGTCGGCGCGATCAACGAATCGGATGTGCTGCTCGCAACCGCATCGAACGCCATCATCATCGGCTTCAACGTTCGTCCGGATCGCAACGCAGCCGACGTCGCGGAACACGAGAAGGTAGACATCCGGCACCACTCGGTGATTTACAACGTCACCGACGAGATCAAGAAGGCGATGACGGGGCTGCTCGCGCCGACGTTCAAAGAGCAGCGGATGGGCACCGCGCAGGTCCGCGACACGTTCAAGGTGCCCAAGGTCGGCACGATTGCCGGCTGCATGGTGCTCGACGGCCGCATCTCGCGCGGCGGAGACGCACAGGCGCGCCTGCTCCGCGACAACGTGGTGGTATGGGAAGGCAAACTCGCCTCGCTGCGCCGCTTCAAAGACGATGTGTCGGAGGTGAAAGCGGGCTTCGAGTGCGGTATCGGCCTCGCGAACTTCAACGACATCAAGGTGGGCGACGTCATCGAGGTGTTTACGATGGAGCGGGTCGCTGCGGCAGTGTAACTAGGTCGGGTGGGTCAGGTAGGTCCGGTGGGTCAGGTAGGTCTGGTCGGTCTGGTGGACTGGTCGGTCTGGTTGGTCCGATAAGCCGGGTGGGGCCGGTGGGTCAGGATGGTCACAGCGGTCACGAGAAACGCGAGTTCTGTACCCGTCCTACCTGACCGACCCGACCAACCCGGCCGACCCGCCTAACCAGGCCACGTTGGTGCGTCATGCCTCTCTCTCATCGCGTCGAGCGGGTCGCGGCACAGATTCGAGAAGAAGTCGGCCAGATCCTCTCTACTGAGCTCGCGGATCCCGGCGTCGGCCTCATCACCGTCACGCGTGTCAAGGTCACGCCGGATCTCTCGCTTGCGCGCGTCTATTGGACGATCACCGGCGACGCCGCGGCGCGCAAGCAGACGCAGAAAGCGCTGGCACGAGCGGCCCCGTATGTCCGGCATCTCTTGAGCACCCGCATGACGCTGCGCCGATCGCCCGAGCTCCAATTCCTTTTCGATCAGTCCGTCGCGGCGCAGGATCGAGTCGAAGAGATTCTCGAGGCGCTCAAAGAGGAAGAGAAGACGCGCGGCTCGGATTCCGATGAGTGACGTCGCGGCGCTCGTCGATCGCATCCGCCGCGGCCGCCGGTTCATCGTTTCTTCGCATCAGCGTCCCGACGGCGATGCCATCGGCTCCGCGATGGCTGCGGCCCTGGCGCTGCGGTCGCTCGGCAAACAGGCGGATGTGGTATTCGATGCCATGCCGCCGCAGTTCCTTCAACCGTTTCCCGGCGTCGGCAGCATCCGGGTGACAAAGCTGGTCGACGGCTCGTACGACGCCGCGTTGATCATGGAGTGCAGCTCGCTCGATCGAACAGGCGTCGAAGGACTCGATCGATTCCCGGTCTGCAACATCGATCACCACCCCGGCAACACACGCTATGGCGTTCTGAACTGGATTGACGAATCGGCCGCGTCCTGCACGGAAATCGTGTTCACGCTCATCGAGCAACTCGGAGCGCCGCTTTCAGCGGAGGTGGCAACGCACGTCTATCTCGGTGTGCTCACAGACACGGGATCGTTCCACTTCTCTCACATCACGCCGCGCACGTTCGACATTGCGCGGCGATGTGTCGAGGCTGGGGCGGATCCGCAGTGGATTGCGCGCACGCACTACGACAGCAGCACGCTTGGGCGCGTGCGAATCTTTGGCGCTGTCCTCAACGGCATGCAGTTGGATCCGTCACGGCGCATTGCGCTCCTCACCATGACGCAGGCCATGGCCGCGGCAAACGGCGCAAGCTACGACGACACGGAAGGGCTCATCAACTTTCCTCTCAGCGTCAAAGAGATTGCAGCCGTCGCGTTTTTCAAGGAGATGGCAGCGGGCACGTGGCGCGTGAGTCTGCGATCGAAAGGCGCCGTCGACGTGCGGGCGGTCGCGAGCGTTCATGGCGGCGGCGGGCACCTCAATGCAGCCGGTTGCTCCGTCGCCGGCGATCTCGCGACGCTGCAAGCGCAGTTTTTCGAGGCGTTGTCGAGTGCCGTTGAAAGCGCGCAGGAGTCTGCTCTCAGGTGACTGCGAGGGACATGACGCCGGATCCAGACGGCGTCCTCGTCGTCGACAAGCCGGCCGGGCCAACCTCTCACGATATCGTCGCGGCGGCGCGCCGCGCCCTCGGCACTCGACGGATCGGGCACACGGGCACCCTCGATCCAAACGCGTCGGGCGTCCTGCCGCTCGTCGTGGGCCGCGCAACGCGCCTGGCGCAATATCTGACGAGTTGCGACAAAGAGTACCGCGCGACCCTCCGTTTCGGAATCGAGACCGACTCGTACGATGCGACGGGCCGGATCGTGCGCGAAACGGGACGCATGCCCGACGCCGCGGCGTTGGCTGCCGCGCTCGAGCCATTTCGCGGCACCCGAGAGCAGGTGCCGCCGCCGTATTCAGCGAAGAAGCTGGGAGGCACGCCGGCGTACGAGCTCGCCAGGCGCTCGGCAGCCGTTGTGCTCGCGCCTGTGCGGGTCACGGTGGGTTCGCTCGAGCTCGCCAGTGTGAATCCGCCGTGCGCGACAGTGACACTCACCTGCTCCGCCGGCTTTTACGTGCGGTCTCTCGCACGCGACCTTGGTGAAGTGCTCGGCACCGGTGCCATTCTCGAGGAGCTGACGCGAACGCGCGCGGGATCGTTTTCGTTGGAGGACGCCCTGCCATTCGAACAGCTGGTCACGGCAGCCCGCCACGTGCTTCGTGCGCGGCTTATCCCGCTCGAAGGACTGCTGCTCGACTTGCCGGCGGCACGTGTCACCGCTGAAGCAGTGCGCCGTGTGGCTCACGGCCAGGAACTTCGTCCGGCAGATTTCGCGGTAGACGGCGGGCAGGACGACGGTCGTTTCGTGCGGCTCGTTGCGCCCGATCTGCGCCTGCTCGGACTCGCGAAACCAGCGAAAATGGGCGGATTTCTACGACCTGTCGTGGTTTTCGGGTTAGAATAAAGGATCTTTCGGCGAAGAACGTTCGCCGTATACGGCGGACCGGAAGTTCGAAGGTTCGATGGTTCGAAGCTGGATGTTCGGAGTTCGAAAAGGTTCGAAAGCAAAGGAACCTCGAACCACGAACGTCGAACCTGGAACGTCGAACGTGGAACCATTCTGGGCCGTTCGTGGAGGACCCCGTGGCACTAACGAAGGACAAGAAGACCGATCTCATCAGCTCGTACCGTACCCACGACAAAGACACCGGCTCCCCCGAAGTCCAGGTCGCACTGCTCAGCGAGCGTATCAACTACCTGACCGAACATTTCAAGTCGCACGCCAAGGATCACCACTCCCGGCGCGGACTGCTCAAGCTCGTTGGGCAAAGACGACGGCTGCTGGATTACCTGAAGAGCAAAGACACCGAACGGTACGCTGAGCTTATCAAACGGCTCGGAATCAGGAAGTAAAAGCATTAGTTTCCAGTTACCAGTTGCCAGTTCAAAGTTGAGTGGTTAGTTCTCTTGACGTCACTGACAACGAAACTTTGAACTGGAAACTGGAAACTGGGAACTTCAAGAGACCAATATGACCAAGCGAGAAGTTCAAGTCGGCCAGCACACCCTGTCGTTCGAGACGGGCAAGCTGGCCAAGCAGGCGGACGGTTCCGTCCTCGTGCGCGCCGGCGACACCGTCGTGCTCGTCACTGCCTGTCATGCGGCGTCTCCGCGCGAAGGAATCGATTTCCTGCCGCTCACTGTTGATTACCGCGAGTACACGTACGCCTCCGGCCGCATTCCCGGGGGCTTCTTCAAACGCGAAGGCAAGCCGACGGACAAGGAAGTGTTGACGAGCCGCGTGATCGATCGTCCGATTCGGCCGCTGTTTCCATCCGGCTGGCGTCACGAAACGCAAATCATCGCGCTCGTGCTGTCGGCGGACACTCAACACGATTCCGATGTGCTCGCCCTCACCGGCGCCTCCGCGGCGCTGGCGCTGTCGCCCATCCCGTTCGAAAAAACCATCGCGGGCGTACGCGTCGGCCTGATCGACAACCAGTTCATCGTCAATCCCACATTCGATCAACGCAAGCAAAGCCGTCTCGATCTCGTCGTCGCCGGCAGTAAAGACGGCATCGTCATGGTGGAAGCTGGCGCGAAAGAAGTTTCAGAAGAAGAGGTCGTCAAGGCGTTCGAAGCGGCCCACGCGGCCATTCGCGAGATCGTCGACACCATCGACTCGTTGGCGAGCGAAGCAGGACGAGAGAAGCTTCCCAAACCCGACCGCACCATCGGCCACGAGTTCTACCGCGAAGTCGAAGAAAGGGTGCTCGTCCCGCTCAGCGAAGCGATGCGCATTCGCGGCAAGATCGAAAACTACAGCCGTGTCGACGAAGTGCTCGACGAGCTGATTGCCTCGCTGCCTGAGGCCGAGGCGCCACGCAAGCTCGAAGCGAAGGCGGTCTTCAAGGAGCTCCAGGAAAAGGTGCTGCGCGACGAGATTCTCGAACGCGGCGTGCGCCTCGACGGCCGCAAGTTCGACGAGATCCGGCCAATCTGGATCGAAACGAGCGTGCTGCCGCGCACGCACGGCTCCGTCGTGTTCACACGCGGCGAGACACAGGCGCTCGTCACCGCGACGCTCGGCACGGCCGAAGATCAGCAGAAGATCGAGCTCGTCGACGGCGAATCGTGGAAGCGGTTCATGCTGCATTACAACTTTCCGCCGTTCTCTGTCGGCGAAGTCGGATTTCTGCGAGGACCCGGTCGGCGCGAAGTCGGCCACGGCGCCCTGGCCGAGCGCGCGCTCGCGGCCATGCTGCCTGCCGAAGAAGAGTTCCCCTACACCGTTCGCATCGTCTCGGACATCCTCGAATCGAACGGATCTTCGTCGATGGCGTCGGTCTGCGGCGGTTCGCTGGCCATGATGGACGCGGGCGTGCCGCTCAAGGCGGCCGTCGCCGGCGTCGCGATGGGGCTCATTCTCGACGAGCAGACCGGCAAGTACGCGGTGCTCAGCGATATCGCAGGCGCAGAAGATCATTACGGCGACATGGATTTCAAAGTCGCCGGCACCGATCGTGGTATCACGGCGCTGCAGATGGACATCAAGGTGACCGGCATCTCGCCCGAGATCATGACGACGGCGTTGATGCAGGCGCACAAAGGACGGCTGGAGATTCTCGCGAAGATGCAGGAGGCGCTGCCGTCGACACGGGAGCAGATCTCGACCTACGCGCCGCGCATCGTCACCATGAAGATTCCGGTCGACAAGATTCGCGACGTCATTGGTCCCGGCGGCAAGACGATTCGAAGCATCATCGAGAGGACGGGCGTCAAAATCGATGTCGAAGACGACGGCCGTGTGAACGTCGCGTCGTCCGACGAGGCCGCCGCACAAAAAGCCATCGGCATCATCCAGGAACTGACCGCCACACCAGAGCTGAACAAGACGTATCTTGGCAAGGTGCAGCGGATCACGGATTTCGGCGCGTTCGTCGAGATCATGCCCGGAACCGACGGGTTGCTGCACGTGTCCGAGATCGCCAACTACCGCGTGAAAGACGTGCGCGACGAGTTGAAGGAGGGGCAGCAGGTGCTGGTGAAGGTCATCAACATCGATCCGACCGGCAAGATTCGGCTGTCGCGCAAAGCCTTGCTCACGGCTGAGGAAGGCGGCGCGCCTCCACACCCTGCGGCAGAGGGCGAAGAGGCAGGCGCGGCTGCCGGCGGCAGCCGCGAGGGCCGCCGCGAAGGCGGATTCAGAGGCGGCCGCGGCCGCGACCGCGCCCCGCGGCGGGATCGGGAATAAGGTTCAAGGGTTCAAGGGTTCGAGGGTTCAAGGGTTCGAGGGTTCAAAGGTTCAAAGGTTCGAGGGTTCAAGGGTTCAGGGGTTCAGGGGTTCAGGGGTTCAGGGGTTCTAGAGTTCATAGGGTTCTACGGTTCACAGGCTCATCGGTTCTCTGGTTCTGGGGTTAAACGGAGGAGGAGGAGGAGAGGAATAGTCAAGACCTGTGGATTGGGGTGCCACGATGAGGTGGCTTGATCAGTTGCAGGAAAGGGACGAAGTTGTCGGAGCGCTCAGGAACCCTCGCTGACGATCCGTTCCGTGGTCGGCACCCAACCAGTCACGAACGGCTGACGGGACTGCCCTGGGATGCGTCGTACCACGACGGCCCTGCGCCTTGGGATATTGGCCAGCCGCAGCCAGCAATAGTGCGTGTGGCATCGGAAGGCGGATTCGCCGGAGCGGTGCTCGAGGCGGGCTGCGGGACCGGCGAGAACGCTCTTCACGTCGCCTCGCTGGGATTGTCGGTTCTGGGCGTTGACGTGGCTGAGACGGCACTGGCGATCGCCCGAGAGAAGGCCGACGACCGTGGGATCGAGGTTGAGTTCGCTGCGGCTGACGCGTTCCAGCTGGAGCGCTTGGGGCGCAGGTTCGAGACGGTGCTGGACTGCGGACTGTTCCACACCTTCGACGGCGACGAGCGACCAGGATACGTGGCGAGTCTAACGTCAGTGACCGAGCACGATGGAACCCTGTATGTGTTGTGCTTCAGTGACGATGGTCACGATACTGGCCCGCACCCCATCAGTCAGGAAGAGCTGAGAGCGGCGTTCAACCCCAACAGTGGATGGAACGTCGCCGCCATCGAACCGGAGCGAATTCAGACGAGATACCACGACAACGGTGCACCGGCCTGGTTCGCGACAATCAAACGGATCTAGACTGCGGGACTGGTCGGCCCGGTGAGCGATCCCGTCCCGTCACTCGTTGCTCCCTTTTTGACCCTTCGAACCGTTGAACCTTCGAACCGTTGAACCTTCGAACCGTTGAACCTTCGAACCGTTGAACCTTCGAACCCTTGAACCTTCGAACCCTTGAACCTTCGAACCCTTGAACCTTTGAACCCTTGAACCTTTGAACCCTTGAACCTTTGAACCCTTGAACCGTTTAGGCCTTTTAATTCTGCTGGTCGCGATAGCCGGCACGGCGGCAGCACAAGAGCAACTGCCCAACCGACGCCAGGTCACGATCGTCGCTCACGAAACGGAATTCACCCCGGCTCGCATCGAGGTCACGCAGGACGATCTCGTCCGGGTGACGCTCAAGAGCGAACGCGAGCCGCGCACGTTTGCCATTGACGCGTACCGGATCTCGAAGCGTGTGGGCGCCGGCCAGACAATTGTCTTTGAATTCCGCGCAGACCAGCCCGGAACGTTTGTCTTCTACTGCAATCTCACCAGCGTCGCGGCGTGTCGAGAGATGAAGGGAACGTTGGTGGTGAATCCGAAGTAACGTTTCCAGTTGCCAGTTTCCAGTTCAAAGTTCCAGTTATAAGTTCCAAGTCAAGCGTCAGTTCAACACTGTCAACTCAGAATTCATAACTAAACTTTGAACTGACAACTGACAACTGGCAACTGGCAACTTTACTTACGCGGGAACTGATCTGGATTATCTGTAAACAACCCGTCGACGCCGATCTCGTAGAGAAAATGCTCCATCTCTGCGCGCACGTTCGGATACTTTCCGGGGGTTGCCGCGCGGAACGTGTACGGCGTCACGATCATGCCGTCGGCGTGCGCCCATTTCACGAAATTCGCGTTGGCCGCCACAATTTCCTTGGCCGGACCGAACCCGTCGACGATGCCCTTCCACTGATGGATCTTTTGCGCGGAGTCCCAGGCGCTGCCGTTCGAGACGAGGAGCACCACGGGCACGCCGATCTTCATCGCCGCCAGTTTTCGTGCGCTCTCTTCGCTGAACGTTTGCAGAATCAGCGGCGTCTTCGGATCGGCTCTCGAACCCCGAAGGCCGTGCTTGTCCAGCGCATCCGCCACGAGCTGCTCGAAATTGACGGGCCGGCCGGCGTAGACTTCCGGCGTCTTCAGCTCCGGAAACAGGCCGGCCTTGCCCTTCACGAGCGCGACCGCTTCGTCGAACGTCGGGACACGTTCACCTTTGAACTTGCTGTCGAACCACGAGCCGGCGTCGAGACGTTTGATCTCTTCGAGCGTGAAGTCGTTTGCGAGCCACGATTTCACCGTCTTGCCTTCCCACGTCACCATCGTCGAGCGATCGGGAAACAGCTCTTCAACGTTTGTCGTGCGATCCAGCGTCGGGTCGTGAAGGCAGATCAGAACGCCGTCTTTCGTGACAGCCAGATCCTGTTCGACGTAATCGGCATGCATCTCCAGCGCGAGGCGGTATGAGGCGAGCGTGTGCTCCGGCGCGTAGCCGGATGCGCCGCGATGCGCGATGTTGATCTTGCGTGACGACTGGCCATGCACCGACACGGCTGACGCGATCACCGCGGCAGCAAACAGGACCGACGAAGGACGTAGCATGGCGCAAAGCATAGCGGACTTCGATGCACCTCGGAACCCTGGATCGTGAATTGCGGAATCTGAAACTAAGAAGGCGAGCTTTGGAAGCGCCGCGCAAACGCGATGCGGTCGCGAATGGGAGGGTGCGAGTAAAAAAGCCACTGCACCAGCCGCGAGGGGTCTTCTTCCGCCATGTTCTGCTGCGACAGCCGCTTCATCGCCGAGATGAACGACGCCGGCTGCCGAGTCATCTCGAGCGCGTAGCGATCGGCACGCCGCTCGTGCGATCGCGAGAACGCGTTGGCGGCCGGCAAAAACACGAGGGAGCAGACACCGCCCGTCAGCAGCAATAGCGGTAAACCCGCCGGGTCGTCAATTCCGCGAAGCGCGAGCGGCGCCGCAAAGTATCGAAGCACGACGTGCGCGACATAGAACGCGACGATGAGCAGCGCACTTTGCACCGCGACGGCGCGCCACAAATCATGATGCACATGGTGCGACAGCTCGTGCGCCAGCACGACCTCGATTTCGTCGTTGGAATAGTCGGAGAGGAGCGTATCCGACAACAGGATGCGGCGTGTGGCGCCCATGCCAGCCAGCGCCGCGTTGGCCTTCTTCGTGTGCGCGCTCAGCGTCCACTCGTAAACCCCTGCGATTCGCGTGTTCGCACGATTGGCAAGCGCGAGCAGCCGGTCGACGAGCTCCGGACGATCGAGCGGCTTGAATCGAAAGAACAAAGGGAGCAGTAGCACCGGAGCAAGCTGCGCCAGAACGATCATCGCCAGCGCGAACGCGATGGCGGATACGAGCCACCACCACTCCACGGAAAACCGCAGGGCTACGTACACCACAGACACGCCGAGCACAGCGAAGAGAAGGCCCAGCGCGCCGCCCTTCAGTTGATCGCTTGCCCAGTGCGTGAACGATTGGTTGGAGAGCTCGTAACGATGCTCGAGAACGAAACCCTGATAGTAGGCAAACGGCAACTCGAGCAGGTGCAGAAGAACGAACAGCGCGATCGCAAAGAGCGCTGCCGTGCCGGCTTCCTCGAATCCTGCCGGCAGCACATTCGCGCCCATTGACGCGTATTCGCGCAGAAGGACCGATCCGTTCGACAGAAGAAGCGCAAGGAGCATCGCACCCGCGACTGCGGTACCGAGGAGCTCAGCGCGGCGGCGGAGGCGGTGATAGCGGGCGGATTTGTCTTCGTTCAAGGCGCCGCGGAAAGTATGCCACGCGGCTTACAGTGCCTAGAATGCCTAAAGTGCCTGGAGTGCCTGGGGTGCCTGGCGTGCCTGATGTGCTTGGTGCTGATGTGCCCCGCACTCTAGGCACGTTAGGCACTTTAGGCACTCTAG
>WNGA01005911.1_pt1 | contig 17576 bp, 15 predicted proteins | sample 5400061 | NCBI WGS metagenome assembly WNGA01 (sample SAMN13153366, study PRJNA577476) | soil metagenome | isolation source: 100 cm soil or saprolite under grassland replicate 2 | place: USA:California | collected 2016-06-15 | reverse complement strand
ACGCGAGCCGTGGCACAGCGGGTGGCAACCGCTCATGCGGGGATTGTGGAGGCGATTGCGAACCGGGACGCGCAGCTAGCTCGGCAGCGTATGGCCGACCACCTGGCGCGGATCGCCGAGTCGGTCTGAGGCCGCGAGGAACGGCAGCACCGCAGCCAGGAACACGCGCGGGTAGGCTGCCGAGACCGCGTGCGGGGCGCCTTCGATCAGCACCAGTCGCGCGTGCGGAATGCGCTCCTCGAAGTACTTCGCCTGCGAAGGCCAGGTCATCTTGTCGGCGCTCCCCCAGACCAGCAGCGTGGGCGCCTGGATGTGCGCGAGCTGTTCCTGAAACGAGGGATCGAATTGCGGCCGGCCGTGCATCAGGCGGCCGACGGTCTGGCGATTGCGGTCGGAGCGCTCGAGCTGTTCGGGGTCGGGCGGCGCGCCCGGCGGTTTGCCGAACAGGAGCTCGCTGCGCTGCTCGCGGGTGAGGTGCAGGATCGACGGGCCGTCGTCCTGGCGCAGCCCGGCCGGCGCGACCAGGACGAGCCGAGTCACGACCTCGGGGTGGCGAATGGCGACCAGCGCGCCAACCATCCCGCCGAACGACTCGCCGATCACGGCGGCCGAGCCACCGCAGACGGTCCGAATGAGCTCGGCGGTGACGTCGGCCACATCTTCCATCGAAGCAGTCGTTCCAGCCGTGGACTGGTCGAAGCCCGGTAGCGACGGCGCGAGCAGCCGGTAGTGCTCGGTCAGGCCAGTCCAGGCCTGGTCATCAACGCGCATGCCGCCACCGCCGTGCAGCAGGACCAGTTGCGGCCCGCTGCCGGCTTCGAGGTAGTGCACCGTGCAGCCGGCGACCGAAACGCTGCGCGGCTCGCGAGTGCTCACGACAGGGACGACTGGCGGCCGTTGCCTTCGAGCAGCACCTGGCGGCGGTACAGCGCGAACGGTTTTTGAATTGGCGCATCGTCGAAGGAGAACAGGATCGCCGGCGAGGCCGATGACTCGACGGTGTGCTCGCGCCAGGACCACGTCGGCGCGCAGAACGTGTCGCCTTTCTCCCACTCCATGCGCCTACCGCCGATGATGCTCGCGCCGCGCCCATCCAGGACGTGGTAGATGCGGCTGGCAGTGTCGCGCACCGCGCGCGTGTGCTCACCCGACCGAATCAGCTGCGCGTGCGAGTCGATCGTCGGCAGCGTTGGGCCACCCGTCAGCGGGTTGATGTAGTCGAGCATGACGCCTTCTTCATCCGAGGTTGCGTCACCCGCGCGGTCCATCTGGAACAGCGTCTCGCGCACGTCGTCGAAGCGGTAGTTCAGGACAGGCGAGTAGTTGCCCGTGAAGCGGTCGTTGTGAGGTCGGAAGCCGCGGTTGTAGCGGAGCTGTGAATCGTCAAGCTCCCTGACGACGGGCTGGATCTCTGAGCCGTTGCCCTGGACCAAATCTTCGTAGAACATCGCATTCAGCGCGAGCACGAACGGCATATCGAGGCCATCGAGCCACATCATCGGCTCATCGGTCTCGTTGCCGTGGTCGTGCCAGGCCCAGTTAGGGGTCGTGACGAAGTCGCCCGGCCGCATCAAGGTCTTTTCGCCCGAGACCGTGGTGTAGGCGCCGTTGCCCTCGACGACCACGCGCAGCGCCGAGGGAACATGCCGATGGGTCGGCGCGATCTCACCCGGCATGATCAGCTGGATACCGGCGAATAGCGTCTGGGTGGCGCCGGGATCGCCATTCAAGCCCGGGTTGAGGTACATCAGCACGCGCCGCTCGGCTTCCTCCGCCGAGATCCGGCGACCCGCTTCGAGGATGCGTGGCCGAACGTCCGACCATTTCCAGATGTGGGGCACGATGTCGGTTCGGGGCTCGGGGCTGAAGGCTTCGCTCAGGACCAGCCACAGCGGTTTCAGCCACAGCTGGCGCAGCCCCTCGAGATCGAGGCCAGCGGTGTTCTTGCTGCCGGGAGCGCTGCGCCGTGGAGGCGCGGGTGTTTCCAGGGCCACGAGGCATCTCCTCCTGGATTCAGGATAAGGCGGCGGCCCTCACCCCTGGATAAAGCCTCGCCCAGAGGGAGAGGGAGCCTTTAAAGTGGTAGTCTGCGGCGGGGCGAAAACGTGGCAACGCTGCACATTGCTCTCCAGGAAGGCTTTCTTAGCGACCGCGTGGTGGTACGGGTCAATGGGGCCGAGATCGCCAATCGGCCGGAGGTCTCCACCCGCAATCAGATCGGCCTGGCCGAAGCGATCGAAGTGGAAGTGCCGAATGGTGAGCTGCAGCTGGAGGTCGAAGTACCGTCGCGCGGGTTGCGGGAGGCGACTCACGTCGCTGTCGAGGGGAAGACATACGTGGGCGCATCGGTCGAGCACGGCCAGTTGCGGTTAACAGCGCAGCGCGAAGCGTTTCGCTACCTGTAAGGGGAGGACGTCTCTCATGCAGACCGATGAGGAATCGGCGGCTGCCGCCGTGCACTCGAGCGTTGCGCCGCAACCGGCGCTTGCCGACGCGACCACGCAGCTCGGCGCAAGCGGGCTCTACCAGGCCAAGATCGGCCTGAACCTGCCTCACCTGTCGGCGATCCCGGTGCTCGGCTCGCTGCTGCCCGTGCGGCGCGAGGAGCTTCGGCTCGACGTCGATGGCCTGTACCCACAACAGATGGCGAGCGGGACACAGTACTCGGGCCTGACACAGGTCGTGCACTGGATCGCGCGACTCCAGCCGAACGGGACCGACCGCTGGAAGGGCTCGATCTGGTTTCGCGAAGGGTCGACTGCCACGTTCCGCTACACGACCGTCGACGTGCGCGTGCAGCGCGCGCTGACCGCCACCAGCCAGAGCGCGACGCTAACGTTCTCGGGCGGCGGGATGCCCCGTCGTACCAGTGTCTTGCAGTACGGCGGACCCTATTTCCATCCGATCGAGTTCGAATTCGACGCCGCCGCGGGCACCAGTGGTGTCACTGCGATTAACACCGCCGATCACCCGGCGCGACCCGCCGGGCTACCCGCCGAAGCGCTCAGCCTGGAGACCGTGTATCGCCGCGCCGGCTTCAGCGTGACCAAGTCAGGCGGCGACAGTGTCGTGCCCCTCGCGGGCGCCGGCGCCGACACGGTGTGGAGCAACCAGGAGATGCACGACGCGATGCAGGTCTACTGGTCACGCTTCTCGCCCAAGGCGCAGTGGTCGGTGTGGGTCTTCTTCGCCTCGCTGCACGAGACCGGGACCAGCCTGGGCGGGATCATGTTCGACGACATCGGCCCCAACCAGCGCCAGGGCACCGCGATCTTCGAAGACGCCTTCATCTCCCAGGCGCCCGCTGGCGACCCCGCGCCGGCTGCGTGGGTCAAGCGGATGCGCTTCTGGACCGCGGCGCATGAGATGGGCCACACGTTCAACCTGGCGCATTCGTGGCAGAAGTCATTGGGCACTTCTTGGATCCCACTCAGCGATGAGCCGAACGCCTTCAGTTACATGAACTACCCGTATCGGGTGCCGCCGGGGCCCGAGACCGTGTTCTTCCAGAACTTCGGCTACCGCTTCAGCGACAACGAGCTGTTGTTCATGCGCCATGCGCCGTATCGGTTCGTCGAACAAGGCAACGCGCTGTGGTTCGACCACCACGCTTTCCAGGGCGCCAATATCTCGGCCGAAGCCGGTCTGCAGCTCGTCGTGCGCGTGAATCGACCGCGTGCTGAATTCGAGTTCCTCGAACCGATGGTGATCGAGCTCAAGCTCAAGAACGGCTCGGCCGAGCCGAAGCTCGTGCCCGAGAACCTGCTGCGCAACAGCGACCGACTGACGGTGGTCGTGAAGAAGGATGGCGGCGCGGCGCGACAATATCTACCCTTCGCCCGCTACTGCTTCCAGGAGCGCAAGACCGTCCTCGCGGCTGGTGAGTCGACCTATGACTCGCTGTTCGTGGGCGCGGGTCGCAATGGCTGGGATCTGGCCGAGCCGGGCAACTACACGCTCCAGGTCGCGCTGCATCTGGACGACGAGGACGTCGTTTCGGCGCCGCTGCGCGTGCGCGTCACGCCGCCGCGCAGCTACGACGAGGAATACCTGGCGCAGGATGTCTTCAGCGACCAGGTCGGGCGGGTGTTGGCATTCGATGGCTCGAGCGTGCTCGCCAACGCCAACGATGTGCTGCGCGAGGTCACCGAACGGCTGCCCGAGCGGCGCGTTTCTGTCCACGCGCGCATTGCGCTCGGTAACGCGGTGGCTGGGCGGCGCAAGCGACTCGAGGTCGGCGGCGGCTTCGAGCCCGCTCGGCCGCTGTCAGAGCTGGATGCGCGTATTGTCGAGGCGCCCGCGAACGCAGCGGAGGTGCAGAAGCAGCTGGCGCCGGTGCTCGCGGAGCAGTCGCAGTTGTCGGCGGAGACCCTGGGCCACATCGACTACCACGACTACGTCGATCGCTTCGCTGCCTGGTTGGCCGAGCAGGGCGACACCGCGGCGGCAGCCGACGCGATGAATGCGCTGCACGAAACGCTTGCCAAGCGCGGCGTCAAGGCCGAAGTGCTCGCCGCCATCGCCGCCCAGCGGGACGCCTATCGCGCGCGCTGATCCTTCGATCCTTCGACAAGCTCAGGATGATCCTTCGACAAGCTCAGGATGAGCGGTTGAACAAAAAACAAAAGCAGGTCGGCGGCGGTTAATCTGTGCACAACACGGTGCCGCCGACGATCTACCTGTTCGAAGACGACGCGGATTTGCGCTTGCTCCTCATCGAGCTGCTGCAGTCCGAGCTGCACGCGACGGTGGTGGCGTGTACCAGTATCGCCGAGGTGCTGAGCCGCGCCGCGGGCGCCCGCCCCGACCTGATCGTGGCCGACTTCTGGGGCAGCAGCCAGCTGATCCTGTCCGATGCCGAACGCGAGCAGATCGCGGCGCTCGGCGCGATCGCGCCAACAGTGCTGGTTTCCGCCCGCCAGTGGGCGCTGGAGACTGGACCCGAGGAGCTCGGATTGGCGGGGGTGGTGCAAAAGCCGCTCGACATCGACGCGTTCGTGACGGCGCTGCGCGGCATGCTGCCGCCAATCGAACTGGCGGATGAGACCGCGACCGATCTGCCCCCGCGGGAGGCGCTGAGCGTGCTCGTCCTACCGTGGGGGGAAGGCATCCCTGAGCTGCCCTCACCCTGACCCTCTCCCAGAGGGCAGGGAACTGGCGGTTGGCGCACACCTTGCGTGCTACGGTCTCACGTAGAGGCAGGTCGCAGAACACTTGGCGCATTCGTTGCCTTCTAACGGCGGTGACGGGCAGCCGCCGGGGCGCCGCGCTGGCCCAACTGAACGACGGGTCATCGAGCCTGTACGACGATTCCGACCCGGCGACGCCGTCGTCCGCGTGTCACGCCCGAAGTACAAAGGCTTCGCGCGGCGCGGAAGCGACCGGCTCGAAGCCAGCCTGACGCTGGAGGAGCCGCGCAGCCCATTCGCTCGCCTGTGGCGGGTGCTGGTGGGCGTGCCGATCCACAGCGAGCTGGAGATCCACGAGCGACTCACGAAGAAGAAGGCGCTCGCAGTCTTCTCATCTGACGCGTTGTCGTCGGTCGCTTACGCGCCGCAGGAGACCGTCGTAGTCCTGCTGACCGCGGGCGCCGCGGCGCTCTTCTGGTCGCTACCGATCTCGATCGCGGTGGTCATCCTGCTGGCGATTGTGGTGTTCAGCTACCGCCAGACGATCTACGCCTACCCGTCGGGCGGTGGCAGCTACATCGTGGCCAAGCAGAACCTGGGCGAAACGTCCGGGCTGATCGCGGCGGCCGCATTGTGGGTTGGCTACATCCTCACGGTGTCGGTGTCGATCGCCTCGGCGGTCGATCAGCTCGTATCAGCGGTGCCATCGCTGCTGCCATTGCGGGTCGCGCTGGGTGTTTGCGCGGTCGCGCTGGTCACGCTGGCGAACCTGCGCGGCATCCGCGAGTCGGGCAGTATCTTCGCCGCGCCCACGTACATGTTCCTGGCGTCGATGTTCCTGATGGTCGGCCTGGGCATGTTCCACCTGATCGCGGGCGACCTGGTTGTGACGCCGCCGAGTGGGCTGCCGCCGCCGGTTGCCGCAGTCACCCCGTTCTTGCTCCTGCGCGCGTTCGCGGTGGGTTCGGCAGTGATGACTGGGACCGAGGCAATCTCGAATGGCATCCCGGCGTTCAAGCCACCCGAATCGCGCAACGCGGCGCAGACCATTGTGGCGATGGCGGTCATCCTGGCGGTGATGTTCCTCGGGCTGGCGATGCTGATCGTCGGCGCCTCGATCGTGCCGACTGAGCAGGAGACGATCATCTCGCTGCTCGCGCACGGCGTGTTCGGCGACGGCTGGCTGTACTACGTGGTCCAGTTTTCAACGGTGTTGATCCTGGTGCTGGCCGCGAACACCGCGTATGCCGATTTTCCTCGCCTGGCATCGCTGCTCGCGCGCGACAACTACGCCCCCAAGCAGCTGGCGTTCCGTGGTGAGCGGCTGGCGTTCTCCAACGGCATCCTGATGCTCGGTCTGCTGAGCGCGTTGCTGATCGTCGTGTTCGGCGGATCGACCGGCGCGCTGCTGCCGCTGTACGCGGTGGCGGTGTTTGCCGCGTTCACGCTGTCGCAATCGGGCATGGTCCAGCACTGGCGCAGCGTGCGCGGCCGACGCTGGCAGCTCAAGGCCGGCATCAACGGCGTTGGCGCATGCGCAACGGGTCTGGTGGCGGTGATCGCGGCCTCGACCAACTTCATGAACCGCGACCTGCCCATCGTGCCCGGACTGTCGCTCGGCTGGGGCTCATGGCTGGTGCTGGTGATCGTGCCAATCTTCATCTGGATATTCCGCACGATCAAAGCGCACTACGCCGAGTCCGAAGCCGTCACCGCCCTGCCCATGGACTGCGAGGACCTCGATCGGCCGCTGCGCAACGTGGTGGTGGTGCCCATCGCGCGACTGAATCGACCCGCGGTGCAGGCGTTGCGCTATGCCCAGGCGCTGTCGAACGACGTTACGGCGGTCCACGTGGCGACCGATCCGAGGGCCGCACGCGAGATCGAGGAGAAGTGGCCGATCTGGGGCCGCGGCGTGCCGCTCACGATTGTCGAGTCGCCGTATCGCAGCTTGACGCGGCCGCTGTTGCAGTACCTGACCGAATTACGGCGCCACGAGAAGGCCGAGACGGTCACCGTGGTGCTTCCCGAATACGTCCCCGACACCTGGTGGCAGCACCTGCTGCACGGTCAGTCGGCCCAATTCCTGAAGCTGTCGCTGCTGTTCACGCCGGGCTTCGTGGTGACCAGCGTGCCCGTACATCCAGAGGACGACGAGGACGCCGAGGCGCCGCTGACGCTGCACGCCTGAGCCGCGCGGTCGCCGACAGCGTGTGCCAGCAGGTGCGCGGCTTGGCTGGTAGGGGTGAGAGAGCTAGCGGCTACGTCGCAACGAACCCTCACCCCTGGAAAGGGTCCTCTCCAGGAGGGAGACGGAGTCTGGACTACCAGTCCATGCTGAGGGCGCGGAAGACGGGGCCAGTAACGGCGCCGACGTGGCCCTGGAGGGAGGCGGCGCTCGCCGGCACGGCACTGGCGACCAGAATGGTCAGCGCCGCCACCGGGATAAGCACAGCACGCACGAGTCGCGAGAAACGCTTCATACGAGGGCTACTCCTTTGTGACAGACTCGGCGCGACTGTTGAGGTCGACGCCTTCATTGATCATCAGCGTCGCAGGTTGAGGGGGGACTGCCAGGGGAGGGGATTTGTCACCCCCAGGTGAGGGGAGCGCCCGCTCAGGCCTCGTGTTTCGGCGTGGCTGGCCGATGCTTGGACAAGAGCCCTCGCGCTGCGCGCGTGGGTAACAGTGCAACACCCCTGACCATGATTACGCGAGCCCAAGCACCCGCACCGGTCAAGCCGCGCCTCGGCGGCATGTCCGCGCTGCCCCTGGCGGCGCGCGTGTGGTGGGCGTTCACCGTCGCGCTGGCGGTGGCCGTGGTGCCGTGGAGCTTGAGCGTGTCTCAGCCGCGCGTTCCCGTCGAGGTCGCGCTGTTCGTGGCCCTGGTGAACGCGCTGCTGGTGGTGGTAACCGCCTATCGACGGCAACGTGCGAATCTGGCGCCGACCTTCGCCTACGGCGGTGTCGCGACCGTTGCGGTGCTCGTGCTCGCAGGGCCATCGGCGGCGCTGGTGTCGCACATCGGCGAGAAGCTGGCGCTGGCCCTGTTGCGCAGCCCCAGTGGCGAGCGCCCGGCACCGGTCCGCTCGATCTACAACCTGGCCTGGGGCCTGCCCGCGACCGCCGTGACCTGGGCAGTGCTGATGCAGCTGCCGACCGACTCAGTGTGGGACGCCCTCGCCGCCGGAGCCACCTGGTGGCTGATCAACGGCCTGCTGGTAGGCCCGATGGCCGCGCTCAGCCAGCGCAAGTCGTGGCTCGACGGCGTTCGGCTGGCGTTGACCAACGACGGATCGCTGCGCATCCAGGAAGTCCTGCTGGTGCTGTTCGCGGTGCTGGCGTGGCGCGCCCACCCGCTCCTGGTTGGCGGCGTCGTGCTGCTCGTGGGCAGCCAGGCGATCCTCGGCCAACGGCTGTTCCGGGAATTCGAGACTGCCGCACTCGCTCGCGAGGAGGCGGCCAAGGAGCGTCGCCGCGCCGAGGTCGAGGCCATCCGCGCACGGCGCGATGCGCTGACCGGGCTGCCCAACCGCCAGGCGTTGGCGGACCTGTTCGCGGCGCCGCCGCCGTCGCCCGGGGTGCTGATGATCGACCTCGACCACTTCAAGCAGATCAACGATCGCTTCGGTCACGCCGCCGGCGACGTCGTGCTGGTCGAGGTCGCGGCGACGATCCGCGACACGCTCCGCCCCGGCGACTTCTGCGCCCGGCTTGGCGGGGAAGAGTTCGTGGCGGTGCTGCCCGAGATTGCCTCCGACGAGGAGCTGGCGGCGATCGCGGAGCGGGTACGACTCGAGATTCGCGATCTCAAGCCCAGCCTGGCCGGCAACGTCAACGTGCGCGTAACCGCGAGCATCGGCGCCTTCCGGGTGCCGCCGCGGGTGGCGCTCGACGATGGGCTGCGGTACGCCGACCAGGCGACCTATCGGGCCAAGGCGGCAGGCCGCGACTGCGTGAAGCTGCACATCGCCGCGGACACCGAGCGCGCCGCCTGACGGCACCGGCGCCGTTACTTGCATTCCGCAAGCGACAGCGTTAGGCTGAGCGTGACTTGCGATGTGCAAGTGACTGCCAGGAGGGAAACTCCCGATGCTCGCCGATCGTTTCCTCGCGCCCGTACGCAGACGGCCGCGCCTGCCCCTACCGCTGAGCGTGCTCGCCGTGTGGCTGCTCGCCGCGCTCGCGGCGCCCGCCGTGCTCGCCAGCGGGACCGCGGCGCCGGTCGCGCTGTTCGTGCTCCTGCCGCCGCTCGTCTTTCTGGTGCTCCTGGCGACCTCGGCGCGCGTGCAGCGCTTCGTCGCCGGGCTCGATCTGCGCCTGCTGACGCTCGCCCAGAGCGGGCGCGTGGTCGGTGCCGCGCTCCTGGTGCTACTGGCGGTGGGCACCCTGCCGGCCGGGTTCGCGCTACCCGCGGGCGTGGGTGACGTGCTGATTGGCCTCAGCGCGCCACTCATCGCGACGCTGGTGGTGCCCCGCCTACCCGCTTACCGCGGCGTGTATCTGGCTTGGACCGCGCTCGGCATCCTCGACCTGGTGATCGCCGCCACGACCGGGGTACTCAACTCGCCGACCAGCCTTGGTGTGCTCGCCGGCGCGACCACGACGCAGGCGATGGCCAGGCTACCGCTCAGCCTGTTCCCGACGTTCCTGGTGCCACTCGCGCTGATCATGCACCTGCAAGCGCTCGCGATCGTCAGCGGATCCGCGGCGCGGCGGGCTGCTGCCACAGCTTGAGGCGCGCCTCATCGTCGATGTCGACGGCGAGCCGTGGCATCTGGAGGAGGATCGCCTCGCCGCGGCGGCGAGCAGCTGCCAGGTGCCGCTCGCAGCTCGGCTCGCCAAAGCTCGGCGCGATCAGCTGCGGTGGCCGCAGCAACAGCGCATTGGTGCCGCGTCCGGCCGCATCGGGCACCACCACGACCACCCGCGGCCGGTCGCCTGCCGCCTCGGCGATCGCGACCAGATCCGCCGCTTCGACCAGCGGGACATCGCCCGGCAGCACCAGCGCGGCGGTGCCCGGTGCCTGCTGCGCGACGGCGTCCAGGCCCAACGCGACCGCGGCGTTCAGTCCAGCCACCGGATCGGGCAACACGAGCGCCCCCGCCGCGCGGGCTCTGAGAAAGCCACGTTCGCTGTCGGTGACGACGACGATGCCGGCCAGGTTGGCGTCTTTGCACGCGCGCAGCACGCTTTCGAGCATGCGCAGCGCCAGCGCCGCCCGTTGCGGCGCACTCAGCAGCTCGGCCAGGCGCCGCTTGGCGGTCGGCCCGGTACGCGCCACCACGACCGCGCACACCTGATCGGGCGTCACCGCCGCATCCTCGACGCGCTCCGCAGCAGCGTGCGCGCGAGCCGCGCCTCGCCGCGCCGGCCGCGCATCAGCGCATCGGCGACCAGCGGCTGCATCCCCAGTGCGCGGATGCCGTCTGCAAGGTGCGAATCGACCGGATCGATGAGGTACACGTCGAGCAGGCCAGCGTACTGCTGCGCAACGCCTAGCGCAGAGACGTCAAAGCCCAGCTCGAGCAGCATGCGCGCGGCCGGACCTTTGATGGTGGCGCCGCCGATCAACGGGCTTACGCCGGCCACCACCGCACCGCGCGCTCGCGCCGCTAGCAGCGCGTCGCGGACACCGGGCACCGCCAGGATCGGCGCGATGCTCACGAACGGGTTGCTCGGGCAGATGCAGATGCAGTCAGCGTTCGCGAGCGTGTCAAGCACGCCTGGTGCCGGCTGCGCGCGCTCGATGCCCTCGAAGCGCACGGCCTTGATGGCGACGTCGGTGCGGCGGTGGACGAAATACTCCTGGAAGTGCACCCACTGCTCGCCCTCGGCCAATTGCACCCACGTCTCGACCGGCTGATCGGTCATCGGCAGCAGCGTGATGTCGAGGATCCCCAGACACCGCGCCAGCTCCGCGGTCACCTGCGACGGCGTCCAGCCTGCGGCCAGCAGCTCGGTGCGCCGCAGGTGCGTGGCCAGATCGATGTCGCCGAGTCGAAACCACGTCTCACCTCCGAGCCGCGCCAGCGCATCCATACACCGAAACGTGTCGCCGCGCGGTCCCCAGCCGCGCTTTTCATCCACCACCCCGCCCAGCGCGTACAGCACCGTGTCGATATCGGGTGCGATGCGCAGACCGTGCAGCGTGACGTCATCACCCGTGTTCACGACCACCGTCAGCCGAGCATCCGGTTGGGCCGCGCGCACGCCGCGGCAAAAACGCGAGCCGCCGACCCCGCCCGACAGGGCGACGATGGAGCTCAGGGCCACCGCAAGCGGTTGTCGACGTAGATGCGCTGCAGGATCTGATCGTTGAACGCGGCGTCCACCTCGACCGAACCCTTGAGACCGCCGAACCGCAGCAGCGAGTCGTGGAACGTCTGCCACTGGTCGCGGCTCGCCCAGCCAAGGCCGCGCGACTGCGTGACCGCGCTCTCGGCCATGTCCAGCTCGACGTCCAACATTGCCCGCTGGTGCGCGCGATCCTCCTGGGGCGCCCATTGCATCACGATGTCGGTCGCGGCTTCGCGGTTCGCGCGTGCCCATTCGACGCCGTGCAGCGTGGCCTTCAGGAAGCGCGCCAACAGGTCGGGATCGCTTTCGCGCAGCGCCTGGCGGGTCTCGAAGGTCAGCCCCAAGCCGGGCACACCAAAGTCATCCGGCCGAAACAGCCGTACTGGCGCGCCCAGGCGTTGCAGCGTGTCGGGCTCGTTCGACTCGAACACCGGGTAGACGTCGACTTTGCCCGCCGCGAGCAAGCGCGGATCGAAGCCGACCGGCACCTCCTGGATGCGACCGCGATCGACTCCCGCCGCGGACAACATCGCCAGGTAATCGGGCGCCGGCTCGACTTTGAAGCCGACCGTGCGGCCCTCCCAGTCCTTGAGCGAGCGAATGGGCGACGAATCCAGGACCGCGTACGCGCGCTGGTCGCGCTGGCCCAGAACGGCGATGGCCACGACCGGGAGAGCATCGGCGCGGCGAGCCAGCACCTCGTCGGCCGAGGCGGTGATGACGTCCAGCGTGCCCTGGAGCAGCAGCTTCAGGTGCTCGCCCTGGCCGGTGGCGTGGGTGATCTCGGCCTGGAGTCCCTGTTCGGCGAAGTAGCCGTTGGCCTGGGCGACGTACACCGCCACGAATGGCAGATTGGCCTGCGGTTTGTAGCCGGCCATGAAGCGCACCGTGCGCAGCGGCGGCGCGGTCGGCGCTGGCTGTGCCGCGGGCGCACACGCGGCGATCAGGAGCAGGGGCGCGAGCAGGAGCGCAGCACGCATGATGGTCTTCCTGAAACTCAGTCTTCAGCAGGCTGAAGCGAAGTAGCGCCAACAGAATACGCCCTTACGCGCGCGCTGCGTGCCATATAAACAAAGACATACGTATGCCGCGCGCGGAGGCCGCGACCGCCACGGTGCTCATCGTCGACGATGATCCGCGATTGCGCCATCTGATGCAGGTGGTGCTCGAAAGCGCGGGCTTCGGGGTCGAGTCTGCCGACGACGGCGATGCGGTGCTGAGCAGCGTCCAACGCTCAGCGCCCGACGTGTTGCTGCTGGACATGAAGATGGCGCGCGTTTCGGGGCTGCAGGCGCTGCGCGAGCTGCGCTCGGCCGGTGAGGATGTGCCGGTGCTGGTCCTGAGCGCGATCGGCGAGGAGCAGCAGGTACTGGCCGCCTTCGACGCCGGCGCCGACGACTACGTGACCAAGCCGTTCTTGCCGCGCGTCCTGGTCGCGCGGCTACGCGCCATCCTGCGCCGCGCCCGCTCGGCGCAGCGGACGCGCGGCCTTCGCAAAGGCGGCGTCGCGCTGGATCCCAACACGCATGAGGCATTGGTCAATGGTCGACGGGTGCGCCTGTCGCCGACCGAATACGCGCTGTTGCAGACGTTGATGCGCGGCGACGGGCGCGTCTTCACCGCCGATGAGCTGCTGGCGGCCGTATGGGGCCAGGAGTACGTCGGCCAGGACGAGATCGTGCGCGCCAATATCTACCGCTTGCGCCAGAAGCTCGAACCGCTGCCGGGCGAGCCGCGCTTCATCCATGGCCAGCGTGGCGTGGGCTACCGCTTCCTGTCCGCCTGATCGGTTACCGGTCGCCTCCACCCCCTCCCCGCGCAGCTGTTACGTAACTGTTACCGAAGTGGGTTTGAAAAGGCTTCCGACGCGGCGCTCAATGCCTCATGATGCCTCGCCACCGTCTGCCATGTTGCTGAACGCCGTATCCCAGCCGCGCCACGTCCGGCTGTCGGTCATGCGCGCGATCCAGGTGGTCCTGCGGCGCGAGCAGACCATCGATGGGTTGTGTCGCAGCCTGCGGCGCGAGCTGGCACATGTGCTGGACACGACCCTGTTCGTGGTTGGCGTGTTCGACGACGTCAGCCAGATGGTCGAAATCGTGCATCAGAACGAAGCTGGCGCGGAGCTGCCGGGCGGGTCGTTCCCACTCGGCCAGGGCTTCATGAGCGAGGTAATCCGCACCAGTCAACCGCGCCTCATCCGCCACTGGTCGACCGAGGGACCGCGCGTGCAGGTGCAGTACGCGACCGAGACGCCAGGTTTGCCGGAGTCGACCATCACCGTGCCCCTGCTGGTGGGCGACCGCGCGGTCGGCGTGTTGTCGCTACAGAGCTACGAGATCGGCGCCTACGACGAGGACGATCTGTTCCTGGTGCAGAGCGTGGCCGCGCTCGCCGGGCCAGCGCTGGAGCTGCTGCAGTTCGGCTCGATCAGTCACGCCAATCGCCGCGTCAGTGAGCTCGAAGCGATCTTGTCGAGCATGACCGAGGGCTTGCTGGTGCTGGATCGGGATGGCCGTATCGTCAGCCTGAACCCGCCAGCTCGGGCGATGTTTGGCTCGCTCGGCGGCGGCATCGTGCTCGGACAGCGACTCGACTGCCAGCAGTGGGGCAACTGGCCGCTGGGGGCCAAAGCTGTGGCCGAAGCGCTCGCCCCAGTCCTGGATGGGCTGGCCCGCGGTGAGGCGTGCCGCGACCTGGAAGTCGACGTGAACAACGATGGCCGACGCGTTCTCAGCTTCAGCAGCGCGAAGATCAGCGACGCGGCCGGCCGCCAGGCTGGCGGTGTCGTCGTGTTCCGCGATGTCACGACCCAGCGCGACGTAGCGCGGATGAAGGACGAGCTGTTGTCGATCGCCTCGCACGACCTGCGGACGCCGGTGACCGTGCTAAAGGGTCAGGCGCAGCTACTCCAGCGCTTCCTGCGTCGCGGCGAGCTCAATCCGGAAAACATGGCTGAGCGCATCGACCTGATGGTCCAGAGCACCGACCGGCTGACGCGCATGCTCAACATGCTGCTCGATCTGTCGCGCATCGAAGCCGGTCGGCTCGACCTCGCGCGCGAGCCGATGGAACTGGTCGATCTGGTCAGTCGGGTGGTACGCACGGTCCAAGCTTTGACGACAACCCACGCCATCGAGCTGCACGCGCCGAAGACCGTCGAAGGTGTATGGGACGCGTCGCGGTTGGAGCAGGTGCTACAGAACCTGCTTACCAACGCGGTGAAGTACTCGCCTGAGGGTGGCCCCATCGTGGTGGAGGTCAAGACGAGCGCTCGCACGGTCAGCGTGTCGGTGCGCGACCCTGGTCTGGGCCTCCCGCCCGAGGCGCTGCCGCACCTGTTCGAACGCTACTATCGCGTGCCCAAGACGCGCTCGCTCGAGGGCAGCGGCCTGGGTCTGTACATCTGCCAGGGCATCATCGCCGCCCACGGCGGGCGGCTCTCGGCCGAGTCCGAAGGACCCGCCCGCGGTAGCACCTTTACCTTTACGTTACCGTACTGAGAAGTTTCGGTCACGTAGCTGTCACGCTCGGGTCTGTCAGTAGTCGCCTGCAGGCGTGATGATTCAGGCCCACATATGTCAATGATGCTTGTGCGTTCGGCGTTGGCGGCCTTGCTTGTTCTTGCCGCGGCGCTGCCGCTGATGCCCAACGCGGCGAACCCGGTGAGTGCCGCGACGCTGGGCGCGCCGATCGATCCGGCGCTGTTGGCCAAGATGCAGGCGCAGCCTGGCCGCAAGCTGCCCGTGATCGTCGAGATGGCGCCCAGTCCGACCGCGCTGGTGGGCGCCAATGTGCAGCTCGCCTTGCAGGCGCTGTCGTTGCTGCAGCTGAACGGCATCGCGCGCGTCGCGCTGCCGCTGGTCGATGGCGCGGCCGGGCTGGCGGACGCGGCGGGCATCACCGCGCTCAGCCTCCTGCCAGGCGTGGCGTACATCGCCGAGGACGCGCAGCTCCACGGTCACGTCGACGGAACCCAGCTTGATAGCGCGTACCCGCTCGCGATCGAGGCGGATCGCTCGTGGGCCACGGGCGGCACCGGCGCGGGTGTCACGGTGGCGGTCCTCGACTCCGGCATCGCCGCTCATGCGGACCTGGGCAATCGCGTGCTGGCGCGAGTGAATCTGGCCGATCGACTCGCTTCGGCTGGGGATCCGGGCGGGCACGGCACCCACGTCGCGGGCACCATCGCCGGCAACGGCAGCGCGTCCGGTGGCGAGTTCGTCGGCGTCGCGCCGCTGGCCAATGTGGTCGACGTGCGTGTCCTGGATGGCCAGGGCCGCGGCCTCACGTCGTCCGTGGTGCTGGGAATTCAGTGGGTCCTCGAGCATCGCGCCCAATGCAACATCCGCGTCATCAACCTGTCGCTGGGCGCGCCAGCGCGGGCCAGCTATCGACTGGATCCGCTCGCGGCGGCGGCGGAGATGGCGTGGCTGCAGGGGCTCGTCGTGGTGGCGGCCTCGGGCAACACGGCGGGCGTCGTCGACTCGCCGGGCGCGGACCCATACGTCATCACCGTCGGCGCAACCGACGACCGCGAGAGTGGGCCGGTCGCCGATGACCTGGCTGGCTGGTTCTCCGGTTGGGGCACCCCCAGCGGGTCAGTCCCGAAGCCCGACCTCGTCGCGCCCGGCCGACGCATCGTGTCGCTACGCTCACCCAACAGCACGCTGGATCAGCTGCTGCCGGACCACGTGGTGAGCGCGAGCAATGGCGCGACCTACACCCGCCTAACGGGCACCTCGATGTCGACGGCGGTCGTCTCGGGCATGGCGGCGGTGCTGCTGCAGCGTCGACCTGGCCTCTCCCCCGACCAGGTCAAAGCGGTGCTGACCGGCACCAGCCGCCAGTTCGGGCAGACCTCCGGGACGACGCCGCCACACGCCATGATCGGCGCCGGCTCAGGCGACCTCTACCTGGCCCTCAACAGTGGCACGCCCGGCGCCGCCAATCGCGGGCTGCGGCCCACGGACTTCACCGCTGGCACGCTGTACCCGGCGCTCTATGGGCAGCCGGTGCACTTCAAGAGCGGTGGCGGGCTGTTGGACGGCCTGCTGAACTGGCTGACCACCTCGTGGACCAACGTCGCCTGGGACAACATCGCCTGGGACAACATCGCGTGGGACAACATTGCCTGGGACAACATCGCGTGGGACAACATCGCCTGGGATAGCTCCCGCCTGAATTAGTGCGCTAACCGCGCAGACCGCCCGCCGCTTTGTCATCCCGAGGAGGCACGACGAGGGATCTCAGTAGGTGTCATCCCGAGGAGGCACGACGAGGGATCTCGCGCTCGGATGCTCACCATGAGATCCCTCGCAAGCTCGGGATGACAGGACTGCCCCGAGATCCCTCACAAGCTCGGGATGACAGCACTGCCCCGAGATCCCTCGCAAGCTCGGGAGACAGGTTGACTCTTGGCCTGCGAGCGTTGTGCGACTGTTCTGCGCCCGGCGGTTGTATCTCCGAAGGGAAGGAGACCGGTCAGTTGTCCCGAAGAGAGGGCGACCGATCTTGTGTCCCCGAAGGAAAGGAGACCGGTCTTGGCCTTGAGTTTGGCGGTGAAGTGCCGCTACTCAGTGAGTTGGAAAGACCAGCGACTTGATCACCACCGGCACCGCGCCCGAGGACGAGATCAAGTTGCCGATGTCGATGTAGTCGAACTCGCGTAGCTCGAGACCGTCGATCGAGATGATCGGCAACTCTAGTTGCAGCTCTTCGCGCAGGTGCAGGCCCAACAGGCCACCGATGTCGCTGTCGAACACGAGAATCAGTGGGTGGCCGCTCTGCACGTGCGACTCGAGGGCTTGGACGGCGCCGCGGCAAAAAGCCTGGATGCGGCGGTACGTGGCCGAGCCCTCCCAGCGAGCGGCGATTGCGACCGGATCGGCGCCACTGACCAGGTCGAACCGCCGCAGCGCATCGCCGATCGCCTGACACACCATCTCGGCATCGAATTCGGCTTCGTGCCACGGGAAGTCGGGCATCACGACCGGGATGTTGCGCAGCGGCACCGCGTCCAACGGCGACAGGAAGATCGTGCTGCCGCTGACCTGGATGGTGTACTGCGAGGCGCCGATGACCGTGGCGCGAATGCCGCCAGTGGCCTCCGACATCGGCGCTGGCAGCTCACTCGCGCGACATCTT
>WNGA01016240.1_pt1 | contig 17583 bp, 8 predicted proteins | sample 5400061 | NCBI WGS metagenome assembly WNGA01 (sample SAMN13153366, study PRJNA577476) | soil metagenome | isolation source: 100 cm soil or saprolite under grassland replicate 2 | place: USA:California | collected 2016-06-15 | reverse complement strand
TTGGGGGTAAGCAGCCAGAACGCGGCCGATCGGTTGACCAAGCGCCGCGCTAGCGCTCGTGCCGGCGATCAGCTCCGCAGCGGGATTCATAGCCACAACGCGCTGCCACGGATCGAGCACCAGCACGCCGTCGTGCAACCGCTCAATAATCGCGCCATGTGTAAACGGCACGATCTGCAAAAAACGGAAGCGCAACAATGCCCAGCCGGCCAGCACCAGCCAAGCCACTGGGACACCGACAATGCCAACATACTGAAGCTTGGCCAACACAAGCTTCGATGCGAAATCCGACGCCGGCAGCTCCAACGCATACGTCGCTGTCCATTCAGCCACCGCCAAGCTCAGCCACATCAACGCAAGCGCGCCCGGCAGCGCGCGCTGCCGCCATGCCGACCACGCGATCGCGAGCGCCACTAGCGTAGCGCCCGCAAGCAACGAAATATATGACGAGATCATGACGTTTCTACCTGATCCACAGCCCCGCGACAAAAACATCACCGAGAGCTTGCACTTCTCAAATCAGCAACTTCGTCCGGAAAACGTGAAGCGACCTCGGAATACAGCTATCAAGCTACTATTTGATCGGACTGACGAAACCAGATTACCAAGACAACATTTGGTTTTTAGCAGATCTGATCGTCAGTGTATGCTATAGTGTAATCGGTCGAATACCGACCGATGCCGAAGCCCAATCGAGCGATCGAGATACACACAGCCTGGCGATTTCTGAACAACATCGAATTGAGCAAAAGCCGGCGAGCAAAAAAGAGAAATAACTACACTTCTACGGTACATAATAAGCGTGACAATTCGATGAACAAGTTTATGTTCTGTTGCCGGATCGCTCTTTCTCGTACGCTATCAGATGGAGACATGCCATGCTTCCGCAGCAAGATCGCCGTATTCGCATCTTAATGATCGACGATCATGCAGTGCTACGTGCAGGACTGCGGATGATCATCGAAAGTCACATGGGTATGGTGGTGGTGGGGGAAGCGGAAAACCGCCGCGAGACGCTGGCCTCAATTGCGAATGAGGCCCCCGATATCATTTTGTTAGATCTGGATCTTGGCGATGAAAATGGCCTGGATCTGCTGCCGGAGCTGATCGCGGCCGTGCCCGATGCGCGAATCATCCTGCTCACCGGATTGCGCGACCCTGAAGTGCAACGCCGCGCCATTCTGCTGGGAGCGATGGGCCTGGTGAGCAAACAGAAAGCGGCCGATACCGTCATCCGAGCGATTGAGAAGGTTTATGCCGGCGAGGTCTGGCTTGATCGCGCGATGATCGCAAGCATCCTCAACGATCGGGTCAACTCGAGCGTTGCACCCAATCAAAGTGCCGAGACGCTGCGGATCGCCAAGCTGACCGAGCGCGAGCGCGAGGTCATCCGGCTGATCGGCGAAGGAATCAAGAACCGGCAGATCGCCGAGCGCATGTATATCAGTGAGGCGACTGTGCGCCACCATCTGACATCAATCTTCGCCAAGCTTGGCGTTGCGGATCGCTTCGAGCTGGTGATCTATGCGTTTCAACATGGCCTGGCCAAGCTACCACAGTAGCTTGCAAGCTGAACAGCGTTGCGACTTGTTTGACGAAGGACGAAGGACGAAGGAGGCCATCTTTCGTCCTTCGTCCTTCGTCTTTCGTCAAGCGCGGAACAAATGACAGCTACAAGGTGGCGAACTAGCGTACAGAGAATAGGCGCGCGCGCCTATAACATACGAGCTACATATACGCTTATCCGCCTATCCCCACGCGCGGCCTTTGCGCCATCCAAGCACCTTTTAACCGTTCTTTAAGCCAAATAAACTATTCGTTAGGCGTATCGTGCTGCCCTGAACCGATAGGCGTATCCGCCTATATCGGCCCAGCTGGGCACTAGCAGATACGCCTATATAAAATAGGCTCGCACGTCGATGTACACTTCCTGAAGACCGGCTATGCTGATAGTACCGTTCGTTCTTTCTCTACAAGGATCGGCAACGCAGCGATGGAAGATCCATGTCCGAACCTAGCTCGGCTCTATTTACCCTTGCTGGCAAACGCACAGCCGCTGGTACGGCGGCAGGCGTGCATGATCTTGCTGGGCACCTATGGCAATCGGGCGCTGACATATGTGCGCCGGCTGATCGACGATGTCGACCCCCAGGTTCGCCAGAACGCTCGGCTGGCACTGTTGGCGATCGCCGAGGTCACCGAGCTTGGCGTTACATTCCAGCCCTTCCGTGGAATGTACGCACAGTGCCTCGGCCGAATGCGCGTGTATATCGATCAGCGCGAGATCCAGGCGCAAGGTTGGGTACAGGCCGATCATGGCCGGGCCGGCTGGCAGAAGGTGCAGGGCATGTTTGCGTTCTTGATCCACAGTGGACGGCGCGGGGCAACGCGCGAGGCGATCGGTAATGCGGTTTGGGGCGGGCCATTCAGCGCAAACAGCCTTTCACGTACATTCACGACCTTGCGCCAAACGCTTGTGAAGAACTGCGGGCCGACCTTTGTCGAGCAGGCGCTGATGATGAGCGATGACTACTGCATCCTTGATCCGGCATATTATCATACCGATATGCAGCTGTTTGAGCACACCTTTGATGCTGCGGTGCGCCTAGAGCACGAGAGCGGCCTGGAACTGGCGGCGCCGATCTATAGCCAGGCGATGCATCTGTACGGCGGGCCGTATATGGCCGATGTGCCGCGCGGCAGTGGCTGGAGCCAGCAGCGGCGCGACCACCTGATGAATAGCTTTATGATTGCGGCGGAACGCATGGCCGAGCATACTTACAGCCAACGTCAATACAAACAATGTATTGCGATCTGTACAGCGGCGCTGGATACCGACGAAGCCGCCGACGAGATTATCGTCTGGCTGATCCGAGCGTATGCCGAGGAAGGTCGCCAGGCCGAGATCGAACAGCTCTACCGTCGCTATGCTCGGTCCCTGCGAATCGATCTGTATGATCCCGTCGATCATCAGGATCCGGTAGTGCAGGTATATCAAAGCCTCGGTAGAATCCGAACGATGAAGAATTCTTCACAATGATCATATCGAATTTGTCATCTGAGCCGAAAGCTAATACTAATCAGCTGTGTATACTAATTAAGGTCATTTGTCCTCTAGCAACAACGAATATCCAAAGAGTGTGGCCAAAACGCGTAGAAACCCGCCCGCAGGGTGCGTGAGGCGCGTTTGATGCCGGCGCACACAACCTGCGAGCGGGTGAGTGCCTCACAGATATTGATCACACCGATATCCAAAACAACGACGAGGGGACAACTCCAAAGATGCAGTTCGTCCCAAGCATAGCTCGCGGCGATTACCTTCAGAGTAGATCTGTGGAATGATAGCTGACCTTCAACCGGAACACGTCAACGACTCAAGCGGGGCATGACCAGTGTATCGGCGTCCCGTCGATGACCCAGACCGACCTGCTACGAACATGGGATTATGGTAAGTCTGGTTAGGGAGTGCGAGGTGCCGATAACCGGCCTCCCACTCCCTACGCACTTCCAACACCTGAGCGCCGGACTGCGCGGCCATACAATAATCGCCTAAATCTCCTAGTATGAAAATGTGTTTATTCAAAATCGGCATATTAAGACTAGAATAAGAATATTTTTATATAAAAACGGCATATTTAGTGTATAGTGATCAACGAGGGATGGATTAGCAACTTTGATGCCAGCGTTTCAGTGCGAGGAAGGGACGAGGAGTATGTGGGATACTCCTCGCCCGGCGACCGCCATGTAACCCTAATCCGAAGCTGCGAGCATCGAGATATCGGCCCATGACTTACGGTCGGATAAATAATAACACACGATTGTTAAGCCTGCTTTATTTGCAAATAAAAGTCTCGTGAGAGTTCACTATTTGAAAAGATTTTGGTAGCGGGGGTGCGGGCTGCGCCCCACACTGCCCTTTTCAAACAGTTTCTTAGCCCACGAGCGCCATATCTATACGAAATATGGCTCGTCAGGATCACTGGCCGCGGCAGATCTAACAGGCGAGCGATCCTGGCGACTTACTCAGCTATTTCCGTTCCGCTCAGCGGAATATTCGTTTTATTTCAAGATCTTTCGAGGGAGCATTGATGAACTGAAACGATCACCGTACTCGATCAAATCTCGAATGCTGACGTGCCAAGCAGATGTCTCATCCAAGGCCGCACAGGTACCAAACCACCCTGCTACAGGCGCTGCGTCAGACCAGATTTGATATCGGTTCCTCCTCAATATTGTGGGATGTTGAGAAGGAGTTCAACGTTGGTGGTGCAAGGGACGAAGAATGTGGAAGCATAAGTCCCGATCGAGACAGTAATGAAGCTGCGAGCATCTGGTGATATTGGAGCCATGTTTTATGGTTGAGGAAAGGAACAGCAATGCATAGCGATGTGAGTATAACTCTACCAGCCGCGGCTGAGATTGCGCCAGTATCTGGCCAGGCTGCGCTATCACTTAATATTGGGCCAACGATTTCCAATCACGAACAGCCATCCCTTTCGATCGTCATCCCTACAAGGAATGAGACCGACAATATCGAGCCACTGGTCGGCGCACTTAAACAAGCGCTGGCCAATGTCGCGATGGAAATCATCTTTGTGGACGACAGCGACGATGGAACGGTTGCAGCGATCAAGGGTGTGCAGGCGCAAGGGCTGTGTGACGTCAGGCTGATTCACCGCCCCAGCGACCGGCGCGAGAACGGACTCAGCGGGGCCGTCGTCGAGGGAATGCGCGCCGCACGGTCGGACTGGATTTGTGTGATGGATGCCGATCTCCAGCACCCGCCGGAGGTGATCTCAAATTTGATCGCGCGCGCCGCCGAAGCAAACGTTGATCTGGTGGTGGCAAGCCGCTACTGCGCCGAGGGCGACACCGGCAATTTCGGCCGAAAGCGCACCGCAGTTTCGCGCATTTCGGCCAGCGCCGCAGCGGTGCTGTTTCCAAAGCGCCTTCGGGGTGTAACCGACCCAATGACTGGGTTCTTTCTGGTGCGCAAATCGGCGATTGATATCGAGGCACTCCGCCCACGCGGGTTCAAGATCCTGCTCGAGATTCTTGTTCGCACGTCTGGTCTGCGCGTGGCTGAGGTTGGCTTTCATTTCGGCGAGCGCCACGCTGGCCAGAGCAAGGCTTCGTTGGCGGAAGGCAAGCGCTACCTCGCGCACCTATGGCAGCTGCGCTTCGGGGAAGGATCGCTGTACTTCACCCTCTTCATGCTGGTTGGGATCAGCGGGCTGCTGGTGAATACCCTGCTGCTGGCGCTGGCCACCGAAGTCTTTGGACTGCACTACCTGATGTCGGCCCTGCTGGCAACACAGGGCTCGACGCTGTGGAACTTTGCCCTGACGGAGCGCTGGGTCTTTGCAGACCGGCAGCGCCGACAAGGCTGGGTGATGCGGCTTGTGATCTTCTTCCTTATGAACAACCTGGCGCTGACGTTGCGCGGACCGATGCTCTATCTGCTCACGTCGCTGATCGGAATCCACTACCTGATCTCGAACCTGATCTCGCTCGGCGCACTGACTGCCGTGCGCTACGCTATCGCCGACAACCTGATCTGGAGCGGCGCCAAGTCGAAGAAGCGCACGGCTTCGATTTTCAACTACGATATCCACGGGGTGATTAGCGTCGTCTCCGACGCCTGGCTGCCCGAGCTAGAGCGGTTTCTGATCGACACACCGATTGAGAAGCCAACCCTCCGCGTGCAGATCGGGAAGCCGAACGCTCCACGCAACCTGAAAGCTAGCACGCCGGATGTCCCGAGCATGCAGTACGACGAGGGACTTGGGCCGTTCGGCTTCGGGATCAGCATCACGCTGGGTGAGACGATCGACGTGATCGCTACGCCGATGCTACGCTGGTCGCCACACGTTTTGTACACCAATGTGGTCGAGCCGATCCTACGCTGGACGTTCGTTCAGCGGAACTATGCGCTGGTGCATGGGGCCTGCATTAGCTTCGGGCAGGACGCCTTTATGATTACGGCGCGCACCGACACCGGCAAGACCACCACGATCTTGCGCCTGCTGGATCAACAGCGCCGCGCGACTGACACGGGTTCGTTTCTCTCCGACGATCTGACACTCGTGTCGCCTGACGGGCGGGTGATGACGTATCCGAAACCGCTGACGATCAGCGCTCATACGGTCGCGGCGATCAACACTCCGCGGCTCTCACAGAGCGAGCGGCTCACGCTGCCGCTCCAAAGCCGGCTGCACTCGCGCGAAGGACGAAAGTTCGCGCTCTGGCTCTCGCAGCACCGGCTGCCGGTCGCGACAATCAATACACTGGTGCAGCTGCTTGTCCCGCCGCCGAAGTACCATGTGCAGCAGCTCGTCCCGCACGCACGGGTGACCAATGAGGCGCGACTGAACGGCCTGATCATCATCGAGCGTGGCGGGGATGAGGATGTGAGCCTCGAGAACAAGGAAGGGCTGGACATTCTATTGGCCAACTGCGAGGATGCCTACGGCTTCCCGCCCTACGAGACGATCAAGACGTTCCTGCATAATGCGCATGCGCAGGATCTGCCGGCGATCGAACGCGAGATCATCGGGCAGTCGCTGCAGAACCTGCCGACCACCCTGCTGCGCAGCAGCTCGATGGACTGGTCACGCCGAATTCCGATGCTTGTAACCGGCTCGGCCCCGCGTGGGGATTGGGACCTGCGCGAGCGCAGCGTTGGCGGAGATGACGTGCGCGAGCGCAGCGTTGGCGGAGATATGGCTGTCGGCCTTAGCTCGACGTAAAAACACAGGCTCGATTTAGATTCGGATGCGCGACCGGCGGGCGGACGAGCATAACTTATAGGGTGCAAGCCCGGTATAGCTGCAAGGGGGTGCGGAAGCGGTGAGCCGCCTTCGCGCCCTCATCGCGCACAGGTACTAATATCTGCATTGATTGCATGATCTGGTGGGATTCGGAGGGCTTTCGGGCCTGCAGACCTTCCCGCCACTGGACTAATCAAAATCGAAGATGCCACGCAAGCGCCCGCATAGGTTTTGCAACAATGGGCGAGGTTGGAGATAGCAATTTCATGGCACAAACTACACTTGACAGGCAATCGAAGGCAACCATAGGCCATCAAGGCGATGACTTTCCTTCAGTGGCAAGTCCTCAAGCAAGACTCCGCCTTCTGATTACTACCAGGAGCTTGGCTATCGTTGCAGAGCGTTTGTTTCTCGTCGTCGTCCTAGCGACTGGCGCGTTTCTGCGGCTATGGCAGATCAATGCCCTGGGCTATAACTCCGATGAGGCCGTTTACGCCGGACAAGGTGCGGCGATAGCCGCCGACCCGACACTCAAAGAGATTTTTCCGGTATTTCGGGCCCATCCACTATTGTTTCAGTTCATTGTAGCCACACAATATCGCCTATTTGGGGTCAACGATCTGGCGGGGCGCCTCCTGTCGGTTGCAATCGGGTTGGCGACCCTCTACATTGTTTATCTGCTTGGAAAGCAGCTCTATGGGCGGCGGGCCGGCATGATCGCCGCTTTGATTATGGCGCTCATGCCGTATCACGTCATAGTCACTCGCCAAGTGCTCCTCGATGGACCGATGGTTTTCTGCGCGACGCTCACGCTCTATCTCATGGCACGCTTCGGAACCACACGACAGCCGATCTGGTTCTATGCGGCCGGGGCGGCAATGGGTCTAACGATCCTGGCCAAAGAGACCAGCATTGTACTGATTGGCTCAATCTACGCCTTTTTGGCGCTTTCCCCAGAGGTTCGGATTCGCCTGCGCGATCTGGTGATGTCGTTCCTCTGCTTGGCGTTGATTATCGCAACATTTCCGCTCTCGATCCGCTTAGCCGGCGGTGGCGCCACCAAGTCAGCCGGCAACTATGTCGTCTGGCAGCTATTCCGGCGCCCCAATCATGAGTGGTTCTTCTATCCTTCAACGGTCCCATTCGCAATTGGGCTGCTGGTTATCGCCGCGGCGATCCTGGGGTTCTGGTTCCTGCGCCGCGAGTGGAGTTGGCGCGAGAAACTCCTGATCTGGTGGATCGTAGTACCGGTGGTATTCTTCCAGCTGTGGCCCACGAAGGGATTCCAATATCTGCTTCCCACCGCGCCTGCGTTCGCCATCCTGGCCGGCAGAATGCTGGGGCGGCGGATACCCGGCCGAGCTATCAAGCTGATCCGCTGGCGCTTCACGACCGATTGGCTCCAGTCGATCGCGATTGTGGTAGTGATGCTTTCGCTGGCATTCTCCAGCTGGCAACAAATCCAGACGGTAATATCCGATGAGTTTCTGGCCGGCTCCGGCGGTGTTCCCGGCGGGCGTGAGGCGGGCGAGTGGCTGCGCACGAACGTCCCGCAGGGCGCGCGGCTGATGACTGTTGGGCCATCGATGGCAAACATCCTCCAATTCTACGGCCATCGCAAAGGATACGGGCTGTCGATCAGCCCCAACCCGCTGCACCGAAATCCTTCTTACGAGCCAATTCTCAATCCCGATCTCCAGATTCGCAGTGGCAATTTACAATATCTGGTGTGGGACTCCTTTTCGGCCACACGAACGACTTTCTTCTCTGAAGGCTTGCTCCGCTTTGTGAAACGCTATCATGGTAGAGCAGTACACACTGAGTCGGTGACTGTGACAACGCCCGATGGGGCCACTGCAGTCAAGCCGATCATCATTATCTATGAGGTACGTCCGTGAATCAGCTTCGACCACTCATCTATGCAATCATCGTCTGTCTCTCGCTCACTTTATCGGCGAGCGTATGGGCAGCCGCGCCTGGCGCCGCCCCAGAGCCTAAAACGCCGATCAAGCACTTCATCGTGGTGATGCAAGAGAACCACACCTTCGATAACTATTTCGGCATGTATCCAGGCGCCGATGGCATACCAGAGAATGTCTGTATGCCTGTCGATCCCTTCGACGCGAAAAACACCGACTGCGTCAAGCCATTCCATATTGGCGATACTGAAGTAGAGCTGGAAGACCCTGACCATAGCACACTCACCCACCGGCTGCAGTACAACGAAGGGAAAATGGATGCGTTTGTCTACGCCCTGAACAAGCGCAACCAGGACGGCCGGCTGTCGATGGGGTATTACGATGCGCGCGATGTACCATACTACTGGAATCTCGCCGACGAGTATGTGCTGCGAGTAGTGATAAAGATCGGATGACCGGTAAAAGCATCGACAATCTGCCCACCATTTTCGACCGACTGGAAGAACAAGGCGTCTCCTGGAAATTCTATGTCCAGAATTATGAGCCGCGGCTGACCTATCGGACATTGCATGAATTTCCCGGCAATCGCGCTTCGCAGATTGTCTGGGTGCCGGTCCTAAACATGGATCGCTTTATCGACGATCCGAAGCTGGCTAGCCATATCGTGGATCTCAGCCAATATTTTGAGGATCTTCAGAAGGGGACGCTGCCGTCGGTAGCCTACATTGTCCCATCCGGCCCAAGCGAACATCCACCCAGCAGCATTCTCGCCGGCCAGAAGTTCGTGAAATCGCTGATCCAGGCGCTGATGCAACGCGAGGCATGGTATAGCTCGGCTTTCATGGTCGCCTACGACGATTGGGGTGGCTGGTACGATCACGTGCATCCGCCGCAGGTAGATGAATTTGGTTACGGTTTCCGCGTTCCGGCGCTAATGATCGGCCCGTATGCCAAGCGCGGGTACATCGATCACACGGTGCTCGACTATGGCTCGATGCTCAAATTTATCGAGGAAAACTGGGGTACCAAACCGCTCGCGACGCGTGACGCACAGGCCAACAATCTGCTCAACGCGTTCGACTTCGCGCAGACTCCGCGCCAACCGCGATTCATTCCGACCGAACGAATCGCCGCAGAGCAACAGGTCGAGCCACGCCGCATCGTTATCTATATCGCGTATGGCGCGGCGCTTGCGGCAACCGGCCTACTGATCGCGTTCGCGGCCTGGCGATCCCGCCGTTCCTTGCGAGTGGCCGGGGCGGATCAGCAACCGGTCGAGGAGAGTTTGTCGCCATGAACTATCGCGTAGAACGCACACTTCTGGCACTTAGCATAGCGCTGCTGTGCGCTTTGGGGCTGTTTTCGGTTGCGCGCGCCCAAGACTCGAATGCTGTGGCTACGACGATCACCATCGAGCCGCTCGACCCAGTCGTTACCGGCACGCCGGTTGCGATTCGCGCGCAGTTGCATACGGCAACCAATCAGAAGCAAGGCGCGGTCGGCAATGAAACCCTCGACTTGTCGGTCGACGGTGTCCACCAGCGACGCTCGAAGACAGACGCTAACGGTGCGATCTCTTTTTCTCTACCGGGCAATTTGCCGGTGGGCAAACATACGATCCAGATCGATTACGCGGGCACACAGGAGCTGCTGCCATCGATCGCCGTGACGGAGCTGGTGATTGCGCCGGCCGGCCGCCAACCTGCTCAAGCTGCAAAAACCGTAGCCAGTGTCCTGACGATCGATCTGATCAACCCGCTTTCGGTCGGCGAGGATGGCACAGTCGCCGTCCGGTTGAGCACGCCTTCCGATGTGAATTCGGGAGCAGTCGGCAACGAAGTCATTCAGTTATTCGTGGACGATAAGCCGGTGCGCCGCGCTCGGACTGATGCGGATGGCAAGGTTTCTATTCACATCCCCAAGGATGTGGAATTGCCAGCCGGCAAGCACACGATCCGTGCCGAGTACCCCGGCACGCACGCGTTGCTCAGATCGAGCTCGTCCACCGAGCTGTTCATTGCCCCGGCCGTGGTCGAAATCCAGATTACTCCCGCGCTGGCCGGGGTTCGATTCGCGCTCGATAAGCGCGAGTTCGTTTCTGATCAACAGGGGGTGGCGCGGATCGAAGTGAACCGGGTCGGCGACTACCCACTGGAGATACTCCCGATCGCGTCGACCAACGCCGATAGTCAGATCGAGTTCAGCCGCTGGCTGGACGAGGTTTTCACATCCTATCGCCAGGTAACAATTCCATTGAAAGGCCCGCTGCATGTGGGATTCAACGTGTATAAGCGAGTGAGTCAGCGGTATCTCGATCTCGAATCCAAGCCCGTCGATGCAGGACGGATCACCTCGCTCACACTAAAGAGCAGCCAGGGCATGGCGTTCAAGCTCACCGATAACCAGCCGCGCTGGATGCTGGCATCCTCTATCGCACGGCGAACAACCGGGCTTGAGGAGACCAAGATTCTGTACTCCGTCGACAGCGTGCTCGTCGATGGATCGAATGTGGTAAACCAATCGCAGCAACGTTTCCATGCGCAAGCCAACGACGAGTGGCCGATCCAGCTGCTGCTCTATACAGCTCAATTCCAGTCCCGCGATGCGCTGTTCAAGTTTCCGCTCGGTTCTGGGATTCATATCGAGCACCCTGATGGGCGTGTCGAACAGGTACCCTTCGGCCCGAACGCCGAGCTTTCGATTCGATCGCTGGTACGCGGTATCTATCGTGTCAAAGTGTCCGGCGCCCCTGGCATCTCGCCGATCTCTCCGATCGCGCTATCGCGCGACCAGGATGTCCAATTGCTGGTGATCAGTTATCTCGATATCGCTATCGGGGCGGTGCTGGCAGCCGCGCTAGGATTCGGGCTGTTATTCATCGGGCGTCCAAGGCTCTTCTTCATGCTTGGGAAGCCGATGGTGCTGGCGCAATCGCTCGCCGATGCATATCGATCGATGCCCCGAGTCGGCGGGCTGCGGCCCGCCATCCGCAGGCTTACCGCCGCCAGCGCGAATCCGTTCGCACTCAGCGCCGCGACGAGCCGCCGAGCCGCGGATGTGCGGCGATTTGCGCTTTCGCGTACACAGTCGGGGGACGCGGCGGCGCTCCCGGCTTTGTCGAGCGCGCTTCGCCACACGCAGGACCAACCGACGCGCCGGAAACTGAGCTCGATTTTGGCGTATGCGTTTTTTGCAGCTCTGGTAGCGGCCGTCGGCGGGCTGTCCACGCAAGGGGCAGCAAACGCACCAGCTGCGCCAACGCATGCGCAGGACACGGCGTTCGTTCCGACGGCGCTGCCATTGATCATTCCTGCACAGGCTAACGCAGCGCCAACCTTCCAACCACATGCGACAACTGTCGTCGCGCCAACCACACAGCAAGCTGTCCAGCTGACGCCTGTGCCGGCCCGATCGACGCCTGTGCCGGCCCAATCGACTCCTGCGCCGGCCCGATCGACGCCTGTGCCGGCGCCAGACACAACATCGCCCGACTCTAGTACACAGCTGCATTTGAGCCGGATTCTCAACATCAAGAGCTCGGGCGAAGATGTAGCGCAGCTGCAACAGCGGCTGCGGGAGCTCGGGTACTTTACCTACCCGACCAACACCGGATATTTCGGGGCAAATACGCTGCTCTCGATCACCCAATTCCAGGCCGAACAAGGGCTGCAAGCGACCGGGATCGTCGATCGCCTAACCATCGATGCACTCAACAGCTGCAGCAAAGGTTGTATCCAACTGAACAGAACGGGAGATAACGCTCAATGAGCAGCGGACAGCAATCTGCCTCTTTAGGGCTGGTATGTCGAATGGCGCGGGCACAGTCGGGCTGGGCCTCGGCGCTACTCGCTGTAGTTTTACTACTGGCGATCCACACGCCTGTGCGGGCGCAAAGCGCTCCAACAGCACCAACGCAGCAACCAATCCCTGTGCTGGCCTACTACTACATCTGGTTCGATCCGGGCTCTTGGAATCGGGCAAAGGTGGATTACCCGCTGCTGGGACGCTATTCTAGCGATGACAAGAAGGTGATGGAGGAGCACATTCGGGAGGCCAAGAAAGCTGGTATCGATGGCTTTATCGTCAGCTGGAAGAGCACCGACGTGCTGAATCGGCGTCTCGCGCAGCTGATTGAGGTCGCCGATGCGCAAGATTTCAAGCTCGCGATCATTTATCAGGGGCTCGATTTTGATCGCAACCCGCTCCCGGTCGATCGGGTTGCACAAGATCTTGATTATTTTATCGCCACATACGCCGCCGACAAAGCCTTTACGATGTTCGATCAACCACTCGTGATCTGGTCGGGCACTTGGAAATTCAAACCGACCGATATCGCCAAAGTAGCGGGCACCCGGCGCGATCGATTGTTGATCCTCGCAACCGAGCGCAATCTGGATGGCTATCGGCATTTGGCCGACTTTGTAAGCGGCAATGCCTACTACTGGTCATCGGTCGATCCAGAGACGTTTCCTGGATATCCAGATAAACTCATCGGCATGAGCGAGGCCGTCCATGCGCATCATGGCCTCTGGATCGCCCCTGCAGCTCCCGGCTTCGATGCCCGGCTGATCGGCGGCTCGCGGATCGTCGATCGGAAAGACGGCGTAACGCTGCGCCAACAGATGGACGCGGCTATTCAATCGTCGCCGGATGCGGTCGGGCTGATCAGTTGGAATGAGTTCAGTGAAAATTCGTATGTCGAGCCAAGCGTCAACTATGGTTCACAGTACCTGGAAGTTCTGGCTGATATTCGCGGCACGGTATTCCCAAAGACCGGCGATTTCGACTCCAGCGAGCCTGGCACCACCATGGTGCGGCCCGGCAACCTGATCTTGCTGGGCGCCATGGTGCTATTAGTGCTTGCGTGTGTTCTGATCATTGCCTGGCGGAATACACGGCGCGCCCAGATCAAAATGTTCCGTATGAGCCAGGGAGACGATACTTCCTTGAGCTAATGATCATTATGTATCGATCCAGGCGTGCATGCTTGCATGCACAGTGTCGCCCGACGGTGGGTGGCGTCGCAGAGCGTTAGGATAATGATCATGTCGCCCAATAATTCTTTTGCACCTGGCCACAAGGCAATAAGAGCCATTCTGGCGCTGATCGTATTGGTCGGCTTGATCGGGTTTGCCGCGCCGAGCGACATTACAAGCGCACTGGCCGCCGGGGATCCGGTCGTGGCGGCGGCGGGAGATATCGCTTGCGACCCATCCAGTTCCAGCTTCAATAGTGGGAACGGCTCATCAAGCAGCTGCCGTCAGAAATACACATCCGATCTGCTGGTGAACGCCGGCCTATCGGCGGTGTTATTGTTGGGCGACAACCAATATTATTGCGGCGGATACCAGGCATTCCTGCAATCGTACGATCTGAGCTGGGGGCGGGTCAAATCAATTACTCGGCCTGCCGTCGGCAATCATGAATATCTGACTTCGGGCGGCACCGGCTGCACCAGCGCTAATCAGGGTGCCGCCGGCTATTTTAATTATTTCGGAGCGGCCGCGGGCGAGCGATCGAAAGGGTACTATAGCTACGACATCGGCACCTGGCATTTAATCGCGCTGAATTCCAATTGTAGCAGTGCGGGCGGCTGTAGCGCCAGCTCTCCGCAGGGACAATGGCTTGAGGCCGATCTCGCCGCTCACTCGAACTTCTGCACGCTGGCCTACTGGCACATACCGCTGTTCAGCTCGGGCGGCCGCGCCTCGAGTAACTCCAAGCCATTCTGGCAAGCGCTGTACAATCATAATGCCGACCTGATCCTGAGCGCCCACGACCACATTTACGAGCGGTTTGCTCCACAGACGCCAACCGGGACGGTTGACCCTGTCCGCGGCATACGCGAGTTCATCGTCGGCTCCGGCGGCGCCAACCACACCTCGCTCGTGCAGATCGCCGCGAATAGTGAGCTACGCGACGCTAGTACCTTTGGGGTGCTCAAGCTGACGCTGCATCCAACCAGCTACGATTGGCGGTTCGTGCCCGAGGCTGGGAAATCATTCACGGATTCGGGCACAGTCGCCTGCCATGGCACCATCACTGATACCACGCCGCCGACCGCACCAAGCAACCTCTCGGCCAATGCCGGCTCACCCACACAGGTGAACCTGACATGGAGCGCCAGCAGCGATAATGTGGGCGTGATTGGATACCAGATATACCGCGACAATGCCCAGATCGGGACGTCGTCCTCCACATCGTATTCGGATACGGGCGTTCAGCCGAATTCAACGCATAGCTACTTTGTGGTCGCGTTCGATGGCGCGGGTAACCTCTCAACCACATCGAATGCGACCACGGTGACCACTCCCGCCGACAGCGCGCCGCCGAGCGCACCGGCGAATCTGACGGCCACGGCCGTGAGCGACACGCGGGTGAATCTTGCCTGGACGGCCAGCAGCGACAATATCGGCGTGACCGGATACCGGATATTCCGCGGCGGCGGGCAGATTGGGACCGCGACCGGTACAACCTACGCGGATATGACGACCCAAGCGAATACCACCTATAGCTACTACATTGTCGCCGTGGATGCCGCCGGTAACGTTTCGGACGCGTCGAATACGGCCACGGCGACAACGCCGGCGACAAGCACCGTTCTTACCTTTACGCCAACCGACGATACTTACGTCGAGGCCGATCTGCCGACGAACACCTTCGGGTCTTCCAGCCAGATCATCGCCGACAACAGCCCGATCAAGAACTTTTTACTGAAGTTCACCGTCTCGGGAATCGGCACACACTCGATCGTCAGCGCAAAACTCCGTCTCTATTGCGTCGATCCCTCCGGGTATGGCGGCGACTTCCATCGCGTGGCAGATACGACCTGGAGAGAGGCGACCGTCACCTGGAATAGCGCACCGGCTGCCGACGCGAACAGTCTGCGTGTCCTGGGAGCCGTCGCGTCCGGAAACTGGTACGAGATTGACGTCACGCCGCTGACTTCTACCTCCTCCGATGGCGCGCACTACTCGTCGAAGGAAGGGGCCACCGGTTTGGCGCCACAGCTTGTTGTTACAGTCAGGTGAAACGGACGAGGTGTCATAGTAGTTCTTAGATGAGTTTATTGTATCGTCTGGCGTGCTCATATGACGGAAATGTTAGGTATTTACGCGACATGGCGATGTATGATGTACCAATTGTGATATGCGACTAGACTGCTGCTGGACAAGCGAGGTAGATGCTATGAACGACATTCCCAACGACCAGGACTTCCCCACGGGCGCGCGGCCTGTGGTTGTCCAGCGCTCGAATCACTCATTGAATCGACTGCAATCAAATCGATCTAGAGGACAAACAGTTATGCCACGGATGCTTGAGCTGGCCAGCGGACGCTGGGCGCGGATCGCCTTTGTGCTGGCGTTGATCGTCAGTGTGTTCATTGTGCCGGCGGCGATGCGGGTGAGCGCTACTGGGACGAACTGCGTCACCACGAATACCGGTACATATACGATTACGCCCTGTATCACAGCGCCTCTTGATGGCGCAACGATCAGCGGGGCGGTGACTGTGTCAGCCGATAATGGTTCACCAACAGGCGCAAATCCGGGCATAGCAAAGTATATCTTTTATCTGACCCCAATTAATCAGCCCACACCACAGTATCTGCTCACAGATTATGTATCTCCGTATTCTTTCACCCTGCCTTCCAATAAGTTTGTGGATGGCACCTATTCACTCGCAGTTGTAGCCTTAATGAAGGACGGTACGACTTCGAACCCCTCCTCCTCGATCACCATCACATTAAACAATGGGGTAACAACACAGCCAGCTCCTCAGAATACGTTTGCTCCCACAACTGGTACCACACCTCCAGCCGGGCAACCATTCACCGTGGTCACTACGGGCGATGGCGCAGATGGTGCGACGAATTCCGGCAACGTGACCAATCTTATTAATTCCTGGAATCCGAACTTATTCCTTTACGTTGGAGATGTATACGAAAAGGGGACTGCCACCGAATTCTACAACTGGTACGGCCAGGCCAACGCTTTCTATGGGCGCTTCAAACCGATCACCGACCCGGTCATTGGTAACCATGAATATGAAAACGGCGTTGCACCTGGCTATCATGATTATTGGAATTTGGGAGCGAATGCGCCTACTTACTATAGTTATGACGCTGCTGGCTGGCACTTCATTGCTCTCAACAGCAATTGTGGACTTCTACAAGATTGTACAGTGGGTAAGGCACAATACAATTGGTTATTGAACGACCTCAACACGCACAGTAATATTTGTACGATTGCCTATTTCCATCATCCGGTCCTCAACGTGGGATATGAAGGATATGCCACGAGTATGAATGATATGTGGGCATTAATGGCACAACACGGTGTTGATATTGTTCTGAACGGTCATGATCATGATTATCAACGCTGGATGCCATTGGATGGAAATCTTAATCCAAGTCCCAGCGGCATGACTGAATTCGTCGCTGGGGGCGGTGGACATGGTATTCAAACATTCAAAGGCACCGATCCCCGTATGGCAATCGGATATGACACCTCGCCCTATACTTTTGGCGCTCTGCGCCTGCAACTTAACAGCAATGGCGCTGGTTTTCAATATATAAATTGGCAAGGTATGGTGCTGGATTCCGGCGCAATTCCTTGCAATGGCGCGCCAGCCGATACGACAGCACCGAGTACGCCAACTAGCTTGACGGCAACTACTCATTCAGCCAGCCAGGCCGATCTGAGTTGGGGTGGTTCAACCGACAACGTTGGTATTGCCGGCTATGATATTTACCGCAATGGAACCTTGTTAACCAGCGTTGGATACGTGACCAGCTACAGCGACACGAACCTGACGATGGGCACGACCTATAACTATCAGGTGACGGCGCGCGATGCGGCAGGCAACACTTCAGCGTTCAGCAACATGGCGGC